>Ga0102594_1000026_pt1 | contig 351023 bp, 337 predicted proteins | sample AraplaCol_mLB_r2_2_FD_76863 | JGI IMG/M metagenome (GOLD analysis project Ga0102594, IMG submission 76863) | Arabidopsis root microbial communities from North Carolina, USA - plate scrape MF_Col_mLB_r2 (SPADES assembly) (version 2) | ecosystem: Host-associated > Plants > Roots > Endosphere... | reverse complement strand
TCAGTGACCAGATGAACAAAGAAATTCACGCATCACACGTTTTTTTATCGTACGGAATTTGGGCTGATGATAAAGGATATCAGGGTATTGCCAATTTCCTTTACCGCCATGCTCAGGAAGAAAGAAATCACTCAATCAAATTTATGGAATATATTCTGAACAGAGGCGGAAAACCAAAGGTAGAAGCTATTCCTGCCCCTCCGGCAGATCCGGAAAACCTTACTGCTTGTTTTGACGGTGTTTTTAAGCATGAAGTTGATAATACCACCGCTATCTACAGAATTGCAGACCTTTCTATGGAAGAAAAAGACTGGGCAACCTGGAATTTTATGCAATGGTTTGTACAGGAACAGATTGAAGAAGAAACATTAGCTCAGAACTTAATAGATAAATTAAAAATTGCTGGTGGTGACAGAGCAACAGACGAATCTTTATTTACTTTAGATAAAACTTTACAGGAAGCACCCAATGATGTTCCGCTTGCTCAGAATGCCACAGGAGACAATCCATAAAACATCTGGTGAACCTAAACCATTTAAAATCTGTCAGAATACTGACAGATTTTTTTATTATGAAACTCTCTTAAAAATCACTATCTTTGCACACTCGTAATTCAAGGTTCTGAGTGCAATGTTTAAAGTTGAAGATTCCTTGAGTTACTCCTAAACCTTAAACTTTGAATTTTACAATATGAAATGTGGAATCGTAGGCTTACCGAATGTAGGTAAATCAACTCTTTTTAACTGTCTGAGCAATGCAAAAGCTCAATCAGCAAACTATCCTTTCTGTACTATTGAACCGAACCTTGGAACGGTTTCTGTACCGGATCAGAGATTGTTTGAACTGGAGAAAATCGTAAAACCTGAGAGAGTTTTACCCGCTGTAGTTGAGATTGTTGATATTGCAGGTCTTGTAAAGGGAGCCAGCAAAGGAGAAGGATTGGGGAATCAGTTCCTTGCCAATATCCGTGAGTGTGAAGCGATTATTCATGTTTTAAGATGTTTTGACAATGGAAATATTGTTCACGTAGAAGGTTCAGTAGATCCGTTAAGAGATAAAGAAATTATTGATATAGAACTTCAGCTGAAAGACCTTGAGACCGTAGGTAAGGCTGTTGAAAAAGCTAAAAAGTTCATCAAGTCTGGGAAGAAAGAAGATATTCTTACTTACGAAACGCTTCAGAATTTACAGAAATTTCTTGAAGATGGTAAAAATGCAAGAGAATTTGCTACTGATGATTTTGCAAAATCAATTATCGGAGAAGTTCAGTTGTTGACCAATAAGCCGGTGCTTTACGTTTGTAACGTAGATGAAAACTCTATCAAAAACGGAAACGAGTGGATCGCTAAGATTGAAGAAATGGCTAAAAGTGAGGGTGCTGAAGTAGTCGTACTGGCAGCACAAATCGAAGCTGATATCAACGAGCTTGAGACGTTCGAAGAAAGAGAAATTTTCCTTGATGAGCTAGGTCTTACAGAACCTGGTGTTAACCGTTTGATCAGAAAAGCTTATGATCTTCTAAAACTTCAGACGTATTTTACAGCTGGAGTAAAAGAAGTAAGAGCATGGACGATCGGACAGGGATGGACGGCTCCGCAAGCTGCAGGAGTAATCCACACAGACTTTGAAAAAGGATTTATCCGTGCGGAAGTAATCAAGTATAATGATTATGTAAATTACGGTTCTGAAGTAAAAGTAAAAGAAGCCGGAAAACTTTCTGTAGAAGGTAAAGAATACATTGTTCAGGATGGTGACATCATGCACTTTAGATTCAACGTATAAGAAAAGTATTAAAGTTAGTTATATTAAAAAGCGCTTCCATGTATTTGGGAGCGTTTTTTGCATTCATGTGCTAAACTTGACTATGAGAATCTTTTATTTCGTAATTTTTATTGTATTTCTTTCCTGCTCTCCATCTGTTGAAAAAAATTGTTTTGCCAGAAGCCAAGATCAGGTTTTTGAAAACTATAAAGAACAGAAACCGTATACTGTAAAACAGATCCTGAAAGAAAAAGCAGATTATTTGGAAATCAGTAACCTTAAAAAATACCGGAGCTTTAAGCAAGACAGTACCGAATCTTATACCCATGCCGGATCTGAAGTATATGCAAAAATGGAAAAAAGACTGGATCATGAATTCAAAGTTTTCAGAGAGAAATTCTCGGACCAGTTTATGCTTTATTCCTTGCAGAAGGTAGATAATATAATGTATGGGTTAGGACGAAACAGAGTAGGGTTCTGGCTTCTGGTCATTGAAAATGAGAAACCTAAAGCATATTTTCTGGGGTTAAGTTTTAGCCATTATTATATCAACGAAATTCAGGAGCTTCCCATTATTAAAAATGGATTTCTTCAGTTTGAAGGAAGTCTGGTGAAAATTGTAAAAATGGCCGGACTCCCCGGTTATGATGATTATTCTGCACTGGAAGACGGAAAACTGTTTAAAATAAATCTTAAAGCTTTAATGAAAGATTCCGATAAGGATGGTTATAATGATATTTTTGAAACAAGTTTTGGACTGAATCCAGATAATAATGATACAGATGGAGATGGGATCAATGACTTCGAAGATATGAATCCTTTATTTAAATCTGAGAAGAATAAATTTACTCAGCTCTATGAGCTTTTACAGCCAAATAATGGGATGATTAATATGAAAAAATTGCATTTTACATTTCAGATTTATAAAACTGATTGTGATTATTTTCACCAGATTAATCCTGATTTCAGAGTGTTGTTTACCTCAGAAGATTATGATAAGCAAACCAATTATGTAAAAGTGACTGATGTAACGGACAGAAGTATTTCCAAAATTCAAACCCATGATAAAGATCCGAATGTTTTTTATATTTACGTTTCAGGAAGTGGCTTTACAAATGATTATGGTGCAGAATATATAAAGGGAAAATGGATGCTAAAGGATCTTGGGGGTACGGTTAGCTAAATGCATATCGATAAAAAAATCGCTTCCGGTAAGGAAGCGATTCTGGTGTCTTATCTTTAAAGAGGAATACCTATATCGAATCGGCACTTTGGCTCTATACAGGATAGAGAGAAAACCACACAGTTATTAACGATATCTGTACATCTTAACTCTGCCTGGCCGCTTCGGCACTCCGGTTCATAGCATGACGGATGAATTTGTGCACAAACTCTGCCGTTTGCTCCACCGGTACTACATATCATTACGCCTCCTTTAATGGTCTTCAGCTCTTTTTTATTGAGTTTTTTACCATTATTTAAATGAGGATTTCTCATTCATTAAAGTTTTTATGGTTTAGTTTTTTTTGACTGATTACAATTCAATGCCAGGCTGGCACTGCAATTCTGCACAGGTAAAAGAAAATTTCTTACAAGTAAGATCTGGAAGCAGACACATTTCTTTTCCTCCGGTTATAACTCTTAATTGTTTTTTGTTCAATTTTTTGCCGTGCGTTAAATCTTGATTTTTCATACTGTTTTAATTGAGGATTAGTGAATGATAATATCCTAAGGTTGTGGTCTGCAAATTTTTTGTGCACAACCAACAGAAATCTTGGTACAGTTTCTGACATCGTCAGGTGGATAAGTTTCACATGGGAATTCCGTGCATGGTTGCGGTTCCATACAATCCAACATACCTCCCTGAATCATTTTTAACTGTTTTTTTTCAAGCTTTCTACCTTTGCTTAATTCTATCTTTTTCATAGTTTTTTGTTTATAAAATGGTACTTTAATTATAACTGCGGTCTGCACTCTTTCTGTGCACATTTTGGAGAAATAATCGTACATCCATAGGGATCAGACGATGGCTCACAAGGGGTAGGACATAAAACTGGTTCCATACAGTTAATAAGACCTCCTTTAATAGTTCTTAGTTCTTTCTTGTTTAATTTTTTTCCGATTTCACTGATTTGTTTTCTCATTGGATTGATTTTTAATGGGTTAGTTTCGACTAAAGTAATAAAAATAAATGAATTATATCACTGTGTATAGAAAAAAATGTGATTTTTTTAAATATTTATTATGATATTGATGATGAATATTAACTGTAACCGGCAAATACACTGAATTTTTCAATAGGTTAATAAGGTTTTATTTTTAAGGTTTAAATGACTTTTGGGCTTCGCCTGACAATCTGTAATCTTTTTCAAAAAGGTTGTTTGATAAGTTCGTATATTTGATTTTTACAAATCATTTGCGATGGAAAAAGTAGCACCTACCTCACTGGAAGATTTTTATAAAGAGATGGCTGCCAAACTGGGCAAAGATCTTGAAAGTATTTTCCCAAAAGGACTTCACAAAGACATCGGTCACTTTAATGTTTTTGATATTGCCCAAACAATCGAAAGAATAAAGACTACTTCTGAAATGCCATATAACAGAAGAAAATACTATAAAATAAGCTTTATAAAAGGAAAAAATAGGGCAGAATATGCAGATAAAGTCATTTCAATACAACAAAATGCTCTGTTATTTGCAACTCCAAAAGTTCCCTATCACTGGGTTCCTGAAGATCCCGATCAGTCGGGAAGTTTCTGTGTATTTACCGAAGACTTTTTCATTAAGGATAAATCGTACTACAATCTGGAAGATCTTCCTATATTTCAGCCGGGTGGAGTACCAATCTTTGAAATTGATAATGAACTGGCAGAAGAGATTGAAAATCTTTTTGAAAAGATTAAAAAAGAAATAGATTCAGATTATGTATTTAAATATGATCTGATCAGAAACTATGTTCTGGAGCTGATTCATTATGGACAGAAATTACAGCCTGCATCCAGAATATCAGCTTCAAAGGATGCTTCCATGAGAGTGGTTTCTTTATTTGTAGAATTGCTGGAAAGGCAGTTTCCTATTGAATCCTGGGAACAGAGACTGCAATTGAAAACTGCAAAAGATTATGCGGACAGGCTGGCAGTTCATGTCAATTACTTAAATAAAAGATTAAAGGAAAGCACCGGAAAGACCACCACAGAATTTATTTCGGACCGGATTATCCAGGAAGCTAAAATACTTTTAAAACAGACGAAATGGAATGTTTCAGAAATATCTTACGCTCTCGGATTTGAAGAGATTGCCCATTTTTCCAATTTCTTTAAAAGGAAAACTACTTTTACTCCATTGGAATTTCGTTCCTGATTTGAATTTTGCAAATTTCAGATTGATTCAAGCAAACACTTCAGTCTGAAAATATCCCAACTTTGTACCATCAAAATAATCAAAATACAATGAATACAAAAACAAATATTGCACTGGTAACCGGAGGAAGCCGTGGATTAGGGAGAAACTCAGCACTTAAAATTGCTCAAAAAGGATTAGACGTTATTATTACCTACAGAAGCAACAGAGAAGAAGCAGAAACGGTAGTGAATGAAATAAAATCAATGGGAAGGAATGCCGTTGCATTTCAGCTGGATACAAAAGACATCAAAAGTTTTGATAGTTTTGTAAAAAACGTAACAGATCATTTGCAACAAAACACGGGAAGTACTCATATTGATTATCTGATCAATAATGCAGGAACAGCCTTGTATTCTCCGATTACAGAAGTGACGGAAGAGCAGTTGGATGATGTGGTAGACATTCACTTTAAAGGAGTGTTTTTCCTGACTCAGAAACTATTACCTTTTATTAATGATGGAGGAGGGATTATTAATGTATCTTCAGGGCTGGCAAGATTTGCAACACCGGGGTCTTCTATTTATGGATCAATTAAAGCAGGTGTAGAAATGCTTACGAAATACATGGCCAAAGAGCTGGGTTCAAGAAAAATCAAAGCCAATGTTGTAGCTCCGGGAGCTATCGAAACAGACTTTGGTGGCGGAAGAGTAAGAGACAATGAAGAAATCAATGCCATGGTAGCTGGTGCTACAGCGCTGGGAAGAGTAGGTCTTCCTGATGATATCGGTGGAGTAGTTGCCTTCCTGTGTACGGAAGATGCAAGATGGATCAATGGACAAAGAATAGAAGTTTCAGGAGGAATGTTCTTATAGTTTGATACTGGTGATCACAATCAACCATTATCTTTAAATAAATCGGCCGGCTCATTCTGAGCCGGCCGATTCCGGATATGAAGTAATTTATTTTATTCAACAGCTTCAAGAGGCTGCGGCAGCTGGCATTTTTGTTCTGAACATCCGGGGCCGATGTATACGCAATACCCTGAAGAATTTGTACATCTTACATCACCCAGCCCTCCATTGAAGCTATGAAGCTCTTTTCGGGTTAATTTTTTTCCTTTGTTTACATTCTTGCTTTTCATGGTAGTTTTATTATTTTTTTTGATTTAGATAAAAATAAGAAAAACAAACTAAATAAATCACTATTTAATGATAAAAATAAACATTCGTTATTGATTATGATGGTATTATAAGATTACTGTCCGATAATAAGATTTAAATATCAATATTTATGTATAAATAACAGGTCGCTCCTCCGGAGCTCTAATTTTAAAAACAAATACGTTCTATTATCAGTAAGCTCTCATAGGATCTGGATTGATCCCATCGGGATCTGATGTTAGTAGAAAAAATGGAGTCCTGAAAAAAATAAAGCTCTGGAGGAACGACCTGCTAATCTGCTTTATTTCATCGGACAGGAATGATATTATAAATAAAAACTCCCATTGATTAAACAGATAAAGGCGGCAGTTTGATTTGCCAATCTGAAAAATCAACGGGAGATAGGTGTTGGTTATTAATATATAGCTGTTAAAGCTTTGATAAATTCTCAATTGCTTTTTCCAGCGTTTCCTGCTTCTTGGCAAAACATAGCCTGATTACATTCTCATTCAGCTTGTTTTTATAAAATGAAGAGAAAGGAACGCTGGCTACTTTATGATGGATGGTAAGTTCTGAAGCAAAATCAAAATCATTTTTGTCTGAAATTTTATCATATTTTACCGCCTGAAAATACGTTCCTTCACAATCCAGAAGCTCGAATGAACTACCTGCAAGACCTTTTCTCAAAAAGTCTCTCTTTTCCTGGAAAAATTGATTCAGATAAGTATAATGCTCATCATTTTTCATATATTCTGCCAGAGCCAGCTGGATAGGAGTGTTTACACAGAATACATTGAATTGATGCACTTTTCTGAATTCATCCGTTAAGATTTTAGGGGCAGCACAATAACCTACCTTCCAGCCCGTAACATGGAAAAGTTTTCCAAAAGAGGCTACAAGAAGGCTTCTTTCTTTTAATTCTGGATATCTACAGATGCTTACATGCTGTTTTCCGTCAAAAACAATATTTTCATATACCTCATCACTCAGAATAAGGATAGAAGTTCCTTTTACCAGTTCAATAAGTTCTTGTAAATCATGTTCTTTCAGGATTTTTCCTGAAGGGTTGTTTGGATTATTAAGAATAATCATCCTGGTCTTTTCACTGACAAGGTTTTTTACTTCTGCCCAGTTGATTTCATAATCAGGAGCTTTCATTTCAAATCGTTTGACAATGCCTCCGAAAAGATCCACCGTAGGCTCATAACAATCATAAGCAGGTTCAAAAATAATCACTTCATCATCCTTTTTAATAAATGAGGCAATAGCCGTGAAAATGGCTTGTGTGCCACCTGCAGTAATTGTTATTTCAGAATCCGGATGGTATATTGCCTGATGACTGTTTTCGATTTTCCGTGCAATTTCTTCCTTTAAACCAATCATTCCGCCAAGAGGAGCATATTGGTTGAAGCCTTTTTTAATAAAATGATCTACGTGATTTAACAATTCTGAATCCGGCATAAAATCAGGAAACCCCTGAGACAGATTGATGGCTTCATTTTCATTGGCAAGCTGAGTCATTTGACTGAAAATAGTAGTTCCAACATTGGAAAGTTTCGATAAAGGAAGTTGTATCATAAAAACAGTTTTGTTGATCGAATTTAATGAAATATTTACAACAGTCTGAACTTATGGTAATAAAAATTAGAAAATAACAGGTTAATTCGAATGATAGAAAATTTTAAGATCAAATGATTGGTTTCAGGGTATATAAATATCTAAACATTTGTTTAAATTTTCTTTTAAATCAATGGAAAGATACTTACATTTGTTAGACAACAACCATAAAACAATGACAATGAGTATTAAGAAGACAGAATTTCCCGAAAAGTCTATTTTATCTCCGGCAAAAAAAGATTTCGATTATATTGATAGTTTTCAGGGAGAACTTACAGATGTTGCCGGAAATATTGATATCTCAGAAATTGGAAAAGCTTTTTTTACAAGCGGACCGAAATGGGGAAAGAAAATGTTTGCATTCAGAAATAAAGCAATGGGAGTATTCGGCTTGAAGACAGGTTCTGAAAACGAGAGACAACAAACAGAGAAGAATTTTGAGTGCGAAGTAGGAGAGCGTGTAGGACTTTTTAAGGTGTTTGGTAAAACCAGCAACGAAATTATTCTGGGAGAAGATGACAAACATCTGGATTTCAGGGTTTCTCTTTTGATTGACCATAATAAAAGAGAGAGCAGCCAGAATTCCCTTACCATATCCACTACGGTAAAATTTCATAACTGGTGGGGAGTTCTTTATTTTCTGCCAGTTCGGCCTTTCCATAAACTGATTGTACCAGCAATGCTTAAAAATATGATCGGGCAGCTGGAAAAAAAAATGTGCACAGCCTAAAATAATAAGATAAAATGACCATCCTCATAACAGGATGGTCATTATTTAAAAGGAATACACTTAGTAAGAGCTTAATAATACATCAATCTGTGCATTGCTTACTCCTGCGGGCCTGTTCGCCTTAAGCTGAACACTTAAACTGCTTAATCCATAACAATATTTGAGAAAGTTATTTTCAATATTTGCTAAGGTATAGCCGGTAACCTGGTCATTTACCGTTCCCATAGGTTGAGGACTGAATGACTGTCCCAACTCGTTGAAGTTATCAACTAAATTGATGAATAAGCTTGTATAGTCAGAACTTGTATTCAAACTCCAGAACTGATACCCGAAACGGTTAGGAAATACAGGAGGATTAGCCGGATTATAATTGGGAGTTCCATAATTCAAAATACCTCTTTCTCTGTATTCTATCCCTGTTACAAACCATTCTACAGCACATGGCCAGCTTTCCTGAAGCATAGAGTTAACCTGTGAATACTGAACTAATCCGGTGTTCATTTTGATCACATGAGATGTGTGGGCAAGTTCATGTACAGTAGTTGAGAAATAGTCATCAGAGTTGTATTCTGTAGTTGAACCAGGTTGGAATCTTGCTATTTTCAGGTAGGGAAAAGCAACATAATTAATTCCCTGCCAATCTTTAGCTGTATTCTTAGCTATAATGTGTGAACGGTTTCCACTTGGTCTGACAGGTCTTTGTAGGCCCCCAATGTCTTTGTAAAAATAGCGGTAGGCTGCTCTGAACATATGGCCCTGCATATTTTCATATCCAGGCATGATGTCATGGCTCCAATGGTTACTTTTAATATTATTTCGTACAACATTGGAAGGCCTTACCATATTATCCTTTATGACAAAGTGCTTTCTATCCATATGCAGTTTAAAATCTACATTTCTGTTGTTGGGAAAAGGGGTGCCGCTCAATCCGTACTGGCCGTTTGCATTGGTGATGCCTTCTCTGGTTCTCAAACTCCTTTTGGCGGTAACTTTGGCGCCTTCAAAAGGGATCAGTGTATTTAATCTTGTATCGAAGATCCGGATGGTACCATATATTGGGGCACCACCACCTCCTCCTCCGGGATTAGGGTTCGGATTGGGATACCATTGTCCGGGTTCTCCTATATTATCCCATGGCTTATAGTCACTTGGCTCCCAAGGTGTGAAGCCAGATAGATTTTCTGCCCTGTGGACCAGGCTGTAGACGAATTTATAATTCATATTACCCGTGCCTAAAAGTTCGATATCTTCTTCGGGAAGATACACTTCCTGAAGAATTTCATAGCTAACCCCGGCAGGTAAGGGAGTTTCGTTCTTTACAGTTGCGTATTGAGGTGTAGGCTGATCAGCGGGAACATCGGGATCATGATAGAATTTACCGACGACCAATACTTCTCTGTCCAGCGGATAATCATAAAGAATAAGACCGGATTGCTGAAGTGCTTCCAGTTCATCCTCTGTGGTAGGATTGAATTTAATGTATTTGTGTGTAGAACGGATATTCACAGCAGTCAGTGATCTGTTGCCTTCTGCTTTGGGTTCAGCCAGTAATGATTTGTAGGCAGCCATCATGCTTTCAATCGTGTAAGGAACGGGGAGCTGTTCTCCTAATACCGTTGGTTCTCCTTCTTCAGCATATTTTGTTTCATCCTCTGAAGTGAGATTCCTGTTCATGAGTTGAGAATGGGAAGCTTCTGTGTTGTACTGTTCCATTGTATCGGAGCAGGATGCCGTTAAAAGGCAAGCCATAGCAATATAGAGGGTTATTTTTCTCATGTTTTTGATTTTTCAGTTTTTTTTTGCATTGTTTTCTGATCCGGTAATCATACTACCGGATGTTTTTCTTTAAAAAAATAACATTCCAATCTGCAGACTGGAATGTATCTTTAAATGGTTATTTAGGTTCAATCCATGGTAATCCATTCCATGGCATTGTGTAGATAAAAGGAATTCCTCCAATGGGTTGTGGATTGGGTGCAATGGGAGGCTGGGGCTGAGAAATAGCTCCAGGGCTGCTTGGGGTAATAAAACCTGTTCCTCCGATAATGGAGTTCATTTGATTTCTCTCGAGTACTTTTCTGTTGATTTTCATGATAATTTTTTTTTGTTTAACATGACGAAAATAGAAAAGAGACGTAATACAAAACAGGAACAATTAGTAAGTGTGGAGGATGAGCAAGCAAGTGCGCAGGAAATGCTTTTATTCCGTTTTTCCTATTGTAGAGAGAAAATCATTTTTTTTACGGTACGATACATCCAGAACAGATTCATCGCTCATTACTACCTGTCCGCCTCTCCCTTTAATGTATTCCTGCAGGTGATCAATATTGATAAGATGTTTATGATGTATCCTGAAAAAGTTCTGTTCAAGAAGTATAGGTTCAAATTCATGAAGGGTTTTGGATACCATGATTTTAGTTTTATTGGTAAGATAAAAAGTTGTGTAGTTTGAATCCGCTTCGCATCGGATAATGGAGGATATATCCACGATTTTAAATCCCTGAAGAGTAGAAAGAATGATTCTGTTATCTTTTAAAAGAGTAGGTTGTGAAGGCTGCATTTTTTTAATCTGATCCAACGCTTTATTGACGGCAATAATGAAATCCAATTTTTTTATAGGCTTTAAAAGATAATCTGTAGCCCCATTTTTAATCGCCTGAATAGCAAAATTTTCGTAAGCAGTGATGAAAATAATCTGGGAATGAACTTCATTTAGCTTTGATAGTAAATCGAAAGTGGTTCCATCACCTAACTGAACATCCAGAAACAAAATGTCAGGAGAACTTTTGATAAGGTAAATATAAGCTTCTTCAACGGAGGAAGCCTGAAATTCTATGTTGATCTCGGGAAATTCATTTTCCATAAGTAATGCAATATAATCTCTTCCATCTTTTTCATCGTCAACAATGCATGCCTGTATTTTATTTCTCATAAGGTTGTATATAAAGTTTGATTTGTGTTCCCTGCCGGTTATTTTCAGTAAGGGTATTGATTTCTAAAAATATATTGGTATCAAAAAGCTGTTTAAAAGTTTCAATCCTTTTATGAGAAAGTTTTACCCCAAAGGAGTTATCTTTTTTCAAAGTTTCCTTACTGGAGATTCCTATGCCATTATCTTCAATGGTAATACATAAAGAGACATTAGTATATTCAAAGCTGATGGTAATTTCTCCTTTTCTGTCTTTTAATCCTGAAATACCATGTTTAATGGCATTTTCTACGAAAGGCTGTATCAGTAAAGAAGGAATTGTCCAGTTTTGATCCACGTGTTCAGAAATACTGATTTTATAATCAAAAAGATCTTTTACACGGAGCTTTTCCATATCAAGATACAACGTGAGATATTCCACTTCATCTTTAATAGACATGAAGGTCTTTTCTGAATAATAAAGTGTTTTTCGTATCATCTTGGCGAAAATATCCAGGTAGTTTTCTGTTTCGCGGTAATCTTTTTTATACAGTAGAAATTGAATGGAATTAAGACAGTTATAAATAAAATGAGGATTGATCTGAGCTTTAATTGCCTGAAGTTCAAGTTCAGCAATTTTCTTTTCATACTCCATTTTTTCCAGCTTCTTATTCCGTTTTTTATGCAGATAAGAAAAGATAACCATCAACAGCGCTCCGATAACGAAAATGGCTACTATCAGCCTGAACCACCATGTCTGCCAGAACAGAGGTTTTATATCAAAGGTGATGTCTGAAGAGGTGTACGATTGTTTTCCGTTATATCCTAAACCGTAAACCCGGAAGGTATATTTGCCTGGCGGAATAGAGTTGAAGATGATTTTAGAAGAATTATTGATCTGCCATGAATTATTAAGGCCTTCCAGCTTATATTTATAGCTTATTTTTCCCAATGAACTATAATCAAGAAAGCTCAGATTAAAAATAACCGTATTGTGGGGGTAGGCAGTCAGACTTTTCTGTAGGTCATAATGCTCATTATTTTCAATGGATACCGAGTTAATGATTACTTTTTTATGAATGAATTTTTCCTGAGTCAGTAGTTTTTTGATGGAAAATATTCCAAGTCCTTTAGAGGTTCCAATGAAGATGGTGTCATTTTTTATTACGCAACCGGCTACTGCATCAGAGGGAAGTCCGTCTGTCTGGGTGAAGTTATTGATATGTTGATCCTTTCCTGCCAGTTCGATTCTGGATATCCCTGAATTGGTGCTGGCCCAGAAGGTATTTTTATTTTCTACCTCTATTTTTTTTACCTGGTCATTGATTAATCCATCATTCTTTCCGATTTTTTTTATAATTCCTTTGGCATTAAAAATAATAACCCCATAAAGGTTGGTAGATCCCAAATATGTATCATCATCTAATTTTTTGATATCCGTAAAATAGTATCCCTTTAAAAATAAAGTTTTTTTCCGGGTTCTGACATTATATTTGTACAGATCACTGAAGCTGCCGATAAACAGATTTTCCCTGTCATAAGGGAAAACCGTGTATACACGCTCCTGAAAAAGATTGGTTATTTTTTTACTTTTTAAACTGTAGGTCAGTAAACCGCCTGAAGTACAGAAAAACAGGGAATCAGGGGTGTAAGAGATGATATTTTTGAGCGAACAGTATATTTTTTTAGAAGTGTTATTGGCCATATCATGAACAATAACCTTACCTGATAAACCGAAAATAGAAATAGAACCTTTTAAATAAACCGCAATATTTTCATCTTTATCTCCTTCGTCAAGGGTTATATTCTGTATTTTATTGTATTTGCTGATAAGAGCGCCGGCAGAATGATTGTAGCCGAGAAGAATATTTCCATTATCATTTGCAATGGCTTTTATATACTCAGAATTACTTTGTACAGGCAAATTGATATGATTGGCGAAAAGAGACTTTGAAATAAAAAACACACCATTATTCCGCGAATTGAACCATACATTGTCATCCTTGTCTACCAGAACATTATTGATCACATACCGATCCAGTATTTTGATAGGAGTATCGAGGGCTTTCTTCTTTTCAGTAAGGGATTGATTGAAATATAAAACCCCTCCATTGCTTATATTCAGCCACAGTTTATTATTTTTATCAATAAGTCCGTAGAAAACATTTTCTTGTGTACCACAATTATAAGACCGGATCTTTTTTAGACCTTCAGGAGCAGAGAGTTGATAAATTTCAATTGTATTTTTATGTAAGAACACAAACAGATCATCTTTTTCACAGATCATATTTCCAATACCTCCTTTCAAATGTTGTTTTTTTCCGGTAATGATATTGTAGACAAGTATTTCTCCCTGATGAGGATCATGTAAATAAAGATTGTAAGTGTGAGGTTCAAACCTGAGCGTTGCAAAAGATCTTTTCTCATACTCTAATGGAACCGGAATCTTTTTAACTTTTCCATTTTCGTAGGTGAAAATATTCTGAGGATTAAAATTTCCATAAAAATAAAGTCGGTTTCCGTCACGGGTAACTTTCGGAATTGAGCTGGAAAACTGGTTTTTTACATAATCATTAATGTTCAGATTGATAACGCGGCCGTTTTTTAAGTAAGCAAAATCATTCAGAAAGGGAAGGATGAATACCTCACCATTGGGCAAAGGCTCACAGGATATGATATCAATATTCTTTAAACCTTCTTTCTTACCGTATTGTTTAAATTCTTTTCCATCAAACCTGAATAAGCCATTATCACTGCCTATCCAGATAAAGCCATTTTTATCTTGTCTCAGATGATAGGTATAGGAGCAGTTTAATCCTTCCTCATCACTATAGTTCACCATCCCGGGGATCTGTGAAGAAAATAATGTGGAAAAGAATAAAACTATAGATAATGTGAGGAAAGTAAATAAATTTTTCACACGATATTGATAATTTCGTAAATATATAATTTGATTAATAATAATACAATGATTACAGCAGAATATTGAAAAAAACAAGTTGAAAAAATTCGGATAATTTTAGACAATTTTGTACTTTTGTATGTTTGCTGAAATCATATATGTCACAAGAAATAAACCCAACCTACTCCGAAGATAATATCAGAACCCTTGATTGGCAGGAACACATCCGTCTGCGCCCCGGTATGTACATCGGGAAGCTCGGTGACGGTTCTTCCGCTGATGATGGTATTTATATCCTGTTAAAAGAAATCCTTGACAACTCTATTGATGAGTTCAGAATGAGATCAGGGAAAAGAATTGAAATAAAACTGGATGATGGCAAAGTTACCATCCGTGACTTTGGACGTGGAATTCCGCTAGGGAAAGTGGTAGACGCTGTTTCCAAAATGAATACCGGAGGTAAGTACGACAGTAAAGCGTTTAAAAAATCGGTAGGATTGAACGGTGTTGGTACCAAAGCGGTAAATGCCCTTTCAGATTATTTCAGAGTTCGTTCTTTTCGTGACGGAAAAATGAAAGTTGCTGAATTCTCCCGAGGAATGATCACTGAAAACTTTGATGAGAAAGAAACTTCGGACAGAAACGGTACTGAAATTTCTTTTATTCCGGATGGCGAAATCTTCCTGCATTTCAAATACAGAAAAGAGTATATCGAAAGGATGCTCCGTAACTATGCTTACCTGAATCCTGGACTTAAGATTCTCTTCAACGGAGAAACCTATTATTCTGAAAACGGTCTTAAAGACTTATTGGAAGAAGAACTGGAAAGTGATATCCTTTATCCTATTGTCCATTTAAAGGATGATGATATTGAGGTAGCCATTACCCATTCTGACAAATCACAGACAGAAACCTATTTCTCATTCGTGAACGGACAGAATACAACGCAGGGAGGAACACACCTGAATGCATTCCGTGAAGCGTATGTGAAAACAGTTCGTGAGTTTTTCAATAAAAGTTTTGATGCTTCCGATATCAGAAAGTCTATCATTGCAGCAATCTCAATCAATGTAGAAGAACCGGTTTTTGAATCCCAGACCAAAACAAAACTAGGATCCAATGACATGGGACCGAACGGACCTACCGTAAGAACATTCATTATTGATTTCCTAAAGAGTAAACTGGATAATTTCTTACACAAAAATCCGGAAATAGCAGAAGCAATTCAGAGAAAAATCTTAATTTCCGAAAGAGAAAGAAAAGAACTTTCAGGAATTCAGAAGCTGGCCAGAGAAAGAGCAAAAAAAGTATCTCTTCACAATAAAAAACTTCGTGACTGCAGACAGCATTATAACGATCAGAAAGCCGAAAGGAAAGGAGATACTCAGATCTTTATTACCGAAGGAGATTCCGCATCCGGATCCATCACAAAATCCAGAGATGTAGAAACGCAGGCCGTATTTTCACTGAAGGGTAAACCACTTAACTGTTATGGGCTTACCAAGAAAGTGGTATATGAAAATGAAGAATTCAACCTTCTTCAGGCAGCTTTAAATATTGAGGAAAGTCTAGAAGACCTGAGATACAATCAGGTAATTATTGCAACCGATGCCGATGTTGACGGGATGCATATCCGTTTGCTGATGATTACTTTCTTCCTGCAGTTCTTCCCGGATCTCATTAAAAACGGACATCTTTATATCCTTCAGACTCCGTTATTCAGAGTAAGGAATAAAAAAGAAACACGATATTGCTATACGGAAACAGAAAGAATAAAAGCATTAAACGAACTGGGGAAAAATCCTGAAATCACCCGATTTAAAGGATTAGGAGAAATTTCTCCGGATGAATTTAAGCACTTTATTGGCAAAGATATCCGCTTAGAACCTGTAGTAGTGGGGAAAGACCAGACGATTGATCAGCTTCTGGAATTTTATATGGGGAAAAATACGCCGGACAGACAGACCTTCATTCTTGAAAATCTCGTGGTAGAAGATGATACGGATATTGATAAAAAAGAACTCCTGGATGAAGTAGAAAATTAAATAAACTACAACTTAAAAAAACTGGTGTAAAGCCATTGCAGACTGAAAAAAGCACAACTTTGGATGAAGTAGGAATTATAGTACTTACACAGCCAAAAAAATAAAATGAGACTAAGTAACCGTAATAAAGTATCAATTTATAATTCTTTATGCACATTGCTTTTGATGACCACAGTATTTTGTGTAATCGCATTTGTTGCTAATGAGTATAGGTTTAATGCAATGGGTAAAGAAAGTTATTTATTGATTATTGTTCCCGCTTTACTGCTGATTATCTTTTACATCAGCGGAAGGCAGATCTTTGAATATGACAGTGATGGAGAAGCTTTGAATTTTAAAAACAGGAATATTATTCCATTTTTAGATAAACCTCTTCACGACGAATTTCCAAAATACAAACTGATAAAATATGATGTGGTAAGCATTCTCTTTTTTAAAAGATTATACATTACCGTTTCCAGTAAGAATAATGGTTCTACTATCCTGAAGTACCAGATCTCTTATTTGAACAGAAAACAAGTAAACGATTTAAAACTCTCTCTAAACAAGGTAGTGAAAGCTAATAAAGATAAAATAAATGACGACAGAAGAATATTCGCATGAGGGTGAAAGCTTAAAAAAAGTTTCCGGGCTGTACAAAGACTGGTTTCTTGATTATGCTTCCTATGTAATTCTGGATAGAGCTATCCCTTCGATATATGACGGTTTAAAACCCGTTCAACGAAGAATTATGCACTCCATGCGGGAGCTGGAAGACGGCCGTTACAATAAAGTGGCCAATATCGTGGGAAATACCATGAAATATCACCCACACGGTGATGCTTCCATTACAGATGCCATGGTGCAGATCGGGCAGAAAGAACTGTTAATAGATACCCAGGGAAACTGGGGTAACATTTATACAGGAGACTCTGCAGCTGCCGCAAGATATATTGAAGCAAGACTGACACCTTTTGCCCTGGAAGTAGTCTTTAATCCTAAAACTACAGATTGGACCAAGTCTTATGACGGAAGAAATAATGAGCCTATTGATTTACCAGTAAAATTCCCGCTGCTTCTTGCACAGGGAGTAGAAGGTATTGGAGTAGGACTTTCCACCAAAATACTTCCTCATAACTTTAATGAACTTATTAACGCATCCGTAGCCTATTTAAAAGGTAAGAAGTTTGAATTATATCCGGACTTTTTAACCGCCGGTTATCTTGACGTTTCCGAATATAATGACGGCCACAGAGGAGGAAAAGTAAGAGCAAGAGCCAAGATTACCCAAACCGATAAGCATACATTAGTAATTTCTGAACTTCCTTACTCCAAAACAACAACGGATCTTATTGACTCTATTCTAAAAGCCAATGAGAAAGGAAAGATCAAAATCAAAAAAATTGAGGACAATACTTCAGATAAAGTAGAAATCCTTATCCATATTCATAATGATGTTTCACCGGATAAGACCATTGATGCGCTGTATGCATTTACAGACTGTCAGGTAACAATCTCTCCGAATGCCTGCGTGATTGTAGGAGATAAGCCAATGTTTCTGAATGTATCCGATATTCTGAAAACAAATACAGATCATACGGTTTCATTACTGAAGAAAGAATTGGAAATAGAACTTCATGAACTTCAGGAAAGCTGGCATTTCTCTTCATTGGAAAGAATTTTTATCGAAAACAGGATTTATCACGATATTGAAGAGGTGAAAACCTGGGAAGATGTATTGAAAACCATTGACGCAGGATTAAAACCTCATACCAAACATCTTTTAAGAGCTGTTACAGAAGAGGATATCTTAAAACTGACAGAGATCAGAATCAAGAGAATTTCAAGATTCGATTTAGATAAATTTAAAGAAAATATTGCATCGCTGGAAGGCAAAATAGAACAGGTGAAATACAACCTGGCAAACCTGATCGCTTATGCTATCGATTACTATTTAAATATTCAGAAAAAATACGGTAAGGACAAACAAAGAAAGACTGAACTTAGAATCTTTGATACCATTGATGCTACAAAAGTAGCCGTAGCCAACGAAAAATTCTATGCAAATTTCGAGGAAGGCTTCATTGGAACATCTCTGAAGAAAGATCAGTATCTGTTTGACTGTTCTGATATTGATGATATTATCACATTCAGAAAAGACGGAAGTATGAAGGTCGTAAAAGTGGAAGCAAAAACCTTTATTGGAAAAGATATTCTTCACGTTGCGATATGGAAGAAAAATGATAAGAGAACTGTCTATAATATGATTTATCGTGAAGGCAGGGAAGGACCTTATTATATGAAACGTTTTTCTGTAACCGGAGTTACCCGAAATACAGATTATCCACTCGCTTCAGATAAAAAAGGTTCTGAAACACTCTATTTCTCGGCCAATCCTAATGGAGAAGCGGAAACTGTAACCGTGCTTTTGAAACCAAATCCTAGAATCAGAAAGAACAAAATGGAGATTAACTTCTCTGATCTCGCTATCAAAGGACGTGATTCCAAAGGAAATCTGGTCACTAAATATGCGGTAAAGAAAGTAGATATGAAAGAGGAAGGAGTATCTACTCTGGCACCTAGAAAAATCTGGTTTGATGATACCGTAAGAAGATTGAATGCTGATGCAAGAGGTACATTATTGGGAAGTTTTAAAGGGGATGATAAAATTTTGACCATCAACACAAACGGTGAAGTAAAACTGATATCCTTTGATTTGGGTAACCGTTTTGATGATGAATATCTGGTGTTGGAAAAATGGAGACCTGCCCAACCTATTACCTGTATCTATTACGACGGAGAAAAAGATATTTATTTCATAAAGAGGTTCTTACTGGAAAATACAACCAATGTACAGACTTTTATGCCTTCTGACCACCCGAAATCATTCATCGAAAATGTAATTGTTGCCAACGATGTTACCGCAGAAATTATTTTTGCAAAAGATAAAGGAAAAGAACGTGAGCCGGAAACGGTAAATATTGATGAATTCATAGCGGTAAAAGGAATAAAAGCCATTGGAAACCAGTTTACGAAATTCAAAGTAAAAGCCATCAATATCACCATTCCTGAACCCGTAGAAGAAGAGCCTGAAGTATATGAAGATCCTGAACCTACAGGAGATATGGATGAAGACGGTGGAATGATTGGAGACCTGTTCCAGGATGACAGCAATAATGAAAATGAATAGATATGAGATCTGTTCAGATATAAAATAAACAAATACAATGGATATAGTTGTTATCATTATCATTGCAGCCACTTGTATCTTTAGTTACATGGGGTTCAATAATACAGCATTATTTGAAAAATATAAATTCAATGTCGGAGCGATTGCGAATCGTAAAGAATATGTAAGACTCATCAGTTCTGCATTTTTGCATGCAGATTTTATGCACTTGTTTTTTAATATGCTTTCCCTGTATTTTTTCCAGGGAGTCGTTATTAGTTTCTTTGGAGAACTAGGATTTCTGATTCTTTATTTCGGATCTATGATCCTGGGGAATTTATTCAGTCTGCAGATTTATAAAAATCAGCCCTGGTATTCTGCAATTGGAGCATCAGGTGCGGTTTCCGGAATTATTTTTGCTTCCATTGCCATGGCTCCGAATGAAATCAGTGTCAACTTCTTACCAGGGTGGTTATTTGGAACGCTGTATTTCGGATACTCAGTGTATATGATGCTGAATCCAAAGCAGTGGGATAATCTGGGGCATGCCGCTCACCTCGGAGGAGCATTTTTCGGGTTGGTTTACTCTATTGTAATGCATCCGCAGCTGGCCATGAGCAATATTCTTTTCTTAGGAATCATGTCTCTTCCGTTAATCTATTTGGGATATGAAATTTTTGTACGGAAACGAATAGGATAAAAGACTATTTTTAATCAAATATCAAAACCAATGAACACATCAGAGTTAAACAGTTTCATCGTGATACTTATCTATGGTTCATTGGTTTTGCTTTCTCTGTTAAAGCTTGCCAACCCTTTAAAAGTAAACCGTAAAGCCAATTTCTGGTTCGGTATATTTCTTTTTTTGTGGTCCACCTTCTGGCTGGATGAAGTGCTGTTTCTCATCACCGGTTCAATAGTGGAGTTTCATTCTCTGTTTTTGGTCAGATGCATTCAGTTTTTTACCCCTATCGTCTTTTACCTGAGTGTGCTGTTTTATACCAATCCATCTTTTACCTTTAAAGCCAGAGATTTTAAATTTTTGTTGCTTCCTGCAGCTTTTGTGCTGTGCCTGATACTGGTAAAATCAGGGTATGAAAAACCATTTGAATATCTCAGTATTATTCTGATCCTGATTCAGGCGCTCTTTTATACGGCACTTTCTTATATTACCATCAGGAAACATCAGAAAAAAATCCAGCAGTTTTCATCCAATACCGAAGGAATCAATCTGAACTGGCTGGAATATATTATTCTGGTACTTCTTATTGTGAATATTATCTACGTGATCTATAACCTGTTCTATGATCCGAAATCACTGAATTTCTTTATCAATGCAGTCTTTTTATCTGTTATTTACTGTGTAGGATATTATTCCCTGAAACAGAAGGAAATTTATCCTTTAGAAGAAAAGCAGAGACAGGAACTGATCTCTATCGATGAAGATTCTGATCCGGAAGAAGTTAAAAGAAAACTTATTTCTGATGAAGAATTACTAAAGATTAAAGCCTTACTGGAAGGGATTATGGAACTTCAACAACCTTATCTGGACAGCGAACTTAATCTTATTAAACTGGCTGAAATGCTTTCTGTTTCTACCCATCATCTTTCTTATGTCATCAATACAGGCTTTGGAAAAAACTTCTTCCAATATGTGAATGAATATAGAGTGGACTATGCCAAAAAACTGCTGAAAGAATCCAACAGCAAATTATCCATTTTGGGAATTGCCTACGAATCCGGATTCAATTCTAAAACCTCTTTTAATACAACTTTTAAAAAAGTAACCGGACAAACCCCTTCTGAATTCAGAAAATAAGTTCCGGTTTATAAACTTTTACTTTTATTGTTTTTAATTGATTGATTTTTAATTGATTGGTTGTTCTTTTTTTTCTGCTTAAAATCGGTTCGTTCAGATAATCCGGAACATTTAAGCCTGCTTTTCACGATAGTTTTGTACCATAAAATATAAACGTATGGATACCCAAGAATCATTTGCTGTTGTTACGGGAGCAAGCCAGGGACTCGGAAAATCATTTGCTGAACAGCTGGCAAAACAAAAGATCAATGTCATCCTGATCAGCCTTCCCAATCAGAATCTCAAAGCATTTTCCGAGGATCTGAAAAGGCTGTATGAGGTAAAAGTTCATTATTATGAAACAGATCTTTCAGTTCATGAAAATGTGATGAAGCTTACAGAATGGCTCAATAGTTCTTTTGATATTCATATCCTGATCAACAATGCAGGACTTGGTGGGACCAAAAAATTTACCGAAGCTTCTTCTGATTATATCAATACTATTTTACAGGTCAACGTAGCGGCTACTTCACTGATCACTCATCAGCTGCTCCCCAATCTTTTAAAACAACCCAAAGCCTATATTCTGAATGTTTCAAGTATGGCTGCTTTTTCTCCCATTGGTTTTAAAACCGTATATCCTGCTTCTAAAAGTTTTATCCATTCATTTTCCAGAGGGTTGCATGAAGAGCTGAAAGATACCAATGTTTTTGTAAGCGTTGTGAATCCGGGAGCAATGAAAACCAATAAAGATGTTTGTGAAAGAATAGAAAAACAAGGTCTTATGGGAAGACTAACCCTTTTAAATCCCGATAAAGTAGCTTCATACTGCATCCGTCAATTGTTTAAAAAAGATTCCGTAATTATGGTGAACCCAATCAGCTGGCTGGTGATGAAAATTGTACCTATATGGATCAAACTGCCATTAATGACCCAGGCTATAAAAAGAGAAATCGAAGCATGAAAAAAGTTTGTGTAACCGGAGCAACAGGGCTCCTCGGAACTAATGTTATCCTTAAATTATTACAAAATGATTATTCTGTTACTGCTCTGGTGCGCAAGAAAAGCAGCTGGCTGGGCGAAGAAAACAAAAATCTGAAGCTGCTGGAAGCTGAGCTTTTGTCCGATATTTCAGTACATCTTACCGATATTGACTGTATTATTCATATCGCTGCAGAAACACGCCAGAATCTTATCCGTTATGATGAATACCGGAAAGTGAATTATGAAGCCGTTGTGAATCTGTTGACCCAAGCAGAAGCAGTGGGCGTAAAAAAGTTTTTGTTTGTAAGTACAGCAAATACCTTAGGATATGGAAACACTGCATTTCCGGGGAGTGAAAAAGCACCACACAGCTATCCTTTTACCCATTCGCTGTATGCTCAAAGTAAGCTGGAAGCCGAAGACTATCTTTTAAAAAATGGTAATAATACAGACATTATCATTGTTAATCCAACCTTTATGGTCGGAGCATATGACAGCAAGCCAAGTTCCGGGAAAATTATCTTCTGGACCTGGAAAAAGAAACTGGTATTCTATCCGAAAGGAGGGAAGAACTTTGTTCATGTGGAAGATGTAGCCACCGGAATAATAAAGGCTATTGAAAATGGAAGAACCGGGGAAAAATATCTTTTAGCCAATGAAAATATAAGCTACAGAGATTTTTTTAAGAAAGTAAACAGGATTACCGGGCAAAATCCGGTCATGATCCCGATCCCCAACAAGCTTTTGAGCTTCCTTGGATTAATGGGGGATGGTTTGAGAAAATTTAAAATAAAAACAAGCCTCAGTACCTCAAATATGAAGGCATTGCAGATCCGTAATTATTATTCTAATCAGAAATCAGTAGAGGAGCTGGGAGTTCACTACCAGCCGATTGATAAAGCGATAGAAGATGCTGTTCGGTATTTCATTGAAAATCCTGTTAAAAATAAAAAAACCAGCTCTTAAAAGCTGGTTTTATCAGGTTATCTTGTGATTTTCTGAGTTACATTTTTATTGGAGATAACGCAGGCTTTGCTGCAGTTATTGGCACTTGAAATAGTAACCTGTACCAATGCCGGCAATGATCTGTATTCTTCCTTGTTGTAAGGTGCTTCAGTACCATTGCTTCCGCCACCTTTAATGTCATACTGTACCTGGGCTACTCCTGTAAATCCCGTTGCAGGCTTGAAAGAAAGCGCTCCGGTAGTAGGAAAGTAGGTCCATGTTCCCTGACTGCTGGTATAAACATTCCCTGTTATATTAGGAATCACGGCTCCATTGTGATCTAAAAAACGGAATGAGTTAAAATCAAGGTTGTTATACGAAAGTGTTGGCGGGTTTTGGCCACTTGCTGAAGAATAGGCAGCATCATTAAGCAAAGGATAATAGATTGACTTTATCCCTGGACAACCTGCAAACAAATCATCTGTTACTTCAGCGGCATAAGGTCTTGTAACCCCTAAGTTTTTCAGTAAATGGATATTTTTGGCAGCTCCGGTAGAAGCAGCAAATCCGATTCTGAAAGTAGAAGGTGCCGAAGTATCCAGAGTTCTTACCGTACTGTTGGAAATGGTAGTCTCGGTATATTTCAGAGAAGTAGGATAGTAATAGTTATCGATCACTTTTTCTTTCACCGTTCCATGCTGTATTTCCAGGGATATGTTGTAACCGCCTGCCGGATTGGGAACCAATGTAATATATGCTTTACGGAATCTTACATCACTTTCATTTTGAGGAATTGTAGTTCCGCCACTTTCAATGCTGAATTGTTGAAGAGTTGTATTTTTAATGCCGATATATTTTCCTGTTGCCGTATCCAGGTAGGCTGATCTGTTGGTGCTGGATGGAGAAGCATTGGTCGCGATGCTGTAAAGCAATGGATAGCCGTTATATCCTGCAGGTTCAGCGGATGAAAGATATTGACTTCCACGCTTTCCTCTTAAAGAAACATTGCTTCGTCCGTCAGCTAATCCTACTCCGAATATTCCATTTCTGACCCTTTCGCTCTGGTTAAAGCTCGTTTTAAAATTCCCGAATTCATCCAGACCAATCCCTAGATAAGCACCTCTAAGCCCTTCTGTAGATTCACCTCCGCGTACAAAACTGTACCCTAATCCACCACCAAAATATCCCAGATTAAGCTGGTCTTTAGGAATAGAACCATCTACCAAAAAGATAGAAATACCGTCTCCTCCGTTAGTGTTTCCTCCATAAATGGCGAATTCAAACTCAAACTTGATTCCCTGGTCACTTTTGAATATTTTATCAGCAAGTATTACTCCTCCTGAGATATTATTGACACTTCGGGTAAGCCTTAGACCATCTGTCGTAAAGGTTGCATCATTCTGAACCCCGCTGGTCGCCACCTTATAAGCTTCCTGAGGCTGTAGTCCCTGAGTAAAGTTTACAAAATACGGATAACCGGTTCCCTGCTCATTTTGTGCCTGAATGCTTTGAGAAAAAATAAACAAGGAAAATGCAAACAAAAATCTTTTATATCGTAACATTGAGCTGCTTTTTATCATAACCCAATCAATTATTTAACAACGAAAACAATATTGATAAAAGAACAGTCCGTTGCTGCAGCTTTTACATCATAAGTCATTACCCCATCATCTGAAATAGAAATATTACTGAATACATTGGGGTCAGCATCCGTTACATAATAGTAAAGATCTTTACTGGACGGGAAAAAAGGAATTGAAGCCGGAGCACTGGTACTCTTTGCCTTTGGAGAACCAAACTGGGTTTTATACAATGTATATAAATCTTTAGTTCGGCCAGTGGATGTGGTGGAAGTGTCAAAAGAAACACTTGGCATATAAAACATTTTTACAGCATTACTGCTGATACAAAGCCAATCCGGTTTAGTGGGAGTCCCGATATTCTGACTTAAACATTTTTTGTCGGTGTCATAGATAAGAAGAGAGTTCGCAGGATTTGCAATAGCATCCCTTTTTGCTGTGGTAAGCCTGGGTATCAGCATCCCTTTATTAGGGCTATAAACATCCAGAATTGCACTTTGATCAGGTGTGGCTGTGTTAATCCCCACTTGAGCGAAAGAAAACGAACTTGCTAAAACGATGGATAGAAATAATTTTTTAATCATGATGTCTTAATAATTTTTTATCTGTGTGTATGTTTTTTTTAGAAAAAGGAATATTTGTAGTCTTAATCATAAGGCAATAGATATCATTTCCGGTTCATTAAAACCATGAACTGCTATGTTGAAACAATAGCTTAATGAGACCTTTTGTTCAAAAGCTCATCAACAGATATAGCAGGTATACTTCATAAAGAAATATCTTATGCCTACCTGGGCAGTTATCCGAAAAAAATAAATTGATTATGTAGCCGTGTAAGCTCTTAAATAAGTAAGATCCATATTCCCTCGTGTTTTTTGCAAATGTACAAAGAAATATCCAGTCGTTTGTGTTTATAGAATTAATTCTAGTTTTCTCTTAATAATTACTATTTTTTGCTTTAAATTTTTACATAATTAATAAATCAGATAGATTGTTTTTATTATGCAAATCTTCGTATTGTATTAAGAAATCTTAAAAAACTGTAAATACTGAAGTGTTGATGATTGAAATTGAAGAAAAAAATTACCTTTTTTATATAAAGAATTGAAAAATAGCCTATTTTGAAAAATTATTCAACGCATTATCCACAGTGCTTACAAAATTGACATGTCTTGTGGTATTGCTTTCAAAAATAAAATCCTTCATGCTTTTGCTTTCATATTTGTTGAAATTGCCTATAATAGCTAATCCTATACGATAGTTTGAGAATTTCTGAAGAATCTCTCCGGCCATTTTTGTTTTTAAATCAAAGAATTCGGGAGTGATATTTTTTTCGTGAAGAATAACTTTATCAAACCCCTGATAATAGAGATCTCCCATAAGATCCAGCCCGTCCTGAGCAGACTGGATAATAATGTCATCGGAGATAATTTCTGCAATTTTCAGAGTATGAATTTCGTGTGATTTGATGATCATGGTATGGGTAATTAATTATTTTTTCCGTAAATAAACCTGTCATTTTCGGATAAATCCTTCAATAATTGGACATCAGATAAATCCTGATACAATTCCAGGGTTTCAGGTCCCAGTTTCTGATTGATTTCCAGAAACAGAAGTCCATTCTCATCCAAATACCTTTTAGCATCATCTGCAATTTTTCTGTAAAATATCAGGGCATCTGAAGTAGGGGAGAAAAGTGCCATTTTAGGCTCAAATTCTTTCACAGAATCAGCAATTTCTATCTCTTCTTCAATCCCGATGTACGGAGGATTCGAAATGATGATGTCATAATTTTCAGCCAGATCAAAATTAAGATAGTCAGCATGAATAAACCGGATATCCAATTGATGATGTTCTGCATTTCTTTTGGCTGTTTTCAATGCATTTTCAGAAAAATCAATAGATGAAACCTCTGCTTCCGGGAAATGTTTCTTTAAAACCAAAGGAATAATTCCGCTTCCGGTTCCTATATCCAAAATCTTTAAACCTTGAACCTTAAACTTTGAATCTTTAATCTCCCTGATGGCAATTTCCAACAGTTCCTCCGTTTCAGGGCGAGGGATAAGCACATGCTCATCCACAAAGAATTTCATTCCGTAAAATTCTGTTTCACCCAATATCTGCTGATAGGGCCTTCCGGTTTTAAGTTCTGAAACGAGAAGGGATAATTTTTCTTGATCATCAATCAGAAGTTCCTGTTCAGAGAATCTTCTCTGCTGAAACTGATCAAAACCTACAATCTGATGAATGAATAAAGACGATAAAAACATACTTTCCGACTCCGTATAAAGATCGGAAAGTTCTGTTTTGAAATATTTTTTAAATGCTGAAATTGTCATTTATCTTGTAAAAACCAGTTTTGTATCCGTAGACTTCTCTTCATCAATTCTATATCCTTCATAGTTGAATGCTTTTACATCCTCCAGTGTTTTAGCATTGGTTTCTGCACAGAATCTCACCACAAGGCCTCTGGCATGCTTTGTATACACAACAATGGTCTTCAGTTTGCCATCTTTCAGTTCATAGAAATCAAAATCAATTACTTTGTGGTTCAGCTTCTTTCTGTCGATTACTTTTCCATATTCATTGCTGGCAAGGTGAAGCAGGATTTCTCCTTTCTTCATTTCAGAATTCAACTGTTCTGTGATCTTTTCTCTCCAGAATTCGTACAGGTTTCTGTATTGCTCAAATTCAAAAGGACGGCCCATTTCAAGTCTGTACAGCATTACTTTATCTGATGGCTTCAGTAAACCATAAAGCCCGGAAAGCATTCTGTAGTTTTTCTGCAGGTAATCTACCGCATTTTTATCCAGCGTTTTGGCATCCAGTCCTCTGTAAACCTCTCCTGTAAAGGCAAACATGGCAGGAGCAGACTCTTTTGCTGTAGGTTTGGATTTCCATTTTTGATTTCTTTCCCAGTTTTCATCAGCAAGCTTAGGTGATATTTCCATAAGCTCGGAAAGATATTTTGGCGATTTTTCTTTTAAATAAGACTGTATCAATGCTGCGTCTTCAATGAATCTCGGAGTAGAAGATTTCAACAAGTCTGTTGAATTTTCCACATTCATTAATTTGGCAGGAGATGTTATAATTTTCATAATGTTAAAATACAGATAAGTGTTTAATATCAATAAAATTCATCATCATCATGGCGATAAAATCAATCATAAAATGACAGATGATCAGAATTTTAATATTTGAATAGCGTTTATAAAATACAGCAAACACGATTCCGATCAGGAAAGGTCCGAGAACCTGGCTTACGGTACCGTAAGTACTATGTAAAATTCCAAATAAGACAGATGAAATAATAATTCCTACCGTTGGGTTGCTATAAATTTTTTCAATCCTGGACTGTACATAGCCCCGCATCAGAAATTCCTCTACCATAGCAGCGGTAAGGCATGTAAAAATAGGTAAAAAATAATTATTCCTAAAAATGGGAACAAGGTTGAGAAGTTTATCGCTTATTTTTTCCTGTGTAAAAAATTGGATGGCTGCATTCAGAATACTTCCGCCAATCAAACAGATACAATATAAGCTCAGAACAGCTTTGCTATAAAATGCAATAGGGTATCTTTCCTCTTCTTTAAGTAAAAAAGTACTTTTTTCAATAAAAACAGTGTACAGAAATACGATGATAAGAATAATCCATAGCGAAATTCTGCTGAGAAAAAAATTAACTTCTGTAATTCCTTTTACTCCGGTTATCATCGTAACAGCTGAAAAACCATAAAGCATTGCAGCTGCCAAAACAGTAAACGTGAGCAAAATTCCTACAGAATACTTCCCGGTAAGACTCATATCAGTACCCTAAACCTTGAACTTTGAATTAAATAATCCCTTTTCCCTGACGGATAATCTCAGGCTCTCCTGAAGTAAGGTCTACGATAGTGGACGCCACATTATCCCCATACCCTGAATCAATAACAATGTCTACCAGGTGATCATATTTTTCTGCAATAAGCTCAGGATCGGTAGAATATTCGATAATTTCATCATCATCTTTGATGGAAGTAGATGCAATAGGGTGACCCAGTTTTTCAACAATAAGCTGTGGAATCGGATGGTCAGGAACACGGATACCAATTGTTTTGTGACCTTTGTAAGCTAAAGGTAAACTTTTATTGGCTTCAAGAATGAAAGTAAATGGTCCCGGAAGATGACTTTTCAGAAATCTGAAAACTGAGGTGTCGATAGGTCTTGTAAAGTCCGAAAGATGGCTAAGATCATTACAGATGATTGAGAATTTAGACTTCTCAAGCTTCATTTTCTTGAGCTGAGCCAGTTTTTCCATGGCTTTTATATCAAAAATATTACAGCCTAAGGCATAAATCGTATCAGAAGGATAGATAATCAGCCCGCCATTGTTTAAAGTTTTAATAACCTCATTCACAAGATTTTCCTGTGGGTTGTCCGGATAAATTTTTAATATTTTTGCCATAAGACAAAGATACAAATAATAAAATAGTTTTCATAAAAGTCCTTTATTTAAAAGAAAAATTAGGATTTGTGAAAAATATTCGTACCTTTGCAATCCAATATCGCGGGATGGAGCAGTAGGTAGCTCGTCGGGCTCATAACCCGAAGGTCATCGGTTCGAGTCCGGTTCCCGCTACTAAGTAAGTGTTTTCGGTAAACACTCTAAAAATACACCGCGGGATGGAGCAGTAGGTAGCTCGTCGGGCTCATAACCCGAAGGTCATCGGTTCGAGTCCGGTTCCCGCTACTAAGCAAGTGTTTTCGGTAAACACTCTAAAAATATACCGCGGGATGGAGCAGTAGGTAGCTCGTCGGGCTCATAACCCGAAGGTCATCGGTTCGAGTCCGGTTCCCGCTACTAAACGAAAAATCGGTATGACTTATTGTTATACCGATTTTTTTATATCGTAAAAATAGCTAATGCACTTGCAGAAAGTAATTTTTAATCAAGAAAAGTATTTGTATTTTTCAACCGATCTGTCATAATTTTAGTATTGTCGTTGCCATTGGAATCTACAACTTTCAAATTGCCATTATATATTGAAGGATTTTCGTGGAAATTTCTTCTCGCTTCCAAAAACTGTTTCTTATTTTTAGCTTTAACCTCACTATAATATTGCAGAGTTTCTATAATTTCGTCAGATTTCTTAACCTCTGTTGCATATATTTCGATGGTTTTATTTTTATTGAAGACTTCCAAAATTAAACCGGACAGTCCTTTGAAACGAAATGGACCATCCGAAATCGCGACATCATTCGTAAACCACGCAAAAAATAGATCTCCTGTATCGGTTATGGTTTTTGCCAGCTGGCATTTAAAACCCTGTATATATTTAATTTCATTTAAAATTTCCCAGTTTAATTTAGGTTCCTCAAATGAAAAAATATATTTTCCTACTGGAAGATATGCATGAATAACACCTTTAGCCTTATAGATACTTTCTACAGCTTTAGGATATTTTGGTATATTTCCATAATTTGTATTTATAGTTGGTGTGGAATTTCCTTTGTAATATGCTTTAGCTTCTGCACTGCAATAAATTGATTCGGTATTATTACATAGTAAAACTGATGAATAAACTTTTACTTTTTTCCCTATTTAAGCTATCAGAAATTACCTTAGTCTCATAATTAATTTCCATAACAGCTTTATTTTGTGCTGAAATAACCAGGAAGCACGAAACAAATAATCCTACAAATACTATTTTTACCATGATTAAAAATAATTAATGTTTCGCAATAATATAAATTTGATTTGAACCAATGTGATGAGAATCCATAATTCTATAGATTATTTGATTAAGTCCTTAAAATTTATCTATTAACAATTGATTTCTTCCATTTTTTATAAGCTTCTTTCATACAATGACCACACGGACGATAGTTGTTTTGTAGAGCTTCTTTTTCATCTGCAAAGAAAACCCTGTTTTCCATCTTCATTCTTTTTCCTGAACGGCAGCTGAGTAATCCGTAGATTTTCAGTTTTTTATTCCCTCCAAAACAAATGTCTCTGCTGTGGATTTTACTTCTCAGATTTTCAGATGATAGTTGAGAATGCTGAATCATGAATTATCTTTTTATAACATTTAATAATTAACTGGCTGCATCATGGAAAATAATACCTAAAGCATACCGGTTTCCTTCTTTAACTTCACTTACGCCATGTTTCATATTGACTCTGTAGTACCCTTTTGTTCCTTTTTCCGGTTTAAATTGAGTTGTAAAAATAAGAACGTCCCCTTTTTTAGGTTTTAAAACAATGGCTTTTGACTGTGCTCTGGGAATCTGCTGGGTAAGCACAAACTCGCCACCCATAAAATCTTTATCAGGTTCGCTGAGCATTACAACGATCTGAATGGGAAAATAGATATCTCCATATAAATCCTGATGCAGCGTATTGAATCCGCCTTTTCCATATTTTAAAATTAAAACCGTCGCCTTTTGCTGGCCGTTTAGATGGCATTGATCTAAGAACTCCTGATGATCTGAAGGAAATTGAGTGTCAATATGTAAAGCTTTAAACCATGCATTGGCAATAGGTGCCAGATATGGGTAAATGGTTGTTCTTATGGTTTGAATAATTGCTGGTAATGGATAGTTGAAGTATTTATACTCACCCAATCCAAAACGATGTCTTGCCATAACAACTGTCTTACGGTAAAATGTTGATTGATCATAATCTGATTTCAATATTTCACATTCCTCTTCAGAAAGCAGATCAGGAATTATAGCATATCCGTTTTGATGCATGGTTTCGGTAATGCTCTGCCAGTCAATATTCTTGATTTTATGAATGATATCTTTCATTGTTTTGATTTTATTCTGCAAAAATCTATAGTTCTTCAGAATAGTACAATCCGAAACATGTGGTATTTTAAATGTAAATAAAGCTGATTATGGTATCTGGCCTATGGATTTAATATATTTCTGGATGATATTACCGATCCTGTTAAAAGTTACTTTTGCCCTGTTAATAAAAATAGATATAACAATGAATTACATTATTAAAAAGGCAAGTCTTGAGGATCTTGATGAAACGGCTGAGTTGTTCAATCTTTATCGTGTTTTTTACAGACAGGAGTCAGATGTTGAAAAGGGAAAAGCTTTTCTCAAAGAAAGGCTTTTAAACAGCGAATCTGATATTTTTCTTGTGATAGCGGAGGGCAAAGCGGTAGGCTTTGTACAGCTTTATAAACTATTTCATTATACCAAATTACAAAAGCAGTGGCTGTTAAGTGATTTGTTTGTTCATCCGGAGTATAGAGGAAAAGGGCTTTCTGTAGCATTAATTGACCGCAGCAAACAATGGTGTGAGGAAACAGGAGCGTGTGGACTGATGCTTGAAACAGAAAAAACGAATGACATAGGAAATACACTGTATCCACGCTGTGGGTTTGAATATGACGGATTGCATAATTACTACCACTGGTGGAAATAGAATAAAAACATTCAATAATCATAGGAACCTTTCTTGAGGTATTTTTACTTCTATAGCGAAAAGTAGTATTAGTTCTACAGTTTTGAGCGTTTAATTCTACAGGTATTTTCAGCCAGCAGAAGGGTATAGTCCTATTTTTGTAAAGCTCTTACAGATCATGGGTAGGACAGTTGATCTGTAGAGCATATGCAAAAAAATCTCTGCCTAATTTTCTACTTTTTCCCCAAGGGTTTTATGATTAGTACCACAAAACTGCTTTTACGGCGGAGATTTTTTGCTTTTGAATAAAAAAAGAGAATGGCATTTGCCATTCTCTTTTTTATTTTTTTAATATGATTTAAATATTATTGTGCCAGTTGAGCGTAAGGAGTAAGCTTGTTGTCATCAGACATAGTCTGTCCCAAAAATTCTCTTTTCTGATCCGCTTTCATTCTGCCGGCAGCATCGTTTGCATTGAAATACGCTTCACTTAGTTTGGTAGCAATGTCAGCAGGTTTGAACTCAAATTTTGTATCTCCCTCAACTCCCAAATAACCGTTCTTTCTGGTAAGGTTGGTAATATAGTTGTTGTAATTGATCATCGTACCTCTCAACATATTGTTATGATATTCCATACATTTCTTAGCTTTTTTAGAAGAATTGTTCAGGATACAGTTTTTCATATTGTTTCTATATAAAAACCATTCAGACTCTAAAATACCATATTCTCTACCTAAAGCAATCTTTCCGTTATTCACAATATTATTATCTCCTTCTTTTGTGGAGATTGTCTGAAGATGCTGAATAACCAATGGAACGGTAGCTTCGATTTTTGATTTTGTATCTTTTAGTATGCTGAGATCGGCAGCAGGAGAACCCTTCTTTTGTGCTGTCGTAACATTGAAAATAAGCAGTAATAGTACAATCAATAAATTATATCTTTTCATGAGAAATTTTTAAAGCACTAAAATAAATATAATTTCCCGGTTAAAACAAATACATTTTAATATTTATTTAATAAAATTTAACAATTCTATAATGTATACTATTCATTGTTGTAAAAATGATGCGTTCAGGGACTTTATTGAAGTGATTTTTATAATTTAAATTGTTAATACAACTCAATTAGTGTATGAATTATCATCCAATGTAAAGAGGTTGTTGTGCAAGGATAAAAAAACACTACTAATAATGATAGTAGTGTTTGTAAATACTATTTATTTGAAATAATGGGTGATTTTATCACTTTCAGGAACAACTTTAGAGTCAAAATGCTCCAGTAATTTTCCTTCCGGGCTGATCAGAAACTTGTTGAAGTTCCAGCTTATTTTCGCATCCATTACTCCATTTTGAGACTTGTGGGTAAGATAGTCAAATACCGGAGTGATTTTTGATCCCTTTACATCTACCGCTGTGGTAAGAGGAAAGGTTACACCATAGTTCTTTTCACAGAAAGACTTTATTTCCACATTATCATGAAACTCCTGATCTGCAAAATTATCAGAAGGAAAGCCTACCACAACCAGTTTATCACCGTAATCTTTGTAAAGCTGTTCCAATCCTTTGTATTGAGGAGTATATCCGCACTTGGATGCCGTGTTCACGATAAGAATGTATTTCCCCTTGTATTCAGAAAAATCAATTTTTCCGCCATCGATGGATTCAATCTTAAAATCATAAATTGATTTTGCAGGTTTTGGACTTCTGGACTCATCCGGCTTAATAAATGATGAAAGGCCTATGATTCCCATAAGTACCATTCCGATAAAAAGTATTTTTTTCATTTTGAAAAGATTTTATTATTAATTATATGTTGAATGATGGACCGCTTTTCCTGCAATTTTGATTTTTACAGGTTAGTTTCTTGCCGAATCATATCAAATTTACGGTTAATAGATCCTCCTGCAATACTATTTTGTAATTGTTTTGAATTTTTTGATCTGGCTTATGATCCCTGCCAAGAGTGTAAACCCTTACAAAGATTGTTCCCAAAGCTAATGAATTCACTCTTCAAGACCCGGAACAATTAAATGTTCTTAGTGTAAAATAAAAACCAAATCAAATAATTTTATGTAAAATAAGCAGCTAATAAATCAATTCATTAAAAATTTAATAAATTTTAACTATTTCTATTTCATTGATTTTCAATTACTTAAAATTGCAATTGTTTTATCACTAAAAAAATAGTTGTTAGATTCAAATTTATTTCTACATTTGTATAACTAATTTCTTAGTGATATAGAATTGAAAAGTTTTATATCAATATAACTGATAAATGAACAGGATATGAAAATTCAGACTTTAACAAAAGCAGAAGAACAGGTAATGCAGTATTTATGGAAGATAGAAAAAGGGTTTCTTAAAGATGTTCTTGATCTTTTTCCGGATCCGAAGCCACATACCAATACGGTCTCTACCATTTTAAAAGTATTGAAAGACAAAGAATTTGTAGACTATCGTGTACATGGAAGACAACATGAGTATTTCCCGCTGGTTTCAAAAGAACAATACTCCGGGAAGACGATGAAAAGTCTGGTGAAAAACTATTTCAAAGGCTCTTATAAAAGTGCTGTTTCATTTTTGGTAGAAAAAAATGAAATGACAGTAGAAGATCTTGAGATGCTATTAGATGAACTCAAAAACAAAGACTAAGACCTATGGAAGCAATACTTTTATACTTTGGGAAAGTTATATTATGTTCAGGTGTAACGTTTTTGTACTATCAGTTGTCATTAAAAGACAAGACATTCCATCATTATAACAGATTTTATCTGCTGGGAGCCATTGTGATATCACTTTTGTTGCCACTTATCAAAGTAGATGATTTTACGATAGAAGTCAATAGTGATGTATACATGCTTCTTAATAAGATTCAGAATTTTAATACAGAAAAAAATATAAACAATGGTAACCTTTATTTTAACATTATTTTTTCAGCTCTGGGACTGGTTTCTCTCTATTTTCTAGGGAAGCTGCTGTACGGGATTTTCAAAATCCAGCAGTTTAAAAACCAATTTCAGAAAGAAAGCTTTGACGGGATCAATTTTTACCGTACAGACCTTACCGAAGCTCCATTTTCATACTTTAAAAATCTTTTCTGGAAGAATACAATTACCTTGAATTCTGATGTCGGAAAACAGATACTAAAGCATGAAATGGTACATATTGAGCAGAAACATTCCTTTGATAAAATCTTTATCGAGATTATTACTTCTGTGTTCTGGTTCAATCCGTTTTTTCATATTATTAAAAAAGAAATTAATTTAATCCACGAATATCTGGCTGATAAAAAAGCCGTAAAACAATCGGACACCAAAGCATTTGCGCAGATGCTTTTAGCAAGCCACTTTTCCGGAACACAGTTGCCTGTTACCAGTCCGTTTCTAAGTTCAAACCTAAAAAAAAGACTTAAGATGTTACAAAAACCAAAAACCAAATTCGGATATGCGCGAAGAATTTTTGCCTTGCCGGTTGTATTCTCAGTAGCTTTTGCTTATCTGGTAAATGCTAAAAACAGAGAAATTGAAGAAACAAATCTTACCATCAAAAAAGCAGTTTCAGAAATCAAGAAAGACACAATCAGACCTGCAAAATCAATTGATGGAACTATTACAGAATTAAAAACTGTACCACCACAAGATCATACAAAATTAACTGAGCTTGAAAAAAAGATAAAAGAAAAAGAGAAAGAGCTGGATGGATTGGATCCGGAAAGTGATGCCTTCAGTGATAAAATTGAAGAAATAAGTAACCTGGCATCCGAGATAGGAGAGATGACTTCCAAAGTTGAAGTGGATGAATATTTCAATTCTGCTGAATGGAAAAATCAGATGAAGGAACTTGAAAATATGGACCCTCTCAGTAAAAAAGAGCTTCGTAAAATAAAAAGAGCGGCTAAAAAAGCGGGAAGAGAGGCTGCAAAAGTAGTAAAACAGATGGTTCCTCCCGCACCACCTCATGCACCGGATGAACCTCAGGCTCCAAAAGCGAAAGTAGTTTATTTTAAAAATAACAATACCGTCTACTATAAGGATCTTAGTCCTAAAGAAAAAGAAGAAGTACGCAAAGCGATGGCAGAAGCTAAAAAAGCAATGAAGGAAGCCGTAAAAGCCAGAGTGGAAGGAGAGAAAGCCAGAATAGAAGGTGACAGAGCACGAGCTGAAGGAGATAGAATCAGGGTACAGAGTGAAAGAATCAGAATTGATGCAGACAGAATCAGAAAAGAAGCTGAAAAAGCCCGCTTGGAAGCAGAAAAAATAGCACAAAATTTCAGAGGAGGCAATTTTACGATGGTGAGCTCTTCTCCCAACGTGATGGTAATGCGTGCTGATTTTATTAAAAAAGATGGGAATGGCAACATTTCAATGAATGGAGTAAAAAAATTCAATATAAGTGCCGGAGATGATTTCAGATATAAATATTATATAGACGGAAAAGAGAGTTCTAAAGAAGATATTAATACTTTAAAACCTGAAAATATCGCGAGGATGAATGTTATCAAAGGAAGTCTTGTAAAAGGGACCGAAGGAGAGATAAGAATTGAGACAAAGAAATAAAGTACCATCAGGCTTTGTCAGTTTCAGATTGGCAAAGCCTTTTTAATACGATTTAGCATAAATTATGGAAAAAAAATATTTGATTTTACTTGCATTTTTAGGGGTGTTTGCTAACGCTCAAGTAAACAGATTTTTCTATGACTATAAGTATATTTCTGATTCTACCAATAGAGCAGAAGTGAAAAATGATGTAATGTTTCTGGATATTGATAAAAACGGATCTAAATATTACAGCCGCGAAAAATTTGTTACTGATTCAACAATGAAAGCTGATATTGCCAAGCAGATGAAAGGAGGATTTGGAGGCAGCATCAATATCAAAAAAAATATTAAACCGGGAGCAATTTCCTCAACGGTTACAAAAAAGTATCCGGAGTATAGTGTTTCATTCTCTGAAAATATCGGAAATACCACCTATAAAATGCCGGAAGACCAAAAACCTGAATGGAAGATATTACCTGAAAAACAAAAAATAGGAGAATATAACACCCAAAAAGCAACCACAAACTATGGAGGAAGAAGCTGGACGGCATGGTTTTCTACAGATATCCCGTTTCAGGACGGACCCTATAAATTCTATGGACTTCCAGGGCTGGTCGTTAAAGTTGAGGATAAGACAGGGTCACATATCATGACATTAATCGGCAACAAAAAAACGGAAGTTGTAGCACAGGATGATCCCCAGATACCGGGTCTTACTACCATTGGTTTCGGAGGTAAAGAAATAGAGATCAGCAAAAAGCAGTTTAAAAAAGCCTGGAAAGATTATCTTGCTGATCCTACAAAAGATATGAAACAAACGATGAGTACTCTTCCTGCAGGAGCTGTAGTACAAATGAAAAATCAGGATGGAAAAACGATTGATGCCAATGAGATGTACAGAAACATTGAAAAAAGAGCAAAAGAAGACCAATTAAAAAATAACAATAAAATAGAACCCGATTTGTTCAAGTAAAATTATATATTTTCTAATATCTACAGGATGGCATTTTTTGTCATCCTGTTTTTTTAGCAAAAGAAGTCATGTTAAAAATGACAAATATCAATTCATTATGTTAGGATATATTATTATCTTCAATGAACAATAAGTAATAGCAATCAACGTTATATCTCATGACAGAAAAGGAAAAATGTGCAGCCGGGCTTTTATACAATGCCAACTATGATAATGAACTGATTCAGGAACGCATTGCGTGCAAAGATCTGTGTCAGGAGTATAATGGACTGAAAAACTCAGATACAGAAAACAGATACAGGCTCCTCAAAAGAATTATTGGAAGTATACAGGAAAATATCTGTATAGAACCCAATTTCTGGTGTGACTACGGATATAATATAACTGTAGGAGAGAACTTCTATGCCAATCATAATCTTGTTATTCTGGATTGTGCTAAAGTAGAGTTTGGTGATAATGTGTTTATCGGCCCCAATTGCAGTTTTTATACAGCAGGTCATCCGCTTGATGTTCAACAAAGAAATGAAGGTCTTGAATATGCACATCCCATCAGGGTAGGCGATAATGTATGGCTGGGAGGTAATGTGGTCGTGCTTCCGGGGGTTTCTATCGGAAATAATTCGGTAATTGGAGCAGGAAGTGTTGTCACAAAAGATATTCCGGATAATGTAGTGGCAGTAGGAAATCCGTGTAAGGTTGTTAAAATTATAACAGAAAAAAACTAAAAACTAAAAACTAACCATGAAAAAAATGATCATTCTATTCAGTCTTATATGGGCTGTAATGACTCATGCACAGAATCAGAGATTCATCTACGAGTATAAATTTATCACAGACTCTACAGAGAGGGACAAACAGTTAAGTGAAACGATGTATCTGGAAGTAGCCTCCAAAGGGTCCAAATTTTATAGCAAAGATTATTTTCAGTCCGACTCTACGATGAGGGCTATTACTGAAAAAGATACCCAAAGCTTAAATATTAACCTCGGAAATTTTAAGTTTAAAGGCAAAATACGCTACAACATTGAAAAAATGTATCCCGAATATTCTACTAACTTCTTCACCACTCTGGGTTCTGATGAATATCAGGTAGAGGAAAAGAGAAAACAGAACTGGAAGGTTCTTCCGGAAAAAGAAAAAATTGGAGAATTTAATACGCAGAAAGCTATTTGTGATTTTGCCGGCAGAAAATGGACGGCATGGTTTACTACAGATCTTCCCATTCAGGATGGGCCGTACAAATTTTATGGACTTCCGGGATTGATCGTAAAAGTTGAAGATAATACCCATTCTCATTCATTCGAATTAAAAGGCAGCCAGAAACTTCCGGCCGGATATGAATGGAAGAGTACCAAAGATAAAGAGCGTTATCATACTCTTATCACACTCAACGAAGCAAAATTTAAAAAAGCTTTTAATGATTACCGTCAGGATCCTATGAAGAGCCAAAAGCAAATGCTGGCAGAGGGAACTATCATTGAAATGAGAGACAGTACCGGAAAAATACTGGACCCGGTACAGGCAAGCAGAGATCAGGAAGCCAGAGCCAAAGCCAATATTAAAAAACAGAATAATATTCTTGAACTGGACCTGCTGAAATAAATATGAACATTATAAAAATAAAATCCCGGAACAGCGTTCCGGGATTTTTATATTGTGAGAAGGATCAATGATTATGCTAATTTCTGAGAATCTGCAATAAACTGAGCCAATCCGCTGTCTGTTAATGGGTGCTTTAATAAGCTCAAGATCGGAGGAAGTGGTGAAGTGATAACGTCTGCTCCAATTTTAGCACAGTCGATGATGTGCATTGAGTGACGGATAGAAGCTGCTAAGATTTCAGTTTCGTACATATAGTTATCGAAAATCAATCTGATTTCCTGAATAAGGTTCAGACCGTCTGTAGAGATATCATCTAGTCTTCCTAAGAATGGAGAAACATAAGTTGCTCCTGCTTTTGCTGCCAAAAGAGCCTGTCCCGGAGAGAAAATTAAAGTACAGTTTGTTCTGATTCCTTTGTCAGAAAAATATTTTAAAGCTTTAATTCCGTCTTTGATCATCGGAATTTTTACAACGATATTCGGGTGGATAGCAGCCAATTCGTCTCCTTCCTTAATCATTTCTTCATATGTTGTAGAAAGAACTTCTGCGGAAATATCTCCGTCTACAAGCTCGCAGATCGTTTTATAATGGTTTTTGATTGCTTCAGCTCCCTGAATACCTTCTTTTGCCATTAATGAAGGGTTGGTTGTTACACCATCTAAAATTCCAAGATCTCTTGCTTCCTTAATTTGCTCTAAATTAGCTGTGTCAATAAAAAATTTCATTTTGATAAATAGATTTATTGATACAAATATAGGGAATTAATTGGGTTCTGAGGTATGAATTTTGAGTTACGGGGTTCAGGGATCCGGGGTTTACGGTTGGCAGGTTTGAGGATAGGAGAGTGAGAGGGTTTGAGGGTAAAACGGGTTTGGATGTAGGAGCTTATGAGAGTAATTGTTTTTGAAAATAAAAAAGAAATTCCATACCTATCCGCCAAACTGTTATTTTTGTATCTATCATCTATCATCTATCATCCATCATCTATCATTTAAATTCTGCTATCCATGAAAAACAACACTTTCACCGCCAAATTGGAAATCATAGGAATTAATCCTTTTGTATTTGTTCCGGAAGAGATTCTGGATATGATTTTTGAAAAGTCCGGAAGAAATAAAAGCCCGATACCTGTAAAAGGAACTGTGAATGGGAAAGAATTTAAACAAAACCTCATGAAATATCTGGGTGAATGGCGACTGTATGTAAACCTGACCATGCTGAAAAATTCGCCAAAAAGAATCGGGGAAGTTATTGAAGTTGCTGTGGAATATGATGATGCTGACAGAAGTATTTCTATCCATCCTCAGTTAGAAAAAGCAATTAAAGAAAGTGCTCTGGCAACAGCGAATTTCGAAAACCTGATTCCTTCAAGAAAACATGAGCTGATCCGGTATATCAATAATTTAAAAACCGAAGCCAGTATCCAGAGAAATATTGAGAGAATCATCCGCCATTTACATGGTGAAACAGATTTTTACGGAAAAATGATCGAGTAGGTTCATAGCAAGACAAAATTTCAAATAATACAATAAATCTGGAATTAAAAAAAAGTAACTCTTCACAAAAAATATATTTTAAAATTAACGCAAAGATTAGCTTAAATTCTCTTATTCCTATGTGCTAAGAAAGCGACAATGTCGCTGATGAAGCTTTATTTATGACATACATGCGCTTAGAAAGAATCAATGAAATTGATTCCATCCTTGGCTTCCTCAAAAATTTAACAGCATTTACTTGATCTTTGCGTTAAATTTAAAAAAACATATATAACTAAATAAAAATGCCGGAAAAACTTTCCGGCATTTCATTTTTACTAAGAATTTAATGCTTTGCTAAGCTTCACAGCATCCTGGTTGGTAGGATCATACTGTATCGACTTCGCAATATGTTCTTTTGCTTTATTAGGATCAGTTTGCTGCTCTGTAAAGGCAAGATAGAAGTAAGCGTACGCCAGATTCTTCTTATTTTGCTCTACTTCTTCAGGTTTTACCGTTGCAATATACTTTTCGTAAGCAATTTTTGCATTGGCATCATCTTTTGCAGACTGATAGGCATAGGCCTGGCTGTAATAAGCGGGAGCCCAGTCCGGTAATAAAACTGATATTTTTTTCCAGGTATCAATAGCATTTGGCCAGTCTGAAGCTTCCTGATAAGCATTAGCCAGTTTTGCTAATGATTCTGCATCTTTTGGATTGGCTGCGATCTGTTTTTTAAGATCTTCGATAGTTGGATTGGTTGTTTGACTCGTTGCCGCTGAAGTTTCAGGCTGAGTCGTTTGTGCATCTACAAGACTTACACTTCCTGCTAGTATTAAACCTAAAAATAGGCTATTAATTTTACTCATTTTCATAATCTTATATTTTAAATTCATAATCTAAAATTCAATAATAATTCCACAAAATCTTAAATTTTAGAGCCTTTAAGTTTTTTTAGAAAATATTAACGAGAAATAGGATTTTTTTAGTTTAATTTTTGATTCGTTGATCTTTGAGGCTATCTTTGTGATTCATTTTTAATAATACTTATAATTTCGTGGTATGAATATCATATTAGCTTCAACATCCACACTTTTTGGTGGAGAATATCTTGAATACTTAAGAGAAGAATTAATCCAACTCTATAAAGGAATCGACGAAATTGTCTTTATCCCTTTTGCAAGACCAGGTGGAATTTCTCATGATGATTATACTGCTAAGGCACGCTCTTTCTTTGAAACCATCCATATAAAAGTGAAAGGACTTCATGAGTTCGAAGATAAAAAAGAAGCCATTCATCAGGCAAAAGGGTTCTTTACCGGAGGCGGAAATACTTTTTTATTGGTTAAAACATTACACGAAGAAGGATTGATGTCTGTTCTGAAAGAAAATGTATCGGGAGGAAAAGCTTATCTTGGATGCAGTGCCGGAAGTAATATCGGAGGTCAGAATATGAAAACTACGAACGATATGCCGATTGTATATCCGCCAAGCTTCGATTGTATGGGACTGGTACCTTTCAATATCAATCCACATTATCTTGATCCCAATCCGGATCTGAAGCATAATGGCGAAACCAGAGAAACCCGTATTCAGGAATTCCTTACCCAAAATGATATCAAAGTGGTAGGACTTAGAGAAGGAAACTGGATCAGAAGAACAGATAATTCCATTACCGTAGAAGGAAGTGAGTTGACAAGGATTTTTGAAAAAGGCAAAGAACCTTACGAAATAGAAGCAGGAAGCAGCCTTTAATGAACAAAGAAGAAATCAATCTCTTCATAGAAAGAAATCTGACCAATTTTTCTGTGAACAGTACCGGATGGGAAGAACTGATCCGGAAATTGCTGTTTGAGTTTGCCATTGCAGGATGGAACCTGGAATATAATGTCTTTGGGAAGGAAAAGTTTGGGGAATTGAGATGCTATACCTATTCTGAAGACGAAGCCCTCAATGACAAGCTTAAAAATATCAGGGATAAGTATTCGAAATTATCAGTAAAGACTTGTGAGATCTGTGGCAGCGAAGGTAAAATAAGAAGCATAGGCTCATGGGACACCACATTATGTCTGAATCATTTTCTGGAACAGCAGCCGGTTATTGAAATTGATAATAAACAAAATATCACAAGAAACAATAAGACCGTTCTGAATATTAAAAATGTTGTAAAAGCTGAGGTTGAATATGACCTTCAGAGATTACGGCTTTATAACAGGCAGAATGAGGGAGTTTATTTTTCATGGCAGGAGCCCAATTATTACCTGCTTTTAAAAGCTATTCCTCTTTCATTTTTCCCGAAAGAAAATCAAAGTGAAATTTCAACATTATTTCAATATTTACAGGATTGTGAAATATGTGGGAATAAGGCCGTACACCAAAAGAATTGTCTGCGCTGCCATCATGAACCATGGAATGATAACGGTTATTTTATTCAGGAGTACGGAGAAAAATCAAACTATATAAAAGAATGTCAGATGGATATTTTCATGGATGAAGATGATTACGAGAAATATTTTAAACATGATCGTTCATTTGAAAAATCTCCTGAACATCACATTCTTTTCACTTCCGATGATCTCAGGGAGTATGAATAGCTTTTATTTTAACTATATTTGATCAGAATTAAATATACGAAAAGGTTCAGCCACGAGGTCGTATCTCTACAATTACCTTGAATTGTTTGAACCTTATTTGTCCGGACCTAAACAACAATGCAATGAAAAAAACACTTGCTGTTCTCGTGCTTTCTGTACAGATAGTTGCTGCGCAGAATATAGCTCAAAAATTAGATAAAGTAACAAAAGATCTTATGGACTCTTCGGGAGCTGTATCTTCCAGCTTATCTTTTTATGTTTCCGATGAAAACGGCAATTTTATATACGAGTATCAGGGAAATAAAGGCCTTTCTACTGCTTCTACACAGAAGATTTTCACGGCAGGCGCAGCACTTGAAACATTAGGGAAAAACTATACTTTCACAACCACTTCAAGCTATTCCGGAAATATCTCCGGAGGAACACTGAACGGAAATCTTTTCATCAGCTCCAACGGTGATCCTACATTAGGAAGCTGGAGATATGATGCCTATAAGCCTGAAAATTTTAAAAAGAAGCTGATTGAGGCAATTAAAAACTCAGGGATCACAAAAATATCAGGAGATCTTGTTATTGATGATTCTTATTTTGACCATCAAACGATTCCCGGAGGTTGGCCCTGGGATGATCTGGGTAATTACTACGGAGCCGGAGTCTGGGGAATTAACTGGAAAGAAAACCAGTTTGATATCAATATTAACGGAACCGATTTTAAAAGCTTTTCTTATCCGCTGGAAGGTGTGAAATGGCTGAATGACCTGAAAGCAGGAGGAAGCTCAGATCAAAGTCTGATTTTTACCGCTCCTCATTCTGATGTCGCTCTGATTAACGGAATGCTTCCGGCAGGAAAAACGGTGACGGTTTCCGGTTCTACTCCCAATCCGCCACTACAGCTGGCCGTAGAAGTAAAACAATGGCTGAAAGAATCCGGAATTGAACTTTCAGGAAAAACAGTAACAAATTCTCAGCTAGAAATAGAAGGAAAGCAGGCCCTGGCAGCTCCGAAAAATAATATTCTTCTTACTTATCAATCTCCGACTCTGGATAAAATTGTATACTGGTTTCTGAGAAAAAGTATCAACCTGTACGGTGAAACACTGATTAAAACTTTAGGGAAAGAGAAGAAGGGAAATTCAAGCTTCAAAAGCGGGGTTTCTTATCTGAAAGAATTCTGGAAATCGAAGGGAATTAATCCTAATATGATCAGCTTTGCAGATGGAAGCGGACTTTCTCCACAGAATTATGTAGCTGCAAAAGCAGAAGTACAGGCTCTTTTATATGCAAAAAAACAATCCTGGTTCGAAGCGTACTATGATGGATTTCCGGTTCAGGATAATGGCATGAAGATGAAAAGCGGAACCATGAGGGATGCCAAATCATTTGCCGGATATCACACCGCAAAAGATGGGAAAAAATATGTATTTTCGATTATCATTAACAACTATCAGGGAAGCGGAAATACTGAGCTGCAGAAAATCCTGAATGTTTTAAAATAAAATACCTTTGAGAAAATCCATACTCACCAGACTGAATAACTGGATCATTTTTGTGGTGATGACTACTTTGGTTATTGCTATTGTAGTGGCCTCAACATCGCTTATTAATTTTCTCAGAAAAGAGGAGATCAAAAGAATCAGCCTTCTTTCCAAAGCGATAAGAATACAGCAGGAAGTGAAAACTCCGGATACAGATGTTCTGGATTTGCTGCCGGATATTCTGAATATCAACAATACCATTCCGTTCATTGTAACGGATAAATACAAGAACCCGATTCTTGATCTTGGATATTATAGAAATATTCCTGAAAATACAATTAAGAATCCTGAAAAACTGCAGGATCTGATCCGGAATATGGAGAAAAATTATGATCCTATTGAAATCAAAGTACCGGATGGAAATAATCAGTTTGTATATTATGACAACTCACGTCTGCTTAATAATCTCCGGTATTCCCCCTATATTTTAGGACTGTTTATTTTACTGTATTTTGGCTTTTCTTTCTGGTTTTTCAAGACCATTAAAAAGACGGACGAAGGATATCTCTGGGCGGGGCTGGCAAAAGAAACTGCCCATCAGATCGGAACTCCGCTATCTTCGATGATTGGTTGGATGGAAATTATGAAGCTTGATAATCCTGAATCGGAAGGAGTACATGAGATAGAAAAAGATATTGAAAGACTCAGAACGATCTCAGAACGATTCTCAAAAATTGGTTCTGTCCCTGAGCTTAATGACAGAAATTTCAATAAAACCATTCAGGAGAATTATGATTATTTAAAAACAAGAATCTCCAGAAAGGTCAATTTTACACTCAATCTTCCTACATATACCGTTCTTGTTCCCCACAATAAAATTCTGATGAGCTGGGTAATTGAAAATCTGGTGAAAAATGCCGTGGATGCAATGAAAGGAGAAGGAGCAATCACCATGTCTGTTTTTGAAAGGAATAAAAATATTTTAATTGAAGTAAAGGACAACGGAAGCGGAATGACAAAACAGCAGGCCAGAAATGCTTTTAATCCGGGATATTCTACCAAAAAAAGAGGCTGGGGACTGGGACTGTCTTTGGCAAGAAGAGTGATTCATGAATATCACAATGGGGATATCAAGATTTCTCAGACGGAAATAGGAAAGGGGAGCACCTTTAGAATAACGATTAAAAAAGAGGAAGTTCTATAATTATACTTTTATAAATAAAAAAACCTAACAGGTTTTCAAAACCTGTTAGGTTTGTACCACATAATCTTAGGTTTGTATCAAATAATAAAATCAACCTTAGAAAAATAAAAAGCGGGGAAAATTTCCCCGCTTTTCTCTTTATTTTTTACCCGTAAGCCACTGAGTCTGTAGTTTCAGTTCTTCCGGAGTTGGATTCGCCTTAAATACAGGTGTTTCCATAGTCATTTTATCCAGAATCGCTTTTCCTTTCAATGTCATTTTCTCTTTCTTACCGGCATTATCTCTTAAGATAGTTACCGTAACTTCCTGTCCGTCTTTGATAGTTCTGGTATATCCGATAAAATCCTGTACTTTTTTGATATCTACTGTTCTGCCATCTAAAGCAAGCACCTGGTCTGTGATTTTAAATCCGATACTTTTTGCAAATGGAGACAGTGCAGAATGATCGTCAAAAGCGAAAGCATTGGTCTTTTCATCAAAACCTGTCTGGTTCGGATCTTTGATAAACCAGAATAAAGGATGGCTCTCCTGCTTTTTAATATCTACTCCTACCATGTTCAGGTATTGAGCATAAGGTGTTGGCTGGTTTCCTGCAATATATTTGTTATAGAAGTCTTTTACCTGAGGATATCCGGTTACCGTTACCAGTTCGTCAATCAGTTTATCATCTTTGAAAGGTTTGTTTTCTCCGAATCTTTGAGACAGTTTTCTGATCATATCACGGTATCCCATTTCTCCGTTAGACAGTTTTCTAAGCTCGATATCTAAACACATGGCTAAAAGAGCTCCTTTTTCATATACATTTCTGTACTGATCTTTATATGGCTCTACCAATACATTCTTACTCATTACCGTAAATGGCATTGTATCATCATAGCTCTTGGAGTTGGCAATCTTTTCACCGATTCTTTCAAGGAACTGATCTTTATTGATCAACCCTTCCTGAATCTGGAATAAATTGGCAAAGTATTCTGTTCCACCTTCGTACATCCATAAGTGCTGAGACATTTTCGGATCTGCATAATCGAAATAGTGAATTTCTTCAGAGTGGGTCTTCAGAGGGTTTACAGTATGGAAAAATTCGTGGGAAACCACATCTGTAATGGTATTGTCAATAGCATCTTTCGGCATTCCTTCAGGAAGTACCACACTTGTAGATTCGTGATGTTCCAAGGCTCCGAATCCCTTTACATTAGGTCCGTCACCACCGGAAAGATAAAGCATGATAGCATATTTCTTATTGGTGTTCATATCCCCAAGGAATTTCTTTTGGGCAACAACCATTTTTTCAAGATTTTCTTTAAAATCTGCAGCTTTGTATTTTCCTGTCGGAGAATATACACCCAATACAAGATCCATTCCTCCGGCATTGAAGGTAATATAATCAGGTTTTGTGTACATTAATGGAGAATCTGTCACCTTAGCATAGTTGGCAATAGTATAGGTATCTGTAGATTCAGATTTATCCTGGTCTACCAATGCTGTAGTTCCGTAGAAATCAGTTGGTTTCTGAACAACAAGCTGATAAGGAACATCCTGCATATTCTCAATATATCCTATAAATCCATGAGTATTAATCATGTATACTTTTCCTGCTTCAATATCTGTTCCTGAAGGAGAAAATACAGCTTTATGCTTTGATGTATCTAATTCATCATCAAAACTGTCATTGACAAGATATGAGATTTTGGAAAGTGCCTGAGCATTTTTCAATGAGTAGGTATTGTCGTTTACTTTAGTATACGTAAGTTCTTTTCCTTTGTTATCGTAAAATTTGATTCCTTCGATGAATCTTCCATAATCGTCTACAGAATAAGTCCCCGGAACTGTTTTTGGGAAATGAAATTTAATATCACCGGATTTCATTTTCGGAAATTCCATGGTAACGGCTACTTTATCATCTTTTACATTGACAAGGTCAATGGTAGTTTTTATAGACTGAGCATTTGCTAAAAAAGCAGCAAAAATACCAAGGCTAAGTACTGTTTTTCTCATTAGGTTTAAATTAATAGTTAAATAGTTGCTTTTTTTTTGAGTTTGTTACGAAGAAAGTATTAAACTTTTCTTAAAATTTTAGAGTCAAAAAGCAAAAAGGCAAATCCGCTGGTGTGCGAATCTGCCCTTTCTCTTTATTTAATATTCTTATAATTAATATAATAATTGGGGTTTAGTTCAACAGGAGTACTCTTTTTAAGCTTTACGGTCTGCCATTCTTCTGTTGGATTTATGGTTTGATCACCATCGATGATTATAGGTAATTTAATGTTTTTTACCACATCGGTATAACGGAATTTTAAAGTATTACCATCCTGAGCATACTCAAGGGTTGGGATTTTTATTGTTCTCAGGTACTGATCAAACACCGTTGAAAAATCGATTCCCGATTTTGAGGAAATATAATTTTCAATCTGCTGGGTGGTAACCGTCTGATGATAAAAATCTTTATTCAAACCTCTTAAAATCTGTCTGAATTTTTCATCATTATTGATGACCTGTCTTATGGTATGAATCATGTTGGCGCCTTTCGGGTACATATCTCCGCTACCTTCATTTCTTACGCCGTACTGACCAATAACAGGAACGTCATTGTCTATCAATTTCCTGATCCCCTGAACATAGATTTCGGAAGATTTTTTGTCCATATATTTTTCCGTGAAAAGAGTCTCGGAATAGTTGGTGAAACTTTCATGGATCCACATATCAGCCTGGTCTTTTGCGGTAATATTATTGGCGAACCATTCGTGGCCGCTTTCATGAATAATAATGAAATCCCAGTTTAATCCAACTCCTGTCCCGGAAAGATCTCTTCCAAGATACCCGTTCTGATATTTGTTTCCATAGGCTACATTGCTCTGATGTTCCATACCAAGGTGAGGAGACTCTACAAGTTTATATGAATCCTCATAAAACGGGTACGGACCAAACCAGTATTCAAATGCGGAGAGCATAGGTTTTACCTGCTGAAACTGTTTTTTTGCTTTGTCCAGATTATAGTCAATGACCCAGTAATCCAGGTCCAGTTTTCCTTTTTCACCCTCAAATATATCTTTAAAGTTCACATATTTTCCTATACTCGGGATAATGGAGTAGGCGTTGATAGGATTTTTAACTTCCCAGGTATAAGTAGTTTTATTGCCGTTTGTTTTTTTATCAGTGAGTCTGCCATTACCTACACCTACCAGATCATTAGGAGTGACAATTTTCATAATGATTCCGTTATCAGGTTCATCGCTCCAGATATCTTTGGTAGGAAGCCATATGGAAGCTCCTATTCCCTCGTCGGCAGCAGTCATCCATGGATTTCCTTTTTCATCTGTAGTAAAAACCCATCCTCCGTCCCAGGGTGCGTTTTTAGCAATGGTGGGCTTTCCGGAATAGATCACGTTAATTGTATATTTTTCGCCTTTTTTGAATTTCTTATTCGCTGTAATGAAAATAAAGTCTCCATCCTGTTTGTAATTGGCAACAGGAAAGTTTCCTTCTACTTTATCAGCTTTCATAGGCTGCTGAAGATCTATCTGGAAAACAGGATTGGTAACATCTTTTATAATCTCAAAGCTGATTTTATTATTTCCTTTGATGTTTTTCTGTTCAAAATCCGGTTCTACGGAAAGATCATATTTCTTGACATCCCAAAAATTTCTGAATTCAGTATTGGAACCCTTTAAAGTATCCTGTTTCGTGAAAACCTTATCTTTCTCAAAGAACTGTCCGAAAGCCAGTCCCGATGCAAATAAGAGTGTGTATGACAACTTTTTCATTTGAACTTTTATTAAATCTTTTCAAAAGTATAAAATTAAATTAATAGCCCGTGCCGGAAATCAAATTAAATACAGATTTTAAGAAGACATAAAAAAGCCCGGTCACTGCCGGGCTGTAAAAAACGGGTTAGGTTTTATTTTTTGATGAATTTCAGATTTGAAGTTGTTCCTTTATCTTCAATAGAAATAATATAAGCTCCTGTACTTAATTTGGATACAGAGATTTTGTTGTCATTAATCTGTCCGTTCATTACTTTCTGACCCGCCATATTCGTAATGATAAACTGAGCTTTAGATGAGATCTTGGTTACATTCAATACATCACTTGCCGGATTAGGGTAGATCTGAATTGAGCTCTGATCTTTCATAGTCTCACTGGTAGAAAGCTGTTGTTGGATTAATACCGGATAATCCTCAACTTCACCATACTGCTGGTTGCTGCATCCGCTGCTTGGCTGGCTTTCATATCCTAATACCACTCTCATGATGACGTTTCCTCCCGTATAAGCATCTGCCGGTACGGAGAATGTTCCTGAAACAGGTGATATGATACTAGGTGCGCTTGTGTAGATTACCTCAGAAGAAGAGAATACTCCGTCTTTATTAAAGTCTATCCATGCAGTTACTCCATCATTATACTGAGAACTTGTCCATCCCTTGGTGATACTTACATTATTACCTGAAGACCCGGACATCAGGGTAATCAGTTTTAAAGGATCTGAAGTATAGTCTGTGTAAGGAGTATTATTACTGCTATTTGAAACTGGGCTCATTCCTGCACCGGTTACCGTAACATTGGAAATATACTCGTCAGCAGCGTTTGTTCCCGTTATTGAACATTTAGCAAATGGAGAAGTGGTAAAATTTGTTGACGCTGAATAAGAACCAACAGAAGCACTACAAACATTGGCTACCTGCACTTCATATTGAGTGGCTTCAGTAAGGCCTGAAATGTTATAAGCATTTGTTGAAACAGGAACCGTAGTCCATGTTGCTGTTCCTACTTTTCTATACATTACAGAATATGTTGCTCCTACTAACGCTGTCCAGTTGACAGATGCTGAAGTTCTTGTAATACCGGTTACTGTAATCCCTGTTGGGGCAGATGTTGTACAGGCACTTGCAGATGCCGATACGGTAGCATTTCCAACAGCGTAGAATACATTATCAATGGCGCTTACTCTTATTTTTACACTGGCACCAGTTGCCAGAGAGGAGAAAGAAAACGGCTCAGATCCGTCATTCGCTGTCGATGGAGTAATAACCGTCCACGTAGTTCCGTTGTCTGTAGTATAATCTATTTTAACATTTTGAACATTATACGGAGCATTATTGGTATTTACCACATCCCATGTAACAGCTCCCGGTGTATTATTGTAAACCGTAGTGGAAGTTACTTTGAAAGGTCCTTCATTTCCGATATCCACTTTCATCAGACTGCTTTGAGTCTGTTGTTGTGCAGCATCCGGGTTATTATCTCTCACGGTTACCTTGAAATTCATGGTTCTTGGTATGTTGGATACTGTTTCCCAATCTGCAGCACTGGTAAGAGCACCGTTAAGAACATTTGTGAATTTAGGGAAGTAACGTGTAGGCGAGTTGGTAGGCATCATCGATCTGAAATTCGCTCCATTATTTCTGGTAGCACTTACGGGACCAAAAGCAGAAGTAGCCAGATCATACTGTTCCCAGGTATAGGTCATCGGATCATTTTGTGTATCTGTTGCAGAAGCTGTTAACACAAAAGCTGTTCCTTTAGGAATCATTTTATTGACCATCGGCTGAATAGAAGGAGGTGTGTTGGCTACTGCTGTAATAGTTCCACAGTCCTGAGCATTAACATAAGCTCCTACTTCCTCAATATTTTTGGTATGAAAATAAGCATCAGAATGCATCTGAACGTTATAGTTGGTAATACCGGCATATCCCATAATAGAAGACCCGGATCCCGGCTCCATATGGGCTCCATGCAAAGCGATAGACATCGTGTGTGCTGCACCGAACTGATGGCCAATCTCGTGAGCTACAAAATCGATATCATAATTATCTCCGAAAGGCTGATCCGGAGTAGAAGGGGAAGTGATTCCCGCTCCTTTGGAAGTAGCATCATTATTGCTTGCAGGATTTCTGCAGACATTTCCTACATCTCCGGCACTTCCACCACCACCTCTGTGGCCAAAGAAGTGTCCTATATCATAGGCGGCATTCCCTACACCGGCAGTATTGGTAAGCGTTTGCTGAAGCTGAAGGTTCCATGCTGCGGGAGCACTATAAGTACCATTTGAATTTGTTACTACATTCGAATAAGGATCCGTAGTGGGATCTGCAAATATAAGTTGGGGAAGATCCTGTACAATCATATGGATTCCAAAATCTTTTTCAAAAACACCATTTACACGGTTCATTGTAGCATTAATACGGGCTGCCGCTCCAGGAACACCTCCGGCTAGCTGTGTATATTCACCGTTTACGGAGATGGCAATTCTATACGTTCTGTATTTTTGTTCGTTACTTTTATTAGCATTACCTAACCCTTTTAAAACATTTTTTGTTTTAAGCAGCTTATTCATTTCTTTCTTTACCTTTTCAGGCTCAGAAGTTGTACATTCAAAAGGGTCTTCGTGAGATTTGTTAGATTTGAAAAAGACTCCATATATGTCCTTTTCTTTATTGATAGGTTCTATGAATTCATATTTTCCTGTATCGGTATTGAATGTCATAGACTGAAAGTCGTTGGGTGCTGTACTGAACCGGATTTGTTTATGTGGATTATCCAGCCCGATGCCTGCATATGCTCCCAGTTCGTATCTCTCTGCCATGGATTTTTCTACCACTGGGGAACTGTACACTGAAAATCTTTCAATTCTTCCATCTGCTGTAGGGAGAGAAACAATTACAGCGTTTCCTCCTTTTCCTGCTTCAGGAGCATTCTTCAGCTGCTCTCTTAATGCAGAAAGATCAAATTTGTAGGCATATTCTACTTTTACTTCTTTTCTTATTGGCGTAACTTTCTCCGAGACTGGCTCCCAGCGTTGTGCCTGTAAACCACCCAGACTTAAAGCCAATGCACAGACGAAAATAATTTTCTTTTTCATATTTTTTGATTGATTTTTATTAAAGTTTTTAAAGATAGTTCATTTTTTTAAATCTTTAGTTGGTGATACGTTACTAATTGCTCCAAACTTTATAATTTTAGTTTAATTTTATCGTTGTTTTTAATTATATTAAGAATAAATATAATTAAGGTTAATTTTTTTAAATAAAAAAAGCGCTACCGTTCAATCAAATGGTAGCGCTTAAGCTTTTATCAGTAAAAAATACTGTTTATTTCTGTACTGCCGGAAGATTTCCGTTGCTTTTCTGTACTTTTTTATAAGTGAATGTACACATCATAATACTGAATTCGTATAAGATAAGGAGCGGGAATGCAGCCATCAGCATACTTAAAACATCTGCCGGAGTAATAATTGCAGCCACTACCATAATCAAAACGATCGCATGACGACGGTAAGTCTTCATAAATGTAGGGGTAAGAATTCCGATGGTGGTAAGGAAGTAGATCAAAATCGGGAAAAGGAAAATAACACCCATACCCAAAACTACCTGTAAGAATAAAGTGGTATAATCACTTAAATCATACAGCGGAACGATAATATCTGAGATTTTAAAAATAACCCCGAAATTAACGGCGAACGGAAGAATCAGGAAATAACCACATAATACTCCGGTCATGAAAAGAATCCATACCGCATTAATAATATAAATAGAATTTTTTCTTTCTCTCGGATGTAAAGCAGGGCCTATAAAACGCCACAGTTCCCATACGATATACGGAAATGCAGCCACCATTCCTCCAAAAATTGAAACAGCCATCATTACATTGAACTGCTGATATAATCTCTGTACACGAACAGGGAAGTCCTTTGGAAGATGAATACTGTCTTCTCCCAAAATCATTCTTGAAAAATGATTAACAACTCTGAAAGTCGGGAAATCATTTCTGGTAGGCCCAAAAAAGATATGGTCCATAATCCAGTTGATATTAAAACCAACCACAAATGCCGCAATTATGATAGCAATAATCGAACGGATCAGATGCCCTCTTAATTCTCCTATATGTCCAAGGAAGGACATGTCTTTACCATCACTCACAGAATACAATTTTTAAAGCGCAAATTTATGAAATATTTAGTTAAATGACCGATGTTGGATTCTAAAATTATCGAGGTACATATAAAGCAAAATCAAAATCCCTCTCTTTAATATTCATTTCTGTTAAAAGATCTTCTGCTGCTACATTAATTTTTTTCCATCTTTCATCATGGCTGAGATCTAATGATTCGAAATACCATTCTTCTTCATCCACTTCATCAGTAACCTTTTTAAAATCTGCTATTTTCTGTCTCAGCGATTCGCTGATGAACTTATTTCTGAATAACGATTCTATTTCTTCGCTGTACGAAAATATGCGTAAATCATATCCGATATCTGTCAGAGACAGGCAGTCTGCCACAGAATCGTATTTTTTATCATCAAAAGTACAAAATCAGGCATCGGACGACAAGATCAAAATAGTCCTGGCTTTTTTGATCATGGTGCAGATTTCTGTCATGGTTGGAATAGTCAGGGCTAGGATCAGGTTCCAACGGAAGATAATGTACTTTATTTCTTTGTGAATCCTGATAGTCAAGATATTTTTTTAAAAATATTGGGAATAGAATAAATAAATAAAGAATAATCATCATAATCCTTAAAATATCTAATTAAAACGCTGATCCGAAGGTATAATGCCTGACCTCTTTTCTTTGAACACTAGTTAATCCCTTCGTCTAACAGTTTATGCAGATCAATAATCCCGAAATACTTTCCGTTTTCCGTTACTACCAGCTGACCGATATTATTTTCTTTCAGAACTTTCATGGCTTCTTTAGCCAGCGCGTCCTTTTCAATAGTTCTGGGACGGGCAGACATAATATCTTTAGCCAAAACCTTACTGATATCTTCTCCTTTCATCAGCATTCTTCTTAAATCTCCATCTGTGATAACACCAATAATCTGGTCGTCGTTCGTTACCACTGTAATTCCATGGCTTGAAGCACTGATGGAAATAATCACATCTCTTATGGAAGAATCTTCTGTAACCTGAGGCTTTTGTGAAGATAAAAACTGCTCTACTTTAGACGTCAGATTTTTTCCTAAACTTCCTCCGGGGTGAAATTTGGCAAAATCATTGGCTTTGAAATCATTAAGCTCCATTAAAGCAACAGCTAAAGCATCTCCCAACGCCATTTGTATCGTTGTAGAACTTGTAGGTGCCAATTTATTCGGGCAGGCTTCAACGTCCACGTGGGTATCCAAAATCACTTCTGAAAACTCAGCCAGTTTACTGGTTTTATTTCCGGTCATACCAATTAAAGCAGAAGAATAATCCTTTAAATATGAAACCAGGTTGGCAATTTCGGGAGAATTTCCGGAATTTGAGATGCATAAAACAACATCCTGCTTTTGAATAACTCCAAGATCACCATGAATAGCTTCCGACGCATGTAAAAACTGAGAAGGCGTACCTGTAGAATTTAACGTAGCAACAATTTTGTTCCCCACATGGGCGGATTTCCCGATTCCTACTACAATGAGTTTCCCTTTTGCTGAGTGAATAATCTCTACGGCCTGTGCAAATTGGTCATCAATTCTGTTTTTTAATTTTTCCAGTTCAGAAATTTCTATTTCTAAAGTGCTTTTGGCAATTGATATAATGTTGGTTCTATCCATTTTATGAAGATAAGGTATACAAAAAAGTTCCTAAAAAACGTTATATTTTAAAAAGAATATTTAATATAAATTTTATTTTTTATAAATTCGTTCGCTTTTATTTTAAGCAGAATTTTTATAACTTTGGGTGTGATGCAAATTTAGCAATAGAAAATTAGATGAGCGCAAAAAAAGCCAATTTATCAGGCGAATTGAAAAAGTATTTTGGGTTTTCTACATTTAAGGGCCAGCAGGAACAAATTATAGATAACCTATTGAATGGGAAGGATATATTTGTTTTAATGCCTACAGGTGGCGGAAAATCATTATGTTACCAGCTTCCGGCTCTTATTTCGGAAGGAACAGCAATAGTAGTTTCGCCCTTAATAGCGTTGATGAAAAATCAGGTAGATGCAGTGAATGGGCTTTCATCAGATGATGGAGTAGCACACGTACTGAATTCATCATTAAACAAAACGCAGACCAAGCAGGTTTTTGACGATATCAAAAGCGGCAAAACCAAACTTCTGTATGTAGCTCCTGAATCATTAATTAAAGATGATTACCTGGATTTTTTGAAAGAAGTGAAAATTTCTTTCTTTGCTATCGACGAGGCTCACTGTATTTCAGAGTGGGGGCATGATTTCAGACCCGAATACAGGAATCTGAAACAGATTATTGACAAAATCGCCAATGTACCGGTGATTGCTTTAACGGCTACTGCAACTCCTAAGGTTCAGGATGATATCCAGAAAACTTTAGGAATGACCAATGCATTGGTGTTTAAAGAAAGCTTCAACCGTCCTAATCTATATTATGAAGTATGTCCTAAAATCAATGTAGATAAGGAAATTGTAAAATTTATCAATCAGCATAAAGGAAAATCCGGAATTGTTTACTGCCTGAGCCGTAGAAAAGTTGAAGAATTTGCTCAGCTTCTGCAGGTGAATGGAATCAATGCACTTCCTTATCATGCCGGTCTTGACCAAAAAGTGAGAGTCGCCAATCAGGATAAATTCCTGATGGAGGAAGTAGATGTTATTGTAGCCACTATTGCCTTTGGGATGGGAATTGATAAACCGGATGTACGTTTTGTTATTCATTACGACTTCCCGAAATCTTTGGAAAGCTACTACCAGGAAACCGGTAGAGCAGGAAGAGATGGGGGGGAAGGCCATTGTCTGGCATTCTATGATCCGAAAGATATTGAAAAACTGGAGAAATTTCTGGCTCAAAAACCTGTTTCAGAAAGAGAAATCGGATTACAGCTTCTGAATGAAGTGGTAGGATATGCTGAAACTTCAATGAGCAGAAGACAATACATTCTATACTATTTTGGGGAAAGTTTCGATCCGGTAAACGGAAACGGAGCAAAAATGTGTGATAACTCATCCAATCCGCCAAAATTGAAGGATGCAACGGCTGATTTAAAAAAGTCTTTGGAACTGATTAATGATACCGGAGAAAAATTCAAATCAAAAGATCTGATATCCGTTATTGTAGGAAAAGAAAACGCAGTTACAAAATCGTATAAACTTGAACAAAGTGCTCATTTCGGTTTTGGAAAAGATGAAAAAGATAACTACTGGAAAACAATTTTGAGACAGGCGACTGTTCAGAATTTTTTACAAAAAGATATTGAAACCTACGGGGTTTTAAAAATTACAGAGAAAGGAAAAAGTGTCCTGAATGGTAAATCTAAAGATGTTTTTTTAATTGCTGAAGACAGAGAATTTGATCTTACCCAGGCAAAAGCGGAGAGCGATCAGGTACAGCAACAGGCTGGAGGAGGATTAGATCAGAACCTTTTTAACCTGTTGAAAGAACTGAGAAAGAAAGTAGCCAAAAAACATGGAATTCCACCATACACTGTGTTTATGGATCCAAGTTTGGAGGACATGACCGTTCAGTATCCTATTACGGTAGATGAAATTACCAAAATTTACGGCGTAGGGGAAGGAAAAGCTAAAAAATACGGTAAAGAATTCGCAGACTACATCAAAACGTACGTTGAAGAGAACAATATCGAACGTACTCAGGATATGGTACTGAAACAGGTGGCCAATAAATCAAGCCATAAAGTTTTCATTATCCAGAGCACTGATAAAAAAATTGATCTTGAAGATATCGCAAGAGCTAAAAACCTTTCTATGGATGAACTTCTGAAAGAAATGGAAAGGATTGTCTATCAGGGAACAAAGCTAAATATTGATTACTATATTGAAGACAATTTTGATGAAGACATCGTAGACGGATTCATGGAATTCATGAACGAATCTGAGAGCGACAGTATGAAAGTTTTGCTGGATGAGTTCGGGGATGAATTATCTGATGAAGAAGTGAGAATGTTGAGAATTAAATTTATCAGTGACGTAGCTAACTAAAATGATTTTAAACAATAACGAAATAATTAAAAAAGAAATTCTTCCTAAGAAGAGTTTCTTTTTTAATATGACAGAAAAGTTGAGAACAGCTTTTTCTGTATTCTACCTTGCAATTGGTGTGTTTTTTATTACGAGTAGCTTAAATTCCAGTTTTTGGCTCTTTTCAATAATAGGGATTGGGGTTTTTTGTAATGCTTTATACGTTACTTTTTTCAGATGGATTGTAAAGTATTGGAAACTGAAAAATAACTATTATGTAATTACAAACCAAAGGATAGCTATCGTTGAAAAGGGAAGCGGAAAGGTTCTAAAATATAAAAATCTGAATGAAATAAAGGAGGTAAATGCTGAAATGAATACCCATCATTTTGGGAATATCATTTTTGGAGAACCCGAAAGTTTTTTTGGTAAAGATGATGGGAGTTTTTCTTTTTTTAGAAGAAGAGGAGTCAATTATACTGAAGATAAATATGCCTTTCTAAGTATTGAAAACATTAACGAAATTATACCTTTATTTAACGAAATGGGCTTAAAGGTTAACAAAACTTTTTACTAACTTTACATTGATGAAAAAAATATCTGTCATATTTATTCTGCCGGACTTAGAAACCGGGGGAGCAGAAAGGATTGTTACAACTATAGCGAATCATCTTTCCAGAGATCGGTTTGAACCCAAGATTTTGCTGTTACGTAAACAAGGCGGATATTTGAATTTTCTGAAAAAAGATGTCGAAATTATCGATATCAATACCGAAAGAATAAGACATTCATTAAAACCTATTTTAGGAGAAATCTACAGAAGAAAACCTGATATTGTATTCTCTGGTTTTGGTGAAGTAAATGCTTATTTATCTCTGTTTATAAGACTGTTTCCTAGGACAAAATTCATTGCGAGGGAAACTAATGTTGTAACACAGCACGTAACCCGCAAAGAGATTAAATTTTTCTATAATTTTTACAATAACTATCAGAGAATCATTGCTCAGAGTGATGATATGATGAAAGATCTTGTTGATAATTTTAATATTAAAAAGAAAAAAATTGTCAAGATCAATAATCCCGTGGACTTTGATTTCATTGAAGATAAAATGGCCATTTCCTTAAAACCGGAATGCTTCAAATACAATTATAAAAATGTAGTGGCTATTGGTAATTTATCTTCCAGAAAAGGATTTGATAACCTGCTGAAGGTTTTTTCAAGGCTGAAAAATGAAAATATCATGCTTCACATTTTAGGAGACGGAAAAGATAAAGATCTTTTACTTCAAACTAAAGAACTCTTAGGATTAAAAAAAGTGATCTTCCATGGCAGACAGGAAAATCCTTACCAATACCTGAAATATGCAGATCTATTTGTGCTTTCTTCAAGGTATGAAGGCTTTCCCAACGTCCTTCTGGAAGCAGGCGCCTGCGGAACTTATTCCTTAGTTAATAACTGTCCCGGAGGAATCAATGAGATCATCCAGCACAATATAAACGGTGAAATTGCCAATATTGAAAACTATGATGATTTTGCCCAGCAGATTGTAAATGTACTGCAGAGCAACTATAACAGAGATGCTATAAAAAACTCTATTAAATCAAGGTTCTCAAAGAATATTATTCTGGATAAATATGAGAAAGTTCTGCTGGATCTGATCAAACCATGATGACTCCATTTGCTTTATAGGCTGTTAATTTCTTACTTTTGGAGTTATAAATTTTATCTGAAAACCAATTTTCATTTATGAATAAAATCCAAAAATTAGGATGTGCTTGTGAGAAGCCGGACTTCCATTATACAGAATTCAGAAGTTCAGAATTAGGCATAGATCACACCAACGGAAGATATGGAGAAGTATCCATTCAACAGTGCAAATTGTGCCAGAGAATATGGATTCATTATCTTGTGGAATATGAGCATTACTCCAAATCGGGAAGATGGTATAAAGGAATTGTTTCGAAAAAAGACCGTCCTCACATCACTCCGGAAAATGCAGTAGAATATCTGGAAAGCCTGGAATGGTATGTGTATGGAGGTTCATTTTTTGAAAGCACAGGTACATTTGGACAAGGAAAATTGAATGTATAATAAGGTATTCCAGGTAACCAATTAAATACCAATCTATGAAGCCATTGATAATTACCGTTTTAATGATGAATTGTTTTGCTGTAACAGCTCAGCAGAAGGCCATCTCCAGAAAAGAGTTATTAAAAACGGCTCTTGATCAGAAAGTAAAATCTACAGAGATTCAGGAAATAACAATGGCTGCAGGACAAGGAGCTCCCGAACATCTGCATCCCTGTCCCGTTTTGGGAATCATCAATTCCGGTGAAGCTGTTTTCCAGATAGAGGGAAAGGAAAAAGTAGTACTCCATGAGGGAGATGCTTTTTATGAGCCTAAAAATGTAAAAATCCTTCATTTTGATAATGCATCAGCTGAAAAACCACTTGTCTTTACAGCAATTTATCTGAAGGAAGGTAATGAAGAAAATATAAAATTCATAAAATAATACTTTTCATTAAACTGGAGCATATAATTACCATTTTTAAAATTGATAAAACTCACTTTGGTGCTTGGTAATTTATATGTAAATTTGTGAGAATTAAGATAGATAATAATAAACAAATTCATAGAATAACATGAGTCAATTCGATGTTACCGTAATAGGTTCTGGTCCCGGTGGTTATGTTGCTGCTATCCGTGCAGCACAATTAGGTTTCAAAACAGCAATTATTGAAAAATACTCAACTTTAGGCGGAACTTGTCTTAACGTTGGATGTATTCCGTCAAAAGCGCTTCTTGACAGCTCTGAGCATTTCGAAAATGCAAAACACAATTTTGCAGGTCACGGAATTATCATCAATGAGCCGCAAGCGGATATCGCAAGAATGATCGAGCGTAAAAACGAAGTGATCAAGCAGAATACAGACGGAATCAGCTATCTGATGAACAAAAATCAGATTACTGTTTTTGAAGGAGTAGGAAGCTTCGAATCTGCTACTCAGATTAAAGTGACTAAAAATGACGGTTCTTCTGAAACCATCGAGTCTAAATATACAATCATTGCAACAGGTTCTAAACCATCTACATTGCCTTTCATCTCTCTAGACAAAGAAAGAGTGATTACTTCTACGGAAGCTTTAAACCTTAAAGAAATCCCTAAACACCTGGTAGTAATCGGAGGTGGAGTTATTGGTCTTGAGCTAGGTTCTGTTTACCTAAGATTAGGAGCTCAGGTAACGGTTGTTGAATTTATGGATAAAATCATCCCTGGAATGGATGGTGCTTTAAGCAAAGAATTGACTAAAGTTCTTAAAAAACAAGGAATGAAGTTTATGCTTTCTACTGCAGTTTCTGCGGTTGAAAGAAACGGAGATACTGTAAAGATCACGGCTAAAGATAAAAAAGGAGAAGAAGTAGTAGTAGAAGGAGATTACTGTTTAGTTTCTGTAGGTAGAAAACCTTACACAGACGGTCTTGGCCTTGAAAAAGCAGGTGTAGAGCTTGACGAAAGAGGAAGAGTAAAAGTAAATGACCACCTGCAGACTAATGTTGCTAACATCTATGCAATCGGTGATGTTATCAAAGGAGCTATGCTTGCTCACAAAGCTGAAGAAGAAGGAGTTTTCGTTGCTGAAACATTAGCTGGACAAAAACCTCACATCAACTATAACCTGATTCCTGGTGTTGTTTATACATGGCCGGAAGTGGCAGGAGTAGGTAAAACTGAAGAACAGTTGAAAGAAGAAGGTGTAGCTTACAAAGTAGGATCTTTCCCAATGAGAGCTTTAGGTAGAAGCCGTGCAAGTGGTGATATCGACGGTCTTGTGAAGATTATTGCAGACGAAAAAACGGATGAGGTTTTAGGGATGCACATCGTAGGAGCAAGAGCTGCTGACCTTATTGCTGAAGGAGTAATTGCTATGGAATTCCGTGCAAGTGCTGAAGATATCGCAAGAAGTTCCCACGCTCACCCAACCTATGCAGAAGCTATTAAAGAAGCTGCATTGGATGCTACAGCAAAAAGACCTATTCATATGTAATGGTTGATTAATAAATTTAATCATTTAAATATTTAAAATTAAGGGCTGTTTCTTATGGAAGCAGCCTTTTTTGTGGTGCTTTTGGCATGAAAATGGAGACGGTTTTTCAAAATTTCATGTATGAAAAAGATTTTTATCAGTTGGATGCTTTTGGCGGGAATCAGTTCATGGGCACAGGAAGCAGGAAAGGCAGGAGAATTATTAAAAAATGAGGCTTCCACTACAGAAATGAGAACCTCTAAAAGCCCGGATGAAAGAAATAAAACTTTCGATCAGCCGGAATCTGGACATACTCCATTTCCTCAGAGAAAAGGAAATGAAATTAGAATAAAAAAACCTAATTATCAATGGAACAAAAACTATGGGTATGCAGAAGTTTTTCTGAGAATTCCCGAACAGGGATTTTTTACCGTGGAAGTTGGCGATCAGATGATGGCAAACGGTTCCGGAAAGTACAGGTTTTTTGATCTGCCATCTGGGAGAATACCTATCTCCATATACGATAATGGATTTCTGATCTACAGAACAACACTCACACTTCGGAACAACAACAGAATGGTATTGGATTTCTTTACCAACGAAGGTCTCTATCTTCTGGATTCTTATCCTGTGCAAAATCAATATGGCTTTAATGACTGGAATGATGTATGGAACAATCCTTATGGCAACCAACCCGGGGATGGATACAATCAGGGAAATGTAATGGATACTCATTCTTTTCGCCAGTTTTTTGATATGATGATGAGCAATGAGAAGTTTGACGATGGAAAAATTGCGATGATCAATCAGCAGATGCGTACCTCTATGTTTACTTCAGCACAAATAAGAGATCTGGTGAAAGCACTCAGTTTTGATAATAAGAAATTAGCACTCGCTAAATCGATGTACCGCAATTGCGCAGATAAAGACCGCTATTTCTTGGTATATGATGCTTTTGATTTTGAAAGCAGCAAACGTGAGCTGATGGATTATATTTCGAACTTATAATATTCAATAGAAACGGGCTTTAGCCCGTTTATTTTATACAATCAATCCGCTGGCTTCAGCCAAAACATATTTTTAAAACATAACGTTTTTCATAGTTTCATAACTTTTTATAAAGCCCTTAAGAGAATTATAATTATATAGACTAGGATAGCATCTTCAAATTTCCGTACCTTTGTCAGCTAATTTTATCATCAATGCAACTCGGAAAAACTCAAACTTTAACAATATCAGAAAAAATTAATTCAGGATGGATCCTCGTAGACGAAGCCGGTGAAAAGGCTTTTCTGCCTAAAATCTTTATTCAGGATGAAAAAGAAACAGGTGAGGAGGTTGAAGTTTTTGTGTATCAGGATGATGATAAATTAAAAGCAACTACTGAAATTCCATTGGCGGAGGTAGGTGAATTTGCAGTAATGAGCTGTGTACAAAGTCTTCCAAGTGGAGCTTTTATGGATTGGGGAATCATTAAAGATTTATTTATCCCTTACAAGCAGCAGAAAACAAAAATTGTCGAAGGGAAAAGATATCTGGTCTATATTTATGTAGATGAAGATATGGAACTGATTACCGGGACCACTAAGTTCAAGAGAAACCCTCAATATGATGAGCTTCCATTCCAAAAAGGAGACAAAGTAGACCTGATCATGATGAATGAAAGTGAACTGGGCTGGAATGTAATTATCAACAAAAAATATATTGGATTGATTTACGCTTCTGATGTTTTCAAAAAACTGTACCCGCTGTCAGAAGAAACAGGATATATCAAAACAATCCGCGAAGATGGGAAAATTGATATCTCTTTACAGCCGGAAGGTTTTGAAAATATTGACGAGTTCAAACAGAAAATTCTGAACAAACTGGAAGAAAATTACGGACTTCTTTATGTTTCTGATAAATCTTCACCTGAAGAAATTAAGGATGAACTTCAGATGAGTAAGAAAAACTTTAAAAAGGCAATCGGAGGACTTTATAAAGATAAGATTATCGATATCTCAGACGATAAAATCAAATTATTATAAAACAAAAAACGGGCAGAAATTTCTGCCCGTTTTTTGTTACTCTCTGTTTTTGATCAGAAGCCATCCGTTATAGATTCTTCCGTCAGAAACTTTTATTGTATACCAGTAGTTTCCTGTTGAGATTGAATGTGATTCATATCTTCCGTCCCATTGGAAAGGTTTCTTTTTAATGATCTCTTTATAGATTATCACTCCTTTTCTGTCATATAAATAAACTTCTGTTCCCGGATAATTTTCCAATCCTGCAATTCTCCACGTATCATTGATCCCGTCACCATTAGGACTGATGGCATTGGGAATATTGAATATTGAGAAGTTCTTCTGTCCGATGATACATCCGGATTTTGTTCTTACATACACAGTATACTCTCCCATATTCAAGCTAGTGAAGATATTGGAATCCTGCCATGTGAAATTGTTTAAAGAAAATTCATAATTTCCACTCTGAGAAAGAATAACTGTGGCAATATTGTTTGTAATATTCACAGAAACAATATGAGCCAAAACAGAGTAGCTCACCTGGGTGGTACTTGTATTTTCACATCCGAAGATATTGGTCACTTTCACGGTGTACGTTCCTGGAGTCGTTACGGTGATCACTTGTGTGGTTGCACCGGTATTCCATTCATAAGATTTAAATCCTGCTCCTGCATCCAGAACAACAGACCTTCCTTCACAAAAATCAAGCTTATCAGGAAGCTGAACAAAAGGCTTAGGATTTAAAGTGAGGTTTAATCTGACTACTTTAAAACATCCGTCAGGAGTCGCTACTTTTACATGAATAAGAGTTGTTCCCATATTTAACACATAAGCTGAAGGATTGGCAATAGGATTTCCTGCAGTATCTGTGTAGGTAAAAATATATCCAGCCGGGTTATTAATAATACTGGCTTCATAAGAATGAAGATTGACAGTCATTGAATTGGCTGTAGTGGTATTACATTGCACCTGTGTAATATCTTTTGCGGGAACATTATTGGTGGATAAGGTTACTGTTATTGCCAGTTTTTCAGATTCACAGTTATTTAAAGTTTGTGTTACATAATAGATTTGTCCGTTTACCAGAGGAGTTGACATTGGGATCACATTTCCTGCAGCATTATAGAACTTAAGAGCTGTTCCTGATACAATAAGCTTTTCTAATGTAGGATTTGCAGAAGCACAAAAATCCTGATTAACATTTGCTGTCGGCTTAGGAGTTGTATTTACTGTTACCTGAATCGCTGTTTTACTACTTTCACAACCATTAATGGTTTGAGAGGCATAATAAGTCTGTGCATTGATGAGAACGGTTGTTGCCGGTAAAATATTTCCTGCCGCATCATACCATTTGATATTCTGACCTGTGATCTGAAGGTCAGAAATCTTTGGATTGTTGGTAGCGCAGAAAATTTGTTGGGCATTTCCTGTAGGCGTAGTGCCCTGTATTGAAAATACTTTAAATGAAGATTTTTCGCTCTCACATTCTGTATTGTATTGAGTAACATAATATTGAGCTCCTTCAATAATATAAGATGTACTGTTAATCAAATTACCAGCACCGTCATAGAAACGAATATTTTGGTTATTATTAATGTTTAGTTGAGACAGCGTCATTTGATTAACGTTACTACAAAAATAGAAATCGTTTATAACCAATTTGAGGGGTGCATTTTTGATGATTACTTTTACTGCTAACCTCTTATTATTGAAAGGACAAGACTCATCTTGAACGGAAGCATAATATATAATGTTATTCTGTAAAGGAGTAGCACTACTCAAAGGAGTCGTTGATATTAAAGAATCATACCAAGTCGTGTAGGATGTGTTGGGGTATAAATCATGTATTGTTGGATTAACTGATGAACAAAAGGTCTGTATTTTATCTCCATCGGGAGTTCCATTATAACATTTTCCAAATTTTTGAATAAAGGAATTTATATCGCTATTTGTATATTTTATTTCTTTAATGTCCTGATCAGGATTGAAGTCCTGATATCCATCATAATTTCCGGCAAGAACAATATTTCCTTCATAATCTATGCTTTGGTCAAAAGTATGGGAAGAAAAATCACTTTTGTTGAATATTAATTTACCATCATTTCTAAATTTTAAATAATACGTTTTAGAATCGTTGGTTAAATAACTATAATTAAGGCCTAAATCTATCCTTTTTACAATTTCTTCTGTATTGTCATTTCCATTGATAACCTTAATCATATTATCTGTATAACGTACGAAGAAATTTAGAGTATTATCAGCATTCCGTTTAATAGAAAGGAAGTCATAACTTCCATCTCCTTTGATGAGAGAATTCCATAACAAATGACCACTTGTGTTTATTTTATAGATCATAGTACGCCCATCAACAGGAGCATTTATTGTAGTATTTGGAAAAGTGACGGTTTGTGGATTATAATAAGTACTGGCGGTATAAATATTATTAGCGTTATCAATTTCAATCTTTGAGTTAGACGTTCCGAGATATGCACTGAAATAGGTTAATGGTTGATACCATGTGAAGTTTCCGTTAGTATTGAATTTTGCCAAAAAACTCTGATTGTAATTAGTGCTATTGGCAGGAAAAGTATTGTTATCTATTTTCAGGTAAGCTTCAAAGTACCCAAGGATAATGATATTATTGTTGTGATCAGTCTTTACTGTATGTATTGATGGTGTATTGTGTGCATGAAGAGGGCGAGCCCATGAAAAAGCTCCGGCAGCTGTATTCTTCATAACAAATAAACCATTTGGTGGTGGTAGGTTAAACACAACATTAGGATCTGGATTTAAATCGGTAAGAAATAACGGTGGATAATTAGAATAATTTCCTGTCGAGATTATATTGTTGTTTGAATCAATAGTACAGGTCATGTTATAAACATAATTATAGATATTTCCAAAGACAAAATTTCCATTAGTATCTAGTTTTACCATAAATGAACTACCAGAGTTGATCCCTGTATCAAAAATAGTCTCTGAGTTGGGGTTTAATTTTAAATCATGCCCATCTGTATATCCTGTAAATACAAGATTATCCTGTTTATCTACAACTAAAGAATTTAATGATGAAGAATATTTTGATCTGATTTCTTTTACCCAGATCACATTTTTATTTTTATCAAGCTTTGCAATAACAGCTCTTGAATCTTCATCCACGCTGGTGGTTTTTGTAATATTATTGAATGTGATACCATTAATGCTAGGAAAAGCAAAGCGTCCATATCTTCCTCCAACATAGATGTTTCCTTGCGAATCAGTATCACTAAAAGCAATATAATGCTGAGATTCTATGATAGGACTGGTAGTTTGGAAATGCCAAAGCATATTTTGTGAAAATAGAAGTACTGTGCTCAAAACCGCAAACAGCGAAAGAATTTTCTTCATCAGGTTATTAATTTTTGCGGCAAAGATATAAAAATAGACTTCTCGTGAAACATTAAGAAATCACAAACTTAAGTTGGGAAACATGATCGATGTCATGACAATTATGTTTAATTTTTTTGTTTAACAATTTTGTCAAAAATAATTTTTACTATAAATTTGCACAAATTTGTTTAACAAAAATGTCAAATCAAGCAAAAAAAGACCAAACACAGGAATTGATCAAGGAGACAGCGAAGAATTTATTCTTTGTGAAAGGAAAGTTTGATGCTACTACGCAGGAGATTGCAGATGAAGCAGGAGTGAACAGAACCCTTATTAATTATTATTTCCGTTCAAGAGATAAGCTTATTCAAATCATCTTTGATGAAGCACAGAGGGTAGAACAGGAAAAGTCGAAGATCATTCAGATTTCTGATATGCCTTTTAAAGAGAAGATCAGCAAATTCATAGAAAGCAGTCTTTCTACAAGCCTTCAGTATCCGTATCTGGAAACGTATATCGTGTCACAGATTAATAAAGGGACCTGTCATCACAGAGAAATTGAAGAGGATATCCTGAACGATATGTACAAGGATATTGAAAAAGAAATGGAATTAGGAAATATTGAGAAAATGGCGCCCGTTCAGTTTATTCTGAATATGGTTTCCCTTCTGGTGTTCCCGAGTGCTATAAGACCATTATTCATGGAGAATTTATTAATCAATGATGAAGAATATGATAAGATTATTTCTGAAAGAAAAGAGATTATCATCAATATGTTGTTCAAAAACTAAAAAAAACTAAAGTATTTCTGAAAATGATTCGTCAAATAGAAATAAATAATGGCTGAAAACTAAATAAAAAATAAACGAAGTATAAAATTATGAATAGAAAACGTATAACTGCTACAAAGCTAAAAATTGGGATAGCTTCAGCATTTATGATTTTCGGCTCTACACTGATGTCTGCCCAGCAGCAGGTTTCCCTGCAGGAAGCAATAAAACAGGCACTCCAGAATAAAGCAGAAGCCAAAAAAGCTGCTTTACAGGTTAAAAAAGCCGAATACAAGATTGATGAAGCCAGAGCCGGTGCCCTTCCACAGGTCAGTGCAACGGCAGGTTTAACCTATAATCCAATTATTCAGGAATCTTTGCTGGAATTTGGAGGAGAGAAAATCAGAGCCCAGTTTGGGCAGCCTTGGGGTTCAACAGCTTCTGTACAACTTCAGCAGGCCATTTTTGACCAAAGAGTATTTACCGGGCTTAAAGCAGCAAAATCAACAAGAGAATTTTATGTGCTGAATGCTCAGTTAACCAACGAACAGATTATTGAAAATGTAGCAACAGCTTATTATCAGGTGTTTGTACAGGAGGAGAATCTTAAAACGGTAACTGCCAGCTATGCCAATACAGAGAAGGTAAGAAATGTTATTAAAAGTTTGGTTGATAACGGTTTGGCAAAATCAATCGATTTAGACAGAACAAATGTTCAGCTTACCAATATCGGTTCCAATAAACAGGCCCTAATCAACTCTGTTGAGCTTTCAAAAAATGCTCTGAAGTTTTATATGGGAATCCCGATTTCTACAGACATCGAGCTTGAAGAAAAACAGATCGAACCAAAGCCTGAACTGATTGCGAGCAACGTAAATCTTAATGATCGTACAGAGCTTAAAGTTTTAAATAAAAACAGGGAACTTTTGGTTTTCAATAAAAAAGCGACTGAAGCTTATCTTTATCCATCAGTAAATCTTACGGCAAACTACGGATGGGGAGCAAACGGAGCAAAATTCCCGCTGACGAATGGTCTTAGCAAAGGCGTTCTTTGGAGTGACTACTCAGCAATAGGCCTGAATGTAAATATTCCTATTTTCACAGGAGGAGCTACAAAAGCGAAGATCAACCAGGCAGAAATTGATATCCAGGATCTAGATGTTGATATTGAAAACACTCAGCTGAGCTTAAGTTTAGATTATAAAAATGCAGTAACCAATATGGAAAACGCATTGATTAATATCGAAAGCATGAAAGATAATGTAGGGTTGGCAGAAAGAGTTCAGAAAAATACTCAGTCTAACTATCAGTATGGATTGGCGACACTTACAGAAGTACTGGATTCTGAAAATGCTTTGACACAGGCAAAACAGAATTATTCTAATGCATTGTTAGATTACAAGCAGGCAGAGATTAAACTGATAAAAGCTAAGGGTGAACTAAACACACTACAAAACTTATAATAAACTAAAATGAAAAAAACTTTAATATATATCATCGTAGCAGCTGTACTGGTAGGTTTAGCCGCGTACAAGATTGCTGGAAACAAAGAAAAGCAGACTCAGGAAGTAAAAGAAGTTGCCAAGCAGGTAGATAAAATCAATGTTAATATTGTAACCGTTACAAGAGAAAATATTGATACAGACTACTCAGCCAATGGAACTTTCATTCCAAAACAGGAAATGAATCAATCTTCTGAAATTTCAGGACGTATCGTAAGCGTTTTGGTAAAAGAAGGTTCAAGGGTAGGAGCAGGCCAGGTGTTAGCAACGATCAAAAAAGATGCTATCGAAGTGGATGTTACTCAGGCTCAGAACAATCTACAGAATGCTATTATTGATAACCAACGCTATGAGAACGCATATAAAACAGGTGGAGTTACAAAACAACAGCTTGATAACTCAAGACTGCAGCTGAAAAATATGCAGGCAGCAGTAAGAGCACAAGGGGTAAAAGTAAATGATACAAGCATCCGTGCAGGAATCAGCGGTACAATCAATAAAAAAATGGTTGAACCGGGAACAGTTGTTTCTCCTGGAACATCAATGTTTGAAATCGTTAATATCAACAGTCTGAAGCTTTCTGTTTTAGTTGATGAAAGCCAGATCGGAAAAATTCAGTTAGGTCAGGAAGTTCCGATTAAAGTAAATGTATTACCTGAAGATTCTTTCGTTGGTAGAATTACTTTCATTGCTCCTAAAAGTGATGCCTCTCTGAATTTCCCTGTTGAAATTGAAGTACAAAATAGAGGAAATCTGAAAGCAGGTATGTATGCAACTGCTAAATTCAGTACAAACAACGGTGCAGAAACTCAGAATATGCTGACAGTTCCTGCAGAAGCGTTTGTAAATGGAGTAAGCTCAGGACAATTATTCGTTGTTCAGAATGGAGTTGCTAAATTGATCAAAGTAACCATAGGAAAAGTTTACGGAGATAAAGTTCAGATTTTAAGCGGATTGAATGGAGGAGAGCAGGTAGTTACCAGCGGACAGATCAATTTGGACAATGGATCTAAAGTGAACATTATAAAGTAGCAGATCTATGAAGTTAGCAGAAATATCGATTAAAAGACCCTCGCTGGTAATTGTATTATTTACAATTCTGACGTTGGGAGGTATCCTGAGTTATACACTCATGGGATACGAATTGATTCCGAAGTTTGAAACCAACATGGTAACAATCTCTACGGTATATCCGGGAGCTTCACCTGCAGAGGTGGAAACCTCCGTAACCCGAAAGATTGAAGATGCCGTAGGTTCTTTGGAAAACGTTAAAAAAGTAGAATCTTCTTCATACGAGAGTTTATCCGTCATCATGGTTCAGCTGAACGATGGGGCCGATGTAGACTATGCTTTGAATGATGCACAGAGAAAGGTAAATGCTATTCTTGCAGACCTTCCGGAAGATGTAAAAGCGCCTTCGTTGAATAAATTCTCCTTAGATGATTTACCAATTATCACGATGAGTATTTCATCTGATAAACTGAACAGTAAAGATCTTTACGACTTACTGGATAAAAAGATTGAACCTATTTTCTCCCGTGTAAACGGTGTGGCTCAGGTTGACCTTGTAGGTGGACAGGAGAGAGAAATTCAGGTGAATCTTGATGAGAAAAAATTACAGGGGTACGGACTTTCCATCGGAGATGTACAACAGGCCATTCTTTCATCAAACCTTGATTTCCCTACAGGAAGTTTGAAAACGAGAACTACAAAATCTACCATCAGACTTTCAGGAAAGTATAAATCAACTGAGGAAATGAACAACCTTGTAGTTTCCAATAAAAATGGAGCTCAGGTACGTTTATCTGATATCGCAACAGTTTTCGACTCTCAGAAGGATGTTGAAAAAGTAGCGAGATTCAACCAGTTTCCTACTATTTTGATGCAGGTTAAAAAACAATCTGATGCCAATGCGGTAGCGGTATCTGAAAGTGTTCAGAAGACCATTAAAACTGTAGAAGAAGCTTATAAAGTTCAGGGAGTAAAAGTAAAAATCGTAAACGATACTACAGAATTTACCCTTGAATCTGCCAACCACGTTATTTTCGACTTATTCTTAGCGATTATCCTCGTGGCGATTGTGATGTTACTATTCCTTCACAGTATCAGAAACGCATTCATCGTAATGGTTTCTATCCCGGCTTCATTGGTGGCAGCGTTCATCGGAATGAACCTTATGGGATATACTTTGAACCTGATGAGTTTACTGGGTCTTTCACTCGTGGTAGGGATCCTGGTGGATGACGCGATTGTAGTACTGGAAAACATTTACCGTCACATGGAGATGGGTAAAAGTAAGATCAGAGCAGCGTATGACGGAGCTTCAGAGATTGGATTTACCGTTGCGGCGATTACCCTGGTAATTGTAGTGGTATTCTTACCGATTGCAATGAGCTCAGGTCTTGTAGCCAACATTCTTGCCCAGTTCTGCGTCACGGTAGTTATTGCTACCTTGTTATCCTTATTGGCATCATTTACCATCATTCCTTGGTTATCATCAAGATTCGGTAAACTGGAACATTTAACAGGTAAAAACTGGTTTGAGAAATTTATTCTTTGGTTTGAAGGATTAATTGACAAGTTTACACACTGGATCACAGGAATACTTGAATGGTGTCTGAAAACAACATTAAGAAGAATCTCAACAGTAGTGATCACATTTATTGTTTTAATCAGTTCATTCATGCTGGTAGCATTCGGATTCATTGGAGGAGAGTTCTTCCCGCCAATCGACCGTGGTCAGTTCTTAGTACAAATGGAATTGTCAAAAGATGCAACCGTTGAAAAGACAAACCAGTTAACATTAGACGTTGAGAAGTTTTTAAGAAATGATAAAGATGTTGTAGATCTTATTACAACAGTAGGACAGCAGTCTACAGGTTTTGGTGGTGCTCAGGCAACAACATATCAGTCTGAGGTTCAGGTGAACTTAACAGATAAGTCTGAACGTTCTGAAAGTACCAACATCAAGGCTGCAAAAATAAAAAGACAGCTGGAGGAGAAATTCACAGGAGTTGAGTTTAAAACGGCTCCAATTGGTATCATGGGTGCTGAAAATGCTCCTATTGAAATGGTGGTAACTGCTCCGGATAATGCTACAGCAGTAAAAGAAGCAACAAGAATCCTTGAATTACTGAAAAAAGTTCCGGGAGCAGTAGACGCTGAATTGTCCACTGATACAGGTAGCCCGGAAGTTCAGGTAAGTATTGACAGAGATAAAATGGCTGCCTTAGGTTTAAACCTTTCAAGTGTAGGACAGACAATGCAGACTGCATTCAACGGAAATACAGACGGAAAATTCAGAGCTGGGGAATATGAATATGATATCAATATCCGTTTCGGAGATGTGAACAGACAGTCTATTGATGACGTTAAAAACCTTATGTTTACAAATCCTCAGGGACAGCAGGTTCGTTTAAGCCAGTTTGCTAACGTGGAAATGGGTTCAGGACCAAGTTTGCTTGAACGTAGAGATAAATCTCCATCTGTAAAAGTAAGAGCTAAGGCTGTAGGTAGACCGGTAGGGGATGTAGCTAATGAGTGGGCTAATCAGTTCATGAACAGCACCAAAAAACCTGTGGGTGTAGATTACATCTGGAGTGGAGATATGGAAAACCAGCAGGAAGGTTTCGGTACGTTAGGAATTGCATTATTGGCAGCTATCGTATTGGTATACCTGGTAATGGTTTCATTATATGACAGTTTTGTATATCCTTTCGTGGTATTGTTCTCAATTCCGTTAGCAATGATCGGGGTAATGGTTATCCTTGCCTTAACTGCCAACTCTTTAAACATCTTCACGATGTTAGGGATGATCATGTTGATTGGTCTGGTAGCGAAGAATGCAATCCTTATCGTTGACTTTACGAATGCGAGAAAAGCAGCAGGTGCCAATACTCACGATGCCCTGGTACAGGCGAACCACGCACGTCTTCGTCCGATCCTGATGACTACCATTGCGATGATCTTCGGTATGTTACCGATCGCATTGGCAACAGGTGCCGGAGCTGAAATGAACAAAGGTCTTGCATGGGTAGTAATCGGTGGTTTGACATCGTCTCTATTCCTTACTTTGATCATTGTACCGGTAGTATACTCTCTATTTGACTCCGTTCTGAGAAGAATGGGTAAAGATACCAAAGTAGACTACGAAGCTGAAATGAAAGCAGATTACGTACATAGAGAACTGAATGAAGACGGATTTACTCCGAAGCATTTAGATAATTAAAAATTAAGCCTTTAATTAACCGAAAGCGCCTCAGATCTTCTGAGGCGCTTTTTGTTGATATTTGATGATTTAAAATTGGATTATAGGTTTTGGCTAAAGCCGTTGGAAGATATTTATTATTGTAAATGGGCTAAAGCCCATTTCTATGGATGATTAATTATATCGCAATAATTTCCGGATGATGTTTATGAAAAGAAAGTAAGTTGTTTTTAAGTTGAATTATCGGTTTGTGTCATTCTGAACACAGACTGAAAGTCTGCGAACGTAGTTCATCGATGTAGTGAAGAATCTCATGGGTTTGATTACAACAGAGATTCTTCCTTCGTCAGAATGACAAACGTAAACTGTTAATTCAATAGGAGCGGGCTTTAGCCCGCTTAACTCTATAACAACGAATAAATGGCTTTAGCCGAAACATAAAAAAAGCTCCCAGTAAAACTGGAAGCTCTTCTATATTGTAGTAGAAAAAATTAATCTGCCATAGCCTCTCCGGACTTTCTGTAAACGAAGTTTCCGTAGATATGTCTTCTTGCAAAACGGCTCGGTGAATCAGCGTTGATCATTTTGATATAGGTATTTCTTGGAACTCCCATATATTCATACATATTTCCGTTCAGATGCTGAACCGTCAAAATTGATTTCTCCAGATAAAAATCCTGAATATTAGATTTCGTAATAGTTTCAGTATATTCTTCCTTGTATTTTTCCTGTGTTTCAGGATTGATACTTACCAAAAAGTGGTACGCCTCAATCACAGATTTGCTTTTTTCTTCTGCTTCCTGCTTTCCTGCTTCATCATTAATGAATTTATCAGGATGAGTATCTTTCATTACATTTCTGTAAATCGTCTTTAATTCTCTTAACGTAACGTTTTTATCAACTCCAAGAAGTGTTCTGTGCTCACCAATTTTTTTCATATCTCTAATCCTTATTTTCGGGGTGCAAAATTACGGATTTAAATCTGATAAACCATAACTTATTCATTATTAATTTATTTGAATGTTTTTGGTCTGTACAACTGATTGTAGAAAAAGCAGATAGAATATGTAAAATTAACTTTCACAGCTATTTAAACTCCGAATACAAATTTTTATTCAGTTTAAAATAAATAAACCCGTTTTTGAAATCAATCACTGTATTGAACCTTTTTAAAAACTGATTACCAAAAAATCCCGCCATTTTTTCTGTAGAATCAATTCCCTCCGTAGAACCGGAAAGCGTAATCGGGAGATTATAAAGATATTTCTGAGCGAATTTTACAGCCGGGCAAAGAACCACAGGCATTTCATACACAGAACCATCGGAACCTTGCGCTGTAGCTTTGCCAATTGTTTTCATAGTTTTTACCAGGGTATTCTTGTTAGCAAAAGGAGAAGCTATTGTTAGCACATCATCCGCTCCGCTGTCGAGTCCAAAGAATCCAGAATATTCTTTACCATTCACCAGGATACTGCTTTCTACAGCAGGGTAGTTGTCGATCATATGGAGTTTTACCTTTTCATATCCTGCCCAATCAACAAGTGGATCATTCTCTTCATAAAGCCGGATCTCATTTCTATGATAATCAATTTCAATGAGTTGGCCCTTCATCAGGTCTGTTCCGAAGACCCCATCAAAATGGGCTGATTCATAAGGAATAAGTGTAAATCGTATTTCTTTTTTCTCAATATTTCCAAACTGTACTGTATTGTGGCTGCTGTAATCTACAGTATTTACTCCGTTGGAACCTTTGTTCTCAGATTTTCCATCAATTTTCAGTGGGATCTTTTTCTTTGAGTTGCTATTAATGAGAGAACCATCTGCACCTGTATCAAAAAGAAACTTAATACTATCCGTTTTATTGACTTTACAATATACGTACACGGAATTGTTTTCCAGAAAAAACGGAAGAATAGAAGTTGTTTTTTGCGCTGATATTGCGCTGCAAAATAACAATGTCAGAAACGTAAGAATGTATTTCATGGAATAGTTTTAGAAGTACGAAAGTAGAAGTATTAAGTGCTTTCACAAATAAATAATAAGCCATTAACCCACTTTTAACCGTTCCTTAACCGTTTTCTACAAACTTTACCAAATAAAAAACAGCACCCAATATGAGTACTGCTATGATATTTTTAAATAATTAAATGCTTCAATCTTTAATAAATCTATGGCTGATCACAAGTTTTCTTCAGCTTGGTGAAAATCTTATCAAAATCCTTGTAAGTGGTCTCTTCATTATCACGCTTTTGTCTGAAGCTGCTGTTGGCACAGTTGTGAAAACCCAGACCAATCATATCGATTAATGCATAATCTTCTTTTTGAGGATCATTCATTTTGGCATCAAACCTTGCCATTACACCCTTTGGGTCAGCATTATTTTTACTTTTAAGTTCAGTATATGCTCTCCATGCTGCAAACATCTTTTCTCTGTCGGGAGAGGAAATTGCATCAATCTGTTCTCTGCAGGTATCGTAATATTTGCTGTTTTTCAGCGTGAAAGGATCAGAATATGCAAGGATTTCTTCTTTATTAAGCTGGTATTCATTTTCAAAAGAATCAATGGTTTCTTCCATTAATTTTTTCCATTTCGGAAGATCTATCACTTTAAGGCTGTATAATTCTTTTTTCTTTTCGTTATACTGCTTTTCCAGCTCCTGTAAATAAGCTTCTCTGTTATTACGGATTTCTTCAAGCTGTGCAATTTTAAAAACAGGCTGGGTGTCAAATACAACCCCATTGAATTGGTACAAAAGTTTATTGATCCCGTCTATTTCTTCTTTTTTATATTTAGCCGGGTCAAAATACCCTTTATTGTCACAGTTAAAAGTCTGATAGCTGTAAGGGGTCAGATTGTTGGCTTTTGCGGGAGTTTTTTGCCCCCAAATAGTAATGGATAAGGCTAAAGCAAGCCCAATCATCATTTTTTTCATGTACATAACCTGTTGAAAGAATCCGAATTTTCTGAATTTCTATGCAAAATTAAGGCTTTAAATTCGAAATATAAAGGATTAAATAGATTTTCTCAATGGTTTTTGCAAATTTTATATGAATTTTATACTAACTACTTTATGTTTTAAAAATTATAGGACCTTAAATCCTGAAAAAAGGATAGTAATAAACTGATACAGAGTTGTTTTTGTTAATAATAATTACTTACTTCAATAAGATTCTGATCCGGATCTCGGAAGTAAACTGATTTGATTTTTCATACAGTCCTGGTTCTTTCTACAACCCATTCAATGATTTCTGCATCTCTTCCGTTACCTCATGAATATTGATCTCTGACTATTGTCCTGTACTTGATTGTTTTTTTAGATTTAAAACAATAGATTTACATCAATTAACACGAAGCCATGATATATTATTTTTTTCTTCTTTTTATTATTGCCATTTTTGGAGGAATCTCTTATGTGATTATGCGTTTTTTCAGTAAATGGACCAGAAATAGTGACTACAAAGCAATTTTTAATACTCTAATATTTATTGCAGCCTTTTTTCTGATATCATTTATCGGTATCTATATTTTCCTTTCCAGTCTTGATTTTTCCCGTTAACAAACGATCTTTTTGAGGATCACATAAGCAATGGTCAGGTTGATTAAAAGGGCAGCCCAGACATTCAACCCATAAAAAAGTTCGTAATCATGCTGTATTTCGTTATAAAAGAGGTTCTTAATGATTCTGAAAGTAAGAGCTGTGGTGGTGACCGCATAGCTTAAGATCATATAAATCCTGTGTCTGTTCACATTTTCTTTTCTGATAAAAAGTACAGCTGCGATAGTAAAATAAGCCCAAAGTACATCTTGAATCAGAAATCCGGTAATTCCGATAAGTCCGCCATTTGAAAAAAGTCCCAGTACAAAGCATGCGGGAACATTGATCACAAGAATATTGTAAACATATATTTTACCAATAATTTTATGAAGATTTCTGTTTTCTGTCAGAAACCGATTTGAAAATTGCGTCAGACCCGCCAGAAGGCAAAGCGTTATAGAAAAGATGTGAATATAGAAAAAAGCCATCCAGTACGGATTACTGACTACCTGCTGCTTAAAGGCCAGAAATCCGATGTTTTTATCAAAAGAGGTATACTGGGAAATGGTTTTCAGCATCAGAATGCTGAAAACAAGAACCAAAAATAAAGCACTTACTTTAATGATCTTTATTCCCAAAGACTTCATGGAGTATAAATAACCAATTAATCTGCCAACACTTCTCTGATCTGGTTTTCCAAATCGTCAATGCTTTCAAACTTCTTTAGCTCCAATGATTTTCCTGAAGCTTTAAGTTCTTCAATAATATCAAGGATTAATTCTAAAGGCTCAGCTTCGTAACCCAACAGATTGCTGTCAAAATCAGTTCCCACCAACAATCCGTCAATATTCATCCCAAGGCACCAGTTTTCCACAAACTCATTGAGTGGAATAGAAGAAGGCTTATAGTGATTCCACTCATTTTCTATGCATGATTTTGCTCTGGCAGTGTCCGACCAGAAACAAATGATCTGCACTTCATCACCGTTTTCATATTCTTTCTCGTTGGAGTAGGAGGTTGCATATCCTTTGCCATCTTTTAAAGCATATACTGTTTCTGACTCAGTGATTTTTTTAATAAAATCTTTGTGACGTTTTTCCACCATAATATGATCTTGAAACATTTTTATTTAATTAAGAATTGTGAATTGATTGCTGTACCGGTAAACCATAAATCTGATATTATGTTTTATGAAACTTTACTGCTGTTGATATGAATAATTTCCGGATTTTGACCATCTGAATCTCTTTTAGACCTACCGTAAAGTCCTATTTCAAGATCATTTGGGGACTCACTGTCCAGTTCAGAGGGATGTACATACGTATACATGCCATATCCATGCCCGGAAACCAGCCATCCTTCAGTAAGGCTTAAATGAATTACACTGAAATCTCCGGCGGGACCTCCGGCAGAAACCGGACCGAACTCTTTCATTAATTGTAATGCTTCCTCTTTTACATCTTCAATTGTACTGATGTCGTCAAAAATAATATAAGTACCATTTTCAAAAAGAACCCAATCCTGAAACTTAGGATTAATGGCAAGCTTCACATGTTCAATCATATGTTAATAGTTTAAATAAGAGTTATAAGTTAATGTTTTTATTTCAATGGCCCATTTTCTTGTATCAATTATCATCAATCCATCATCATTTATAGGGTAATTTTACAGTATCCCTTTAATCCTCAAATGCTGCAGAAGCATAATGGTTTTTGCATCTTTGATTTCTCCGGTATCAATCATTTTCAGGCTTTCTTCAAACGATAATTCCAGGACCTCTATGTTTTCACCTTCTTCTTCGAGGCCGCCTCCATCATTAATTTTCATTTCATGGGAATATTCTGCAATGAAGAAGTAAAGAATTTCCGTCACAGATCCAGGCGACATATAAGCTTCAAATATTTTTTCAACTTTGGAGATTTTATAGCCGGTTTCTTCTTCGGTTTCCCTTTTTATACAGTCTTCCGGATTATCATTATCCAAAAGTCCGGCACAGGCTTCTATCAGCATTCCTGTAGCATTTCCGTTGATATAAGTTGGTAATCTGAATTGCCTGGTGAGAATAACGGTGTTAGAGACTGTACTGTAAAGAAGAATTACAGCTCCGTTTCCGCGGTCATAGGCTTCTCTGCTTTGGGTTTCTGTGGTTCCGTTCTTTTTCAAAACAGAATAGGTAACTTTGTTTAAAGTATACCAGTTGTCTGAAAGGATTTCTGTCTGAAGGATTTTGATATCAGGATTTTGCATAAGGAATATCTTCTATGGTATAATAAATGGTAAGACCTCTTTCTTTGGCTATTCTTACATCTTCATCAGCTCCCTTTGATGCTCCTTCTATACGCAGCACTGCATCACATTTTTCCAGAAGGGCATGAGCTACGGGATACTGTATTTCCTGCCATGCTTCATCACCTATTTGGGTAGATCCGGCAAGGTGGATCAATGGCAATGCAACCCATTCTCCGATAATAGGGGTGTGTCCCTTTCTGAAAATAGGAAGAGCAACAGCCTCAAGATTGTGAAGATTCTGCTGAATAAGCTGCGGATCATCATTTGTTCCGCTACGGTAAGGGCCTGCGATAAGTATAAACATATTTTTTTTTTGAGTAAAATAACAGAACTTTCAGAATAAAAAAAATAATATAGCTTAAGAGAAACTGTTTTTTTGTTTGGATTTTATAAGGCTTAAAAATTCAGGAGTGATCCCTAAATAAGAAGCAATTTGTTTTTGTTTGATCCGTTTTACTGCTTCAGGATATTTTTGTAGAAAGTTATAATAACGTTCTTCTGCCGGCAAAGAAAGATTTTCAATCGTTCGGAGCTGTTCTCTGATGTAAGCGTTTTGCATCATGATCCGGAAAAACCGTTCAAATTTGGGGACTTTGTGATAAAGATCATCCAGATGATGTTTTTGAAGCTGCAAAACAGAGCTGTCTTCCAATGCTTCAATATTCAGCATGGCAGGCTTCTGATTGATGAAACAATACATATCAGTGATCCACCAGTCAGAAACCGCGAACATAATCGTAGATTCTTTTCCTGTGGCATCCATATGAAAAGCTCTCAAAATTCCTGTCTGAACAAAATTAATCTCTTTACAGGCTTGTTGCTGTTGTAAAATCAATTCTTTCTTAACAACCTTTTTTTCCTTTAATAGAGAGAGAAAATAAGATTTCTCCTGATTGGTAAGTGAAATATGCCTGGAAATATTTTTTAGGATTAAAAGTTCTTCCCCCATTCTGTTATTGCTTCTTTAATAGATCTTCTAAAGCCTCATTCAGATCAGGAAACTTAAAGCGAAACCCTGCATCCTGAAGTTTCTGTGAAGAAGCTCTGGAACCTTCCAGTATAGCCGTAGCCAGCTCTCCGAAGATTAACTTCAAGACAAACCCCGGAACATTGGGCATGAATAAAGGTTTTCCAAGTACTTTGGCAATCTTTTTTGTCAAATCTTTATTGGTGGCATGCTGTGGAGATACAGCATTATAAGCGCCGTCTATTGCTGGGTTTTTTAAAGCAAATTCATAAATAGAACAGATGTCCTCAACATGAATCCATGGCATGTATTGCTTGCCGTTTCCTAAAGGTGATCCAATATAATATTGAACAGGAGGGATCATTTTCTTTAATGCTCCGTCTTTTTCAGAAAGAACAACAGCGGTACGTATTTTGACAACTCTTTCAGCCAGATCTTGTTCCTTAAAATCGTCAGCAGCCCTTTCCCATAAAACAACCACCTCACTGAGAAAATCGTTGCCCGGAGGATCGGTTTCCGTGTAAATTTTTTCTGACGTTTCCGTACCATAAAAATTAATCCCCGAAGCTGAAATAAAAGATTTTAGCTTGATCTTGTTTTTTCTTAAAGTTGTTCGAAGAAGTTCTGCAGAATCTACACGGCTTGCAATCAGTTCTCTTTTTCTTTCCGGTGTCCAGCGCTTTTCTGAAATATTGGCACCCGCAAGATGAACGATGTGGGAAACATTGTTAAATGCGGTTTCATCAATACTTCCTGTTTTGATGTTCCACTCATATTCATGATCTTGTACTTTTTTTCGGGTCAGAAATCTGATCTCATATTCATCACCTATTTTTTTGGCCAGTTCTTTGGCAATCATACCGCTGGCACCAGTGATCAGGACAACTTCTTTCATAGTATTATTTTTGTGGTGGTTGTTATGCCTGATTTTTTACAATCAGTACAAAATCATCTTCCAGAAGTTTATAACCGTAATCATAAATGAACTTGTATTCAGAGCCGTTTTTATAAACTTTCAGATTGGTGAAGTAATCAAAATCAAAACCTAAGCCATCCAGTCTGGATACGGGGACTTTTGTTTTACCATCGGTATTGATTTCCATCAGAATGCGGTAGTTTTTACGGAGTTTGTTATTAACATTCCGCATCAGGTTATTAGAATCCTTATTCTGCTTATTGTTATAGGCGTTCCGGCAGGCATCGTTGCAGAATTTTTTATCAGACCTTCCGATGATTTTTTCGCCACATTCCAGGCAATTCATGATCTTTATTTTAAGTGGTGTTTGTGTCTTTTTTTCAACAGTTTTTTGAACATACTGTGAGTAGGATAGCTCCTGTTGGGGGTAATATTATTAAAAAATAAGGCAACAATCAAAAGAATAATGCATCCGGAAAGAACAGGGGAGAGAACATACCAATATCCCAATTCCGGAATTTTTCCTGTAGAGCTTACCGCAATCAGCGCTGTAGCTCCACCCGGTGGATGTAAAGTCTTTGTATACTGCATCAGCACAATAGAAAATGCGACTGCCAGAGGTGCTGAAAGCCAGATGATATCCGGAACAAACTGATAGACAGTAACGCCCACCAATGCCGAGAGTACATGCCCTCCGATAAGATTTCTGGGCTGAGCCAAAGGACTTTGTATTGCTCCATAAATAAGAACACTTGATGCCCCAAAAGAACCAATCAGGAATATATTCTCCGTTTCTGTGAGTGAATGAGACTGAATAAATGCAATAATCCCAATCCCAAAAAATGCTCCCAAAAATGACCAGAAATGTTCCTTGTAATCAACGAGTGTCTCTTTATAGATTACATATTTTGAAACCCTGAATGTTCTTTTAATGCTCTTCTTCATTTACTCTTCTTTATTTTTTATAATTTGAATTAAGTTATCTACAAATGGCTGGGTATATATTCCGTTTTCATCATAATCAGGATCTAAAATGGTAATCTCTATTCCAAAACACAAAGGGTTTCCGAACAAAGGTTCCAGCATTTCCCTGAGATCATCATAGCTGATGCCATCTTCCATTCTGCTGTCTACGGCAGGCATGATCTCATCTTTCAAAATATCGACATCAAAATGAATGAAAAATCCATCCAGACCTTTACTATTTACCATTGTCAGAAAGTCTTCAGCCGTTTTTCTGAAACCATTTTCTCTGAGCTGATAAAGATCAAAATAATGAATCCCGGAATTGATAATCTGATCTACATACTCTTCATCATCAGTTTCTGCATTTCCACAACAGTAGATGTTTTCTTCAGCCAGATAAGGTTTCAATCCATTGATATCAGTCAGTTTGTGATGTCCGGTACCCGTAATAATGGCGAGATCCATTCCCGCAGCGCCTCCGGTTTCAGAAAGTTCCGGTGGGATAAAATCTGTATGTCCGTCAAGATAAAAAAGTGCAAAATTTCCCAGGTTTTTCAGAGCAATGGCATTTCCTATGAGAATACTGCAGTCACCTCCCAGAATAATATTGAATGAATTTTTCTCGTAGTGATGGAGAATACAGTCAGCCTGTTTTTTAGCATATTCAACAATCTGGCCTGCATTTCTGACCTTTGATTCTTTATCAAAATCCAAAGAATAGTCAGGGGCTTCCAGTCTGATAACATTGGCCGGATCAATTCTGCTATGAAAACCAAATTTTCTGAGCCAGTCCGGAAGTTTACGAACTCCGGGTTCTGTCTCATGTTCCTTTTTGGTAAGTCCCAAATTGAGAGGAAACTCAAAAATATTGATGCTCCTTTTCATAGATGAATTTTCACAAAGATAAGGAATTATCCGTTTGTAAATGGATAATTAGAAAAGCACTCATCACTATTACAACATATTTTATGAAAATGAAGGGTTTTTATTGATGGGATCAATTTTTTAGAACATTTAAAATTTTTTTTGTAATTCTCTACATTTTGAATAATGTAATATTCATCAGTGTTTTAATGTAAATATTTACACATAAATCTATATTGTTATGTATAACAGTCTTATTTTCAGTAAATAAATTTAAAATTTATTTCACTGTATTGTGTTTTTTTGTAATTTTGATATCAAACATTCAAAAAAACAAACCATGAAAAAATCCAATTTATTACTCAGTATTCTGTGTTCTTCATTTATGCTTGGACAGGTAGGGATTAACACCACTTCTCCGCAAGGAGTTCTGGATGTCACCTCAGCTAATTCAGCAGTTGTACTCTCCAGAAATGCCAATCCTCCAGCCAACGTAACAACGCCTGCTGCGGGAATGATCATCTACGATTCCACCAATAAAACCTTAAGGTATTATAATGGAACCCAGTGGAGTACCGTAATTTCCTCCCAGACGCTTACAACGGCCAATGAAGGTGTTGTTAAGCTCAATAGTGGAGCAGGAGTGAAACCCACATTTGCATTCAAATCTTCAGGAGGGGTGCCTTTAATGACGTATCAGAATATTGTTTATCAGACACCGATGAATATTGTGACAGACTTTGCGGCTCCTCCTACCACCACATGGCCGGAAAATATTACCAACCCGGTACCCGCAGATATATATGATCCGTCAACAAACCGGTTTTTAGAAAACCCTATTGCTGGACAGGTTCATATGTGGAGGGTCATTGTGAGCTACAGTAATAAGAATAACGGTTCTGTAGCATTTGTGACTGTAAATCTTTCCAACCCACTTCCTCCTTCAACATTTTCCATAGATCAGACCGCTGTTGCTCCCAATGGGGTAACTTCCGGAGATCTGGTTTTTTATCTTGTGAGTGTTGCGGATCCTTTATCCATAGGAAGCGGATATCTTATTAAAATAAAATCTGATACCTCACTAGATGCTACTATTAACAGTATCACAAGGATTTCACAGGCAAAAGATTAACTCATTATTAAAGCTTATTTTCAAATTGACCAATGTCAGACAAGAACAAACTGATAAGGTTTGTTCTTGTTTTCAAGCTCAGTATGCAGATTTTCTGGTCTCCGGAAAACTATTCATCATGCCGTTATCCCTGGTGATTCTTTAAATATACCACACATCGCCAAACTTCTTGATATGGTTATGCTGGTCTGCCTTACCGGAAAAGAAAGAACTTTAGGTGAGTTTAAGATGAGCATTGAAAAAGCAGGGTTAAAGTTTACCCAGCCTATTCCTATTGAAACAGAAGCAAAAGCATTGTTGAATGTGAAAAAATATAAGTTTCAATTTTTATTTTTAGTTGCATGATTAAGTAGGAGGCGCTCAACAATTTTGTTGAGCGCTTTTTTGTCTTGTTTGAATTTTATTAAAAATCCAGAGCAGAAAAACATTCCATAATGACTTCCTATATTTTAGTAAAAGTGTTAAGATAAACCATGCAATCTTTTAATATAATGCTAGATGTAATTTCTCTATATAAAGGATTGTATGTTTACATATGTTCCATCAATCAATTTTTGTCTTTTATTAGAATTTCTTTTATAATCATCTTCACTGATTGCAATTAGTTTTGTTGAGTTATCTTGTATATCCATATATTTAATTTCTATATTTTCAAGTTCCACAGACTTTAATATATTTCTTATAATATTTTCAAATTCTTTATCAATCCTATATCCAAAGTATATTTTCATAATTTTCGCACGACCATCGAAATCTTCATATCCTGCGTGCCCCCAGCTTCTCCATTCTTTTTCATAATTCCAGTTAGGTGATTTAACAGTTAAACTATTATAAAAATCCCTTTTCATCTCTACTAAATCTTCATATGGAGAATTGTCATCGCGCATTAAAGATTTAATATTTAATGAATCTACTTTATCTGAATACTTAACTTTTATCAAATCATTTTCAATTAATAAATCCTCAGAAAATTCAAATGCAAGACAAAAACCTGTATGCGATGAGGCATAATGTGACCACATTAAAATATTACTATAATCCTCAGAAAATGATGAAAAACAAAGTCCACTTAAAATATTTCTACGTAGAAAGTTCAGGCATTCAATTAATTGCTCATCATTATAATTTAACCAATCTAATTTTGTGTCAATTTTACTTTCTTTGATATACTTTCTATATTGATTTAAATCTTCTTGAGAGTATTCTTGACTAATTAATATCAATGATTCTAAAGGATCATTCATTTTAAGAGCGGAATTCATCCAGACAGATTTACAAGAAAGAGCTTTTAGAGAATTAATGTTCTCTGGAAAATATTTATATAAAATCATAAGCTAATTGTTTGTGAGAAATTATGTTTAACGAAAAAAGTATTGGCGAATTATGGGAAAAGTAAACATTAGTTCAGTTTTAGACCAAATGTTGCAGATATTTCTTTCATGAAACTAAACTAATAAAAATGGATGGAATAGAAAAATGATGATAAAGTAGAAGAGGATCTTGAATTCTATCATCCCCCCCGTATTTTGCCGAATATATATTAACAGAAATTGTAATTAGTAATTCCAATTTAAGAAAAGTACACAATTGACCGTGAAATTAATATACTTTATAAAAGGAAAGTCAGAATAGAAATGTTCTATCCTGACTTTAGTATGTTTTTTATAAAAGATGCTTTCTATTTTTTAAGCCTTTCGATTTCTTCTTTAAGCAAACCAATATATTCCTGCATCGTCTTGATGATTTCTATGCTTAATTCATTTGTGATATATCCCATATTATTGGCTGAAAAACCACTATTACCAACATTTGAACCAGGACTGTCATTAAAAATAGGATTTTCAATAATAATTTTAGCTTCCTCTTCTTCATAAATTTCTTCTACAGGAACCTCTAAAAATTTAGCCAGTTTTTGCCATTCTGTCTGTGTTATAGATACAGTGCCACTTTCTTTTCTGCTATAGTTGGAAACGTCAGTTGGGATTACCTCAGCCATTTGCTGTTGAGTGAAACCCTTCTTCTTTCTTACTGTACGGAGTTTTTCTTTTTGCATATCAGACATTTTTACAAATTTGCAAAAAAAAATTAAATTAAAGAGAAAAAAAACCTTGTAATACATCTATTTTTCAATGTTTTTAGAAATAGAAAATATTTTAGGATATGGGGTTTCCATCATGTAATTTTTACTTTAAAAATGATGATTAATACTTTTAAAGCTTTATAAATATTGTTTTCTACAGAATTCTGTTTATTTTATTATTCGTTTTCAAACGACTACAAACGGATTTAAATAGTTTATAACCGACTGTGGTATCGGAACATCGCAATCTTTGCAACAGAGATTTGAGAAAAACAGTGAACGTCTCTTATCTGAATTTATTAATCTTTAAAATCTAAAAGTTATGTCACTAAGAAACAAAGTAACATTAATTGGTTACACAGGTAAAGAAGTTGAAATGGTAAACTTCGACAATGGAAATGTAAAAGCAAGTGTATCCTTAGCCACCAGTGATCACTACACGAATGCTAAAGGAGAAAAGGTAGAAGAAACACAATGGCACAACCTGATCGCCTTCGGGAAAACAGCAGAAATCTTTGAAAAGTATGTCTCTAAAGGAAAGGAAATTGCCATAGAAGGAAAAATCACCTACAGATCATATGATGATAAAGATGGGGTAAAACGGTATATCACAGAAATTCGTGTAGACGAGATTCTTTTATTAGGAGGTAAATAATAAAAACACAAATGATGAAAGTAAAAGTTTTTAAAATCAGACTTCCGGAAGAATTTCTCTACAGAGATCAGAAAATGCTGGATGATTTCCTTGAAGCCAATGAGATTATGAAAGTAGAAACAGCTTTTGTGAATGAGGAACGTTATATTGTATTTTGAAGAATTAAAGCTTACAAAAAGTACAGTAAAAGAACCAAAGGCAGTAAAATATTCTGCAGAAAATGATCTTTTGAATACAGATGAAGAAAAAATTCTGGACGCTCTGAAACTCTGGAGATCAGAAAAAGCCAGAGAACAGAATCTGCCCACTTATTTCATCGCCAGCAATAAAGAACTGATATCTGTGGCTAAGTATAAGCCTGCTAAAAAAGAAGAATTGCTGGAAATCAAGGGATTTGGAAAACATAAGATTGAAAATTATGGTGAAGAGATTCTTGAAATCCTTGAAAGCGTATGATTTCTGAATAATTGATGCTGCAACAAAAAAAGCTGAGGAAAGACTTTCTTCAGCTTTTTATACTATGTAAAATTCCTTTCAATTCCTTACTTTTGCATTTATCAAAATGACATACAACAAATGAAGCCAAGTTTAGCAAAAGGGACGAGAGATTTTACGGCACAGGAAGTTTCCAGAAGAAAATATATCATCAGTATTTTACAGAATAATTTTGAATTATTCGGGTTTCAGCCATTGGAAACACCAAGTTTCGAAAATCTTTCTACGTTGACAGGAAAATACGGAGAAGAAGGTGACCGCTTGATTTTTAAAATTTTAAATTCAAGCATCAACGAAGCGAAAGTAGAGAAAAAAACTCAAATGCTTCATGACTTTCAAAAAGCGTTGGACAAGCCATTCAGTGCAGAAAGTCTTACTGATAAAGCGCTTCGTTATGACCTAACTGTACCTTTTGCAAGATTTGTAGCAATGAATCATGGGAAACTGACATTTCCGTTCAAACGTTCTCAGATTCAGCCGGTGTGGAGGGCAGACAGACCTCAGAAAGGAAGATACAGAGAATTTTATCAGTGCGATGCCGATGTAGTAGGAAGTGAAAGTTTACTACAGGAAGTAGAGCTGGTTCAGTTGTATCTGAAATCTTTTGCAGATCTGAAAGTTCCGGTAACCATTCATATGAACAACAGAAAGATTCTATCCGGATTGGCAGAATATGCAGGAATCACAGATAAGTTGATTGATTTTACTGTAGCACTGGATAAACTGGATAAAATTGGTAAAGACGGAGTTGTAAAAGAATTATTGGAAAGAGAAATTTCTCAGGAATCTATTGATAAGCTGGATTTCTTGTTCAGTCAGTCAGATGATGCGTTGGAAAATCTTCTTCAGCTGAAAGAAAAATTTGCAGGAAACGAAATTGGTTTGAAAGGAGTAGAAGAGCTGGAATTTGTTCTTACACAATCTTTAAATCTTGGTGTTGATATTCAAAATCTGGTATTCAATATTACTTTGGCAAGAGGACTGGATTATTATACCGGAGCTATTTTCGAAGTGAAAGCAGATGAAGTTGCAATGGGATCCATCGGAGGTGGTGGAAGATATGATAACCTTACTGAAGTCTTTGGCGTTAAAAACATTCCTGGAATAGGAATCTCATTCGGATTAGACAGAATTTATCTTGTGATGGAAGAACTTAACCTGTTCCCTGAAGAAGCATCAGCCAAAATAGAATATCTGTTTGCTAACTTTGGAGGTGAAGGAATTACAGAAGCATTGAAACTGATCATGAAGCTGAGAACTAAAGGAATTTCAGCAGAATTATATCCTGACAATGCAAAGATCAACAAGCAGTTTACCTATGCTGAAAAGAAAGGTATAAAGAATCTTGTTTTCCTGGGGGAAGAAGAAATTAAAAATAATACAGTTACTTTTAAAAACCTTGAAGCAGGAGAGCAGAAAACGGTTTCTTTAGAAGAGTTTTTAGGAGAATAACATCATAGAAATTTAAAAAAACAAAACAACCACAAAAGTAATTTTGTGGTTGTTTTGTTTGATGGGTGCTAAGATTTAAATATTTTTAACCTTTACAATCGGTTCAGAATTTGTAATTTGGATCCGATATTATAAAACAGGGTCAATGGAGGTCCCTGTATCTACAAAAAACTTTTAAACATAAAAACCAAATGAATACTATTTGCGCATTGTGCGGTACACCGCTGACGGCTACAGATATGTCCGTAGGTAAAAATAAACTTGCTGACGGTGGTTATTTGTGCGCAGCCTGTTTTACTAAAGCCATTACGATCAACAGAGATCTCATTAATAATCTTGATCAGTTTTATTTTGCAGAAATTACAGGAATGATTTTGAAAAGTAAAATTGATGCCAGTCAGAATCCGGGAGGATCTCAATCTATGGCTAACAGCCGCTACGAATATGATGCCCCCACAAGACTGGATGAAATAAAAGATCAGATCGTTGCATTGAACGCAAGATTGAGTGTTCTGGCTAATGAAGAAGTGAATGAACTGGCTAATGTTCTGGATAGAGATGAAAAACTGCTGGCCATTGCAGAAGGAATAGATCTTCAAAGTAACAGAGAAGGAATCATATTTTCAACCCAGAAAAGAATTGCTTTTATTGATAAAAAATTTCTGGGTGGAGTTGTAAAAAACGAATTCCTCATTCAGGATGTCTCTTCCATTGATCTTGATGAGACCCTTTTGTACTCAATACTTAAAATCAATACTTACCGAGGTTCAGCGCAGTTTAAGCTGCATAATAAAAATGACGGACGGGCATTTTCCAGTGTTCAAAGCAGAAGCACTAATTATACTGAAAACGAATTCATGCAAAATTCGAGCCCATTTCAGGCATTTACTCAAATGATTCCTGATCTGGTGCAGGAAAATGTCTATTCTACGGATCAGGTTGATTCAGGTGCAATTTTTGAGCAGCTGGAAAAATTGGGAAAACTGAGAGAGATTGGAGTTCTAACTGAGGAGGAATTTGCAGAACAAAAGAAAAAACTGCTTGATAAATTATAAAAGAAAAAGGAATGAGCGATAATTGTGCATTGTGTAATACAGAATTAACATCTATGGACACACTTTTGGGAGCCAATAAGCTTTCAGACGGTACTATTTTATGCAATAAATGTTTAAATAAAGTAAGCGATATCAATGATGAGTTGCTTTACAATCTTAATGCATTCAGCATTAATGATATCAATAAAATGCTGAGTAAAGAAAATACTGAAGCAGCTCAGGCAGTCATGATGGTAGAAAAGACTCTTCCTGCAGCCATAGATTCCGGTTCTCATCAAATCTCAAAAGAGGTTTATAAGCGGAGACACCAAAAAATAAAGAATGAGCTGGAAAGGCTTCATGCCAATCTCTCGGTCTTTACCAAAGGAGAAATCAAAGAACTTCCTTATCTTATCTCAGAAGATGAACAGATTACAGCGATTACCGATGCTCAGTTTGTCAATACATTGGATGCCGGAGTGTTGGTGGCAACACCCAAAAGGATGATTTCCGTATCAAAAGGAATGTTTGGTGCCGCAAAGATCAATATTTATCCTAATGAAACCATAAAGCAGCTGAGCTTTGTTACCCATCCGAGATCTCCCATCATTCAGCTGCATCTTGAAGAAAGAACAGTTGAGTTTGAATGCTACATGGATAAGGAAGATGCCGAAAAGTTCTATGATACAATAAAAAACATTTATAATAATCCACAGGAACAATCTTTAAAACAAATTACTTCAGCAAACAAAAGTGTTTCAGTTTCATCAGAAGAAATTTTTAATCAGCTTGAAAAATTAGGAAAACTGAGAGAAAGTGGAATCTTAACCGATGCAGAATTTGCAGAGCAAAAAAAGAAACTGCTGGAGCAACTAAAATAAAATATTTAACCCAATCATGAAGAATAAAGTATCTTCAAAAATAGTAGAGAGCTGGCTTAAAGGATGGTGCCTTTCAAGAGAAACACCTTTTCCTGTTCCCCATAAATCCGGATTCTATGTGAACGTAGGAGATGAAAAACAAAAAGAACGTTTTGTGTTTCCTGAGCTTAATGATGATTTTTTCCAACTTGCCAATTCAATTGATGAGCCCTGGATTTACCTGAAAGTATCCACTTCTCCTGATGAATTTATAGAAAAGATCCCTCAAAGATGGGAATTGCAGTCACAGGGATATATGATGACCTGTTTTCATCCGATGCAATTTCCGGAAACCAGTCTTGCAGAAGGATATCACCTTGAATTTTCTGAATATAACACCACCTTTGTGGTCAGAATTGTAGCAGAAAATGGTGAGCAGGCTTCCATAGGCCGCATCTCTCTTATAGATGATTTTGCTATTTATGACAGGATTATTACCGAGAAAAATCATCAAAGGAAAGGGCTTGCCCGTTTTTTACTGAAAGAACTGGAGAAGATCGCTTTATCCAAAGGATTTTCAAATAATCTTTTAGTAGCCACGGAAGAAGGAAAACTACTGTATGAAACCTTGGGCTGGAAGCTATACTGTCTGCATACTTCCATTGTGATACCATCAGAAGATTAGATATTTTTATTGAATTAAAAATTATTACTAATAAACAGTAATTTAGCCCCATAAACTAATGCTATGAGTGAAAAATCAAGACTCGACGAAATAAGAGAAGAACTTAAAAAGCTGGATATCAGCCCTACCATATTTGCCCGAAAAGAAATTCATGAATTGCCGGATATCCTTTCAGCAGATGAAAAAATTGTCTCTCTCGTAGAGGGCCGAAACAAATTAAACAACCATCATATTATTTTAGTTGCCACCGACAGAAGGCTGATTTTTGTGGATAAGGAATTCATGTATGGATTGAAAGTAGAAGACTTTTCTTACAGTAAGATAAGCTCTATACAATATGAAACAGCATTTTTACTGGCTTCCATAGATATTCAGGTTACAGATGACGTTGTAGAGATTGATGGAGTAGGAAAGTATCATGCTGAACTGTTCTGCGAAAAAGTAAGAGAATTCATGTCCCGTCCGGAAACACATTTCCAGAGTAAGTCTGAACCAAGTGTGTTAGATCAGCTGGAGCAGTTGGGAAGATTAAAAGAATCCGGGGTTTTAAGTGAAGAGGAGTTTCTTGAGCAAAAGAAAAAATTGATGGATAAATTATAACCGTTGTATACTGTTAAGACAGTACTTTACGGGTATAACTAACACTTTTAAACTAAAACAATGGAAAACTATTTAGAAATCAATAAAAAATCATGGAATGCTAAAGTAGAACCTCATCTGAAATCTGATTTTTACTTTGTAGATGAATTTTTAAAAGGCAGAACTTCCCTGAACTCTATAGAATTAGGTCTTCTTGGAGATATAAAAGGGAAAACCATTCTGCATTTGCAGTGCCATTTCGGCCAGGATTCTATTTCCTTGTCAAGAATGGGAGCCAAGGTTACAGGAATAGACCTTTCTGACAAAGCGATTGATACTGCGAGAGGGCTTGCACAGCAGTGTAATACAGATACGGAATTTATCTGTTCAGATGTGTATAATCTGCCAAATATTCTGGATCAGAAATTTGATATCGTTTATACAAGCTATGGTACAATAGGATGGCTTCCTGACCTTGAAAAATGGGCAGATATTATCAATCATTTTCTAAAACCAGAAGGGCAATTTATTATGGCAGAATTTCACCCTGTTGTCTGGATGTTTGATGATGATTTTACGAAGGTAGCGTATAACTATTTCAATGAAAAACCTATTGTAGAAACCTACGAAGGGACGTATGCAGATCAATCTGCATCTATCGTACAGGAATATGTCATGTGGAATCACTCCTTAGCGGAAGTTCTTGATAATTTGATTAAAAAAGATTTACAGCTGAATACGTTCCGGGAGTTTGATTGGTCACCTTATCCGTGTTTCAGGCATGTAGAAGAATTTGAAACCGGAAAATGGAGAATTCCACAGTTTGGAAATAAAATACCTCTTGTCTATGCGCTTATAGTACAGAAAAAATAAAAAATTAAGGGTCGTATTACAGTAAAAAGTCATCGTAAGATTGATTACGATGACTTTTTTCCTATATATGAATGTTAAAAAAACTGCTCTGTGTTGGTTAGCTCAGGGAGTCCTCAGCTTTTGTTTTTACTTCATCTACCTTATTCTGGACCTGGGAAGCAACATCATTGGCTTTGCTTTTAAGGTCATTTCCCCACTTATTAAGATTGTCCTTTGCAGTATTGATTTTATCTTTTACAGCTTGTTGATCTTCAGGGCTTGAATTCTTATATTTCCAATAAGCTAATGCACCTAATCCTAGTAAAGCTAATAAACCTTTTGTCTTGTTTCCCATGATTTCTATTTTTTTAAGTATTAATATTAAAATTTGTTGTTATGAATAATGTAAAATACGTGCCAAAAAAATAAATGGACTTATAAAAAAATGTTAAATTTAGGAAAACACTTCAAGTTTTTCACCATCAAAACTGGCGAAAACCATAGTAGGATACGAATCCTGATGATAGATATTTCCATCTTTATCAATTGCGATGGCACCAGCAAACCCATCTATGACTGCAAGTTCATCAAATGTCTTACTGAAAGCCTGTTTAAGGCTCATTCCATCTGTAACTCTCGTTACAATTTTTGCTGCAGTAGCATTACTGACAATATCTTCACCTACACCCGTACAGCTTACCGCACAGAAAGCATTGGCATAATTTCCAGCCACCGTCGCGGAATCTGAAATCCTCCCTGGAATTTCAAAACCCTTTCCTCCGGTAGAGGTGGCAACAGCCAGTTTTCCTTCATGATCAATGGCTACGCAGCCTACAGTTCCTTTCCCTCCATTGGCCAATTTGGCTTCGTATTCTTTTCTTCTCTGAGGAATTTCCGTAGAAAAATTTTCAAAACCATTTTCTGTAGCATATATTTTAGCGCCATTTCCTCCTAAAACTCTGTCATCTTCATTGATGAGGTCTTTAGCAACAAAAATAGGGTTCTGCACATTTTCAATATTAATTACACCACTTAGCTTTTGAGTGTTTCCGTTCATAATGGCAGCACTCATACGGATCACACCATCACTCTGGATCTGAGAACCGATTCCTGCGTTGTATAACGGATCGTTTTCCAGTAAAGAAACAGCATAGGCAACAGTATCAAAAGCCGAATGTGTTTTAAGATAGTCGAATGCCTTCTGAGCAATTGCTTTTAAAGAATTCTGCTTTGCTGTTTTTACTTCGTGGCTTTGATCGCTTTCAGAGAAAAAACCTCCGTGGATAATTACTTTCATAGGTAGATATAGGTTTCATGTTCCGGAGTTCCGTATTTATTTAAATCAATAATACAACCGGGCATTAATGAAGAAAGATAAGCATTTTATTTAAATACTGAGTTAATACGAGTTCCGAGTTCCGGGATCTGTGATTTCGGGTTTATTGCCCTTGAAAAAGAGATCGTGGTTAATTATATACCTCGACTCCCGAACCCCGTATTGATACGAGTTCCGGGATTATTTTCTTTTACAAAACGAATCTCGGTTATTGATATATCTCGAACCCCAAAACCCCGCATCCCGCACTATTTATCCTGTGGTATCGGATTAAATTGAGAATTTTCGATCGTTAATGTTTTTGTCGTAAGATCATAGTGATCATTCATAGACATCACATGTACAGTTAAATTATCAATAGAAATCGGCTCTCCAAGGTTGATATTGGTAAGGTTGGTATCTTTTATAAACCTTCCGTCTACGAGAATAACAAGTCCTGAACCTACAGCAGTCATCACATCATTATGAATGAAAAGTCCGGTATCTTCACCCAATCCGATTCCCAGCGTTCTCGGATTGTTCACTACCGCCTGAAAAAGACGTCCGATTCTTCCCCGCTGTACAAAGTGAGTATCAATAATAACATTATCGATTAACCCCAATCCCTGAGTGGTTTTGATTTCTCCTTTCAATAAGGCTTCAGAACTGCTTCCCTGATAGATCATATTTTCAGAAGCTGCGGCGGCACCTGCAGAAGTTCCGGAATAAATAAAATCCTGTTCCTGATATTTTAACAGAACCGTATCATGAAATCTTGTTCCGCCAAGAATAGAGGTCAGTCTCAGCTGATCTCCTCCGGTGAACATCATGACATCGGCAGCATTTGCTCTTGCCACCATCGCATCAGAATTAGCTTCCTCACGGTTGTGGATGTCCAGAACATTTACATTTTTAGCCCCAAGAAATTCAAATGCTTTTTTGTATTCGGAACCTACTATCTGAGGAATTTGAGAGGCAGTTGTTACAATTTCAATGACAGAATTTTCTTTTAGTTTCGATTCGTTGATAATCTTTCTTAAGATCCCACGCTCAAAAAAATTAAGATTCTTTTCTATATTCTGATCATAATCGGTTTCAGCAAAACTTCCTTTGTTTACAGCACCTCCGATAACTATTAATTTTCCAACAGGTTTCATCATTGTACAAAATTAAAAAATAATTCACATTCTTTGGCTAATTTCATGCCATCTTTAGTTGATTTTTAATGTTTTAGGAATGTTAATTAAAATTAATTTTTTTTTAATGAATCTTTAAATGTGGTATAGTTTCGTTTAGGGTTTTGCATTATCTTTGGCTATGAAAGGAGTTATTGTTAACTGTTAAAATGCCAATAGACTATGAAAATCGAAAAGATTCAGGCACTAAGAGGTCCTAACATCTGGAGCATCAGAAGAAAGAAGCTGATACAGATGAGGTTGGACTTAGAAGAAATGGAGAATTATCCTACCAATAAAATCGAAGGATTCCGGGAAAGGATTGAAAAATTAATCCCATCATTGATTACACACCGATGCTCGGAAGGAGTGGAGGGAGGTTTTTTCCATAGAGTGGAAACGGGAACCTGGATGGGACACGTCATTGAGCATATTGCTTTGGAAATACAGACTCTGGCAGGAATGGATGTAGGGTTTGGAAGAACCCGTGAAACAAAAACTCCGGGAGTATATAATGTCGTATTTAATTATATCGAAGAAAATGCAGGAATCTTTGCTGCAGAAGAAGCTGTAAAAATTGCAGAAGCACTGGTTGAAAGCAAAGACTATGATTTGAATGCATGTATTCATAGGTTAAAAGAAATCAGAGAGCGTGTTCGTCTTGGGCCTTCTACCGGAAGTATTGTAGAAGAAGCTGCGTCCAGAAGAATTCCATGGATAAGACTGGGAACAAACTCATTGGTTCAGCTTGGTTATGGAGTGAACCAACAAAGATTTCAGGCTACGATTACCGGAAAAACAAGTTCTATTGCTGTAGATATTGCCTGTAATAAAGAGCTGACCAAAAGAATGCTTCACGATGCAGCGATTCCGGTGCCCATTGGAGATCTGGTAGTGGATGAAGAAGGGTTGAACGCTGTAATCAGAAAAATAGGGTATCCTATTGTAATCAAACCGTTGGATGGAAACCATGGAAAAGGATCTTCCATTAACGTCAACGACTGGGATGCTGCTAAGGTAGGTCTTGAACATGCTCAGAAATATTCAAGAAAAGTAATTGTTGAGAAATATATCACAGGATATGATTTCCGTGTACTGGTGATCAATAATAAAATGGTGGCTGCTGCAAGGAGAGTTCCGGCTCATGTTATAGGAGATGGAGAGCTGAACCTGCAAGAGCTTATTGAAAAAGAAAACAAAGATCCAAGAAGAGGTTATGGCCATGAAAATGTTCTTACCGAAATTGAAGTTGATAAAGACACTTTAGAATTACTTGATAAACTTCAATATACTTTGGAAACAATTCCTCAAAGGGGAGAAGTGGTTTATCTTAAATCAACGGCCAATCTTTCAACGGGAGGAACATCCATTGATGTCACTGATATGGTACATCCGGAAAATATCACAATGGCAGAAAGAATTTCTAAAATTATCGGATTGGATGTTTGCGGTATTGATGTGATGGCAGAGAACCTTACCCAGCCTTTAAAAGAAAGTGGTGGTGCCATTATTGAAGTCAATGCAGCACCTGGATTCAGAATGCATCTTGCCCCAAGTGAAGGATTACCTAGAAACGTGGCTGCTCCGGTAGTTGATATGCTGTATCCTCAGGGGAAACCTTTTACCATTCCAATCATTGCGGTAACAGGAACCAATGGAAAAACCACCACAACAAGACTTATTTCTCATATTGTAAAAAGTAATGGCTACAGAGTAGGATTTACCACTTCGGACGGAATTTATATTCAAAATACCATGCTCTCAAAAGGAGATACTACAGGACCGCTTTCTGCAGAATTTATTCTGAAAGACCCTACTGTAGAATTTGCAGTGCTGGAAACAGCAAGAGGAGGAATTTTACGTTCCGGACTCGGTTTTTCTCAATGCGATATCGGGGTTCTCACCAATATTGAAGAGGATCATTTGGGAATGAATGATATTCACAGTCTGAAAGATCTTACCAAAGTAAAGCGTGTGGTACTGGATAGCGTGAAAAAGAGCGGCTGGAGTGTTTTGAATGCCGACAATGAATACTCCATGAAGATTGTGAATGACCTCGATTCTAATGTAGCTATTTTCAGTATGGATGAAAACAATCCTCATATCGTAAAATTTGCTAAAGAAGGAAAAATAACCTGTGTTTATGAAGAAGGTTTTGTAACCATCAAAAAAGGAGACTGGAAGATCAGAATCGGAAAAGCCAAAGACTTCCCGATTACGATGGAAGGAAAGGCCAGATTTATGATTGAAAACGTATTGGCAGCCAGTTTGGCAAGTTATCTTTATGGATTCGGAATTGAGGATATTTCCAATTCTTTGAGAACTTTTATTCCTAGTGCTCAGCTGACACCGGGACGACTGAACGTCTTTAAATTCAAAAACTTTAAGGTACTGATTGACTTTGCCCATAATCCTTCAGGATATGAAGCCATTGAAGATTATCTGAAAAACGTAGAATCCACCAAGAAAATCGGTATTATTTCTGGTGTTGGAGACCGAAGAGACAACGATATCAGAGAGTGCGGAAAGATTGCCGGAAGAATGTTTGATTATATTATCATCCGAAATGAAAAACACCTTCGCGGAAGAACGGAAGATGAAATCAACGGATTGATCATTGATGGGATTAATTCTACAGGCAGAGACGTTAGTTATGAGATTATTCCTAAAGAAATTGAAGCATTGAAACATGCGATAGGAATGGCAGAAGAAGGAACTTTTATCACGGCTTTAAGTGATGTTATTTCCAATGCCATTGATCTGGTTCAGGAATACCAGGCCAAGGAATTACTGGAAGACGATAAAAACCTGTAAATACATCTTTATAGAACTTATTACAATTGCAATACGGAATAGAAAACGTATTGCAATTTTTGTATCTATTGTGCTGGCGCTGTATATTTCAAAGGAGGCCAACAATTTAATTTCAATCATTACGGTTTCCCGTAGGGTTGCCAATACATTCTCTACTTATATTTACGCAGTTTGAATAAACTAAAAGTACAAGAAGTTTTTTTAATGCCTTCCCTTATGGGAAGGTTTTTGTTTTGGTACAGTACAAAATATCCTTGTGTACTGTAACGGCTTTATTTTGGTAGCGTAATTCGGGTAGTATTTAGAGGTTTAAGATAAGCGATCTTTTTCTCAGCTACCATTTTATCGAATAATTTGTTTCTTTCAAGGATGGGTAAATTAATGATTTGATCCAGTTCATTAATATCCGAACCGTTCCACCCTCCATTTTTCTTATGGTCTTCTCGTATTTTCTCGATTATTTTAGCTTCTATTTCTTCCATGTTTTCCATGGCTCAAATATACTACTTAATAAACATTTCATACACTAAGATGACCCATCCGATTGCACATGTCCAGGTAATACATCCAATCAACCTTACTTGCCAGTCCGGGCTTTGAAATAAAAGACAGTCTTTAATAAATTCTTTCATCTTTCTAAGATACTTTTATTGAATGTTTTTTGTTTACGGAAATCCGTAACGATTATTTTTTTATGTTAAATCTCTAATTGGAGAATAATATTTATATTTGACTCCTAACTAAATCAAAATCATGAAAAATTTAAAGAAAATCTCTAAGGAGAAGTTAAGAAGTATCACTGGAAAAGGAGGATGTCCTCCAGGCTGGCATGATTGTCCTTTGCCATGGAATGAAAAAGTGTGTATTCCACATGACAACGAGATGGCATGTCCGGATTTATAAAAAAAATTATCCCTCACCGTGAGGGATTTTTTGTTGCTGTTCTTCAGTTTTTATGAGTTTCATCATTTTAATACAACGCAAGAATAAACTTAAAAAGAAAGTAATCACAACAATGTAAATAGGGTGTTTTTCCTTCACTATTTTGGGAGTTACAGGTTTAATTTTGCTCAATAATAATTAAACTGAAATCTATGAGAACAATCAATTACATCGTTATACATTGTACAGCAACGCAGCCAGACGTTAAAATAGAGACTATTAAAAGGTATTGGAAAGAGAACCTGAAATGGAAAAATCCCGGGTATCACTATATGATAAAAGCTGATGGACAAATAGTCAACACTTTGCCTATTGATCAGGTATCCAATGGAGTTGCAGGATGGAATTCTCAGATTATCAATATATCATACATCGGAGGCATTGATAAAAGCAACCATCCAAAAGATACAAGAACGGAAGAGCAAAAAAAATCTATTGTCAAGCTGTTAAGAGAATTAAAATCAAAATTCCCTAATGCTAAAATTCAGGGACATAGAGATTTTCCCAATGTCCATAAAGCTTGCCCTAGCTTTGATGCGAAGAAAGAGTATGCTGGGTTATTAATAATCTGAAGTGCTGGAAGATCGTTAAAAAAGCGTTATGAAAACCTAATATACAAATAATAAACTCACGTCTTACGGTTTCCCGTAGTGTACGCCTACACCATATCCTTATATTTACAATGTTTGTGAAAACACAGCGTACATGTCAATTTTTTTATCCTCCTTTGTTGGGGGATTTTTTATGATTGGAGCGGTATTCAGGAATAAAAAATAAAACCTCCGAAATTTCGGAGGTTTGTTTCTATAAGTTTTCCCAGGATTTCTTTATGTTCTGCATTTTTTTAAGATAAAAATACAAAGGAATAAGTTCTAATCTGAGCGTAAAGCTGATTGTTGGATACACAAACGGGATAATGGCCATCATCACAAGGCAAACAGCAATTCCGATAATAGCATCTGCTATGGCAGCCTGTGGAGCCCAGTCTTGTTCAAACCAAAGTCCGTAGGCAACAATCCCTTTAAATAAAAACAAGACACAGATCAAAAGTCCTGTCATTGAATAAGGATGGTTGGCATCCATCCCATATAAAGATAAAGAGACATGAGTCATCATAGAGCCTGCTATCAAAAAAATAGCAGCGAGCGCTCCTCCGATTAAAAAGATCCACAAGAAAACTTTAATCCACGTGGGTAATAGGCTTCTTCTTCGTGTTAAAAGGTTGTTGTCAAATTCTGCGAAAGGTGTTGATCTTTCTTCCATGTAGTATTAGTTTTTATCAGTTTTTTATCCGAAAAAAGCATTAGAACTACCGATCCAGATGGCATCTTTTTTATTGAAATCTACATTAACCATGGCGGCTTTTGTCATTCTTCCAAGATTTTCCAGTAGGATAGGGCGTTCGTCATTTTCCCGCCAAATATACAACAAACGGATCTCAGCTTTTGAAAAATCTCCGTTGATATCTTCAAAAATAGGTTCATAGTAGACTTTTCTCTGCAGAATATAGTTTTCCTTATCCTGAATAGCCTCTGTAATTTCTTTCGTAGGATTTAAATTAACGCCACTTCCCGCAAATGAAAATAAAGGCTTTAATACAAAATCATCCAGATTTTCATTTTCCGGGAATTCGTGCAGGAAATAACTCTTTGGAACAAACTCATGCTTCAGTAAAGGCAAAAGGAATTTTGAGATTTTAAAGAACCAATTCGGGTGGGTGATCCATTTGATATCCACTTCCTCACGGAAATCAAATTCTGTATGCAGATCTGGAATATTATCCAGCTCGTCAAATATAACACGGTTGTAGATTCTTTTGATTTCGGTTAGCTTACCATTATTTTCATAATACAGCTTTCGCCCTTCCTTCTTTACTTTCGTCAGGCATACGGTTTTGATACCTATTAATTTTTCTGTGAGAGCAAAATCAATAGCGGTTTTCTGTCTTTCCGGGAAAATTTCGAGAAGGATGACATTTTCAGGATTTTCATCTCCTACAATCAGTTCTTTTAAGTAGTTTTTAAAGGTTTCATGCGGCATAGGATTTCTGATCTCCGAAAGAAAAGGGTAGACTTCACAATACGTTTCCTCATATACTTTCTGAAAAGCATACAAAGAAGGAAATGCCTGAAGTTCGATAAGCTGAGGTTCTATTGTCCCGTTTTCACTTTTGCAGACTCCAAAATCTATAGTAAAAAAATGGGGCTGGCTGGTATCATTGGGAACTCTGCAGTGATCAGGAATAACCTTTTGAAGGAGTTCTGCCGGCATTGCTTTGATCTGGCTGATAATACTTTCGCTGGCATCGAGAAGCTTATTCTCAAATTCTTTGGTCAAAAAAATCGGACTTTCTGAAACTCTGAAAGCGGGTGCTGTACCTCCTTTTTCTGCCAATATATTTTTGAGTTGATTATATTTTTCATCCGAAAACTCCTGGTTGTACTGTTTTCTGTATTTTGGGATCATATTTTTTTCTTTTGTGATGGTAAAAAATCGGACGTTTCTGCCCAATTTGATTTTACCACAAAAGGCACAAAAGTTTTAGAATATAAAATTTTACAATACACTTTTATAAAATACCTATTTAATTGGGAAATCTTTGATTTTCAAGAAAGCTTATGTGCTCTTTCCAACAGCTTTTATGATTGTAATACCCCAATCCCTTTTGTGACTTTTGTGGTTTGTATTGATTAAGCCAAAGTTTCAGCTTCTTTCAAAATGTTTTTTTTTGCGAACTGAAGAAATCTCGGAAGAATCTGATGTCTGGTCAGAATAATCTTATCTTCATCGTCTATTCTGTCTATCGTTTCAAGATATTTTTCCATCCCGAAGTTTTCGATCATGGCTTCTTTGTTTTTTTCATCTTTCAGGTTTTCTATCAAAGATTCAGGATTGGCTTCAGGGTGAAACTGTGTTCCGAATATTTCCTCTGAAAAACGAACAGCCATTACCGCTCTCTCAAGATTGATGTGAGGACGGAATTTTTCAATCGCCATGATGGTCATTCCCAATTCTTCAAAACGGTCATGATCCGGTTCAATAAACTGATAAGCTCTGGAATCTACTGCATAAAAAGGATCCTGAAGATTTTTAAACAGGAATTCCTCCTTACCTTCATCTGTTTTATGAACAGGCATTACGCCAAAGGAATAAGATTTTCTTTTACATATATTACCAAGATTCCAATGAATACTTGCCAACTGGAATGAATGGCAGATCAGGAAAAGATATTTTTTATCTTCATGGTATTTATTATGTTCTAAAACCGAGGTTAAAAAATCAGCATATCGGTCTTCCCAGGCATAACCTTCACGATGTGGGTTTCCTGGTCCGCCGGAAGAAATGAAAATATCAAAATCACTAATCTCTGGCATTTCATTTTTAAACCTTACGTCAAATGTCTTGATCACAACATTTTCTTCAGAGTTCTGCTGAAAAGATTCAGAAATTTCTTTAATGTTTCTAAAACCTTGATTCACATGATTGTTGTTCATGTCCAGCAGCGCAATTCGAATATCTTTCATTACATCATATTTTTTGTAAAGTTACCAAAAATATTATGAAGCAGGTTCGCCATGGGTTATGCCATATTCCGTTTCAGAGATCATATAATCAACGACTTTCGTCAGATCACCTGTTTCCTTAAAGATCTGAAGCTGCCGGTCTGCACCGGTACCGTATTCCAGAATTTTCCAGGCATATTCCACTTCATGGCGGCATCCCAAATCGTCTACCACATCATCAATAAACTCTAAAAGTTCTTTCAATAAATGAGGATAAGGAACGGATTCTTCTTTCCCAAAATCGATCAGATGGGCTTCGATACCACTTTTGGAGGCACGCCATTTATTTTCGTTCAACAACAGTCTTCTGTAACTTCTGAAGCTTAGATTCTGTTGGTGAAGCTTATAAATTTTAGCAACAAGGCACTGCATAATGGCTGCAAGACATACCGTTTCATCAATTCTTAGCGGCATATCACAGATTCTGAATTCGATGGTTGGATAAAAAGGATGTACCCGCAAATCCCACCAGATTTTCTTGGCATTGTCAATGGTTCCTGTTTTCACCAGAAGATCTACATAACTGTCGAACTCTGCCAGAGAGTTGAAGTAACTCGGAATACCGGTTCTTGGGAATTTTACGAAGATTTCCTGCCTGTACGATTTAAAACCTGTATATCTTCCAATCCAGAAAGGTGAATTGGTTGAAAGAGCATACACGTGGGGAAGGAAATATCTCATCACATTCTGAATTCTTACGCCTTCTTCACGATTAGGAATTCCAATATGAACATGCAGTCCGAAAATAAGATTTTCACGAGCCACATCTCCCATATCATCAACAATTTTAATGTATCTTTCTCCCTGGGTGATATTGTTTTCAGACCAATGAGAGAATGGGTGAGTACCTCCTCCGGAAACACGCAGTCCCTGCTCATGGGCGATATTGATGAGGTGACGTCTCAAATTCGTCAATTCTGCCCTGGCTTCCTGAATATTCTGACAAATTCCCGTTTCCATTTCAATCATGGATTCGTGCATTTCATGCTTTAAATTTTCACTTAAAACTGCTTTGCCGCCTTCAATGATTTTTGAAACGTGAGAAACCAGATCTCTGCTTTCCACATCGATGATCTGATATTCTTCTTCAATTCCAATAGTAAACTGATGATGCATTTATTTTGTGTTTTTTAATTTTTTTTTCAATATTATATTATGGAATCTTTCACGAAGGTTCCCCAGGCAATATTGGGTTTCCCCTGAACATACTCTTTAGCTTTTTCTATAGCCAGTTTGGCAGCATGCTCTATAATCCATGCAAAATTTTTTTCTCCTACAGAATTCCGGTCTGCGTCAGGAGCCGGGTTGCAGAAATCGATGGCATAAGGAATACCGTCTCTTACAGCAAATTCCACGGTGTTGAAATCGTATCCTAAAGCCTGATTCATTTTAATTGTATAATCATGAATGGTCTTCAGTAATTTTTCAAGTTCTTCACCTTGTGTCTGATGAGTGGTAGCATATCTTAAATGAGGCGCATTTCTCGGCTCATAAGGCATGATATGGACATATTTTTGGCCCAGGCAGTACACTCTGTAGTAATCATCAAAAATAATTTCCTCCTGTACCATCATCACCAGCTGCCCGGTTTCTCCCAGTTTGTTCCAAAGATCATCCGGATTTTCCACTCTGTAAACATTTTTCCAGCCGCCGCCGTCATGAGGCTTCATGTATGCGGGAAATCCTACATAATTAAAGATATATTCCCAGTCATGCGGAAATTTAAGGTTTCTGAATGATGTTTCTGAAGTATTGTCCGGTCTTTCATGGGATGGAAGCAGAACGGTTTTAGGAAGTGGAATTCCCAGTTTGGACATCAGGGCATTGTTGAAAAACTTCTCATCAGCACTCCACCAGAATGGATTATTGATGACATAAGTGCCGTTAAGGGCTGCATTTTTTAAATACGCTCTGTAAAAGGGAACGTCCTGTGAAATTCTGTCGATGATTACTGCATAGCCATAATCTGCTCCCTGTTCTAATTTATCAATAGTAACGGGTTCAGCTATGATATTTCCACCTCCCAGTTCATTTACTTTGTCTATGAATGCCCAGGGAAAAGTGTCTTCCATACCGAAAAGAATTCCTACTTTTTTTGTCATAATTTTTGTTTTTAAGGTGGGGTATATTTTTTCTATTTGTCTTTTTTATTGTTTTAAGAGAAAAATGCTCCTATAAAGGTTGGGAAGACCATTCTCCATAACGGCCAGTCGTGGCCTATCCATTTTCTTTCATCATACCAGAATTCTATGCCTTTTATTCTCAGAATTTCAGCCATTTCCATATTTTTATCCTTGCAGATATCCTGATCAGAAGTACTCAGAACAATATGCATATGTTTGTACTTCCAGGCTTCATCATTTCGTACAAATTCCCTCGGGCAGTTGAAGTATACAAGATCATCAGAATAGCCGTCCATAAAATTCCTTATGCTGAAGGCTCCCGAAAGGCAAAACAGATGAGAAACCACATCCGGAAATCTGAAAGCGAAATTAGCAGCATGATAGCCTCCGAAACTGGCTCCTGCTAAGGCCACACGATGGGTTTTATGAAGTTTTTGGATATAAGGAACAAATTCCTTGATCAGAAACTGTACATACCGTTCGTAGTTCCTTATTCTTTGTTGAGGGGAGATTTTTTCATCATAAAAACTCCAGCTGTCGATGGTCTGTACATTATAAAGCTTTACTTTTCCCTGCTCTATAAACCAGTTGATGCTTCCATTGAGATGAAAATCGTGATTCTGGGTATACTGTCCCTGGGAAGTTGGAAACATAATGATAGGATGTCCGTAATGCCCGGTCACTTCTACCTTGAGACTTGTTCCCAATATATTTGAATAATACTCTGTATGTTCTATGTGAGGCATTTTTCCTTGTTTAGTTGATCTTTCTAAATTACATTTTAGTAGAGAATCTTGGATCAGATTATATATTATGAATTCAATAACATTTTGAATATCAATGTCACGCGTTATTTTAGGAACTTAATTTATTACTTTTCGGAGGTAGAATATTCAGCATGTCAGTATGGATTATTTCTGCTGCAGCATCCAGTCTGTCCTGTACCACGGAGGCATCTCCGGATTTGTAAACAATTCCAACATGATAATCTATGGGAAGAAATTTGACTACCTCTTCACATTCAAAAGTACTGTAATTCGGTTCTTTATCTTTAATCAGGGCAACAATCAAACCTGAATAATAGCCTGTAGGCGGAGAAACACTGTAATCGTGCCCTCTTAAAAGAGCATCTTCAATTTTTGCCCATTCCCTCCAGATATTGATGCCGCTTGAGGCCTCAACGAGGTCGGGAATATGAGCTCCCCCAACTCTGGATGACGTTTCAAGGAAATACCATTTTCCATCTTCTTTTCCCCGGATGAATTCTGTATGGGTGGCTCCGTTGACAAGTCCGAAATTGGAAAGAACTCTGGCATTTATTTCTTCCAATGCTTTAAACTCCTCGGAATATCTTCCTAAAGTCTTGGATCTGAAAACACCGCCTTCATGAGAAACCTGCATAGGAGGTGCAAGATATTTTGAGGCAGAAGTAAACACTATTTTCTTGTTAAAAGTAAGGCTGTCCACATGGTAAACATCTCCGGGTTTAAAACTCTCCAGTAAAAAAAGATGACGTTCTTCTCCCAAAGTTTCCAGGGCTTCATGAAGCTGTTCTTTGGAGGTGATCTTTTTGATTCCTGATGCTGATGCTTCAGACCGGGGTTTCAGTACCCATGGGGCAGGAACGCGGTCTGTAAATTCATCCACTTCATGATCATTGAATACAGCAGTAAATTCAGGGACGCTAATCCCGGAATCTTTTGCTTTCTGCCGCATAGCAAGTTTATCTCTGAAATATCGGTGGGTGGTCTGTCCCATTCCGGGAATACGGAATGTTTCCCTGATTAATGCAGCTTTTTCAACATCATAATCATCCAAAGCCACTACAGCATCTACTTTTCTGGTTTTCATCAGGTGGGAAAATCCCTGAATAAGGTGTTCCAGATTCCATACGGATGGCTTTAGCTCAGGCATATAGAATGTTTCATCAATAGCATGCCAGGGCCAGTTTTTTTCTTTGAGGTTTTCGGAGGTTACAAGGATGATTTTATTGCCGAGCTTTTTCATTTCGTCCATAAAATCGTAGCCTTTGTAATAGCACGAAATACACACAATGGTTTTCTTCTCCATATAATGTTTTTTAAGAATTAGTGAATTTTCAAAAATAAAAGCATTTATATGTTATTTTATTAATATTAAAAAATAAAATATCGTGCATTTTTGAAAATTCACTAATCAATTATACAGAGTTTTTTTGTAAAAAACTAATTTTTAGTGATAATTTTCGATTAAATTCACAAGGAGTTGAACTCCAAAACCAGTAGCTGCTTTTTCTTTGGCATAACCCACACTTCCAAAGGCTACCCCTGCAATATCTAAATGTGCCCATTTAGGGTGATTTTCAATGAATTGCTCCAGGAATTTTGCGGCAATAATACAGTCTCCCACAGGCTTTAGAGAGATGTTTTTCATGTCTGCTACATCAGACTGGATATCATCTTTCCAGACGTCCCATAAAGGAAGATTCCAAACCCTCTGATTGGTCTGATCTCCGGTTTTAATCAGTTTGTTTTTAAGTTCTTCATTATTGGAGAACATCGCAGCGCAGGTGTCTCCGAACATTCTTACCGAGCTTCCTGTTAAAGTAGCCAGGTCAATAAGGAAATCGGTTTTGTAGTTTTTAGCAAGATAAGATAATCCGTCTGCAAGAATCAGCCTGCCTTCAGCATCAGTATCAAGCACTTCAATGGTTTTTTTGTTGTAGGCTGTGATGACGTCACTTGGAAGAAGCGCCTTTTCAGAAACAGCATTATCTGTAATAGGCAGAACGGCAATAATATTGACCGGAAGCTGCATTTCAGCGGCATAGATTAACGTTCCCAAAACAGCAGTAGCTCCACCCATATCAGATTTCATATAGTGCAGATTGGCAGAGCTTTTTATTGATATTCCTCCCGTATCAAACAAAATACATTTTCCTACCAATCCGAAAGTTTTGGCATTTTTTACAGTCGTTTTATATTCTAAAATAGTGAACGCTGCATCATAAGCACTGCCTTGGTTCACAGAAAGATAAGCGCTTAATCCAAGCTCTTCACATTTTTTTCTGTTAAAAGCAGAGTATTTTAAGTCATATTTTTTAGCCAGATTTTTAAGGTATGTGCTTAAGATATCCGGTTTTTTAAGATTGGCTGGTTTATTGAGCCAGTCCTGGCAGGCAGATTGTCCGTTAATCAGAGCTTCTGCTTTCTGGCTGATGTGATCAAGCTTTTTCTGGCTTAAATTTTCAAAATGCAATTCAAATTTGGCATTCCAAAACGCATGTTTTTTATCAAAAGGATAGTTGTAAGTTCCTGTTAACAGTCCTTTTACAAATTCTTCAAACTGCTTTTCATTCATGAAATCAGCAAGTGCTAATGTAGGTACAGCCTGAAGTTTTTCTTTTTGAGACTGTGAAAACCTCGCTGCCACCTGTTGGATTTCAAAATTTTGTAAAGTAGATTTTCCTAATCCAATGAAGTACGTAATCCCTTCTTCATGGGCATTGACAAAGACTTCATATTTCTTTCCTGTGAAAAAAGTGGAAATGTTTTTATTGAAATTTTTACCGGTTTTTGTCCATTCTTCCTCAGTAAAGAGGTGAAAAACCTGAGTGTAATTTTTGTTTTTTTTATTGATTAGTTTCATAAATAGATGTTATATTGTCTAAATTCATTTTTACCGCTGCCTTCATTTGTTCTTGACTGCCTGAATTTTCTGCAACGGTTTATAGATTTAGTTTTTAATGCTTTGTTGTTGTGGTTTTACTTCTACAGGATTTTCTGTATTATCATAGAACAGCCATTCAATAGCTCTTGGGAATTCCTGTGACCAATAAAATTCATTGTGAGTGCCTTCAGGATTGATGTTGGTTTTAAATTCAAAATCAAAAAGTTTTTTTTCTTCCCATCTTTTCAGATATTCTTCAAAAATATGAATTCTTTTGACCATTTTAGATCCTTCCTGACCTCCGCCGTAAAGATAAATTTTAGTTTTAAACGGAACCCGGAAATTCATCATCGGAAAGTTGTTATTCGGTTCTACCCAAAGCGAAGGCGAGAATATCAAAAGTTTGGAATACACTTCAGGGTAAAGAAATCCACTGTATATACTGATAAGCGCCCCCAATGAGCTGCCCCCGATTCCGGTATTGTCGCGGTCTTTTTTTGTTCTGTAATTTTCGTCCACAAAAGGCTTTAAAGTATCTGCAATAAAGCGGATGTATTTTTTTCCTTCAGAACCGTTGGCTACACGATCATTATCAAAAATATATTCTTTAATTCTTTCCTCGCTGCCATGTTCTATCGCAATGATGATAAGATCACCACGGCCGTATTCTGCAAGGATGGATAGTTTTTTGTCAATTTCCCAATTTCCGAAACCGCTTCCTTCATTGAACAGATTTTGTGCGTCCTGAAGGTATAAAACAGGATATCGTTTATCCGTGTTGTGATAGTCGTAGGGAAGGAGTGCCCAAACCTTACGGTAACGGTCAAGCTGTGGAATGTAAAAATTTTCGGAAATAACTTCTGCTATTGGATAATATTCTTCTTTGAACGGACCCCAGTTCAGTCTCCATTTTTCTACAGAGTCAGCTGTTTTACCTGCAGATTTTTTTACTTTTCGGTTGGGTGTGATATTGCCATACTGGTCCAGTTCTACATTTTCCCAACCTCCCTTTGTGAATTTATATTCAATATCATCAGGAAGAACCTGATCTTCAATTTCTATACAATAATTGGATGTGTCAGTTTGTTTAAGCTGAAAATTATAATCTTTAGGATTCCAGCTGTTGAAATTTCCGGTAATAAATACCGGTCTGTCGTCTATTTCTGCTGTATAAAGTTCAAACCTCATCGTTGTGTTTAATAAAATATTGATGTTAAATTTATAAAAAAAGATTGTTTTGAAATCATAAAAATGTGAGTTAAAAAATGATATATTTGATAGATAGACAAAACACGGAATGATCTTGACAATTATTTGATGAATAATTCATCGCTATTGTCAGTATTTTTCGTAGTTTCAGGGAAAATATAAATACAAACTGATCTTGATGAATTCTGTTAAGACCTACACGCTTTTCACCGATCATGATGTGTACCTTTTCAAAGAAGGTAGACATTATAAGCTGTATGGCAAATTTGGGGCGCATTCTGCTGAAAAAGATGGCGTAAAGGGCGTATATTTTTCTGTTTGGGCACCCAATGCAAAGAAAGTTTCTGTGATTGGAAACTTTAACAACTGGAATCACAAAGATCATATTTTGTTTCCAAGATGGGATGAGTCAGGGATTTGGGAAGGATTTATTGAAGGATTAACCTGGGGAACATTATACAAATATGCTATTGAAACACAAGGAGGCGAAATTCTGGAAAAAAGTGATCCTTATGCGGTAAGCTGGGAACAGAATATTCAGGCAGCTTCCCTGGTTTCTACCACATGGTATGAGTGGAATGACCAGGAGTGGATGGATAACCGATGGAAAACAAACAGGCTGGAAGCCCCGATATCCGTATATGAACTGCATTTGGGCTCCTGGGTAAGAGAAGATGATCAGCCTCAACGTTTTTTAAACTATAGAGATATTGCCAAAAAACTGGTTCCCTATATAAAAGAAATGGGATTTACCCATGTGGAATTTATGCCCGTAATGGAATATCCTTACGAACCCAGCTGGGGATATCAGATCACCGGTTTTTATGCAGCAACCTCTCGCTTTGGTTCACCGCAGGATCTGATGTTTCTTATTGATGAACTTCATAAAAATAGTATAGGCGTTATTCTGGATTGGGTTCCGTCCCATTTTCCGGGAGATGCCAATGGTCTTCATCGCTTTGACGGATCTTATCTGTACGAACACGAAGATCCGCGAAAAGGGTTTCATCCGGATTGGAAGTCCCATATTTTCAATTATGGAAGAAATGAAGTGAAATCTTTTCTGATCTCCAATGCAATGTTCTGGCTGGACCGTTATCATGCAGACGGATTGCGTGTGGATGCCGTAACCTCAATGCTTCATCTTGATTATTCAAGAAACGAAGGGGAATGGGAACCTAATATATATGGAACCAATGTAAATCTGGAGGCTAAAACTTTCCTACAGGAATTTAATACAGCTGTTTATAAAGAATTTGGAGATAATATCATCACCATAGCGGAAGAAAGTTCAGATTTTCCCATGCTTACAAAACCTGTTCATGACGGTGGCGTAGGATTTGGAATGAAATGGATGATGGGATGGATGCATGATACACTGGACTATTTCAAAGAAGATTTTGTTAACCGTAAATTCCATCATCATAAGCTGACTTTTGCTTCCATGTATATGTATAATGAAAATTATATGATGCCTTTGTCACACGATGAAGTAGTACACGGAAAAGCAAGCCTTATCTATAAAATGAAAGGTGATGAATGGCAAAAATTTGCTAACCTCCGTACCTTATATGTTTATATGTACACCCATCCCGGAGCTAAACTGCTTTTTATGGGGGATGAGTTCGGGCAGACCAGTGAATGGAATTTTACCCGAAGCCTGGACTGGCATTTGCTGAAATATTCTGTCCACAAAGGAATGCAGGATATAGTGAAAGACCTGAATCATCTGTACAGATCAGAAACTGCTTTTTATGAAAATCAGTTTGATAAACACGGTTTTGAATGGGTGGAAGCAGATGATCTGGAAAACTCGGTGTACGTATACCTCAGAAAAGGAAAAAAGAAAGAAGATGTCCTGATGGTGGCTTTAAACCTGGCACCAAAAGTTCTGGATTATAAAATCGGGATTCCTGCAGGAACACACTGGGAAGTTATTTTAAATTCGGATGATGAAAAATACAGTGGAAGTGGTGTAGTGCCTGAAATCCTGGACGAGAAGTATGAAGAATGGAGAGGGTATACAAAAACAATGACGGTGAAGCTGCCCCCATTGGCCGGAATTATTTTAAGACAGAAGAAAGATAAAAAGTATAAATTACACAGAATTAAACATAAGAGATAAAGAATGGTTGTTTATCATTTAAGTACAGAATGTTATCCCGTAGCAAAAGTAGGAGGTCTGGCAGATGTGGTGGGAGCGTTACCAAAATATCAGAATAAAATAAAAGGAATAGAGGCAAAGGTAGTGATGCCCTGGTACAATAAACCTTTTATTCATGATCATGAATTCGATGTTGTTTTTGATGGCTTTATCCATCAGGGAGCTAATATGCTTCAGGTTCAGGTATTGAAAGAAAAGACAAATGTTTTGGGATTTGAACTGTATATGGTAAGAATTCCCGGATTGCTGGATAGAGACAATCCTTATGGGTACCAGGATGAAAGCTTTCAGTTTCTGGCTTTTCAGCATGGGGTACTGCATTGGCTGTGTGCCATGGAAATCCGTCCGGATGTACTGCATTGCCATGATTATCATACAGGTTTGGTTCCTTTTATGGTGGAAAATTGTCCGGAATTCGGATTCTTAAAAGGAGTAAAAACAATAGGAACTATTCATAACGGAGAATATCAGGGAATGATGAGCTGGACAATGGCACAGTATATGCCTTCTTTCGATACCTACAAATGGGGACTGATGGATTGGAACGGACTGATGAATCCTCTGGCCAGTATGATCAAATGTGCCGATGCTTTTACCACCGTTTCGGAAGGATATCTTGAAGAACTTTTTATCAGCTTCCGCGGGCTTGAAAGCCTGGTTCGTCAGGAATTCGGAAAGGCATATGGAATTATCAATGGTATTGATACAGAAGTCTGGAATCCCGAAACCGATCCGATGCTTGATTTTAATTTTAACAGTAAAAATGCAGTAGCTCAAAAGAAAAAAAATAAAGAAAATCTCTGTAAAGAATATGGATTGAAACCTGAACTTCCTTTATTTGCCTTTATCGGAAGATTCGCAACAGAGAAAGGTGCAGACCTGCTGCCGGATGTTGTATGGCGAAGCATTAAGCAGAGCTATGGTGCTTTAAATATTATGATTCTCGGATCAGGAAATACCTATATTGAAAATAAGCTGAAAGAATATGATTATACCTACACCAATTTTGCATTGGATCTGGGATATAAAGAACATCTTTCCCACAAAATCTACGCCTCGGCAGATTTCCTTCTGATGCCTTCAAGAGTAGAACCGTGCGGACTGAACCAAATGTACTCCATGAGATATGGAACCGTTCCCGTAGTAAGATTTACGGGCGGTCTGAGAGATACCGTGGAAGATATTTCAACCGGTGGCGCAGGACTGAACTTTACGTATCCCGGAGTAGATGACGTTGTACATGCGATGAACAGGGCAATGGCAATTTATAATCAAAAGGGAGTGATGGAAGATCTTATCCATGCCAATATGAATTTTGATTTTGCATGGGAGAAATCTGCAGAAAAATACATAGCTTTATATAATAGCTAAACATGAAAAAGTTTTTTTCCTTTCTATCCATCATAATTCTAATTTCTTCCTGTAAAAAAGAAGATGACGGGCTTCGTAATGGCTATTTTTGGTTATACGGATCAGGTCTTAAAGATAAGTACGGTGAAGAAGCTGCCAATGGTATTTCTGAGAAATGGAAAATAAAAACGGTACATGCCGGTGGATGTATTATTGATGATGAATTGGGAAAAAAGATAAACAGAGCGAATAAAAATACACTGGCCGCTATTACAAAGAAATATGGTAAAGGCTGGGAAGCAAAATATCATAAGGATTTAGAAGATTTTGTGATGAGAAGCGCAGACGTAATGGATGTTCTTATTGTCAATAAAATGTTCAGGAACAAATTGAGAGACCATAATATTCCTATTGATAATGTTGATAAACAAGTTAAAGAACTTGATAACCAGGGAACGTATGAAGTGACAATAGTTAATTCAGACCTGAAATATGAAAATAAAGAATGCTTTAAAGTAGCAGTAAACACTAAGAACAGAACAGTAAACTTAATAAAATAAAACGCAAGATATTTATGAATCGAAATGTAATCTCTATTGTTTTAGGAGGAGGCAGAGGAACAAGATTATTCCCGTTAACGTATACCAGATCAAAACCGGCTGTTCCTATTGCAGGAAAATACAGACTGGTAGATATTCCTATCTCAAACTGCTTGAATTCAGGATTGAATAAAATTCTGGTGCTAACGCAGTTTAATTCTGCTTCCCTCAATTCACATATTAAGAATTCTTATCACTTTGATATCTTCAGCAAAGGCTTCGTTGATATTCTTGCAGCCGAGCAGAATGTAGAAAATGACAGCTGGTATCAGGGAACAGCAGATGCCGTACGCCAGTCGATGAAGCACCTTGAAAAATATGATTATGACTATATTCTTATTCTTTCAGGAGATCAGTTGTATCAGATGGATTTCAGGGAAATGCTCGATTTTCATATTGAAAACGGAGGCGATCTTACCATTGCTACTATTCCGGTCAATGCAAAAGATGCCACAGGTTTTGGAATCTTAAAATCTGATGATGAAGGAAATATTACCTCTTTTCATGAAAAACCCGGTTATGATATGCTGGAAGGTATGAAATCTGAAGTTTCAGAAGAGAATAAACATACCGGAAAAGAGTTTCTGGCTTCCATGGGAATTTATATTTTCACCAAGAATATCCTTAAAAAGATGTTTGATGAAGGAGCAGGTGATGATTTCGGAAAAGATATCATTCCAAGTTCCATCGGAAAATACAAAACATTAAGCTATCAATATGAAGGCTACTGGACAGATATCGGAACCATAGAATCTTTCTACGAAGCCAATCTTGACCTTTGTCTGGATCTGCCGCAGTTTAACCTGTTTTCATCTTCTCCAATCTATACCAGAGCAAGAATGCTTCCGCCTTCAAAAATCAACGGATCATACGTCAGTAAGGCTGTTTTTGGAGATGGATGCATCATTATGGCAGATAAAATTGAAAATTCCGTGATTGGAAACAGAACCAGAATTGACAAAGGAAGTACCATCGTGAATTCCTATGTGATGGGAGCTGATTTCTACCAGAATACGAAGGAAATTGTTATCAACGACAGGGGAGGACGTCCGAATATGGGAATTGGAAAATACTGCTATATAGAAAAAGCAATCCTTGATAAAAACTGTTACATCGGAGACAATGTGAAAATCATCGGTGGAAAACATATTCCGGATGGAGATTATGGAACCTATTCTGTTCAGGATGGGATTGTGGTAGTGAAGAAAGGCGCTGTGATTGCACCGGGAACACATATAGGATAAGAATCGTGAATATAAGAGTACAAATATACATTTCTCTTTAAATCATACACTTTATAATAAGTATATAAAAAAAGAAACCTAAACAGGTTTCTTTTTTTTGTTTATCATGATTTTATTTGGAAAATAAGGTCAATGAATATTCCAGCTCCGGATCTTTGTGTTCTTTTAATGCCTGTAAGAAAAATTGGGTGTTCACCGTTTGATCAGGAATTACACCCTTACAGTTGGCAACATTCTCCTTATCATCACTGTTGAAGAATATTTCTGTTCTAGGAATAGAAATAGTGGACTTGGTATGAGGAAGTCTGTACGTAAGAAACCATGCTGCAGTCGTAAAATTGCTGCAGGATCCCGTTTCCTTTCCTACAATTGAGCCTCTTTTTTCACTTTGAAATAAAGAAGCAAAATAAGTGGCCGCAGAAAAAGTACGGTTATTGATCAATAATACAGTCTTTCCGTCAAAAAATGCACCATCTCTGGGATAGCTTTTTATATACGTATTATCCAGTCTTGAGTTTCCAAAATAATAATCTCCTTTTTCTGCTTTATCGAACCTCTGTCTCATGAAATTATTCTGGTCGGCAATATCCTTATCAGAATAATAACGGTTGGTCTGGGGATCTACCAGATAATTGTTGTAGTTAATGTCAACAACCTTAGTTCCGTATTTGTATTCATTATTGAATGTTTTATCTTTAGCAATGAAAGAATACAGCAGGGGAACATTACTGATGGCTCCTCCCGGGTTGTTGCGGATATCCAGAATAAGTTTTTTAATTTTCAGATCTTTTATTTCTTGGAAATATTTCTTTAACCTTTCATAAAAAAAGCTTTCATCATAAGAAAACGATTTCACAGATAAGTAGTAAGTATCAGAATCAATTGTATACCCATAAATTCCAGCGTTTTCTGAAATCAGATCAACCGGCAATACAGAATGCCTGCTTTCATAATAGAATCTGGGATATTTAATACCTTTCACTTTCAGGGTTTTCTGTTCCCCGTTAGATGTTTTGTATCGTAAGGAGAAATCATTCGTACGGTTTTTTAAAATAAAAGGAATATAAAAAGACACATCTATATCTTCCACTTTTATATTTCCGTCTGCGGCTTTAGGAACAGCCTGTAAAAGTTCTTTAGAACTTATACCGTTAATCTCCGTAATCTCATTGCCCACTTCAATAGCATAAGGATTTGATCCGTTCACAAATAGCTGCCCATTCTGTACATAAGTCTGCAAAGGGAAAAAATAGAGAGAACTTAAAATACTTTCAAAATAATTGGAATCTGCACTGAAAGAACTGTGTCCGTCCCCAATGATTCTCGTAGGATTGTTCATAAGAAGGCTGATATAGCCTGGATCTTTTTTAACAATATTACGGAGAGAATCTATTTTTTTGGCAATAATTTCCTTGCTGTGGAATCTGTAAGGATTTGGATGCTGTTTCTGAATGATGTCAACTGCAATATCAAAGTCTTTCAGGTATCCATCCTGTGGGATTTCAGAAATTGAGTATTGGGAAAATACAACTGATGATAACAAAACCAATGGAAATGTACATAACTTCTTCATAAAAATAAAATTAAGTCGTTCCAAAAAACAATATGCATACCATACATACCACAGATTATTTGATATTAATCATTAAATCAATATTTTTTAATGCATTATTTTTTTTCAAAACAATCTGTATATTGTTCACTCTTTTTATTTGTATTATTTTTGTGCGATGCGTATTTTTAAAATCTTAGCGGTAATCATTATTCTTTTGGGGGGAGCTTATGCTGCTTCCATGTATTATTTTGTGGATGAAAGTAAAAACTTTACGATTGAAAAAGAGATCGACTATCCCGTGGATAAGGTTTTTACCCAGTTTAATAATCTTCAGAATTTTACAAGATGGAATAATTTTTTTACCAGCTCACCGTCTATAGATATTGATTATTATACGCCTTACGAGGGGCAGGGAAGTGCGATCAGCTATGTGGATCCTAAAAATGATACTGATGGAGAAATGTTTATCCGGTATGAAAACCTTAATAAAACATTGAAATATCAGCTTTTTGAGGATGAAAACGAAAATCCGACATTGGTTGACGTTAAATTCAAACCTGTTTCTGCAGAAAAAACAAAAATTATCTGGTACGTACACACTCCGAAACTGCCTGTCTGGAAAAGAGTGGAGAACTTCTGGACGGAGGACCGTTTTGCTGAAAATATCAACAAAAGTATGGTGAATCTTAAAAACTCTTTAGGAAATAAAGTGGAAAAAGATAACCAGATGGCAGCGATCAAATATGACAGTCTGATGGTGGAAAATGAAGAAGACAAATTGTTGTTGGGAATCAATGTAAGTACATCAAATAAAAAAGATGCGCTGTACAAAAATATCGTGATGAATTATAACAAAGTCTATAACTTCGTAACGATGGATCTTGGCAAAAGAGATGATGAATTCGGATACCCGATTCTGATTACTGACGCTGATAATTACAAAGACAAAGAGGTTTCTTATTTCCTCGGAATTCCGCTTTCTAAGAAAATCGGAGTGTCTGATAATAATTTCAATTTTAGGTCCGTAAATCCGTCTCAAAACTATGTAATTTACTACAAAGGGAACTACGAGGGACGAATTCGGGCAATTCAGCAGCTTATTCAGAAAGCCAAAAAAGACGAGATGCGCTTCGGAGATATCCGCCAGACCTTTATTGAACGTCCTATGGAAGGTCAGGAGGTAAATGTTAAGCTCTCATTATCAGTGTATAAGTAATTTTTTTTTAATTTATTTTTTCTTAAGTTTTTTTAACGGTTTCAGACTGTTCTAACTCGGTTTTTTTTATTAAATTTGAAGATTAATTCTACAAATAAATTTTAATAAATAGATAAACTGTAATAATGGACAGATTTTCATTCCTAAACGCAGCTCATTCTCAGTTAATTGAGGATTTATACCAACAGTACTTAAAATTCCCGGACTCTCTAGAACCATCATGGAAAGCTTTCTTTCAAGGCTTCGATTTTGCTTTGGAGAACTACGGAGATGACGATAACACCCAGTTTATTCAGGCTTCAGCCAACGCTGCCCCGGCAGTACAACAACAGATTTCTCAGGCAGTATCAAATGGAGAAGTTCCTGAGCATATCAAGAAAGAATTTAAAGTAGTAAACCTTATTGAGGCTTACAGAACAAGAGGACACCTTTTTACAAAGACTAACCCGGTTAGAGAAAGAAGACATTATACCCCTACTTTAGACATCGAAAATTTCGGTCTTTCTAAAGAAGATTTAAATACAAAATTCAATTGTGCTGTAGAAACAGGAATGAAGGAGCCTGCTACTTTGGCAGACCTTATCAAGCACCTTGAAAGCATCTATTGTGATTCTATCGGAGTAGAATACATGCACATCAACAATGTTGAGGAAAAAGATTTCATCAAAAGATGGCTTCAGGTAAACGAAAACCATCCAAGTCTTTCTGCAAACGAAAAAACAGAAATCTTATTAAAATTAAATCAGGCGGTTGCTTTTGAAAACTACCTTCACACAAAATTTGTAGGACAAAAAAGATTCTCATTAGAAGGAGGTGAAACCTTAATCCCGGCTTTAGATCAACTGATCTCAAGATCTTCTCAGTTAGGAGTAGATGAAGTGGTGTTAGGAATGGCTCACAGAGGTAGACTGAATGTTCTTACAAACATTTTCGGAAAATCTTACAAGCAGATCTTCTCAGAATTTGAAGGAAAAGAATTTGAAGAAGATGTATTCTCAGGTGACGTTAAATATCACTTAGGATCATCTAAAAAGATCAAAACAGCTTCCGGAGAAGAAGTATGTATCAACCTTACTCCGAACCCGTCTCACCTTGAAACAGTTGCTGCTTTGGTAGAAGGTATCTGCCGTGCAAAAGTAGACGACAAATACAAAGACTATTCGAAAGTATTGCCAATCATTATCCATGGTGACGGGGCTATCGCCGGACAGGGTATTGCTTACGAAGTGGCTCAGATGATGACTTTAGAAGGATACAGAACAGGAGGAACAGTTCATATCGTTGTGAATAACCAGGTTTCATTTACAACCAACTATATGGATGCAAGATCTTCAACATACTGTACAGACATTGCAAAAGTTACAGAATCTCCTGTAATGCACGTAAATGCTGACGATGCTGAAGCCGTTGTTCATGCCATCCACTTTGCTGCTGACTTCAGAGCAAAATTCGGAAAAGATGTTTATATCGACCTTTTAGGATATAGAAAATATGGTCACAACGAAGGGGACGAGCCAAGATTTACTCAGCCTAACCTTTATAAAACCATTTCAAAACACCCGAATCCAAGAGAAATTTATAAGGATAAATTATTGAAAGACAGCGTTACTTCTAACGATGTAATTGCTAAAATGGAAACGGAATTCAAAGCGCTGTTAGATAAAGATTTCGATGCTTCTAAAGAGATCGAGAAAAATGTAATGGACGTGTTCATGGCTGAAGACTGGGTAAACTATCCGATTGGTAAGAGAGGAGCAGTTCAGTTACCGGTAGATACAAAATATGACTTGGAGAAGCTGAAAGAACTGGCGATTAAAATGTCAACACTTCCGGCAGACAAAAAGTTTATCAATAAAATTACAAGACTTTTCGATAACCGTATCAAAGCGATTGAAGGAAATTCATTAGACTGGGCACTGGGAGAGTGGTTAGCTTATGCAACGCTTCTTGTAGAAGGTCACAATGTAAGAATCTCAGGAGAAGATGTGGAAAGAGGAACATTCTCTCACAGACATGCAGTGGTAAAAACTGAAGATACAGAAGAAGAGTATATCCCATTAAGACATGTTTCTGAGAACAGATTTGATGTATTCAACTCTCACCTTTCAGAATATGGTGTTCTAGGTTTCGATTACGGATATGCAATGGCGTCTCCAAATACATTAACCATCTGGGAAGCTCAGTTCGGAGATTTCGTGAACGGTGCTCAGATTATCGTTGACCAGTATTTAGCTGCTGCAGAAGAAAAATGGAAAATTCAGGACGGATTGGTAATGTTATTGCCTCACGGTTCAGAAGGACAGGGAGCTGAGCACTCTTCAGCAAGATTGGAAAGATTCCTTACTCTTTGTGCTAACGAAAACATGGTAGTAGCCAACATTACTTCACCTGCCAACTACTTCCACTTATTGAGAAGACAGTTGAAATGGGCGTTCAGAAAACCATTGATCGTAATGAGCCCTAAATCTTTATTGAGACACCCTAAAGTGGTTTCTCCACTTGAAGATTTTGCAACAGGTTCATTCCAGCCAATCCTAGATGATCCTGCAGCGGATCCTAAAAAAGTAGAAAAAGTAGTTCTTTGTTCAGGTAAACTGTACTTCGAGTTATTAGCGAAGAAAGAAGAACTGAACTGTGAAAATATTGCTTTAGTAAGATTTGAGCAGTTGTATCCACTTCAGGCAGATGCTATAGAAGCGATCTTCAATAAGTATGAAAACAGAAAGCAATTAGTGTGGGCTCAGGAAGAACCTGAAAACATGGGGGCTTGGTCTTATATCCTGAGAAACTTCAGAGATACAGGAATCCAGGTCGTTGCTCCGGTACCAAGCGGTGCTCCGGCTCCAGGTAGCCACAAGATGTTTGAGAAAAATCAAAATGCAGTGATCAACAGAGTTTTCGACAGAGATGATGCTCCTGCAAAAAGACCCGTTACAGCTTAATTTAAAATAATAATCAATTAAAAAATAAAAAATACTCGATATGTCAGTTTTAGAAATGAAAGTTCCTTCACCGGGCGAATCAATTACAGAAGTTGAAATTGCAACTTGGCTTGTAAAAGATGGTGATTATGTAGAAAAAGATCAACCTATCGCCGAAGTGGATTCAGATAAAGCAACTCTTGAATTGCCTGCAGAACAAAGTGGAATTATCACTTTAAAAGCAGAAGAAGGTGATGTAGTACAAGTAGGTCAGGTAGTTTGTTTAATTGATATGGATGCTAAAAAACCAGAAGGTGCTGCACCTGCTGCTGAAGCTCCAAAACAGGAAGAAGCTCCGAAAGCTGCTGAACCTGCTAAACAGGAAGCTCCAAAACCAGCTGCTCCGGTAGCTGCTCCACAAACTTATGCAACAGGAGCTCCATCTCCGGCTGCTAAGAAAATCCTTGACGAAAAAGGAATGGATGCTGCTCAGGTTTCAGGAACAGGAAGAGACGGAAGAATCACTAAAACTGATGCTGAATTAGCGGCAGTTCCAGCATTAGGAGGAAGCCCTATGACTGCTACAGGTGCAAGAACTACTACTACCACTAAACTTTCAGTTTTAAGAAGAAAAATCGCTCAGAGATTGGTTTCTGTGAAGAACGAAACAGCAATGTTGACGACTTTCAACGAAGTGGATATGTCTGAAATCTTCAGATTAAGAAAACAATATAAAGAAGAATTTGCTCAAAAACACGGAGTAGGACTTGGTTTCATGTCTTTCTTTACAAAAGCAGTGACAAGAGCATTACAAATGTATCCGGATGTTAACGCATCTATTGACGGAGATTTCAAAGTAAATTATGATTTCTGCGATATTTCAATTGCCGTTTCAGGTCCTAAAGGATTAATGGTTCCGGTATTGAGAAACGCTGAAAATATGTCTTTTGCAGGGGTTGAAGCAAACATTAAAGATCTTGCTGTAAAAGTAAGAGACGGTAAAATTACTGTTGACGAAATGACTGGTGGTACTTTCACTATTACAAACGGTGGTACTTTCGGATCAATGATGTCTACACCAATCATCAACCCTCCACAATCTGCAATCTTAGGAATGCACAACATCATCCAGAGACCGGTAGCTGTTGACGGACAGGTAGTAATCAGACCAATGATGTATGTAGCTATGTCTTATGACCACAGAATTATCGATGGTAAAGAATCTGTAGGATTCCTTGTTGCGGTAAAAGAAGGTATCGACAACCCTGTTGAAATTCTAATGGGAGGTGACGAAAGAAAAGGCCTTGGATTATAGTTTTTAATAAAATTATAACATAATATACAATCTCGCCTTAAAAAAGGCGAGATTTTTGTATTTATTAAGAAAATGCTACAATGATGTTTTCAAAAATGACTTCCAATATCAAAGTTTCAGTTATACCTGAATATGATAGTAAAAACAGTTATCCTTCCGAAAACCGTTACGTTTTTAAATACAATATCACGATAGAAAATGACGGAAGCTTTCCTATCAAAGTATTGAAAAGAAAATGGTTGATTTTTGATGTCGGATTCGGATACACAGAAATTATAGGCGACGGGGTGATCGGATTGACTCCCGAGATAGGAACCAGTGAAAATTTTGCTTATTTTTCCAATGTTATGCTTCGTTCCGGAGTAGGTAATATGAGCGGAAAATACCTGGTTAAAAACATGGAGACACAGGAAACTTTGGAAGTTGATATTCCAAAATTTAATCTGTTGTCTGAAGTGTTGAGTAATTAATAATTGATGTCCTGTAAAATGTACAGGTTTTCACAGATAAAAAGAACCCGGGTTTGATTTGTTTGTAGAATTACTAAAGCCTTTTAATTTTTGCTTTCATATAATCATTTACTTCATCATTACTGGTGAGGAAGAGTTTTTCAAATGCCAGTAAAGAAATCTTGGCACATACTTCAGCATCAGCTCCTGCTCTGTGGTGGGTAAAATCAATTTTATGGTATTCCGCCAATGGTTTCAAACCATACTTTGGAAGGTAGTTCCATGACTTCTTTGCAAGCTGTATGCTGCACAGATAGTTGAGTTGGGGAGTAAACATCCCATAATGCTGCAGACAACCTCTTAAAACAGAAGCATCAAATCCTGCATTATGAGCGATCATAAGACTGCCGTACATCATGTCCTGCGCTTCATACCATATTTCATCAAAAGTAGGTGCATCCTTCACATCTTCCGGTTGAATCCCATGAACTGCAATATTAAATTTACTGAAATAAGGAAAACTTGGTGGTTTAATCAGCCAGGTTTTTGTTTCCACAATTTGAGAATCCTGTACCACGCAAATTCCCATCTCACAAGCTGAACTTTTCTCGTGGGTAGCCGTTTCAAAATCTATTGCACAGAAATCCATTGTTTTAAAAATTATAAGTTGTTGATAGTTCCTTGGTTGTTTCTATTACTGGTTCTCTGGTTTAAAGTTTAAAGTGTTGAACTTAGGCTAATTGAAGTTATAAATTTTTACTCTATAAATAAGTTGTAATTTTAAACTAATCCCTAATCCCTGCAACCTATAACCTGTCATCTGCCACCTATCACTTTCCTCCCAAAAAATGTTTAAAAATCAGCCATTTTGATTGATAAAAATGATGTTTCTGATGTTTCTGGCGAAGTTTCCATGTTCCGGGAAGCTGAGCATAAAATCCAAAATGAGCTCTCAGAACAGCCCACAAATGCGGAAAACCTTGCTTTAAGCCAAAATAAATTCCAGCAACACCATCCAGACATAATCTGAAAAAAATTACCCGGATCAATTGAGGAAAAGGAAGATTCTTAAGCATCATAGAAAGATTATTTCTCATATTTAAATAAGTCTTCTGTGCACTCTGTTTATTGAGCGTTCCGCCCCCTACATGATAAACTTTGGATTTTCCGGTATAATAAATCTTTTTTCCTGAATTAATAAGTCTCCAGCAAAGATCAATCTCCTCCTGATGAGCGAAAAATCTGGCATCAAAACCACCCTGTTCCCAGAAGTCTTTTGCACGAATGAAAAAACAGCATCCTGATGCCCAGAAGATTTCTGTTTCGTCATTATACTGACCTTTATCTTCTTCGAGATCATCAAAAACTCTTCCCCTGCAATATGGATATCCGAGATTATCTATCAAACCACCGGCAGCACCGGCAAATTCGAAATAACTTCTGTTGTGATAAGACAAAATCTTTGGTTGTACTGCAGATATATCAGCGTTGTTTTCCAGCAATTCCAGTACAGGTTCTATCCAGTTTTCTGTAACTTCTACGTCAGAATTAAGAAGGCAGTAATATTCATGTTGAATGGATTTTAATCCTTGATTATAGCCCCCTGCGAACCCATAGTTCTGATCATTTTTAATAATATGAACTGTAGGGAAATTCTTCTGCAGAAACTCAATGGAATCATCTGTAGAAAGATTGTCTATTACATAAATATCCGCATTCTGAGAAAATTGTACCACATCCGGAAGGAATTTCTCAAGCCAATTCCTGCCATTCCAGTTTAAGATGGCAACTGCCAGTTTTTTCTGCATGTCAACCTATTTTTTTTCGGAATCAAAATTTTTGATAGAGTCCTGATATTTCCATTTTCTGTGTGACCAAAGGTAGTTGTCAGGATATTTGTGTAACGTATTTTCCAATAATTTATGGAATTTTCTCACTACTTCATTTTCTGTAAACTTTTCACCATCCGGATATATTCTGTGATAATTAACCTGATAATAACCGCGTTTTACTTTTTTCATTTCACAATAGATGAAAACAAGATCCATCCTTGTAGCAAGCCTGTCATAGCCTATGAAAGCAGGAGTACGCTGATTCAAAAATTCCAGTCCGTAAGTGACATGAGCGTGGTGAGGCGTTTGATCAGCTACAAACATATAAGCTGAATCTCCGTTATTTTTAGATCTGAAAATATTCAGAATAACTTCATTGGCTTCCAGTGCTTCGTTTCCAAATTTGTTTCGGACTTTCTTCATCTGATTTTCCCAGAAATCACTGTTTACCTTTCTGTATACGGGGTGGCAATGTGCCTGAGGGATAATTTTTGCCAGTGCATTGATCCATTCCCAATTGAAAACGTGCCCTGCCAAAAGGATAATATTTTTACCTTCTTCTTTAGCTTCGTGAAATAAATGCTGATTGATATGCTGCATTCTCACCCGGGATTCTGTCTCTGAAATAGTGAAAGATTTAATGGTTTCTACCAGATAATCTGAAAAATTAAGGTAGAATTTCTTTCGGATTTCTTTTATTTCCTCTTCGGATTTTTCAGGGAAAGACTTTCTAAGGTTTTGAGTGATAACCTCTTTCCTGTATCCTACAATATAATAATTCAGGAAAAAGATAACGTCCGAAAAAATATACAATATTTTAAGCGGAAGCTTAGAGATCAGAGTTAATATTTTGATTAGAAAATTCATAAAACACGCAAATTTAGTGATAATAAAATTATGGTTCTATTTTTGCAGAGGGATATATGTTATTTTTTTTACTTTTATATTATGAAAAAATTGATAATATTCGCTTCCTTGGGATTAAGTGTTTTCGCTTTTTCGCAAGATGTAAAGAATTCGCCCGATAAAGGAAAACAAAAAACAGCTCTTATAGTGCCTGCAGAGCAGGCTAAATTAGAAGCTCAGAAAAAGGCCGCTGAAGAAAAAGCGAAGCTTCCTAAACCTTATGACCCAAAAGCTGATGCCCAGGCAGATATTAATAAACTCGTTGCTCAGGCTAAGAAAGAAGGCAAGAATGTAATGATCCAGGCTGGTGGAAACTGGTGTATCTGGTGTCTTCGTTTTAATAATTACGTTCAGACTACCCCTGAACTGAAGGAAATTGTAGATAAGAACTATGTCTACTATCATTTAAACTTTTCTCCTGATAACAAGAATGAAAAGGTTTTTGCCCAATATGGCAATCCAGGGGATAAATTTGGTTATCCGGTTTTTATTGTTTTAGATAAAGATGGGAAAATGATCAAAGTTCAGCAAAGTGATGTTTTAGAAGAAGGGAAAGGATATAGTAAAGAAAAAGTGAAAGAATTCTTTACAACCTGGGCTCCTAAAAAAGGATAAAATATAAAAACTGCTTCAGCAATGAGGCAGTTTTTTATTTCTATTGAGTTGATTTATATAATTACCATACAATGAGTGTAATCTGTAAATAGGGACTTCAGTGTTACATTAATTTTTTGATCCAGCTTAATTTTTTCTCAGAATAAGGTGGATATTTGATATTCGGTTCACCCCATGTCGCTTTTTCAAGAATTGATTTTGCGTGAGAAAAGGTTTCGAAACCATATTTCCCATGGTAATTTCCCATACCGGAGCTTCCCACTCCTCCAAACGGAAGATGATCATTGCTTAAATGCATCACCGTATCATTGATACAGCCTCCTCCGAACGACAATTTACGGGTAAAATTCTCTTTTTCCTCAGAATCGTTGGTGAAAAGATAAGCTGCCAGTGGTTTTTCAAGTTCTACAATAGAGTTGAGGGCAGCATTATAATTTTGAAAACTGATGACTGGAAGCAGCGGTCCGAAAATTTCTTCCTGCATGATTGCATCATTCCAATCTACCGGATTCAAAATAGTAGGTTCTATATACAGTTTTTCCTCATTGAAGTGACCTCCTGAGTATACTTTTTTCTGATCAATAAGGTGGATAAGGCGCTGGAAATTCTTTAGGTTAATAATTCTTGTATATTGTTCAGAATCCTGATCATATTTAAATTCTTTGATGTATTGTCTCAACATTTCCAGAAACTGTTCCTGAATAGTTTCTTCCACCAACAGATAATCGGGAGCTACACAGGTCTGCCCGGCATTGAGAAATTTTCCCCACACAATTCTTTTGGCAGCCATTTCGAGATTCGCATTTTTTGTAACAATAGCCGGAGATTTTCCACCCAGTTCAAGGGTTACGGGAGTTAAATGTTCTGCAGCCGCTTTATAAACTACCTTTCCAACTTTTGTACTTCCTGTAAAAAATATTTTGTCAAATTTTAATCTTAAAAGGGCTGTTGTTTCTTCAATTCCTCCTTCATACACATAAAGATATTCAGGGGGAAAATTTTCATTGATAATGGATGCCATAGCTTTCATTGTATTTTCAGCTATTTCGCTGGGTTTAAGAATACAGCAGTTTCCGGCAGCCATCGCGGCAATAATAGGAGAAAGTGATAATTGATAAGGATAATTCCAGGCTCCGATGACGAGTATACAGCCAAGCGGATCAGCATAAACTTTACTGTTTCCGAGCTGATTGACAAGGTTGGTGCTTACTTTTTTAGGTTTTGAAAGTGATTTTAAGTTTTTGATATAGTAATTAATATCATTCAGAATGAAAGAAAGTTCTGTGGTGAAGGTATCAAATTTTGATTTCCCAAAATCATTATGAATCGCTTCACACAGCATATCTTGATTAGCAATAATAAGATTTTTAAGCTTTTCAAGATACATTTTCCGGAAAGCAAGGTTTTTGGTTTGCTGTGTTGTGAAAAAATCTCTTTGTTTCAGTAAAATACTTTCAATTTCCATTGGTAAGCTTTTGTATTAAACGTATTGGTTTAAGCAATATTTGCTGCTGGAAAAATACGAACAATAAACCGGCCAAAGTGGATGAGAAATGGAGATAGAAAATCGAAGATAACAGTTAGAACAGAAAATTTCTTTTGAAATTTGAGAAATACTGTTTGTTTATTGAGAACTTCATTATAGCTTTAGGTAAAGAGCCCTTTAGCTATTACTTAATTTAAATGTAAGATTTGACTGAAAAATGAGAGATTCTGTTCACAAAGGCGTTGACACTTAGCAGAGTTAATTCATTATGGGCGTAGTTGAATGAAATGCCTTTGCGGACGAAAAGTATTCATATCATTTATATTTCCTTAGCGTATTCCTGGCGTTAAAAAATAAGGAAATTACCTTAATCAAATTTACTTGCTATTTAAGCTTTCTTCTCCAGCTTTCTTCCTTTACATTATATTTCGCACTGCTATTTTTACCGGATGATAAATCAACAAACAAAGAGCAGTAATGAATGCAAGCCAGAAAAGTCCGGTAAAAATTTCCATATTGGAAAGGAGAATGGACTGTGCTGTAATTTTAGCTTTAAAAGTTCCTGCTGTCATAGTTAAAGAATCATTAACCGATAGTTTGGAAATATTGGCTCCAAAGATTTGATTCCACTGATTATAGAAGACAGGATTCGTATCTGTGAGATTAGCGCTAAGAGTGTCGGAATGTTTTAAGGTTAAAAATAACATCAGATTCTGCATCAAAGCATAACCGATAGCGGTTGTCCAGAAACGGGTTGTTGTTCCTAACGCCGTGGCATTGGCAACAGATTCTTCCGGTGTTCTTGAAATTAAAAAGAAAACAAGCGGCGTAAATAATAATCCCTGAGCAACTCCCTGCAGGAATAAGGGCGGACAGATTGTCGAAAGGGTAGTATCGGGATAAAAAGTATAGGTAAACCATGCGCAATCTATGGCTAACAGCAGAAATCCCGTAAAGAAAACAATCCTTGAGGAAATTCCCCGAACCAAACAGATTCCGGATAATAAAATACCCAAAAGAGTTCCAGCCACATTCCAGTACTGGATGTTTACAATATAATCCCAGGGCCATTTCCATACGGTAGCCATGATGCTGTAGACATTATTCAGTCCGGAGCGGATCAGATAAAATATGAAAAACAGAATCATTCCTGCAATCACATTTTTGGAACTGAAAACTTCAAAATGGAACAACGGTCTCTTAGAATTTCTTTGCTTAAGCATAAATAAACCTCCGGAAAGAAGGAATATAAACAGACACATGATAATGGTATCAGATTCGAACCACATCAGTCTCTTTCCATAAATAATGGCATAACCGCCGGCCTGCAGACATACCCAAAGCAAAAACCAGCTTGTAATATCCAATTGATATAAAGGTTTCTTGGGAAAGAATCTGTTTCTGTTGAAGAGAGCAATACCGATGATCAGCACAAATACATGGAAATAAACCATCATCAGAACCATATGCTGGAAATCATAATCTTCAATACTTGATTTTAGCAGGGAAGTCGTAATAGTTCCTCCGGTCAGCATAATGGTATACATAAAAAGATATGCTAAAACTTTGGCGTGTTTTGTTTTTAATTCAGCAATAATTAAAGGCAGAAAAATGGCGCCTTCCAGCAAACCGAAGATTCCTTCTAAAAACCGGATGACCAAAATAACATGATAATCATTAGTGACTGATAAAATGTAAAGAATAATTACCGAAATTGATGCCATCAGCAGAACATAATATTTCACGCTGAAATACGCCATAAACCTCTGTAATACTAAAAGGGTAACCACAAATGTCCCGTACATCAAAATCATTAAATACTGGATGTCATCTGAATCTACATCCATAAAAGAAGATGTGAAGGCGCTGTTCGAATGTAAAAGCGACAACAACATCAGGTGGGGAAACAATGCCAGTATAAGAAGAGGCAGTTTCAGCCATTGTGGTACCCATTTATGATAAACTGTATTATGTTGCATAATTTGTAAGCATTAAGCTCAGAAAAAGGAGAGGTCAAATGAACAAATTTGTCATTGAACCGGATTTAAAAATGCGAAAAGACAAAGGGCAAAAAGGTGTAAAAGTAAAAGGTAAAACGGCAAATATGCGTAAAGAAAAAATTTGCAGATTTGCTATGTTGCGGTTTGTCTTTTCGCTAAAAAAAATATTCTAATTTGAAAATTTGAAAATGGGAGAATTTGAAAATTAAATTAAAACAGAATATTTTATCCTCTAATACTCTCAAACACTCCCACTTTCAAACTTAAATCTTCTTCGCGCTCACCAGAACATTCATTCCGGAAAGCAGCTTTTCATTGTCTTTATTGTTGTCAAGAATAATTTTAACAGGAAATCGCTGTTCTATTTTTACGAAATTTCCGGTGGCATTGTCAGGTTTTACCAAAGAAAATTGGGACCCTGATGCAGGAGAAACGGAAAGTATTCTTCCTTTAAACTCAACATCGGGATAAGCGTCTGCGGTAATGGTCACTTCCTGACTCTGATCAATCTGTCCCAGCTGTGTTTCCTTATAATTGGCGATGATCCATTTCTCTTTGCTGACCATCTGCACCAAAGCCTGACCTTCTTTAATCAACTGTCCTTCCTGAATAGTCTTTTTTCCAACCCATCCGTCATAAGGAGCAGTAATTACCGTATAAGACAGATAAAGCTTCGCATTGTTAAGACTGGCAGAACTCTGCTGGATCTGGCTTTTTACGGGAGCAACTTTGGTCTGCTGTTCATTGGCTCCGGCTCTTACTGCATTTTTCTGCTGTTCCAGCGCTAAAAGATTGGCTTTTGACTGTTCATAAGAAGCTTTTACATTTTCAAATTCCTGTTCTGTAGCGGCATCTTCTGCCAACAGGTTTTTATATCTTTTAAAATCCTGTTCCGTTCTCCAGATATCAATTCTGGCGGAAGCAATTTTAGCATCAATGATTTTCGTGTCACTTTCTTTGGTGCTGACACCACTCTCAATGGTGCTGATGGTTGCTGTGTTAGCGTGAAGATTAGCTTCAGCCATGTATACCTGATTCACAAACTCTCTGTTGTCAATAACAATTAAGGTGTCCCCTTTATGCACAAACTGATTTTCGTTAAACTTTATCGTTTTAATGAAACCTGACACCTTACTGGATACAGGCGTTATATATTGCTCAATCTGCGCATCATTCGTTGTTACATTCTTTCTCGAAAAAAGATAAAAGCTGATCATTCCCGTGATTCCGCTGATGATCAGAATCCAGGCCAGTAAAGTAATGGACTTGTTGATTCTTTTTTCCTTTTGTGTCAGTTGTTTCTGTGCCATAGTTTTTATAAGTTTCCAATCGTATATTGGAGTTGATAATATTTAAGTTGTCTGTTAATTTTTACGGAAATAAGATTAGATTCAGCTTCCAGATAAGTATTGTCAGCATCTATCAGTTCAGTGATAAGACTTAGCTTATTGGCATATTTTGTTCTTACAATACGATAGTTTTCTTTTGCCTGGTTAATTGCTTCTTCAGCAATTTTTACCTTCTGGTTGGTTTCTTCAAACTTTTTGTACGCTTCGTACACCTGATGTCTGATTTTTTCTTCGTTTTCCTCTATCTGAAGCTTGGCAAGATCAATGTTTTCTCTTGCTTCCTGCATTTTATATTTATTTTTATACAGGCTTTCAATAGGATAGGTAAGATTCACTCCAATCATCCCGAGGCGGTAAGCATAAGGTTCTGGTGGAAAGAACATCATATTCGGATACTTTAAAAAATATTCTCCGCCCGCCATAACTTTAGGCAAATAATTTGCTTTGGTGATTTTTTGATCCAGCTCCTTCAGAGAAAGATTCTTATGAGTAATTTCAACAGATTCATTCTTGTTTAAAGCCGTTTCTGTAAGCTCATCAACATAAGGAATGGCAGCATTGTCCGAAATAAGATCTTCCGTATTCACGTGCATTTCCTGATTTTCCGGAAGGGCAAGAATCGTTTTCAGCTTGTGCTCTGCAATCTGGATATCGTTATCGAGTTCCGTCCAGCTCATGGTATGATTGGACAACTGCAGCGAAGTTCTTAATACTTCATTTACCGTTACAACCCCATTAGCTTTCAAAGCTTTCACCTGCCTGATGTTTACGGAATCCTCCTTCATCTTATCATTAATAAGGCTCTGTTGCTCTTTTAAGTGATGGATCTGTAGAAAAGCGGTAATGATTTCCATTTTCAGCTGTCTCTCGTCCAGATGCGTTTTTAAAGTAGAAATTTCCGTATCAATAGCCGCTTTTCTCTCTGTATTCTTGATTTTTCCTCCCATGTAAACCGGGATGGAAGCAGACAATGTAAAGTCATACATTCCATTGATTACATCATACTTGGTAGCTTTATTAAATACGCCATTCTGATGCTGGAACAGGTTGGTTACCTGATTATAGCTTGTATGAAATTCAATGTCCGGAAGTTTCTCCATTTTGAGATCTTTCTCTTTGGTCACGGACATTTCCTGTTTCAGATGACTGATCTGTATGTTTTTGTTGTTTTTCAAACCAATCTCTATAGCTTGCTGTAAGCCGAGGTTCTGGTAATCTATCATCTGTGAATGTAAAAAACTGCTCAATAATAAGCACAACGCAATGCACATATACCGGCATGCGTTAAATATGATATTCATAAATTAATTAAAGTATTTTTGCTAAAATGATTTTGATGCAGCAAAGTTACGACGACAAGCATAGTACCCGATTTGTGAAAACAGAAAAAGATTTGCTCATTTACGCCAATTTGAAAATTCTTCATACCTTTATCCTATGAACAACAGCCATTTTAAAGCGGTAGAAGAAGATGATGCCGAATTCTACATCTATCATGTCCTCACAGGAAATGTCACCACGGAGATTCATTATCACAGTTCAGCACAGTTAGTCTATGCAGAAGGCGGTATCGTACATGTTTTCACAGATCAGAAACACTGGTATCTTCCTGCCAGATGCTTTATGTGGATTCCTGCCGGGACACCGCATTATATTTTTTCTACCAGTCCAAAGGTTGATTTGTATAACTTTTATTTTAAAAAGGAAGAAAATGAAAGTGGCTTTTTTGATGAAATCAATATTTATTCTGTCAATAATCTCCTCCGGGAAATGATTTTTTATACTAAAGACTGGGATGGGAAAATCACAAAAAATGATACCTCAAAATATTATTTTCTCAAAGCTCTCAAAGGAGTTTTACAGGAAAAGAAACATAAACATCTGGCATTTCCGATTCAGCATCCTTTTCCAAAAGATGAAACACTGCTGAAGATTGCAAGATATATTCATGCAAACCTTGAGAAGCCCCTTACGATTGAATCTACAGCAAAAGAATTCGGAATGAGCACAAGAACCCTTTCAAGGAAATTTAAAGAGATTCTGGGCATGAATTACATTCGTTTTCTAAGAGCTTTGAGAATTACCCGTTCCCTCGAACTGATGCTGGAGGGAAAATACAATATGTATGAAATTGCCATGATGGTAGGGTATAACAGCCTCTCGTCTTTCAGTAATATCTTCAAAAAGGTAATCGGAATGGCTCCAACGGAGTATCAGCATAAATTGAGAGGGGATAAGTAGTGAGTGGGAGGGTTTGAGAGTTTGAGTTTCGTGATTTGGGTTACGAGGTAGCAGGGTTTATAATGCTGGATTAGATTTTCTTGGCTGTTCTTACGTGTAATGTTTAAAAAAACTAATTTAACGAGTAATAACAGTTAAGATTTCCTACATTCCCCTTCTCTGAAGGGGTGGATTTTTGCACAGCAAAAAGACGGGGTAGTTAAGAATCTATACGTCCCATATCATACAAACAAAAAACCACCTCAATAAATTGAAGTGGTCTTGTATTGTGAGAAATTCTCAGTTGCTTATTAAGCTTCTTCAGTTTTAGCTTCTTCTTTTTTAGGAGCTGCTTCAACCGGAGCATCAGATACGATGTCAAACTCGTAGTTGTACTCAACATTTCTGTGAAGTCTGATAAGAGCTGCGAATTTACCAGTTCTCTTGATTGTGTTACCAGGAATCTTGATGTATTTTTTCTCTACAGAAACACCAGCTTTTTCTAAAGCAGCAGATAGATCAGCATTGTTGATAGATCCGAATAATTTGTCACCAGCACCTACTTTTGCAGGGATTGTGATAGAAGTTTTCTTCAATTGCTCAACTACAGCGTTAGCAGCAGCAATTAATTTAGCTTCTTCTTCTTTTCTAGCTTCTAATGTAGCTTCTAAAGCAGCTTTGTTTTTAGGAGTAGCTAAAAGCGCAATTCCTTGAGGAATTAAGAAGTTTCTAGCATAACCTGGCTTTACGTTTACTGTATCAAACTCAAGTCCTAAGTTTTCTACGTCTTTTTTTAGGATAATTTCCATTGTTGTTGTCCTTTTTTAGATTTTAGGTTGTATCTAAAATCAAGTTAGAATTAATGATGTATTCAGCAACAAAAGAAGAGGAAAAACCTCTTCTTTTATTTATTTTTGTCTTATTTCAATAAGTCAGCTACGTATGGTAGTAATGCAAGGTGTCTTGCTCTTTTGATAGCAGCAGAAACTTTTCTTTGGTATTTTAAAGAAGTTCCGGTGTATCTTCTTGGTAAAATTTTACCTTGCTCGTTTACGAATTGTAATAAGAAATCAGCATCTTTGTAATCAACGTGCTTAATTCCGTATTTTTTGAATCTACAATATTTCTTTTCAGATTTTGTATTGATATCAAGCGGAGTAAGGAATTTTACTTCTGATTCTCCTCCAGCTGAGGCTTGTTTAGCCATTTCATCTATTGCCATGTCTTGTCTTTTTTAAAAAATAGGGTTAATAATTAAGCTTTAGCTGCTTTTACTTTAGTTCTTCTAGTTACAGCGTACTCAACAGCATGTTTGTCAAGTTTTGTAGTAAGGTAACGGATTACTCTCTCGTCACGCTTAAATGCTAATTCTAGATCAGCTACCACAGTACCTTCTCCTTTGAATTCAATTAGAGTATAGAACCCGTTCTTTTTCAATTGGATAGGATAAGCTAATTTTTTTAATCCCCAGTTTTCTTTAGCAACGATTTCGCAGTTCTTTTCTTTGATAAGATCTACATACTTGTTCACTGCTTCCTCTACCTGTGACTCAGATAGAACGGGAGTTAAAATGAAAACAGTTTCGTAATTGTTCATAATGTTAAATGAATTTGTTAATTATTTCGAGGTGCAAAAGTATAGAATATATTTCTTATATGCAAGAGGATTGGTGAAATAGTTAGGACTTCCTGAGAATATTTATTCACCTTTGCTATAGGTTTCAGGATTCTGTTCATTTTTGGATCTGATTTCAGCCAGAAAATTCACCTTCAAAACATCGTACAAAGAATGTCTGCTTACCAGGATTGAGGCAATGGAAGAAACCATTCCAGCCAGCATCAGGTGAAAGATCAGAGAATGCCTGTCGGTCATTTCCAGCACAATAATGGCTGAAGTAAAAGGTGCTCTTGTAATACCGGTAAGAAAAGCAACCATTCCGGCCAGAATAACGACATTGGTTTCGTTGGGGGTTAAATGGATAATTCCTGAAATAACAGAACCTATACTTGCACCCGCAGTAAGAGCCGGAGCAAAAATCCCACCGGCCCCTCCCGATGTAAAGGAAAGGGCAGGCCCCAGCATTCTCAAAATAGGAACATACCAGTCTTCGTGCTTATCTTTGGTAAAAAGAACACGCTCCATAATTTCTTTTCCTGAGCCCAGTACTTCTCTGTTGATAAAATAAGCAATGGAAGCAATAATTAAGGCACAAATGATCAGAAAGACCACATTGGCTTTATCTGTTTTCAGTTTTTTCTTCTTCCAGCCGTTGATTTTAAGCATGATAACAGATAGCTGGCTTGCCAGAATACCGGCAGCGGCTGCAACCAATATAATGGGAAACATGACCATTAAAGAAACATCATTGGTTTTCGGATACCCAAGATATAAATAAGATCCGGCCAATGTCTGAGCTGTTAAGCCTGCAATAATTACTGCCGTAAACAAAGCTGTTTTAAAGTAATTGATGTGGGTTTTTGACAATTCTTCCACAGCGAAAACAATTCCGCCAAGGGGAGTGTTGAACGCAGCGGCAAGTCCGGCCGCTGCTCCCGTCATAATCATATTTTTCTTGGAAATCTTTGGCCACCAATCAGGAAGATATTCATTCACTTTTCTGAAAACTGAACCTGCAATCTGAATAGTAGGGCCTTCACGTCCCACAGCACCTCCTCCGATAACAAGAATGACAGAAGACAGGATTTTGAAAAAAATAATTTTAATACTTAACAGATTCCGGATTTTCCTATGTTCTTTCGGATTGGCGAGCTCTACTGCGGCCATTACCTGTGGAATACCGCTTCCTTTGGCATTGGGTGCAAATTCTTTCACCAGCCACCATGATAGAACAAATCCTATAGGAGCAATAATGAAAATCATCCATGCGTGCCAGTCGAAAATAAAATTCATAAGATGTTCACCCCAGGCAAATACCTGTGCATACATCACCGCAAAGAAACCTGTAATAACAGATCCTATCCAAAAGGGAATGGCCTGAAGCAGATTGTGCTTCAGCTGTTCGTTCCGGATATTGTCGAAAGAATTTTTGAGGGATCTTTTGATGAGGGTGAAAATTTTCAGCATTTGCAGGTTTTGAGGGATGAAATTACGGTAAAATCTGGAATTTATATTTCATTTAGGAACTTTGAAATAATTTCAGCATTTCCTGTCGTCAGTATTTCGGGTAAACCGAAACTTAAAATAGTATTTCTCACTTCAAGTTTAAAGTTTTCATTGGGAAAAGATTGTATTGTTTCTTTTCTCTTTGAGTTTAAAAAATTCATGGCTTTATATTGATCACTTCCTAAAACATAGAAATCTTTAAAATCATGATCTTTAAAATTGATATTAAAACTACTGAAGATTCCTGCAATCTTATCTATCAACCTTTTTTTGTTAATGGAAATATACCCAAAATCTTGTTCAAGTTTTTTTAATCCCCAAAGTTGTACCGTATCATATTTTCGTCCCAGGCGCCCACCTCTGGAAGCCATACCGACTTTACTGACAATATAAAGGTAGAAAGGGTTGTCTTTATTGCGATCCTTTAAAGAATAGCAGATCTTCGGGATAAATATCGGATACAGATCGTGAGAACTGAATTGTTCATAAGGAGAATCTTGAATGTCAATTACCGAAATGTCATAGGAGTCTGAAAGCTGATCATAAACTTCAGTGATTAATTTTTCATCTTCCTCGGTGAAATCAGAAAATCTTGTCATGTCATGCTTTCTGTAATCAAGATCCATTATTGAATATTTATTTGCTTAAAAATAATGTTAATAAATCTAATTTACAAATAACTTCTGATATTGTAGATTTGGATTTGTTTTATTAGTGATTTGATAATAAAAAAGCTATTTGTTTGAATATTTGTAACATGTCTTTTAGGTTGTTTAATCTTTTTATATTTTATTGAGTTTAATTGATAAAACCAAAAAAAACCTCCGATTGAATCGAAGGTTTACTATTTACAATCAGCAAAAATTACTTATTGCCAATTACTCATTACTTATATTTCAGTGTTCAGATCCCAGTTTTCAAGGTAGTCGTGAACGTGCTTCAGCATCATTCCACCTAAAGATCCGTCTACTACTCTGTGGTCATAAGAGTGAGACATGAACATTAAGTTTCTGATAGCAATTACATCTCCGTCAGCTGTTTCAAGAACTGCAGGCTTCTTAACGATCGCTCCGATTGCCAAAATAGCTACCTGAGGCTGAGGAATAATCGGTGTTCCCATAAGGTTTCCGAAGCTTCCTACGTTAGAAATTGTATACGTTGCTCCCTGAGTATCTTCTGGTCTCAATTTCTTGTTTCTTGCTCTGTAAGCTAAATCGTTGATTGCTTTTGCAAGACCTGAAAGTGATAACTGATCTGCATTTTTGATGACAGGAACAATAAGGTTTCCGTCCGGAAGGGCAGTCGCCATACCAATGTTGATGTTTTTCTTTTTGATGATGTTCTCACCATTGATAGAAACATTGATCATCGGGAAATCCTGAATAGCTTTTACTACAGCTTTAACGAAAATAGGCATGAACGTCAGTTTTTCACCTTCACGTTTTTCGAATACCGCTTTGTTTTTATTTCTCCATTTTACAACGTTGGTAACGTCTGTTTCAATGAAAGAAGTAACGTGTGGAGCAATTTGTTTTGCTTTCACCATGTTTTCAGCAATGATCTTTCTCATTCTGTCCATTGGAATGATCTCATCACCTGCACTTACCGGAATGGTAGCTGCCGGAGCAGATGCTGCTTGTTGTGGAGCAGAAGTAGCCTGTACCGGAGCTGCCTGTTGAGCCGGCTTGCTTCCTCTGTTAGCAACATATGCCAATATATCTTCTTTGGTAATTCTTCCTTCTAAACCGCTTCCTTTGATAGATTTCAGTTCAGTTTCAGAAATATTTTCCTGTTGTGCGATAGATTTTACAAGTGGAGACAGATAAAGGTCTCCTGAGAATTCTACGTTTGAAGCAGCCACTGTTTGTAAAGGCTCTTCAATCGCTTTTAAAGTGTCAGCATCCGGAGTAGCTGCCGGAGTTTCATTTTTTACTTCTTCTGAAGCAGCGCCTTCTCCTTCAATTTCTAAAATAGCAATGGCTTCACCTACTTTTGCAACTTCATCTTTTTGCTTTAAAATTTTTACAATTTTCCCCGAAACTGGTGTCGGTACGTCTGAATCTACTTTATCTGTTGCAATTTCTACTACGGAGTCATCCTCCTTTACGTTATCACCTTCATTGAATAACCAAGTGATAATTGTCGCTTCCATAACACCTTCTCCCATGGAAGGAAGCAATAATTTGTATTCTGCCATTTTTGATTTTTAGATTTTGACAAATATATAAAAAAAATCGGTTTTTTTAAGAAATATATAATCTTAGCTAAATTCAATATAGATATTTTCACCTACATTCAGTCCAAACAGGCTTTTAGCGCCGTTTTTCTTACTTCCTTTGTAGATGGTAAGCTCCAATAACTGACTATCATTGAAGATAGCTGCAGACTGTCCGTGGAATTCGGTCTCCCTTTTCCAGTCTGAAACCACTTCTGTGTGGCTTGAAAATATTCTTGAAAGGCTTAAATTTCTGAATTTTATAGTAAAACTGCTGTAGCCTTTACTGATGTTTTCAAAAAAATCTTTATTGATATTTGATATTATATTTCCGAAATTATCAATGTAAGTAACTTCACCAATAATCATCCCTTCCGATTCATTATAAACCGCCCGCGGGAACATCAGCTGTTTTGCTGTGCTTATTTTTCTTCCTATGACTTCAGGAAGTCCGCCATTGGCGAGATGCACTGCTGCAGGAACAAAAATGTCCGTAGATGTGAAGTTGATAACATCATCAAAACGGTTATTCAACGTAAGCTCGTAGATGGCTTCCGGTTTTATATCAAAAAATATGAGGCTTAAAAGGCCATTGTCTGCCGCAAGGAAGTATGATCCGTCTGCTTTATAGAGGATATTCTTTCTTGATTTGCTGTAAAAACTGTCTACAGAAAGAATGTGAATGCTTCCTTTAGGAAAATATTTATAAGCATTTCTTACAATATACGAAGTTTGTATAAGGTTGAATGCCTGGATTTCGTGGGTGATATCAATAATATTAACCTCAGGGTTTAGAGACAGAATTTTGCCTTTCACAGCGGCAACTCTGTAATCTAAATTTCCGAAATCCGAAGTAAGGGTAATAATTGACATGAGCAATTTATAGAATAGTGTAGTATTGCAAAGTTATTTAAAATAAAAAGAAAGCCCGAAAGATTGTTGAAAAGAATTTGATATAAATTTGAAAAAAAGCTTTAATTTTAAAATCTAAAAATAAAAATACTGCATGTTTGAATTAACATATGATTTGGAAGATATCGATGCGAAAATCTTCTATGGAGTTAATAACCAATATTTCAACTTAATAAAATCAAGCTTTCCAACCATTAAAATTACAGGAAGAGATCATTTCATCTTTGCCATGGGAAATCAGGAAGCTTTAGACATACTGAAACAAAAACTGGATGATATTGTCAGTTTTATCTCCAAAAACAATTCAATAGGGCTGAAAGATGTTGAAAATATATTGAATATTAAAGATGAAAATGAGAAACAACTGATATTTGACCAGGATATCATTGTAAAAGGAGTAAACGGAAAAGTAATTAAAGCTAAGACGACCAATCTTAAAAAGCTGGTAAAAGAAACGGAGAAAAAGGACATGGTTTTTGCCATTGGTCCTGCAGGTACCGGAAAAACATATACCAGTGTAGCATTGGCAGCAAGAGCTTTGAGAGATAAAGAAGTAAAAAGAATTATCCTGACAAGACCAGCTGTAGAAGCGGGAGAAAGTCTGGGATTTCTTCCTGGGGATCTTAAAGAAAAGCTTGATCCGTATTTACAGCCTTTATATGATGCGCTTCGTGATATGATTCCGCATGAGAAACTGGAAGGCTTCATGGAAAAGAAAGTCATTGAAGTAGCTCCATTGGCTTTCATGAGAGGACGTACGCTGGATGATGCTTTTGTGATTCTAGATGAAGCGCAGAATACCACTCATGCACAGATGAAAATGTTCCTTACCAGAATGGGGATGAATGCCAAGTTCATTATCACAGGTGATCCTAGTCAGATTGACCTTCCTAAAAACCAGCAGTCCGGGCTGAAAGAGGCCATGAGAATTTTAAATGGAGTAAAAGAGATCGGATTTGTACATCTTACCGAAGAAGACGTGGTAAGACATCCGGTGGTAAGAAAGATTATTCTGGCTTATAACGATGAAGAGAAAAGACTAAGAAACGACTAGTGGATATGAGTAAAAGTTTCCGTTAACCTTTTATTAACCTTAAATTGGTTAGTTAAAATTTGTTAATTTGAAAAAAATAATTAGTTTTGCAGACCTTAAAATGTAAAAACTAATTAAACATGAAAAAACTTTTACTTGTTGCAGCGGTCGCTGCTATGGGAATTTGTGCCAACGCACAAGAATTTCGATTTGGTCCAAAAGCCGGTTTCGCAATGTCTACGATTAAACTGGACGATAAGCAGGATGATCTTGAGGGGAGAAAAATGTCTCCGAAATACACCTTCTATATCGGTGGGATGGCTGAGTACAAATTCAATGATAACTTTGCTGTTCAGGGGGAAGTTTTATATTCACCACTGGGAGCTAAAGAAAAAATAGATGGAGTAAATGCCGGAGGGATGTATTTTGGTGAATCAACAAAAGTGACTTTTGGAACTCTTTTGGTTCCGGTTTCTGCAAAATACTTCATTACAGAAGGTTTCTCAGTAGCAGCCGGTCTAAACGTGGGAATCATTCTTACGGCTAAACAAAAGTCTGTAATTGGTTCAGACTTCCTTGATGTGGAAGTGGAAGGTGAAGGCGGTGATGTAGATATTAAAAAAGATATCAAATCATTAAACCTTGCTCCGTTCTTAGGCGTTGAATATATGTTGGAAAACGGACTTTTCTTTGATGCAAGATACAGCTTAGGAGTATCAAACCTATCTAACGACAATAGCGGAGGTACTGTAAAGAACAGTTTTGCCCAGGTGGGTGTAGGTTTCAAATTCGGAGGAAACTAATTCTGGAATTTTTTAATATCAAATAATATAATGCAGGACAAAATTTGTCCTGCTTTTCCCGTTATAGTATGATTTATTCTAATAATAAAAATAATTAGTACTTTTGCAAGGTAATTCAAAGCTACTAAAAAAATGAAAAAACTATTATTACTAGGTGCTTTTGCACTTTTAGGAGGTGCTGCTCAAGCGCAGGAAGGTTTTAAAATCGGTGGACATATTGGTGTTCCTGTATCTGATGCAAGTGACGTATCTTCGTTTACATTAGGAGTGGATGCAGCTTATATGTGGAATATTGCCAAAGGTTTCGACCTTGGGGTAACCACAGGATATTCTCATTTCTTCGGAAAAGATCACTTTGACGATTTCGGATTTGTTCCTGTAGCTGTTTCCGGGAAATATAAATTTAAAGGAGCTCCTGTTTTTGTAGGATTAGACCTTGGATATGGTATTTCTACAAAGGATGGGGTAGATGGCGGTTTCTATGCACAGCCTAAATTTGGATACCAGATGTCCAAAGGAGAGTTGTATATCGGATATCAGTCTATCAGTAACAGACGTGATTATGGTTGGTACAAACATAATTGGAACGTAGGAGCTGTAAACTTAGGATTTAATTTCTTCTTGAAATAACAAAAGCAATTGCATATGAGAACTCCGGCCGAAGGCCGGAGTTTTTTGATTACTTATATAAAGGCTGCACGGATTCCTGATCTTAAATTTTTAGTAGAGTGGATCTATAGCGGTTAAGAAAGTAAAAAGAATCTTAAATAATAAACAATTGTTTAAATTTTAAGAGTTAATAACTTTTAAATTAACAGTTTAGGTTAATTAATTTTAGCATTTTTCCAGAATTCATGGGGTTTTAGAAAAAAAAGCAAAATTTAAAAAAACAAATATATTCAGCTCTTGTTGAAAAAAAGTGATTTTTTTATTCATAAAATTGTGAAAAACTTAATAACATCTCTTAACTAGGATTTATTTTTATAAAACATTAAATTTTAACAATGATATTAATCACATTAACAAATTTTAATATTAGTGGGGACCACTGTAAATTTGCCCTCAGAAAGTATTAAAATTTTTTAAAATGAAAAAAATATTATTAGCGGGTGCTGTTGCACTTTTCGGTTTATCAAACGCTCAGATTGCTAAAGGAACTACATATTTATCAGGATCTGTTGGTTATTCTCAAGTAGAATCTAACAACGGTAACGATAAAAAAGAAAACTTCAACGTATTACCTACAGTTGGATATTTCGTAAACACTAACTTAGCAATCGGATTAGGAGTTGGTTACCAAACTGAAAAAAACACCCTAACTACTACTCTTGGTAACACAGTAGGAGAAAGCATTACTAAGCAGCCAGCTTTTGTTGTTGCTCCATTCGTAAGAAAATACTGGACTTTATCTGACAAATTATATTTCTTCGGACAATTAGCAGTGCCAATGCAGTTCGGAAAAACTGAAACTGAAACTAACTCACAAACTACAGTAGGAAACTCTACAGTTTATACTTCTACTTCTACTGAAGCTAAATACACTAAAATTGGTGTAACTGTTAAGCCAGGTTTAGATTATTTCTTAAACAAGAACTGGTCTATCGAAGCTACTATCGGTGAGTTCGGTTATAGCAACTACAAGCCAAAAGATGGTGATGCTACAAACAACTACAACTTCGGATTGAATTTATCTTCTGTAACTTTCGGAGTTAAATATGTATTTGCAAAATAATAAACAAAGCATATAGCAAGAAAGCCCTGAGAAAATCTTAGGGCTTTTTTTCTATACAAAACTAATATAATAATCATGAAAAAAATCGTATTGATGGGTGCTGTTGCACTTTTCGGTTTATCAAATGCACAGATTGCAAAAGGAACTTCTTATCTTTCCGGTCAGGTAGGATATTATCACAGTGAAAAGGACGAATTCAACACTAACAGAAAGGATGATGTGATCAGAATCCTTCCTACAGCGGGATATTTCGTTACTAATAACCTGGCCGTGGGACTTGGTTTAGGTTATAAAAGTGCTGTTACAAAATACAGATTGGGCAATCCTGCCATCAGTAATGTATTTGAAGTTAAATATACGGATAATGCTTTTGTGGTAGCTCCATTCGTGAGAAAATACTGGACTTTATCTGATAAATTATATATCTTCGGACAGTTACAGGTTCCATTGGAGTTCGGCAAGGAAAAAATGAATGCAAACAGTAATATTAACGATGCGGATCCTTTGCTTACAGCTGCATTGAACAAAGAAAATAACTATACCAATATCGGAGTGAATATCAAACCGGGGCTGGATTATTTCGTGACTAAAAACTGGTCTATTGAAGCTACAATTGGGGAATTCGGATACAATACTTACAAAAGAGACATTGACGGGGCAAAAAGAGCTGATGATTACAAATTTGGTATCAGTTTAACTTCCGTGACTTTTGGAGTTAAATATGTATTTGCAAAATAAAATAGATATATTTGCTCTGAGATAGCTATCTTAGGGCTTCTTTACTATAAAACTATTTAATAATCATGAAAAAAATCTTATTAGCATCTGCCATTGCTTTATTTGCAGGGTTGAATGCACAAACTACATTCGGACTAAAAGCAGGTTATGCTTTATCAACATTAAATTCTGATGCTAACAGTGTCGATTTTGGCGGAATAGGAGCAAGCCTTGAGTCTAAATCCGGTTTTTATATCGGAGGTTTGGTTGAGCATAAACTGAACAATAAATTTGCGTTACAGGGAGAAGTGGAATATGCTAACCTGGGAGGAAAAGCAGTGGTAAAAGCTTCCGGAGTTACCGTAACGGAAAAACTGCACTTTAACAGAATTGTTATTCCTGTATCTGCAAGGTATTATGCAATTCCTGAACTGGGGCTTTATGCAGGTCCGTATGTAAGTTTCAGAACCAATACAAAAGCTAAAATTGAAGTGAGTGGAGCTCAGTCGAATCCAGGCGCTATCAGCGAAGGTGAAAAATATCTTGAAAACTATTTTGATGATGGGCTGAAGTCCACAGAATTTGGTTTGTTTTTAGGGGCTGATTATAATCTATACAAAGGATTATTTGTGGATGCACGTTACAGCTTTGGTCTTACCAATATGATTAAAAATCCTGTAGATGGAGAAAAACTAAAAATGAATTTCTTCCAGTTAGGAATAGGATACAAGTTTAAATAAACAGATCCTGATATAAAAAACAAAAAACTCTCAGAAATTCTGAGAGTTTTTTTATGAATGATTTTGTCTATCTTATTTTCCAAACATTCCACCCATTCCAGGCATATTTGGCATTTTGCTCATCATCTGCATCATTTGCTTCCCTTGAGGCCCCTGCATCATCTTCATCATTTTACCCATCTGATCGAACTGTTTCATCAATTGATTCACATCTTCGATTTTTCTACCGGCACCTTTGGCAATTCTGCCTTTTCTCTGTGTATTGATGATAGAAGGTCTTCTTCTTTCTTCAGGAGTCATAGAGTAAATGATGGCTTCAATATGCTTAAACGCATCATCGCTGATTTCTACGTCTTTGATTGCTTTTCCAACTCCGGGAATCATTCCCATCAAATCCTTCATATTACCCATCTTCTTGATCTGATTGATCTGCTTAAGGAAATCGTCAAAACCGAATTCGTTTTTAGCGATTTTTTTGTGAAGTTTTTTAGCTTCTTCTTCATCGAACTGCTCCTGAGCTCTTTCTACTAAGGAAACAACGTCTCCCATTCCCAGGATTCTGTCTGCCATCCTTTCCGGGTAGAAAAGATCCAAAGCTTCCATTTTTTCTCCTGTAGAGATAAATTTGATTGGTTTTTCAACAACAGAACGGATTGTTAATGCAGCTCCACCTCTGGTATCACCATCTAGTTTGGTTAAAACAACTCCGTCAAAGTTCAAAGCATCGTTGAATGCTTTTGCTGTATTCACGGCATCCTGACCTGTCATTGAGTCAACAACAAATAGTGTTTCATTGGGTTTAATGAAGTAATGAACAGATTTAATCTCGTTCATCATCTGCTCATCAATTGCCAAACGACCTGCCGTATCCACGATCACAACATCATGACCGTTTGATTTTGCAAAATTGATGGCGTTTTCAGCAATCGTAGAAGGGTTTGTAGAGCCTTCTTCAGTAAAAACAGGAACATTAATCTGTCCTCCCAATACTTTCAGCTGGTCAATTGCTGCAGGACGGTATACGTCACAGGCTACCAATAAAGGTTTTTTATTTCTTTTTGTCTGTAAATAATTAGCAAGCTTTCCCGAGAAAGTTGTTTTACCAGATCCCTGAAGACCTGCAATAAGAATTACAGTAGGTTTTCCTGAAAGATTAATTCCTTCCTGAGAGCCTCCCATCAGATCTACCAGTTCATCATGAACAATTTTTGTCATCAACTGTCCCGGAGTAAGGGAAGTAAGAACGTTTTCTCCTAATGCTTTATCCTGAACTCTCTTTGTAAGATCTTTCGCAACTTTATAGTTAACGTCGGCATCTACCAACGCTCTACGGATTTCCTTTACGGTTTCCGCAACATTGATTTCAGTAATTTTTCCTCTTCCGGAAATATTGTGTAATGCCTTGTCTAATTTATCCTGTAAACTATTAAACATATTGATTGTAAATTATAGGTTTGCAAAAATAAGGAATTTTTAGCATATGCAAAGTGTTTGAACGCGTAATATTATATATATAGTAATATTATTAATAGACAAGAAAAATGATAAATATCAAATCATAGTATAATCCGATAGAAAAAGTCTATTTTTGCGATCAATTAAATATAGAATGAAAATCAATCCCAATATTCTTGTTGTCATTTTATTCTTTCTGACTTTCCTGGTACATTTTTCCCTTTGGAAATTTGTTTTTCACCTGGATGAAATTGTGATCATTAAATTTTACCTTTTTCTAAGCGTCATGTTTATGATGATGATCACTCTTATTATCTTAATCAATAGAGTAGCGCCGGAATTTTTAGGATTGTCTGTTATTGGTTTGATCCTTTTAAAATTTGGTTTAATGTACTTAATCAGAAAAAAACTGAACTTTGAAGTGATTCCTGGCTATAAATTTCATTTTATTATGCCCTATTTTGTCCTGACAGCACTGCTTACATACTATGCAATCAAGCTGATTAATCATGATAAAAAACAGTAAAATAATTTATTGAAACTAGAAAAAATATCATATTTTTGCACAACGAAAAAAACCTATCAATGTTTAAGAAATTCGCAGTTTTATTTTACAGTATTTTTGTATTAAACTTAGTGTCTGCACAGCATGGTGAGGCCACCACTGGTGAGGCTCCTGCTAAAGAGCTTTCAGAGAAAGACAAAGTAACTAAAGAAAACAAAGAGTTCATCGATCATCACTTGTTGGATGCTCATGATTTCACATTGATGGTTGATAAAGATGGTCATCATATCGGTTTTCCTCTTCCTGTTATTTTTTATGATAATGGTTTCCACTCTTTCATGAGTAACAAAGAAGGGTTCATGCATGGAGAGCCTACTGAAGTAGACGGTTCTTTTTATGTATTGCACCATGAGAAAATCTATAAGACTGATGCAGCTGGAACTTTAACACTTGGTGAAGATGGTCATCCTACCAATGTGAAGCCTTTAGATCTTTCTATTACAAAAAGTGTATTGATCATTTTATTAGTGTCAATCTTTATGTTTGTATTATTTGTTGGTATGGCTAAATCTTATAAGAAATCAGCAATTCCTACAGGGGTGGCAAGATTCTTAGAACCACTAATTATCTTTGTAAGAGACGAAGTTGCTATTCCAAATATCGGACACAAGTATAAGAGATTTATGGGTTATTTATTAACGGTATTCTTCTTTATTCTTTTCCTTAACGTTCTTGGATTAATGCCTTTCGGAATCAATGTTACAGGTAATATTACAATGACATTCTTCCTTGCGATCCTTACGTATTTGATTACAACATTTTCAGCTAACAAAGATTACTGGAAACATATCTTCTGGATGCCAGGAGTACCAGTTCCAATGAAACTGATCATGCTTCCAATCGAATTATTAGGAACAATCACTAAACCATTCGCTTTGATGATCCGACTTTTTGCAAACATGACTGCAGGGCACATCGTAGTAATGAGTTTGATCGGGTTGATCTATGTATTTAAGAATTTTATCGCAGGTGTTGCATTCCCTTTCCTTACATTGGTAATTTATTTACTTGAAGTATTGGTAGCATTCCTACAGGCTTATATCTTTACAATGTTATCAGCACTGTTTATCGGAATGGCAGTAGAAGAGCACGAACACGAACATCATGCAGCTCACTAATTGGAATTATAAATTAAAGTAAAACAAATTTTTTAAAATTATATATTATGGAAATCCCTAAAATTGTAGGTGCTGGTATCGTAGTACTAGGTGTAGGTATCGGTCTTGGTAAAATCGGAGCTGCTGCTCTTGAAGCTATCGCTAGACAACCTGAGCAATCTGGAAAAATCCAAACAGCTATGCTTATCGCAGCTGCACTTGTAGAAGGTGTTGCGTTTGCTGCTCTATTCGCAGTAAACTAATTAAATTCAAACCATTATCTGTGACGGTTGGTTACAGATAATGGTTCTTTAAAAAAAGTAATAATTATTTATACATTTATATAATGGAATTAATTCATCAGTTTTCATCAGGACTATTTATTATCCAGTCTGTTATTTTTCTAGCATTATTATTTTTGTTAGGTAAATTCGCTTGGAAGCCTATTTTAAATTCTATCAATGACAGAGAAACATCTATTGTTGACGCTCTTAATCAAGCTAAATTAGCAAGAAAAGAAATGGAAACTTTAAAAGAGGATAACGAAAGAATCATTCGTGAAGCTAAAATCGAAAGAGATGCTATCCTTAAAGAAGCCAGAGAAATTAAAGACAGAATCGTAGGAGAAGCTAAAGATGCTGCTAAAGCTGAAGGAGACAAAATGATCGAAGCTGCTAAGCAGACTATCAACGCTGAGAAAAATGCTGCAATGGCAGACATCAAAACTCAAATTGGTACTTTATCTGTAAACATTGCTGAGTCTATCCTGAAGCAAAAGCTAGACAACAGCGAAGCTCAAAACGAATTAGTTCAAAATTATTTAAACAAATCAAACCTTAACTAAGAATGCTTACATCTAAAGTAGCTAAAAGATACGCACAAGGTTTACTTGACTTCACCAACGAATCAGGGCAAACGGCTACTGTATTTTCTGAAATGAAAGATGTAGTAAAGGTAATGACTGAATCTAAAGATTTAAACAAGTTTTTCCTTACTCCTTACATCGATTCTAAAAAGAAAATAGAAGTAGCAAACGAAATATTCAAAGGTTTATCTGTTTCTTCTCAAAACCTGATCAGATTGGTCATTAAGCATGGACGTGAAAACCAATTGAAAAATATTGCTCAGGAATTTATCAACAAAGTAGAAGACCTTAGTGGTGTACAGAGAGTAACGCTTACTACAGCAACTCCGCTTTCAAAAGAGAATCTTGACCAGATTTTAAGATCTACAAATCTTGTAAATGCTGATTCAAACTTTGATCTGAAAGTAAATGTGAAACCTGAAATTCTTGGAGGATATGTTCTGAGAGTAGGTGACCAGCAGGTAGATGCGTCTGTGAAGACAAAATTGAACCAAGTTAAAAAAGATTTCCAATTAAATTAAGAAAAACAACCATACAATGGCAGAAATAAATCCGGCAGAAGTATCTGCGATCTTAAAACAGCAATTGGCCAACTTCGATACTCAATCAAACGTTGAGGAAGTAGGTACAGTTTTAACCATCGGTGATGGTATTGCTCGTGTATACGGGTTAGAAAACGTACAATACGGAGAGTTGGTGAAATTTTCTAGTGATGTAGAAGGTATTGTACTTAACCTTGAAGAAGACAACGTGGGGGTTGCTCTACTTGGTGAAAGTAAATTAGTAAAAGAAGGTGATACAGTAAGAAGAACAAACAGAATCTCTTCTATCAAAGTAGGAGAAGGTATGTTAGGAAGAGTAGTAGATACTCTTGGTAACCCAATCGATGGTAAAGGTCCTATTACTGGGGATTTATACGAAATGCCATTGGAAAGAAAGGCTCCTGGAGTTATCTTCAGACAGCCGGTAACTGAGCCTTTACAGTCTGGTATCGTTGCAATTGATGCGATGATTCCTGTAGGAAGAGGTCAGAGAGAGCTTATCATTGGTGACAGACAAACAGGTAAAACTACTGTTGCGATTGATACGATCATCAACCAAAAAGAATTCTTTGATGCTGGTAAGCCAGTATATTGTATATATGTTGCTATCGGTCAGAAAGCTTCTACTGTAGCACAAATCGTTAAAACTCTTTCTGATAAAGGAGCTTTAGCTTATACGGTAATCGTTGCGGCTAACGCATCAGATCCGGTTCCAATGCAGGTATATTCTGCAATGGCAGGAGCTTCTATCGGTGAGTTTTTCAGAGACACTGGTAGACCAGCACTTATCGTTTATGATGATTTATCTAAACAAGCTGTTGCTTACCGTGAGCTTTCTCTACTATTGAGAAGACCACCGGGCCGTGAAGCTTATCCTGGAGACGTTTTCTACCTTCACTCAAGACTATTGGAAAGAGCTGCAAAAGTAATCGCTGATGACGAAATTGCTAAGCAAATGAATGATTTGCCAGAGTCTCTTAAGCCAATCGTAAAAGGTGGTGGTTCATTAACAGCCCTTCCAATTATCGAAACTCAGGCTGGTGACGTTTCTGCATATATCCCTACAAACGTAATCTCTATTACAGACGGACAGATCTTCCTGGAGTCTGATCTATTCAACTCAGGGGTTCGTCCTGCGATCAACGTAGGTATCTCTGTATCAAGGGTAGGAGGTAACGCTCAGATCAAATCAATGAAAAAAGTTTCTGGTACATTGAAGCTAGACCAGGCTCAATATAAAGAATTGGAAGCGTTTGCTAAATTCGGTTCTGACCTTGATGCTTCTACTTTAGCAGTGATCTCTAAAGGAGAAAGAAACGTAGAAATCCTTAAGCAGCCGGTAAATGCACCACTTCCTGTAGAAAGTCAGGTAGCGATCGTATACGCTGGAACAGAAAACTTAATGAGAAACGTTCCATTGAACAAGATCAAAGAATTCCAATACGAATACATCGAGTTCCTTAAATCTAAGCACCCAGATACAATGGCTGCTATCAAGGCTGGAAAAATCGATAACGATATTACAGGTGTTCTTAAGCAGGCAGCTAACGATTTAGCTTCTAAATACAACTAAAAAATTCAATGTTTAAGGTTTAAAATGTAGCGTTTTAAGCCTTAAACTTTAGACCTTAAACTTTGAACCCAAATTAATGGCAAACTTAAAAGAAATACGAGGCAGAATTACGTCAATTTCATCTACGATGCAGATTACACGTGCTATGAAGATGGTTTCCGCGGCGAAACTTAAAAAAGCACAGGATGCAATCGTAATGTTAAGACCTTATTCTGAAAAATTACAGGAGCTTATCCAGAATGTAAATTCTAGCTCTGATCCTGATCAGATTTCTGTATATGCTCAGAAAAGAGAGGTTAAAAGAGTACTATTCATCGCTGTTACTTCAAACAGAGGTCTTGCGGGAGCTTTTAACTCTTCTATCGTAAAAGAGCTTAACCTTCAGTTCCAGAACAATGCCCAGTACGAGGTTGAAGTTCTTCCTGTAGGTAAAAAAGTATATGATGCTGTAAGAAGAAACCGTACGGTATATACTAATGGAAGTTCTGTTTATGATAATCTGAATTTTGATGCAGTTGCTCATATCACTGAAGGGGTAATGACGAGCTTCAGAGAAGGTAAATTTGACGAAGTTTATGTTATCTATAACAAATTCGTTAATGCTGCTACTCAGGAAGTAACTACAGAACAGCTTCTTCCGATCTCAATGCCGGAAAATACTGAGCCACAGGTTGAAACAGATTATATCTTTGAACCTAACAGAGCTGAAATCCTGGATAACCTGATTCCAAAGTCTATCAAAACTCAGGTTTTCAAAGCCATCTTAGATTCAGTAGCATCTGAGCACGGAGCGAGAATGACTGCAATGCACAAAGCAACAGATAACGCTCAAGCTTTAAAGAATGATCTTGTAATCTTCTACAACAAAGCAAGACAGGCTGCAATTACCAACGAAATCCTGGAAATTGTTTCCGGAGCAGAAGCTTTGAAAAATTCATAAAGAATTATTCTATTATACAAATAAAAGCACCGATAATTTCGGTGCTTTTTTGTTTACAAAGGGCTGAAACAGTCAGGGATTGTTCAAAAATCACGTTTTTATAAGAAAAGGACAGTTTGTTTCAATTGTTTTTTTTATTAAAAATTAGCAGTATTATATCGTGTTGTATTTTCTGAAGAAAATTCCTTCATCGAAATAATCTATCCCGGATTCAGGTTATTTTTATTTTGCATATCTTTGTAGCTAATAAAATTTATACAATCTCTAAATGGACTCGGACATAGTCAGGCTTTTGCTGGCCTTATTTCTTGTTTTACTAAATGGCTTCTTCGTAGCCGCAGAATTTTCAATTGTTAAAGTTCGTTACTCACAAATTCAGTTAAAGGCTGCAGAAGGAAATTCTATGGCTAAACAGGCAGAACATATCATCAAACATCTTGATGAATATCTTTCGGCTACACAATTAGGAATTACATTGGCATCCCTTGCCCTTGGTTGGGTAGGAGAAAGTGCTTTGCACCATGTGGTTGAAAGCCTCTTTCATTCGTTTAATATAGACTTGACGGAAACAACGATTACCACAATTTCAGTGGTGACCAGTTTTGTATTGATTACCATCATGCACATTGTGTTTGGTGAGCTTATTCCGAAATCAATCGCGATCAGAAAGTCTGAAGCAACTACAATGGCAACAGCTGTTCCGTTGAGAGTTTTCTATACGATTTTTAAACCGTTTATCTGGTTGATGAACTCCATGTCAAACGGATTCCTTAGACTGGTTAAAATTCACCCGGCTTCAGAGCAGGAAATTCACTCTACGGAAGAACTTCAGCTTTTGGTAAAACAAAGTGCAGACAGCGGAGAAATTGAAGAAGAAAACTATGAGATCATTAAAAATGCATTTGATTTTACAGATCACTCTGCCAAGCAGATCATGGTTCCAAGACAGAATATTACTTCTATAGACTTTGAAGAAGATATCAATGATATTATCAATAAAATTATGGACAGCGGATACTCCCGTATTCCCGTTTATATTGATTCCATTGATAATATAATCGGAATTTTCTACACAAAGGAAATTATAAGAGAATTTGTGAAAAGAAAGGGAAATCTGGACCATGAAGATCTTAAAGACTTAATGCGTGATGCCTTCTTCGTGGTGGAAAGCAAAAAAGTTTCAGACTTATTGAAGACTTTCCAGCTTAAAAAACAACATATCGCCATTGTTATCGATGAATTTGGTGGAACAGAAGGAATTATCACACTGGAAGACATTCTGGAAGAGCTTGTGGGAGAAATTCAGGATGAAGAAGATGATGAAGAAAAAATCGTTGATAAAATAGCGGATAATACCTATTGGGTACAGGCCACGCAGCCGTTGGATGAAATTAATGAATTCCTTCCTAAAAAACTTCCTCTTTCCGAAGAAAGCGAATACAACTCACTGGCCGGATTTATTCTTTATGAGCTGGAAGAAATCCCTGAAGAAAACCAGGAATTTGACCTTGAAGATTATCACTTTAAAATTCTGAAAATGAATAATAAAAGTGTGGAACTGGTGGAGCTGGTTTATCAGGAACCTAATGCTATTGATAATCTGGCGGACAAAATAGGAGAAGTTTAAAAGCATGAGAATGAATTTTTATAACAGCATAAAAGATTACGAAAATCCAAAACGTCAGTACGAAGAAGAAGTTCTCGTCTTAGATGATACGGATGAAGTTTATAAACTGGTACTGCATAACGATGATATTCATACTTTTGATTATGTAATAGACTGTCTGATCGAAATATGCAAGCATACCCTGGAACAGGCTGAACAATGTACAATCCTTGTTCATTATAAAGGCAAGTGTACCGTAAAAACAGGCTCAATGGATGTTTTGAAGCCTATGCATGAAAAATTAATTTCGCGTGAATTAACAAGCGAAATCGTATAAAATAAAAAGCCGACAAATTAATTGTCGGTTTTTTTTATGGAATTCGGAGGAGATAGTGGAGGAATGGCAATACATCACAAAAACTGAAAGGCTTCCAGCTAATCTCTCAATCTTTAAGTGCTTTAATCTTTTAATTTCTCAACACACTTACATTGCCATATTTTATCTAAAATAGTATATTTGTACCAACTATAAAGAAACAAAAAAAACAATGCTTGTAATAGGAATTGCCGGTGGTACAGGATCCGGCAAAACTACAGTTGTTGATAAGATACTTCAGCAGCTTGATATTGAGGGAATGAATATCCTCTCTCAGGATAATTATTATCACGACAACCAAGGTCTTACACTGACGGAAAGAGAAGCTCTTAACTATGACCATCCAAAATCAATAGACTTTGACCTACTGATAAAACATGTAAAAGCTTTAAAAAATAATGAATCTATTGAACAGCCGATTTATAGCTTTGTTACCCATTCCAGAACAGGAGATCATGTTACTGTAGAACCTAAAAACGTATTGGTGGTAGAAGGAATTCTTGTTCTGACCAACAAAGAATTGCTGAAAGAATTTGATTTGAAAGTATTTGTTCATGCAGATTCTGACGAAAGACTGATCAGGAGGATCAGAAGAGATACCCAGGAAAGGGGAAGAGATCTGAGCGAAGTATTACACCGCTATCAGACTACATTGAAACCAATGCATCAGGAATTCATCGAGCCGTCTAAAAATGATGCCGATCTTATCATTCCCAATATGAAACAGAATTCTGTAGCGATTGATTTTTTAACTACCGTTATTAAAAATTCGTTGAAAAAACATTAAAAAAATGGAAGAAAACAACCTTATCAAAGACATTCAGCCGAAATCTGAAACCTTCAAACTTATCCAGAAATATGTTTTGAACAAGTATACCATTACGATCTGTCTGTTTTTGGTATGGATGATTTTTTTCGATAAAACCTCATTTCTGGTTATTAATGAACTGAATGGCGAGATTCATAAGTATGAAGATCAGCTGGATTATTATAAAAAAGAATACGAGAAAAATGATGCTTTTTATAAAAAGCTGATGAACAACAAGTCAGAAAAAGAAAAGTACGCAAGAGAGAATTATTTTATGAAAAAACCGAATGAAGAGATCTTCATTCTGGTAGTAGACAGCACAAAAGTGGCTAAAAAGTAATAAAAGTTGAATAGAATGGCGTTAAGGTGAAATGTATTTTAGTTTATAAAAATTCACTTGCAAAGCAGAATCACCATTAACCATTCACAAATAAAAAAACTAATGTCAAATACAGATATACTTTCAAACTGGGAAAATCTAGTCAAAAAACAGCTTAAAACAGAGGATATTTACCCTGTTTTAGAGAAACAGAATCTGGAAGGAATAGAGGTGAAGCCTTTTTACACAGAGGTACAGAAACCTTTGGTCAACCTGCCACGAGTTGAAGAAAGCACCCATTTGGTAGCGAGATACCATGAAAGTCTGGAAGAAGAAGTATTTGCATTTATCCTTGATCAGAATGTTGAAAACCTGGATCAGAAAACTCTTTTTGTTAATAATAAAGATCTGGCGGGGCATATCAGCCCTAAAGAAGAAGATCAGTATTTTTCACTGATTGATGTTTTTAATGAAAAAGAGGCCACTATTGATGATCAGCTGGTAAAAGAATTGCTTTCAAAAGATTTTAAAAGAAATATTTGTATAGACATTTCACTCCATCAGAATGCCGGAGCTGCTATCTACCAACAGCTTGGAATTGCCCTTGCAAAAGCTAAGGAACTGGCAGAAGTATATGGTGCTGAAGTCTTAAATAAACTGATTTTCAGAATAGCAGTAGGAGGAAGTTATTTCTTTGAAATGGCTAAACTGAGAGCTTTTAAAATCGTTTTTAACCAACTTTCCAAAGAATATGGACAGGATGAAGTTCCTTACATCTTTGCTGAAACTTCGCTGCGAAATAAAGCCGTTTCTGATAACGAAAACAACCTTATCCGTTCTACCCTGGAACTTGCTTCTGCAATGATCGGTGGGGCAGACGCTGTTTTCTCCAACAATTATCTTGTTGACAGAAGTACAGATAATTCGGAAGAAATCTCTTTCAAACAACAGATTGTTCTGGCATACGAAAGTATTATCAACGTATTTGAAGATGCATCGAATGGAAGTTACTACGTAGAAGATATTACCCGTCAGTTTGCAGAAAAAGCATGGGCTTTATTTATTGAAATAGAAGAAGCAGGAGGATATCTTGAACTATTGAAACAAGGTGTTATTCAGAAAAAGATCTATGATCACGCTATTGAAGAGCAGCAATGGATTGAAGAAGGGAAAATAAAGCTTATCGGAGTGAATCTGTACCCTAAATTAGAGGTTAAAAAGTCTGTTGCTGATCTCTATGACGAAAAAGAAATAAAAGTGGTACGCTGGGCGGAAATGTTTGAGTAATGAAAGAAAAACTGATAGATTTATTTGAATATACCTATCATTTCAACGCTGAGATGATTAAAGTTATTTCTGAAAACAGAGAGCTTATTGACGATAAAACGATCAGTTTAATAAATCATACCCTTAATGCACAACAGATCTGGAATGCCCGGATATTAGGAGAGGAAACCTTTGAAGTATGGCAGATCAATCCCTTCGAATCCCTGGAGGAGATTAATCATAAGAATTTTCTTAAAAGTATTGACATTATCAGTAATCTTGATTTGGATAAAAGAATAGAATATCAGAATTCAAGAGCGACAAAGTTTGAAAACACTATTTTTGAAATGCTTTTTCATGCCGTCAATCACTCCACCTATCACAGAGGACAAATCAATTCTTTGCTTAAGCAAAACGGTATAACTCCGGTAGCGGCTGATTATATTTCTTATAAGAGATAATTTGATCATTTCTAACAAGATTTTGTGTAGATTTATGAAACACAAAATGCAAATGTTATGAAAGAAAATGAGATAAGTTTTTATATCAGAAAATCTATATTGTCTGTTTATAATGAACTTGGACCAGGTTTATTGGAAAAAGTTTATGAGAAGGTTTTGGCTTGTGAATTGGAAAATAAAGGTTTAAAAGTGAAGACTCAGGTTCCGATGGAGGTTAAATTCAGGGATATTATTATTGATTCTGGTTTTGTTGCCGATATAATTGTTGAAGATAAAATTATTATAGAAATAAAAGCCGTAACGGAAATAGCAAATATTCATCATCAACAGTTGTTAACCTATTTAAAGTTAACAGGATTGAAATTAGGAATTTTGGTGAACTTTAATACTGATTTTATCAGTAAAAGTATTTTTCGGAAAGTAAGAGGGAATTTAGAATAATATTCCAAAATGGACCACAGATGATTGCACATATTTTTTTTAACTTTCAATGATAATGTGTATTCTGATACGTAAAATGAAACATCAAGCATCTATGGAGATTTTTTATGCGGTTAAGAATGAATAAATTCAAATATTTAAAATTACGTAAATAAATAAAACATAAACATCTGTGAAAATCTGTGTCATCTGTGGTTAAATTACTAAACAAAGACATTCAAGACTATATCAATGCAAATCTGAATACAGATTTACATACATTATTATTAAAAAAATCGCCATTTCCAGAAGCTTCTATGCATGAAATTGTACAGCAGATCAAAGGAAAACAGGTGGCGGTAAGGAAATTTCCGTTTCTCTTAAAAGAAGGCATTCTCTTCCCACCACAGCTTAATCTGGAACAGTCTTCTTCAGAAAAAACAGCTCTTTATAAATCAGAATTTCTAAAAGGAAATACATTCATTGATCTGACAAGCGGTTTTGGTATCGATGCTTATTATCTGTCTCAAAATTTTGAGAATGTCACTTTAATAGAGCAAAATACAGAGCTTTTAAAGGTTGTTGAAAATAACTGGGGTATTTTAGGTCGAAAGGCAAGATTTATCAATGCTAAGCTTGAAGATTTTCTGAACGGGAATCAGGAACACTTTGATGTTATTTATCTTGATCCGGCGAGAAGAGACGAACAAAAAAACAAAGTTTTTCTTTTGGAAGATCTGTCCCCCGATATTCTTGAAATTCATGAACAATTACAGTCTATTTCCAATCTGGTAGTCATTAAACTTTCCCCGCTTATTGATCTTAAATATCTTGTGTCGGTGCTGCCTGGTATTTCAAGAATAGATATTATTGCTCTGAAAAATGATGTGAAAGAAGTTGTAGTATTTCTTTCCAACGAAAATACTAACAAGATTATCTGTAATTGTGTGAACCTTGAGAGCAATGAATCTGTCTTTAGCTTTACATTTGGGGAAGAAGAAACTGCTCATTCCGAATATTCTGAACCTGAAAGATATCTATATATCCCCAATCATTCCATTTTGAAGGCTGGAGTCTTCAATTTGATTTCCCAGAAATTCGGATTAAAAAAACTTCATCCCAACAGTCATCTTTATACTTCTGACGAAAGAATAGAAAGCTTCCCGGGGAGAATTTTTGAAATGGAATCTGTTGATTCTAAAAGTATTAAAAAGAAAAGTCAGTTTAATATTATAACAAAAAATTATCCTCTAAAACCTGATGAAATCAAAAAGAAATATGGTTTAAAAGATGGAGGAGATCAATATCTTATTTTTACCCAATCCAAAAAAGGGAAAATAATATTAAAATCAGTATAAAAATGTTGCCGAAAAAAGCAGGATTTCTTACTTTTGGGCAATCAAAAATTTAAGCATGAAATCGCTTGCTGTCTGGAAGGTCGTCATAGACTAAAATAGTGCGGTTTCATATTACCTTTTAAAAAAAATAATTTTACATATGAAAAAATTAGTTATATGTTTAGCGATTGCAACGGTAGCGGTAAGCTGTAAGAAAGTTCCTCAAGGAGGAAACAGAGGTACTTTGAAACTTGAAGAAGGAGTAGAAAGATATTCTGACGACCCTCAGGGAGAAGCTCACGGACATGAAGCTGGAGCTGCAGAACATAAAGAAGAGGCTCATGCAACACCAGAAGCTGCTGCTCCAAAAACAGACAGTACTGCGGCTGCAAAACCTGCCGAAGCTGATAAAGCACCAAAAGCTGAACACTAATTAGAAGTACAAAATATATAAGTGCCCTGTTTCTGCAGGGCATTTTTTTATTAAAAAAGAGGGCTATAAGATTCATTAGCACAACGTTGGGAAAATCCTTCCTTTTTGTTTGTCCCTGCCGGGCATTTTTTTTAATTTTAACAAAATAAATTTTTACAATGCAAGAGACATTAAATTACATTAACGAAAACAAACAGCGTTTCGTGGATGAATTATTTGAGTTATTGAGAATTCCTTCTATTTCTGCAGATCCCGCGTATAAAGATGACGTTTTGAAATGTGCAGATGTAGTGGCGGCACACCTTAAAAATGCAGGAGCTGATAATGTGGAAGTTTGCCAGACAAAAGGATATCCAATTGTTTTCGGAGAGAAAATTTTAGATAAAAGCTTACCTACTGTATTGGTGTACGGACACTATGATGTTCAGCCGGCAGACCCGTTGGAATTATGGACAAAGCCACCATTCGAGCCTTATATTGAGAAAACTGAATTACATCCTGAAGGTGCCATTTTTGCCAGAGGTTCTGCTGATGATAAAGGACAGTTCTTCATGCATTTGAAAGCTTTTGAAGCAATGATGAAGACCAATGCTCTTCCTTGCAACGTAAAATTTATCTTAGAAGGAGAAGAAGAAGTAGGATCTGTAAGCTTGGGAGACTGGGTCAATGAAAATAAAGAGAAATTAGCTTGTGACTGTATTTTAATTTCTGATACTCATATCTATAGCAACGAACAACCAACGGTAACAACAGGTTTAAGAGGTTTAAGTTATGTGGAAGTAGAAGTGGAAGGTCCAAACAGAGACTTGCATTCAGGTCTTTATGGTGGAGCAGTGCCAAACCCTATTCACGTTCTTTCAAGAATGATCGCTAATCTGATCGATGAAAACGGTCATATCACTATTGACGGGTTCTACGACAATGTTGAAACTGTTTCAGATGCTGAAAGAGCTGAAATGAACAAATTAAAAGACAATCCGGAAGAATTCAAAAAATCAATCGGACTAAGCAATATCGAAGGTGAAAAAGGATATACCACTTTAGAAAGAACATCTATCCGTCCTACTTTAGACTGCAACGGAATCTGGGGCGGTTATACAGGAGAAGGAGCAAAAACAGTAATTCCTTCAAAAGCTTTTGCTAAAATTTCGATGCGTCTGGTTCCTTATCAGACTCCTCAGGAAATTACAGAGAAGTTCACAAAATATTTTGAAAAGATTGCTCCGGATACCGTAAAAATTAAAGTAACCCCTCACCACGGAGGTATGCCTTACGTTTTACCAACGGATACGAAAGAATTTGCTGCTGCAAAACAGGCAATGGAATCTGCTTTCGGAAAAGAAGTTCTTCCTTACAGAGGAGGAGGAAGTATTCCGATTACAGCCATGTTTGAGCAGGTTTTAGGCGCTAAATCCGTATTAATGGGCTTTGGGTTGGATTCTGATGCGATCCACTCTCCAAACGAACATTACGGATTATTCAATTTCTATAAAGGAATTGAAAGTATTCCTTTGTTCTTTGAGAATTATTCAAAGTAATTAATCGAAAATATAATATCATAAGGTATTTCTGCAAAGGAATACCTTATTTTTTGTTCTATTATCAACTGTTAGCAGAGCCTTTTTCAAGAATTTGAAAATTAAATCCACTGAAAATAAAAGGGTTAATTTTTTATTTGCAATAAGTTATTTCACTATTCATTGAAAGTTTATATTTTTAATACAAAACTTGATTTACTATGAAAAAATACTACTCAATTGCATTTTTGCTATCATCAATATGTTTTTTCGCCCAACAGTCTGTTTCCTTTGAACCTATTGAGGGATTCAACGTTGGAGATATCAATGGACAGGCTGGCTGGATCAGTACTCCCACCGGAGGGGTACCGGAAAATGTTACCCATCAAACCATCAGTTTTGATAAAGCAAGCGACGGAAGCCGTTCCCTGAGAATTGTTAAAGAAAATACGTATGGAACGCAGGCTGAGCCAATTATCGGAGGTTTTTATAATCTGCCGGCTCCTCTTTCCTACAATAATTTTTCTGTATCATTCGATATCAATATGTCGCAGCTCAACGGTTCTGACTTTGGTTTTCAGGGAGTAAATAATATTGATGACCAGTTTGTAGTAAGGGTGGATTTTGGAAAAACCGGATGGATAAAGATTCTGGATATGTTATCCGGCACACAGAATCTTATTTCTACACCCTCAGCCTGGCTGGCGAACATGTGGTATCGGTTAAAAATTGTGGGAAGCGCTACGGATGTCCGGTATTACCTTAATGATCTGCTGATTTACACAGGAACAGCAGCAAATTCCCTGAATATAAATCAGCTTCGTTTTGTTCATAACAATTCGCTGGGATCAGCGTATATTGATCATATTAAAATTAATAGCGAGCTGGGAACAATGGGGGTTCAGGAATCCGGTGTAAATCCTGAAAAAATATCTCTCTATCCTAATCCTGCAAATGATTTTATCAATATTAATACGGCTGCCAAAGTAAAAAGTATAGAGCTCTATGACGAAACAGGTAAGCTTATAAAGACTGAAATAAACCATAATAAAATAGAGGTAAAAGGCTTACCCAAAGGAATATACATGATCAATATAAAAACTGAAGTAAGGAATTTTACTGAAAAAGTGATCATCAGATAAATTATTTCATACCTCTGAAAACATATACTCTTTTTAGTGTTTTGATGGATTTGTGGATGATTTTTCGGAATTGATGTTTTTCCTTAGATTTAATATCTTTATTGGTTTTGATTAAAAATATTATGTTAATTTTATAATAAGTGTAAAATATTCATACATTTTGCTTTTTAGATTTAAAACATATATATTTGTTCGAAACTAAAAAAATATCATGAAGAAACTTTACATTTTCGCAATTTCGTTGATTTCAATATCATCTTTTGCTCAGCAGACTATTTCTTTTGAAGCCAGTGAAGGGTATACAGCAGGAAATATTAATGGACAGCAGGGCTGGGTTACTACTAATAATGGAGCAACACCACCAGTATATCTGACAAGCCAATTGGTATCAGCTGAAATGGCAAGCCAGGGTTCAAACAGTTTTAAAATAACAACAGATGCACCTTACGGACCACAGCAGAGTCCTGTAATGGGTGGTTTCTATACCTTTGCCACCCCATTAACGTATAATAGCTTTACCCAATCATTTGATGTAAGACTGACTCAAAAAAGTACATCGAGTTCAGATTTTGTTTTTAGAACAGTAAGTACAACAGGAGCAGGGGGAATCGTTACTTATATTGATTTCTCTTATGATGGATCCATTCTGCTTGCAACAGCAGGCTCAAATAATTTGGTCAATACCAATCAAACCTGGAATGCCAATACATGGTACAGGGTAAAAATAGTTTCCACAGCTACGGGAATCCAGTATTATCTTAATGATACTCTGATTTACACGGGCCAGCCATTCAGTAACAATAATATTAACAGAATGGATTTTGTACATGATAATTACGGAGGTTCTGCCTATATCGATAATATCAAAATTAATAATGAAGCTGCACTGTCTACAAAAGATGCAGTTAAAAATGACGTAAAACTGTCTATCTATCCAAATCCGGCTACTGATATTATAAAAATCACAACACCAAATAAAATCAAACATGTTGAAGTATATGATATGTCTGGAAAGAAAGTGGATGTAACGTTAAACGGAGATCAGGTAAATGTTCGAAACCTGGCGGCCGGAGCTTACTTACTGAATGTAGAAACAGAAGGAAGAAACTTTACAGAGAAGTTCATCAAAAAATAATTACTGATAAATCTTAGGATCAGCAAAACGCTCCAATTGGAGCGTTTTTGTTATTTTAGAGAATTAAAAATTTTAATCATATGTCAGATCAGAAAACAGCTTATATAACAGGAGGAACCAAAGGAATAGGTTTCGGGATTGCGAAAATTTTACTTGAAAATGGAATTGCTGTAGCATTTTCAGGAAGAAAACGGGATGATGTAATGAAGGCGGAAGAAGAACTTAAGCAATATTCAGAAAATGTTTTGGGGATTGTTTCTGATGTAAGAAGCCTGGAAAGTGAACAGGAAGCTGTGAAATACACCGTTGAAAAATTCGGAAGACTGGATTATATCATTGCTAATGCAGGATTAGGTATTTTTAAGCCCGTAGATGAACTGACGGCAGAAGAATGGAATGATATGATTGAAACCAATCTTACAGGCGTTTTTTATACCTTAAAAGCTTCCGTGGAAGAACTGAAAAAGACCGAAGGGTATTATATTACAATTTCCAGTCTTGCAGGAGCTAATTTCTTTGAAAACGGAACAGGATACAATGCTTCAAAATTCGGCGTGGTAGGTTTCACACAGGCAGCCATGATCGATTTAAGGAAATACAATATTAAATCTACTGTGATTATGCCAGGATCTGTAGCTACTCATTTTAACGGAAATATTCCGTCTGAAAAAGACAGTTGGAAGATTCAGCCCGAAGATATGGGGAATCTTGTACTGGATATTTTAAAGATGAATCCGAGAGTTTTGCCAAGTAAAATAGAGTTTAGGGCAACAAAACCAGCTTAGTAACTACATCTAATGTATTGAATAATAATTTAATAAGTATTATGCATGCATAATATATTTTTTATTTATATTAGCAAAAATTAATTCAAACAAATTCTCTGCATAAACAGTCATGATTTTATGCGCCAAAAGGGAAAAAATAAAATAGTACACGTGAAACCTTAAGGTTACATATGACCCATAAAAAAATTAAGAACAACATATGAAAATATTAGTTTGCATTAGTAGTGTTCCGGATACTACTTCCAAAATTAACTTTACAGCAGATAAGTCTGCTTTCGACAAAAACGGAATTCAGTGGGTAATTAATCCTCTAGACGAATTTGCGTTGACAAAAGCGGTTAAACTTCAGGAATCTCAGGGAGCAACAGTAACAGTAATCAACGTAGGTGATGCTGCTACAGAACCTGTAATCAGAAAAGCTTTGGCCATTGGTGCTAACGATGCGGTAAGAGTAAATCTTGATCCAAAAGACAGCTATTCTACAGCAAAAGAAATTGCAGCTGTAGCTCAAAACGGAGGGTATGATCTTATCCTTTGCGGAAAAGAATCTATCGATTATAACGGAGGTTCTGTTCCGGGAATGGTTGCTCAGTTATTAAACCAGCCTTTCGTAAACGCTTCAGTAGGATTAGACGTAAACGGAAGCGAAGCTACTGCAGTAAGAGAAATTGAAGGGGGAAAAGAAACTATTTCAGTAAAATTACCAGCAGTTATTGCAGGTCAGAAAGGATTAGTAGATGAGAAGGATCTTATCATCCCGAATATGAGAGGAATTATGTCTGCAAGAACAAAACCTTTGCAGGTAGTAGAACCTTCTTCTTCAGAAGTAAAAGTTCAGGGAGTATCTTATGACAGCGTTCCACCAAGAGCTGCTGTGAAAATGGTTTCTCCTGATAATCTGGATGAATTGGTAAGATTACTTCACGAAGAAGCTAAAGTAATTTAATAAGAACCAAGTAAAAAGTAAAAAGATTCAGGATGGTACTGATGGGATTTAGTTCATTACTATTCAATACATTAACAACCTGTAATCCTGAACGTTAAACCTTAAACAACTTAGAAATGGCAGTATTCGTATACGCAGAAAATATAAACGGAGTTTACAAAAAAGCAGCTTTCGAAGCAGTTTCTTATGCTAAAGCTATCGCTGACAAAGCAGGAGATACCGTTACGGCAATCTCTGTAAACCCAACAGATTCTTCAGATTTATTATACAAATATGGAGCATCAAACGTCATCAATATCAAAGACGAAGGTCTTAAAAATTTCTCAGCAAAAGCATTTGCACAGGCTGTAAGTGAAGTGGCAGATGGAAATATCATTGTTTTCCCTCACACTACTGATGCTTCTTCTATTGCACCGATGCTTGCTGTAATGAAGAACTATTCTTTAATTACTAATGCATTGGAAGCTCCTGAAAGCCTTTCTCCTTTCCAGGTAAAAAGAAGAGCATTCTCAGGAAAAGGTTTCATGCATGCAAAAGCAGAAGGAAACGGAGTAATCGTTACTGTTTCTCAAAACGCTTTCGGTGTTAAAGAAAATGCAGTATCAGGTTCAGAAGAAGTGAAAAACCTATCTGTAGCTAATGAAGACACTAAAGTGATCTCTCACGAGCAGAGTTCAGGTAAATTAGACCTTAAAGAAGCTGAAGTTGTTGTTTCTGCCGGTAGAGGAATGAAAGGGCCAGAAAACTGGGGAATGATCGAAGATTTAGCAAACGTTTTAGGAGCAGCTACAGCATGTTCTAAGCCTGTTTCTGATATCGGATGGAGACCTCACACAGAGCACGTAGGACAGACAGGTAAAGCTATTTCTCCGAATCTTTACATTGCAGTAGGGATTTCAGGAGCAATTCAGCACCTTGCCGGAGTAAACTCTTCAAAAACAATCGTAGTAATCAACAGTGATCCTGAAGCACCGTTCTTCAAATCTGCTGACTATGGAGTAGTAGGAGATGCTTTTCAGATTATTCCTGCACTAACTGAGAAAATTAAAGCAATTAAAGGATAAGAAAGTGAATTGTGAATAGTCAATTCGCTTTGCTTGTCAATTTTTAAATAAATAATTTACTTGCGAAGCAAAATTCACTATTGACGTTTGACAATCATCAACAATACAGATAAAAGCTCGGCTTTCCGGGCTTTTATTTTTGCGTAAAAAAGTGAAAACACAATAAAAAATTAATCTATATTTGTAGCTATGGATTATAAGCAGCTAATTATTCGCGGAATATCGTACAGCCAGACCCAGTCGGGGGCTTACGCATTGTTACTGGAGCATGAAGAAACACATATAAAATTACCTGTTGTTATAGGAAATTTCGAAGCCCAGTCTATCTCTCTCGGATTGGAAAAAGATATTCATCCACCGCGTCCTCTTACTCATGATTTATTTACAAAATTTATAGTTTCTGCCAATTTTGAGCTGATTTCTGTCATTATCTATCAGATTGTAGACGGAGTATTCTTTTCAAATATCAACTTTAAAAATAAAGTAACAGAAGAAGAACTGATCCTTGATGCCAGAACTTCCGATGCTGTTGCAATGGCCGTAAGATTTGATGCGCCAATATTTACAACGCAGCAGGTTTTAAATGAAGCCGGAATCTTATTGGAACTGGAAGATGTTTCAAAAGAAGAACAATCATTCTCAGAAACTGTACAAACAGAAGATAACTTAAAATCTCTTTCTATGGAAGAGCTTCAGAAATTATTGGACGAAGCCGTTAAAGAAGAAGACTATGATACCGCCCTTGAAATCCAGGAAGAAATCAAGAGAAGGAAAAAGAAAATTGACTAAAGAGATACTTTTTATATAAACTATGAATTTAAAATTACGCCTGACCATCCTCAGTTTTCTCCAATTTTTCGTTTGGGGAGCTTGGCTGATTACGATGGCAAACTTCTGGTTTGGCACAAAACATTGGGATGGAACTCAGTTTGGAGCTGTGTTCGGAACAATGGGAATTGCTTCTATATTTATGCCAACCATTACCGGAATTATTGCTGACCGCTGGGTAAATGCGGAACGCATATTTTCAGTATTACACATCCTCTATGGGGTTATTCTTTTTATTTTACCTCATTCTGCAGACCCGAATTCCTTCTTTTCAGTAATGCTTTTGGCCATGTGTTTCTACATGCCTACCATTGCACTTGCTAATTCAATTTCTTATACGATCCTGAAAAATAACAATCTGGATGTGGTGAAAGACTTTCCACCGATTCGTGTATGGGGAACTATTGGTTTTATTGTTGCGATGTGGATTACAAACCTTAGTGGGAATAAAGAAACAGAAGGTCAGTTTTACATCGGAGGTGTTGTAGCAATTTTCTTAGGGATTTATGCCCTTACACTTCCAAAATGTCCCCCACAAAAACTTATTGACAAACATTCACCATTATCCGAGCAGCTAGGCCTGAATGCATTTAAGCTTTTTGGAAACTATAAAATGGCATTATTCTTTATGTTTTCAATGCTTTTGGGAGCTGCACTTCAACTTACCAATGCATATGGTGACGTATTTTTAAGTGAATTTGCTCATTTTCCTAAATATGCAGACTCATTTGTAGTAAAGAGATCTACCATCATTATGTCAATTTCCCAGGTTTCAGAAACCCTGTTTATTTTGGCAATTCCTTTCTTCCTGAAGAAATTTGGAATTAAAAAAGTAATGCTGATATCGATGCTGGCTTGGGTTTTAAGATTCGGATTCTTTGCTTATGGGGTGCCGGACGGATTTGGACTTTCATTAATCATTCTTTCATGTATTGTGTACGGAATGGCTTTCGATTTCTTTAATATCTCAGGATCCCTTTTCGTGGAAACGACTACCGACAAAAAGATCCGTTCTTCGGCTCAGGGATTATTTATGATGATGACCAACGGTTTTGGAGCAGTTTTTGGAAGTTATGCCGCAGGATGGGCTATTGATAAGTTCTTTACCCATAAGTTTTCTACGGCTTCAGATCTTTCTGCTTACCTGCAGACAACCCCTGATAATCCTACTTTCCTGAACATTTTAAAGAAAAGCTTCAATGCAGCTGTCAATTCAGACGGAACTCTTTCCTCTGTGGTGATGGTAAAAGACTGGCAGCAGATATGGCTTTCTTTTGCAATCTATGCATTAATACTGGCGGTTTTCTTTGCCGTACTGTTTAAACATAAACATAACCCGGAAGATGTTTCGTCAGTGAAACACTAATTGAAACTTATATTTATTAAGATATTAAATTGCATTTTTGAAAAAAAATGCAATTTTTTTATTTTCAGATATCCTTTTATACAATAAAGCTTTGCAGAAGAAAAATATGGACTTCTATCATGATAGAAACGGTAAGTAGTTATTTTTAATTTGATAATAAATCCTGTTTTTATTTGTAAAATAGCTAAAAATACTGATTTTTTTTTGTAGCTAACAAGTGTTCGGGTACGGAATTTCTATTTTTAAAACACACTATTTAAAACTGTGTTTTTTTTTGTATTTTGGCACTTTAGTAAATATGAAAAATATTCAGTTATTAGGATTACTGTTAGTAATTATAGGTAGTTTTCTACCCTTGGTACATGTGCCTGTAATAGGGAACTGGAACTATTGGAAGCTTGATCATTATCTGGCTATAGCATGCTGGATTTTTTCTGCTTGTGCCGTTTTTGGAATTGTAAATAACAGTGCCAAAATCGTAAGGTTTTTTGGTATTCTGCTTATTCTTTTATTCGGATTTACCCTGGTTGCTGTAAAAATGCAGTCGCTGCAATACTTTAGTTTTTTACCATTCAAATCCTGGCAGGAAACTTTTGCAGGAATTGTTAAACTGAAATGGGGTTGGGCTGTAGAATTTCTAGGCGCTTTTCTGATGGTTTTTGCAGGAGGAAATAAAAAAGTTAACAACAGAACACAAATATAAACATGAACTTCTTAACACTTTTTTCAGCAGGAATTTTGTTGACAGCAGCTACACAGATTCAAGCTCAGGCAACGGAACAGAAAAAACCGGATAATCCGCCTAAATGTACAAATATAAAAGAAGGAACGTTTGTAAGGCCCAATTACCCGGAAGCAATATGGTACATGACCATTAAAGATAATGTTCAAACCGAATATTTCAATAATGGAAAAGACTTTATCAAATCTACATTGGTTTTTGTGGATGACTGCAATTATAAAGCAATCGTGTTGGAGAAATCTGATAAAAATGATCCCGCACAGATAGGGGATGTCTTCAATAATAAAATAGTAGCTACTCAGGATAATATTCTGAAAGTGAATACCAAAATTGAAGGAACTCAATTTGATATAGTATACGTAAAAGTAAAATAAATTCTAACTATAAAAACGGAATCTTTATTCCGTTTCAGCTAAATAAAAATTATATACATGAAAGAAGTATTCATTGTTTCCGCAGTAAGAACACCTATGGGGAGTTTTATGGGAAGCTTATCAACAGTTCCGGCTACAAAACTGGGAGCAACTGCTGTAAAAGGAGCATTAGATAAAATCGGTTTGGATCCTAACCAAGTTCAGGAAATCTATATGGGAAATGTTCTTCAGGCAGGAGAAGGCCAGGCGCCGGCTCGTCAGGTTGCTTTAGGAGCAGGTCTTTCAATCAATACGCCTTCTACTACAGTCAATAAAGTTTGTGCTTCAGGAATGAAGGCCGTAACAATGGCAGCTCAGGCTATTAAAGCTGGTGATGCAGAAGTAATTGTTGCAGGAGGTATGGAAAACATGTCTTTAGTTCCTCATTATTACAATGCAAGAGTGGCTACAAAATTAGGCGATATCAAAATGCTTGATGGAATGGTACTTGATGGTCTTACAGACGTGTACAATAAAGTACATATGGGAGTATGCGCAGAAAAATGTGCAGTAGACTATAATATTACAAGAGAAGATCAGGATAACTTCGCTGTAGAATCTTACAAAAGATCTGCAACAGCTTGGAGCGAAGGTAAATTCAACGAAGAAATTGTGCCGGTTTCTATTCCTCAGAGAAAAGGAGAGCCCGTAATATTTGCTGAAGATGAAGAATATAAAGCGGTAAACTTTGACAGAATTTCAACGCTACCTACCGTATTCAAAAAAGAAGAAGGAACAGTGACAGCTGCAAACGCATCTACTCTGAACGATGGAGCTTCTGCATTGATCCTTGTTTCTAAAGAAAAAATGGAAGAACTTGGATTGAAACCTCTTGCAAAAATCATTTCTTATGCTGACGCAGCACATGAGCCTGAAAACTTTACAACAGCTCCGGCAAAAGCATTACCTATCGCTCTTAAAAAAGCAGGATTAGAAGTTTCAGATATTGATTTCTTCGAATTCAACGAAGCTTTCTCAGTAGTAGGATTAGCTAACAACAAAATCTTAGGATTAGATGCTGCTAAAGTAAACGTAAACGGAGGTGCTGTAGCATTAGGTCACCCACTGGGAAGTTCAGGATCAAGAATTATCGTTACATTAATCAACGTATTGAAGCAAAATAACGCTAAATACGGAGCAGCTGCTATCTGTAACGGTGGTGGTGGTGCTTCTGCAATCGTGATTGAAAACCTATAATTGACACATACAACCACACTGTGTGGAGTAAGCTAAAAACCGGGGTCAAAGACCCCGGTTTTTTTATTTACAGAACAGAATGATACGATCTGACAACCATACATTCAGGTTAGTCAATACATCATTTACCAACATACATGGATGATTTTCAGCCCTTGGAAAGTATAAAATAGCATTAAAACTTTGCTGAATTATTTCAATACCTTACCATTATTATTTTCAAAATAATATTAAAAACCGTAGAATATTCCGTAGTTTTTCTATTTTTGTGCTACTAATATATATTTGAAATGTCTGAAACTGAGAATCGACAGCCTAAAAACATAAAGAATAATCCGAAAATTATGAAAGCCTGGGCTGTATATGACTGGGCAAATTCTGTTTATTCCCTGGTGATTACCTCTACCATTTTTCCCATTTATTACTCTATCCTTACCACCGCTTACGAGAAAAAAGAATACGTAGCAGAAACCAAAACATGGATTGATGTTCCGGTAAGGCATATGATCAAAATTTTTGGAGAAGAATATCAGCCTGATGCTGTTTACGGGTATTCTCTTACCATATCATTTTTTGTTGTAGTATTGCTGTCTCCGTTTTTATCTTCATTAGCTGATACCATCGGAAACAAAAAATCTTTCCTGCAGTTCTTTTGCTATCTGGGTGCAACATCTTGTATGGGGTTAGCTATGTTTACAGGAATGCATAATGTATTTTTAGGACTTTTATTCAGTATTACGGCCAGTGTTGGTTTCTGGGGAAGTTTAGTTTTTTACAACTCATTCCTTCCGGATATCGCTACACCGGACAGGCAGGATGCGCTTTCTGCAAGAGGATATGTCTATGGATATATTGGTTCGGTAGTTTTAGTAGTAATTTGTCTTGTGTTGATTCAGGTTTTTGCCAAAGGAGCAGCTCAGCAGCTACTGTTTACAAGAATCAGTTTCCTGTTAACGGGAGCATGGTGGTTTGGTTTTTCTCAATATACATTCAAACACCTTCCTCAGTTTGGAGATGTGAAAGATAAACTTCCTAAAGATTTAGTGCTGTTGAACTATAAGAATATCTTCAAAAAACATGAAGAGCAGGGAGGCTTTTTCGAAGTATTTAAAGACAATCTGAGCTTCTATAAAGATATTGCAAAAGAAAGTTTTCACGAACTGTTTAAAGTAGGAGGAGAGCTTTTCAAAGATAAAAATCTGAAATTCTTCCTGTCAAGTTTCTTCTTTTACAGTGTAGGAATGCAGACCATTTTCCTTATGGCTACATTATTTGGCAAGAGTGAAATTAACCTTGCTCAGGATAAACTGATCGGAACCCTTTTGGTGATTCAGATCGAAGCAATCATTGGAGCTGTTATTTTTTCAAGATTATCCAAGAGAATCGGTAACAAAAACGTTATTTCAATCGCCATCATCCTTTGGATTGTAGCGTGTCTCTGGGCTTATTTCCTGAACAAAGAAAACCCGACGGTAGAATACCAGTTTTATGGAGTTGCTGCAGTAGTAGGTTTGGTAATGGGTGGTCTTCAGGCCATGTCCAGATCTACCTATTCAAAATTACTTCCGGAAAACTCAATGGAGAACACAACTTACTTCAGTTTCTATGATGTATTGGAGAAAATTGCCATTATTATCGGAACATTTATCTTTGCTACATTGATCGAGCATTTCAATAATATGCGTATTGCGGCACTGTCCATGACCATATTTTTTGCCGCAGGATTGATTTTAATAAGATTCCTGAAGGTTAAAATGAGAAAAGACAGAGAAACATTATAAAATTAAAAGACGTTATTTTTTAACGTCTTTTTTTATCTGGGTAATTCATTGAATTTTATCTATGAAATTATATTTATTTACCATATTTTTTTCGTATTTTTAATAGAAGAACTGAAGAAAGTAAAATAGAAGACAATTCGGCCTGAGTTTTGCTTATATTCAGCGGAATAATTTTTAACTTTGCAAAAGATTAATGTCAATATGACCAACCCTTTATTTTATGCAAAAATAATCCTGTTTGGAGAATACGGAATGATTGAAGATTCCCAGGGGCTTGTTGTACCTTACAGCTTCTATAAAGGAACTTTGAAATTTTCAGATTTAAGTTCTGAATTTGAACTTAATTCCAACAGACATCTGCAGAAATATTCTGAATTTCTTACAGCACTCGATCTTTCCGACGATTTTAAGCTGGATATCGATAGCTTCAAAAAAGATATTTCAAACGGCCTTTTCTTTGATTCCAATATTCCACAGGGATATGGAGTGGGAAGTTCAGGAGCTTTGGTGGCTGCTATTTTTGAAAAATATTCAATCAGCAAACTGAACCCTGAAAATATTTCAAAAGATAATCTTAAAAAATTAAAAGCTGTTTTTGGCGAAATGGAAAGTTATTTCCATGGAAAAAGTTCAGGAATGGATCCACTGATCTGTTATATGAATCTGCCAATCCTTATCGAAAATAAAGAAAATTTAGACAGGGTAAATATTCCGGAAGGGGAAGAGGGAAAAGGAGCCATTTTCCTGATTGATTCGGGAATGACCGGAGAGACAGGACCGATGATCCAGATTTTCTTCGAAAAAATGAAAACAGAAGGTTTCCGTAAAACCCTGAAAGAAGAGTTTATCCGTTACAACAACGCTTGTATCGAATCTTTCCTTAAAAAAGACATGAATCCATTCTTCAGAAATCTTAAAAAGCTTTCTCACTGGGCTTATGAACATTTCCGCCCTATGATCCCTGAAAGTATTTTTAATATCTGGAAAAAAGGACTGGATTCCAACGCTTATTATCTGAAACTGTGTGGTAGCGGTGGAGGCGGCTATATCTTAGGATTTACCAAAGATTACGCAAAAGCTGAAAAAATGCTTGAAGGCTTCCAAAAAGAAGTGATTTACAGATTTTAAACAGATTGGAATGAATTCTGAAAAAGAACCTTTCCAATCCAAAAACTATGTATCAAAATCTTTATTTTACAGATTTTCACAATTCGTGGGCTTTCTCCTCGGAGCACGTTTTTTTGTGGCTTCTCTCCTGACATTTGCTCTCTATGTTTCTACTTTTTTCCTGTTCAACCAGGATGAATCTTTCAGAAAATTTGTCTTCGATTTCAAAGTACATGGGATTATTTTTTGTACTGTTCTTACCATTCTGGCAGGCGGTATTATCAATCAATTCTATGACCTGGAGAAAGATCATTTGGTAAAACCTTTCAGAACTAGGCTACAGAGGTTCATCAAACAGAAATATTTTCTCTACGCCTACCTGGCTCTCAGTGCTATTTCTTTAGGCGTAGCCTGGATGATTTCCCACAATGTATTTGTTTTTTTTGTAGTCTATCAGTTCTTTATGTGGTTTTACAGCCATAAACTGAGCAGAATACTGATCCTGAACAATCTTACTTTTGTCAGTCTTACTTTATATCCATTTTTTGGAATGATGGTGTACTACGAAACCTTTTCCAAAAAGGTTTTCCTGATGGCTGTTTTTCTATTCCTTATCCTGCTATGTATTGATATTGTAAAAGATACTCTCACCAGAAGTGTGGATAAAACATTCGGATATACTACCATTCCCAACTATTTTAAAAGCAGAAATACAAAAATTATTCTGACTTCTTTACTCATCGTTACCATGGTAGTTTCAATGAAGATTATTACAAAAACCGGTATTACCGGGTTTATGGCCTATTATTTTGCCGGAGGGCTTTTTGTCATGATCGTATGCATTTATCTCCTGTTAAATGCTTCCCGAAGAAGTAACTTGTTTACATTGAATATATTACGATTCTGGGTTTTCATTGGAATCATCGCAATGCTTTTAAATGGAATAGAGCATAAATTGTAAAAAAATTCTTTAAATAAACTTAGGTTATTATTACCTTTGCATAACTAAATTTAATAAATAGGAATGCCCATTTTTAATGATACTAAAATTGCATTTGCAGACAAGTCTGATGCACAATTGAGAAAGGCTTACTGGATGTTTAAAATGATTGAACAGCCCGCTCTTACAAGCCTTGGAACATCTGTTCTGAATTTCACAGTACACAATAACTTTCCTTTCGTAACCGGAATTGTAAAAAATACCTTATTTGCACAGTTCTGTGGTGGTGAAACCCGTGAAGAAAGTATGAAAGTGGTGAAACAGCTGTTCAAAAGAGGAGTTGGAAGTATTTTTGATTATTCCATTGAAGGGAAAGAAGATGAGGAAACCTTTGATGCGGTTTGCAAAGAAATTAAGGACATTGTAAGATTCTCAGTAGGAAATCCGGCAATTCCTTTTATTGTTTTTAAACCTACTGCTTTCGGAAGAATTGATCTTTATGAAGCTGTTGGAAAAGGAGCAGAACTTACTACCAGCCAGAAAGAAGAATGGGAAAGAGTCGTAAAAAGATTTGATGAAGTTTGCAGTCTTTGCCATGAACATGATAAAAAAGTAATGGTAGATGCTGAAGAAACCTGGATGCAGGATGCAGCAGACCATCTTTGCGAAGAGATGATGGAGAAATATAACCAGCAGAAGCCTATCGTTTGGAATACCATTCAGATGTACAGAACGGGAAGGTTGGAGTATATGGAAGCCCATCTTCAGAGAGCAAGAGAGAAAAATTACTTCATCGGGTACAAAATTGTACGTGGTGCTTACATGGAAAAAGAAAGAGCCAGAGCAGCAGAAAAAGGGTATGCAGACCCGATTCAGCCAACCAAGGAGGCGTCAGATAAAAACTATAATGCTGGAATTGACTTTGTGATGGATCATTTGGATAAGGTTTCAGCGTTCTTCGGAACCCATAACGAAATCTCTTCTGAACTGATTATGGATAAAATGAAAGCAAAATCTCTGGAAAACGGTAATCCACACGTTTATTTCGGACAGCTTTACGGGATGAGTGATAATATCACCTTCTATCTGTCAGATAAAGGCTATAATGTGGCTAAATATCTTCCATACGGACCTGTAAAGGATGTTGTACCTTATTTGACGAGAAGAGCGCAGGAAAACACCTCTGTAGCCGGACAAACCGGAAGAGAGCTTGGACTGATCAAAAAAGAATTGGAAAGAAGAAAGAAATAATAATATTGTTCTTAAATATATTTGTTAGACCTGCAGTTTTGCAGGTCTTTTTTTATGAAACTTAAAGGTTAGGAATTTTATAACGAATTAGTAATAATCTGGGCAATGATCTTATGTCTTAATCATATTGTAAAATAATTTGATTTTTATTGCTGATTTGATTTTAAATATTTATATTTGATAGAGCCATAAAAAAACATATAACGATATCTTCAATTACTTATTATACATCTGTCTTAACACAGTGCCTCTCCAATACACTAATCACCTTATCTATAGCTAAAATTATAACAATATAAATAGGGGATCAGATGATCTGAAATATAAAATACCATCAGCTGATATCCGTCACAATATTTAAAAATAAAATAAAGCAATAGCTTTAGTTTTCTTCTTCAAATATTTTTTTAACCTGATCATTTCTTTGGTCAGGTTTTTTAAGGCTCAAAACTTTCGAATTTTCCGTTTTCGTAGAACAGAACAATACGTTTTATTTTACTTTGCTGATTACCAAATAGTTGACCCAATAAATGATCGCCGGAATTTTCTAATCGCTGAGAATCCGATATTTTTTCCGGAGCTTTATTCTGGGCCGGTATAACCGATTCTCCAGGACTTGATATTGAAGTTTCTGTGTCCGTTTCATCACTCCCGAATTCATCATCATCATTCATCATTGTAAAAAGATCGGGTAGTGGAGTCGTTTTTATTTTCTCTTCTTCGGTATGCTCTTCGTTAATTTCTGATTCGGGCACCTGTGATTTCAGCATCTCACCTTCTCCGGTAACCAGCCAGTCCCACAGAAGTTCCGGGAAACGGGATTTTATTTTTATGATAAATTCTAGAGACGGTTTATTTCTTCCTGATGTAATATGTGAAATAGACGAACGCTGTACATCTATCTCATCTGCAAACTCAGAGGGAGTAAGTTGAGAATACTCTATAATTTTGGAAATTCTTTCATTTAAACTCATAAAAATAAGTCATTAATTATTTTACAAATGTAACTCTAATAATTTACAAATGCAAAATACAAATGTAAATAAATGAAAATATTCTCTGTATACATTTGTAACTTAATTTTAATTATTTTTAAATCAATAACCTATATATTAATTACAATTGTATTTACTTATTATACTAATCTATCATTACAACCTTCAGCAGGTTATTTGTATCTATTAAAAGACCTATACTTTTCCAAAATACTGGTTTAAAAATGTAAATTCAGTCCATTTATAGTGCTATTTTGTCCGTTAAATATCTTTAAAAACAGAGTATACATTATTAAACTGCTTATATCGTTTTCGGTAATAAGATTATCAATAAATACCTCATAAAACGCATATAAAAGCACTTTTAATAGAGTTACACAGGTAAATTACTGATGTAAATACACCATTTTAAGCCTATATTCGGCTAAATCGAAGGTAAAATAGAGTTCCTGTTAAGCAACTCATCTTATTAAAGAGTAAGCTCTCAAAAAATGTGCTGTTTGAACAATTTTTCGAAGCCAATTTAGTTTTTCACTCATTTTACATATGTATACAACTATAAACAACTTGGTTTTCCACAATTTTTATGTTTAATAAAATAGTCCTCAAATAGTAAAATCCGCCTTTTTATACACTTAAAGTACTATTACAAATACTATTGAGATGAATTCCATAAAGTATTGACTTTTAGTATTTTAAATAGCATACATTAAATTATTCGCAATCCACAATTTTATCCACAGACAATTTGTCTTTCACTACTGTTTAACAATGTTACAAGTGTTAACTTGTTTTCATAACTCGAAAATTGGTTAATTTAAACCTTGTAAACAATTTTAAAGTCAGATGGCAAATGTAAATTTGTGAATTTTGCTGATATTTACAAATGTTAATTTAAGTTTTTGACTAAAAATGGCTAAATTTGATTCTTGTAAACTATTCCTACAATGAATTTTGAACAGATCTATTCCCAAAACCCCGATTTCTCAAATCGCTATATTTCTCCTGAAAAATTATTTTCTTATCTACAGGACAATCTCAGCGATTATATTCAGGAGATCGGAACCTCCTATTTAGATAAACCTATTTATCAGTTAAGTATCGGAACCGGAAATATTCAGGTACTGGCCTGGTCACAAATGCACGGCAATGAATCCAATGCTACCCATGCTATGCTTGACCTTTTAGTAAGTCTTGATAAAGCTCCTGAAATGAAAGAGGATTTATTCAGTAAAATACAGCTTGATTTTATATTCATGCTGAATCCGGACGGATCTGAAAGATGGACCAGATTGAATGCAGCCGATATTGATCTGAACAGAGATTTTCATAACGAAGCAAGCAAAGAGATTAAATTCCTCAAAAAAGCAGTGGCTTCCAAAAAATATGATTACGCTTTAAACCTTCATGAGCAGAGAACCATTTTTACGACTGATGGTGTTCATCCTGCTACGCTTTCATTTTTGGCTCCTTCCGAAAACATAGAACGTACGGTTACTGAAAACAGAAAAAAATGTATGGCTGTAATCGGAAGTGTATACAACCATTTAAAAGAAATAATCCCCAACCAGATCGGTAGATATTCTGATGAATTTTATCCTACTTCTACCGGAGATAACTTTATCAAAGCAGGAATGCCCACTATTTTATTTGAAGGCGGGCACTTTGTAGAAGATTATACCAGAGCAGGAACAAGAAAATATTATACAATTGCTCTTTATTATGCATTGGAAGCAATCAGTGAGCTGAACTCCGATATTACAGGATGGGAAACTTACCTTGAAATTCCAGAGAATCAGGAAACACATTATGATATTATTTACAGAAATGTAAAGTTGAATACAGAGCATGAATGTATCCTGGATATTGCAGTTCAGTACAGGGAGATCAAAGAAGAAGGGAAAAATGAGATCTCATTTATTCCTTTTGTAATGGAAGCTGGTGATGTAAAACAAAAGAAAGGCTGGCTGGAAATAGACTGTACAGGAAAGAAATTTATTTCAGCAACCAAATATCCGAAACTGGATGCGGTTGTGGATTTTAAAATAGAAGATTAAAAGGATTTAAATAATCTCCTCATAAAAAGTTTCGGCAGGCCTTCAGGCCTGCCGAAACTTTTTATAACTAATTTCCAAAATTCAAATGGCTGTCCACTCAATGATAATGTTATTCAATAGGAATGGGCTTTAGCCCATTTAATTTAATGAATATTCATCCGGCTTTAGCCAAAACTTAATTTTAGAATATCGATTCCTCTAAAGATTAGTTAACCACTTTAATTCCATTCGCTACAAATCTGATTTCCTCTTTTGGCTCAGTGATAGCGTCAATTTCAGACTGAGGTTTTTTAGCATCTTCTGCATAATGCTTCTGCTCATTTACAGAAATTACTTTTCTTTCTGCATTACCATCCAATACTACATTTTTTCCTTTTAATGCTGTAGGTACGAAGAAAGCATAATCTTTCATTTTTACAAAAAACTTAGAATTATCTTCTGTCTGGATCGTAAGCCAGCAACCTTTTTTGTCACATACATCAGTTACTTTTCCTTTAATAGATACATTCTCAACTTTTTTGTTGTCTTTTTTAAGCTGCTTATTCAATTTATCTACGGTGATCGCTTTGGATTCAGCAGATGAAGTTACCTGACTTCCATACGTATCACCTACCAAAGCTTTCCCCTCTGGTGGACCAGATTGAGCAAATGCTAATGAAGAACCTGTTAAAGCGGCTGCAAATAATAAAACTTTAAATTTCATGTTTAATATTTTTCTCAAAAATACTAATTAAAATTGAATCATAAAGGAATAAACAATGACAAAAAACAGGTGTTTTAACGAATTTTCAACAAATTTGAAAATCAAAGGCAGATTTGATTATATTTGAGCCCTATACTTGACTATGCAAAAAAAACTGAAACTATGGGATGCCATCATGCTTGTGATGGGATCTATGATCGGAAGCGGGATCTTTATTGTAAGTGCTGATATGATGCGAAACCTGGGATCAGGTTTTTGGCTGATTGTAGTATGGGTGATCACAGGAGTGATGACTGTAGCAGCAGCCATAAGCTATGGAGAGCTGTCCGCGCTGTTTCCAAAAGCCGGAGGGCAATATACTTACCTGAAAGAGATCTTTGGTAAAAGAATGGGATTTCTTTACGGATGGGGATTGTTTACTGTAATACAAACCGGCACAATTGCTGCCGTAGCAATGGCCTTTGGTAAATTTACAGCGTATCTGATCCCATCATTAAACGATGCCGCTCCTATTTTTCAGAGTGGAGAATTTAAAATTACATGGATACAGATTCTGGCGATTGCTGTCATTGTTTTGCTTACCTATATCAATACGAGAGGAGTGGAAAGCGGTAAAATTCTTCAGAATATCTTTACAGGTTCCAAAATTATTGCATTACTAGGTCTTATTGCTGCCGGATTTATATTGGTAGACATTTCTCATTTAGCAGAAAACTTCAGCTGGGGAACAGATTCTTTCAATAACCTTAAAAAAGATTTGAGTGGTAATTTCCTTAAAGAAGGTTGGGAACCCATCGGAGGAATGACACTTTTAGGTGGAATTGCTGCTGCAATGGTAGGTTCTGTTTTCAGTTCTGTTGCCTGGGAAAGTGTGACATTTGTTTCCGGTGAGATTGAAAATCCTAAGAAGAATGTCGTAAAATCAATGATTTACGGTACTTCTGCCGTCATGATCCTTTATATTGCTGTAAACTATGTCTACTTAAATGCACTGGACAGAGACGGAATTGCATTTGCAGCCAATGATAGAGTGGCAGTAGCAGCATCTCAGAATATTTTTGGAAGTGCGGGAACTGTCATCATTGCTTTATTGGTAATGATTTCTACATTTGGATGTAATAACGGATTGATTCTGGCAGGAGCAAGAGTTTTCCAGACGATGGCAAAAGATGGAATGTTTTTTAAATCTGCAGTAAGAAACAATAAAAATGAAGTTCCGGAAAATGCATTATGGATGCAGGGGATCTGGGCTTCAATTCTATGTCTGAGTGGACAGTACGGAAATTTATTAGATATGATCTCTTTCGTAATTGTTCTGTTCTATATGATTACGGTTTTTGGAGTTATTTATTTAAGAATGAAACAGCCGGAACTGGAAAGACCTTATAAGACATGGCTATATCCGGTAACACCTGTTATTTATCTTATCATCGGAACTTGCTTCTGCATCTTATTGCTTATTTACAAACAGCAGTATACATGGCCAGGTTTTGTTCTGGTATTGCTGGGACTTCCGGTGTACTATTTCATCAACAGAAAAAAAGAAAATGCTTAAAATAAAAATATAACAGATTAAAGGGCTTTCAATTCAATTTGAAGGCCCTTATTTTTCAATAATATTTAAAGTATTGTAACTATTATTTGTCGAAAATGTGTAATTTGGTATTTCGTTTTTAAAACAGGACCATGAAGTAAAAACAATAAGTTATGGATACACCAAATTACAGAATGCCTTTCGTACCGTCTACTTTAATGACCGAAGGCGGAAGTATCGATACCTGCGATATGGGGGAAAGTATTGCCCACAATATTATGCTGCTGATCACCACCAAAAAAGGGGAGAACAGATATGATGAAAACTATGGAAATGATGTCTGGAACCTTGAATTCGATAATGGAGTTACAAGTGCCATCTGGGAAAGCGTTTTTATCAAAAGCTTAAGAAGACAGATTCAGGAATATGAACCCAGAATCGTAAACCCGCAGATTGATGCTCATATACAGTTTGTAGAGCACAGCTACGATACTAAAGAACACACCGAAATTAAAAAGAAAGTAAGAATTGCCATCAATGCAAAAATGGAGGAAACAGGAGAACGGTTCAGCTTCTCAACAGAACTGTTTCTGAGTCCGATGTCTATTGATTAATATTTTTAACAGCGAAAGAAAATTATGAATTTAGATCAGAATATTTATTCCAAAGAATCTGTAAAAGCAAGAATGCTGCAGAATGCAACAAAGGTATGGGGATTAAGAAGCCCACAGTCTCTGGATCCTTTTGTAAAACTGTTGATAGATGCATTCAGTACAGAAGTTTTTAAAGCGAATAATGAAATACAGACGGTGAATGCCCGTATATTGGAAAAACTGGCAAAACTTCTTACACCGTCCATATATACACATCCTATTCCGGCTCATTCCGTTGCTTTTACACAGCCTTATGAGTCTTCCGAGGTTTTATTGGAACACACGGAATTCTTCTTCCGTAAACAGATGACTTCCACGGTGAAATCAGAATCAGACAAACAGCTGAATATTCCTTTTACTCCGGTAGGAAATGTAAGAATCAATAAAGTTCACACTTCTATCATGTTTGTAGGAAATACCTGCTACAGCATCGATGACAGATTCAATAAAATCCCTATTGCAAGATTTCAGGGGAAACCCGAAGATTACAGAAAAATTACCATTGGAGTAGATGTAAGCAAATACGTAAGTGAAAACTTCCCGAAATATCTGAGCATATTCTGCTCCAATCCGGCTTTTGAACATCTTGATTTCGTCTATAAATTATTACCGTACATTACGGTGTCAAGTAATGGTAATCCTCTGTTTGTAAGAGAAGGATTAAGCTATCTTACAGAAAGTCAAAACGATGGTTATGAGCAGATGTTCAAAGAGCAATCTATCAGAAATAAAGTGATTGAGGATATTAAAAGTATCTATCGTCATAAATTTATTGAAGTAACAGGAATTTCTCAAAGTCTGTTCTCAGAACCTGGACAGCTACCGCAGAATCTTGATTTTCTTGCAGGAAAAGAAGAAATTACTAAATTCCTGGATAATAAAAGCTACCTGTGGCTTACGTTTGAGTTTCCACCGCAATTTTCGGCAGAAATTCTTGACAATTTCTCATTTGTGCTGAATGCCTTCCCAATCTACAACAGAGGTTGGAAAAAAACCGAGTACAGCCTGGATATTATGGGGAATAACATTCCTTTGGTAACAGACGAAGGAGAGCATTTCCTTTATGTGGATGAGGTACAGGATGGTGACGGAAGAAAATATACTGAAATTCCTTTCACACCAGCCGATGATCTTAAAAAAGGGTTATACACTGTAAGAAAAGGAGGAATGGAGCGCTTCACCAGCAGAAATGCAGTCGACATGATTGCGAATGTTCTGGAACTGACAAGAGACGAAATTGCCGCCTTTTCCCTTTTGAACAGAGATAATGTAAAAGGAGTTCTCAGCGAAATGTCTGACAAAATGAAAACCATGGTGCAGAAGGTAAACAATGCCAAAAGGAATATCAGACAGGAACTGAATTACGTAATCATGGAACCTGTAGAAAAAACAGACCACACCTATGCTTCTTTTTGGGTAACGCACTGTACGCTGGCTAATCATATGCGACCAGGTACTGAACTTTCCAATCAGTTGAAGTCTCAGACGGTAGTATTGCTTACTGAAACATTAGGAGGAGCTGAAGAGCAAAAAGGAACTGACAGCATTCAGGCTTATAAATATGCACTGACAACCAGAGATAAGATCATTTCTTTGGAAGACGTTAAAAATTATTGCCGCATGATTCTGAAAGATGAGGTAAGGGAAGTAAGAGTAAGAAGAGGCACAATGATCAGTAATAAACCAAAAGAAGGCTTCGTAAGAACGGTTGAGGTAGAAATTATTCCCCAGAACTATTCTTTCTATGGAAGAGCCTATTGGGAAAATATGGCCAATATCATCAGAAACCAGATTATTGCCAAAGCTATCGACGGTATTGAATATATTGTAAGAATTACCAATGAAGATGTTGATTTTCAGGATATGTAATTCTTCAAAGATCATTAAATCAGTTTAAAATATAAATGTCTTTATTAATACGCATTTTTAAACCATATCAATAGGAACGGGCTTTAGCCCGTTTTAAAAATAGATAGGACTTCTGTTGGCTTCAGCCAAAACTTATGAATATAACGCAAAGCTCACAAAGTTCTTATTGATAGCCTTAAAATGTTCGCAAGGGCGTTTCACTCAGCAAAGAAAATATGAGCAATCATCTGAGCAATCTTTATGCAAATTTATAAATGCAAGTTAATGAGCTGTATGAATTATTAATTTGGATTCATTCAATAGGAACGGGCTTTAGCCCGTTTTTTTATTTTAAAACATACCTATTGGCCTCAGCCAAAACATAATCACACGGAACCACAATCCAACAATTTCCAATTTAATCCTTTAACAAAACCTGAGATTTTTTTATGAAACTTTTATCCCTTTTATATTCAAAAAAAGTCTATAAAATTTCGTATTTTTGCACGTTGTGATTTTCAGGCAAAGTCACTCCGAATTATGAGCAAATCAACAGAATATATAGAAGTTTACGGAGCACGTGAACACAACCTTAAAAATATTAATGTTAAAATTCCACGCAACGAATTAGTCGTTATTACCGGCCTTTCCGGAAGTGGAAAATCGTCATTGGCTTTCGACACTATTTTTGCAGAAGGCCAGCGTCGTTATATCGAAACATTCTCAGCCTATGCCCGTCAGTTTTTAGGTGGATTGGAGCGTCCCGATGTAGATAAAATTGAAGGACTTTCTCCGGTTATTGCTATCGAGCAGAAAACAACCAATAAAAACCCACGTTCTACGGTAGGAACAGTTACCGAGCTGTACGATTTTCTACGTCTTTTGTATGCAAGAGTTTCCGATGCTTACTCTTTGTCTACAGGGCAGAAGCTGGTAAGCTATACCGAAGATCAGATCCTGGAAACTATCAAAGAAAATTATAAAAAAGAGAAAATCATGCTTTTGGCGCCAGTGGTGCGTTCCAGAAAGGGACATTATCATGAGCTCTTTGTTCAGATGGCTAAAAAAGGCTACGGACAGGCAAGAATTGATGGTGAGCTGCAGGATATTGAGTATGATTTAAAACTTGACCGTTATAAAACCCACGATATCGATATTGTGATAGACCGTTGGATTATCGGAGAGAATGCTTCAGAAGGCAGAATGGAAAAATCATTGCGTACCGCGATGGAAATGGGAGAAGGGATCATAGGGATTCAGAAACTGGGAAGTACAGATATCGAATACTTTTCCAAAAACCTTATGGATGCTGAAACAGGGCACTCTCTGGCGCTGCCTGAACCGAATACATTCTCATTCAACTCTCCAAAAGGAAGCTGCCCTAATTGTAAAGGATTAGGAACCATTAAAAAAATCAATACCGATTATTTCATAGATAATCCAAAGTTATCCATTAATCAGGGAGGATTATTGCCGTTGGAAGATATTAAGTCTAACAAATGGATCCTGTCACAGATCAAAAATATTCTTGAGATCTTTGGATTGGGATTAACCACTCCTTTGCAGGATATTCCGGAAGAAGCCCTGGATTATATCTACAACGGATGTCATAAAGAATTCAATAAAGACCTGAAATATGCAGGAATTACCAAGAAAATAAAGATTGGTTTCGATGGTTTGATTGCTTTCATGGAAGAAATTATCGATGAAAGAGAATCCTACGAAGCTATTTTATTGGAAAGACATTTCACTACAGAAGAAACCTGCCCGGAATGTCATGGAACCCGTCTTCAGCCTTCAAGCTTAAGTTTTAAAATTGACGGAAAAAATATTGCGGAAGTCAATGGTTTAAGCTTAGCAGATTTAAAAGACTGGTTAGCTGACGTTAAAGATAAATTTTCAGAAAAAAATAAAATCATTGCTCACGAAATCTTAAAAGAAATCGAAACCAGACTTCAGTTCCTGCTGGATGTTGGATTGGATTATTTAAGTCTGAGCAGAAGTTCAAAAACCCTTTCGGGAGGAGAATCACAGAGAATTCGTCTGGCAACACAGATCGGATCACAATTGGTCAATGTATTGTATATCCTTGATGAGCCAAGTATCGGGCTTCACCAGAGAGATAACGAAAGGCTGATCCATTCCCTGAAAAACCTGAGAGACATTGGAAACTCTGTATTGGTAGTAGAACATGATAAAGACATGATTCTTGAAGCCGATGAGGTGCTGGATATTGGTCCAAGAGCCGGAAAATTCGGTGGAGAAATCCTTTGGCAGGGAAAACCAAAAGACCTGTTGAAAGCAGATACCATCACGGCTCAATATATCAATGGAAAAAGAAAAATTGCAATTCCGGAAGAAAGAAGAGCAGGAAGCGGTAAAAATATTGTTTTAAAAGGAGCTACAGGGAACAATCTTAAAAATGTAACCCTGGATATTCCTCTTGGAAAACTGGTTGTAGTAACCGGAATTTCAGGAAGTGGAAAATCTTCTTTGATTAACGGAACATTGTATCCGATCCTCAACAAACATTTCTACAGAGCGGTTCAGGAACCATTACCATACAAAAAGATTGAAGGGTTAGAGAATATTGATAAAATTGTGGACGTAGACCAGACTCCAATCGGAAGAACGCCACGTTCTAATCCTGCAACCTATACCGGAATGTTTACTGATATCAGAAACCTTTTTGCTGAACTTCCAGAAAGTAAGATCCGTGGATATAAGCCGGGAAGATTCTCTTTCAATGTAAAAGGCGGAAGATGTGAAACCTGTCAGGGTGGAGGATTGAAAGTAATCGAAATGAATTTCCTTCCGGATGTATACGTACACTGCGAAACCTGCAACGGAAAACGTTTCAACAGAGAAACCCTGGAAGTCCGTTACAAAGGAAAATCAATCTCTGACGTATTGGATATGACCATTGATGAGGCTGTAGATTTCTTCCAGCCAATTCCTAAGATTTTTGCAAAAGTGAAAACATTACAGGATGTAGGTTTGGGATATATTACCCTTGGGCAGCAATCGACAACCCTTTCCGGAGGTGAAGCGCAACGAATCAAGTTAGCAACCGAATTATCAAAAAGACAAACCGGAAATACCCTTTATATCCTTGATGAACCAACAACAGGATTGCATTTCGAAGACGTAAAAATCCTGATGGATGCCATCAATCAATTGGTAGAACTTGGAAACTCGTTCATCATCATCGAGCATAATATGGATGTCATCAAATTAGCAGACCATATCATCGACGTTGGACCGGAAGGAGGAAAGCATGGTGGACAGATTGTAGCACAGGGAACTCCTGAGGAAATTGTGAAGTCTAAGAAAAGTTTGACTGGGAAGTTCTTGAAGAGGGAACTGGAATAAGTATTCATAAAAGGATAGAGCATTTTTAAAATAAAAAATCGAGATAATGATTGGCTAAACTCATCAGGTTTAGCCTTTTTTATGCTTAAAATTACCTTCCAATATTAAATTTTCAATTATTTTTAAAATTTATAACACTGATAATCAGTTAATTAATCTTGAATGTTAACTCAATGTTAACTGAATGTAAAATTAATATGAATTATTTTTAATAACTTTGGTTAAGAGATACAAAAATAGGTTAGTATAATATTTAAAACCAGTTAGTTATGAAAAATAGAATTCAAATATTGATAGCTTCACTTTTCGTTTGCGGATTTGCTGCTGTTTTGAACACTGCTAAAGCTCAAACTACAGATCATAATACCATTCAGGAAATTCAGTTGAACAGGAGTGAAACTTTTAACGATATCAGAAATAAATTAGAAGCCAATTTTGACCTTACCAACCCTGATTACAAACAGGGAACCGTAAACTCTGTCGTAAAGTTTGATATTGCAAAAAATGGGAAGATCGTTAATGTACATTCCACTGGTGATTGTAAAACTGTAAGTAAAGAAATTGAAACAGTATTAAGTGATCTTGATTACAAAGTAGACCGCAAAAAACTGACTGATAATATGGTTGCGTATACTTACGTAATGCCTGTAACAGTAGAGATTCACAGCAGATAGTATTTATTGCATATTATTCAATAATGTGTGAATAATGAAAACTTATCAGTTCAAGTTGTAATAAACAATAGCGTATAAGATTTTAATTTTGGGCTACCATAAAATTAAAACTATATGAAAAATTTAAAGAAGCTGACAAAGTCAGATTTGAAGTCAGTGTACGGAGGAGCACCTGTAAAATACTGTACATTTTGCGAGTGGGCAAATAAAGTAATTTGCAGCGACGTTCCAATCGTTCAGTGCCCGTAAAAAATAAAGCCGCTTACAAAAAGCGGCTTTTCTATTGTTGTGTACTCTTAACAAATTCTGTTAATTTTGCTCTAAGATCATTAGAATTTCCTATTATATCAAAAGTAATATTATCAACTCTCCATCCTTCATCTGTATTGGTGAGATTTACTGTATCCATCCATGTTACCTTAGGGGAAGCCATATTGTATTCAAAAGCTACCAATGCCTCAGCAGTTTTATCCTGTATTTTGACAGATTTGATCTTATAATCTGTAAATCCTTCATACAGGCTGGAAAACATAGCGCCTTCAAAAATTAAAGGTTTCTCATCAGGATGATCACTATTCTTTACCTTTTCAATATCAGCTTTTGATGCACTTATTGCCTCGTCTAAAACTTTTTTTAAATTCTGAGAAAATAAAGTATCCGGAATGGGTTGGTTATAAATAGCTTCGTTAGATTTTCCATATTGCGTATAAAGCTCATTAACTTTTTCGGTGATGGCCGCCTCCGAAGACGCAGCAGACTGAGGCTCGCTCTTGCAGGATACAAAGAACAGGAATATTCCTAAACAGAGAAATAATTTTTTCATGAGACATTATTTTTGTGGTATTTGTCAGAACTTCAGGCTCAAAATGTATACCAAAATCTGTCCATAAAATATTTTTTACAAATCACAAAAATCGATACATTTGAGTAGATAAAAAAATTGTGGATCCTATTCTTAACGTTGCTGTCCGTTCCCTCTGCGTTTACCTTTTTATGGTAATTGCCATCCGTTTATTTGGTAAAAATCAGCTTTCTCAGCTCAATGCAGGAGACGTAGTATTACTGCTGTTAATTTCAAATGCCGTTCAAAACGCAATGGTAGGCCCTGACACCTCTCTCCAGGGCGGAATTATTGCGGCATTGGTTTTGTTTGTTGCTAATTTTATTTTGAAAAGGATTATGTTTTCCAGTCGCTCCTTTCAGACTTTCATGGAAGATGAACCTGTTATTTTGATCAGAGATGGGATTGCAGATCAGGCAGCCCTGAATCGCGTAAAGATTACGGAAAGTGAATTAGAAGAAGCGATAAGAGAACATGGAATTGAAAACATAAATAATGTAAAGCTTTCCGTTCTTGAAGTGGATGGAAATATCAGTGTCGTTTCTCAGGATGAGAAGAGTAAACAGACTCATTATTCAAGGATTAAAAGAAAAATTAAAAGAAAATACAATTAAATACGATGAATTACGAACTAAGAGAAATGCTTCCCAGTGATGAAGCCAGGGTTCTTGAAATTTTCCGCCAGGGAATAGACGGTGGAATTTCCACTTTTGAAACAGAAGTTCCAACTGCTGAAGCCTGGAGTATGGGATATTTCAACGACTGCCGCTGGGTTTTGGAAAATGAGAATAATGAAGTTGTAGGATGGTGTGCCTTAAAACCCGTCAGCAAAAGAGAATGTTATAAAGGAGTTGCAGAAGTAAGCATTTATTTTGATAATGAATACCAGGGAAAGGGATTGGGTTCCGTATTGCTTAAAAAATTGATTTTGGACAGCGAGGGTCATGGATTCTGGACATTGCAGACCAATATCTTCTCTGAAAATGAAACTTCTATCAAATTTCACCAGAAAAACGGTTTCAGAATAGTAGGCGTTCGTAAAAAAATCGGAAAGCTCAACGGAGAATGGAAAGATCTTATCCTTATGGAAAAAAGAAGCGAAAACGTCTAGAGAATTATAAATGATGAATGATGAATAGTATGATAAGCACACTGATCTCCATTCTAAAATTCACTATTGACTTGCGAAGCAAAATTGACCATTGACAATAAAAGGCTGTATATTGAAACCTTAAACTTTAAATTTTGAACTTTGAATTTTTGGCATTACCATTGTTATATTAAAAGTGAAAAAGTAGAAATAATGAAAAATTTAATTAAAGTTACAGGAGTCCTTATTGTGATGTTTATGCTGTCATCATGTGTAGTTCATGACAATGGACATCGTGTGAAAACAGTTCCGCCAGGGCAGGCTAAGAAAGTGTTTGGTGGAAGTGCAAAGGATTATGCTCCCGGGCAGGTGAAAAAAAGAAGCGGTAATTAACAATATTCAAAATAAAAAATTAGCAGTCAGTTTTAACATACATTAGCTTAATTTCAATTTCTTTTGGCATTAACATTGATATATTTCGCTAACGAAATTGAAAAAGTGAAAATAATGAAAAGTATGTTTAAAATGGCTGGGGTAGTTGTGGTAGTAATAATGCTGTCTTCTTGTGTGGTACACGATCATCATGGAAGAAGAATGCCTCCGGGCCATGCAAAAAGGTATTATGGCGGAAGTGCGAGGTACTACGCACCAGGCCAGGTAAAGAAAGTGTATATTTATGACGATCGCGGGCATCACCACAAAGGTAAAGGCCGTGGTCATGGACATCACAGATAAAAAGAAAAGCACTGATTTTTTTCAGTGCTTTTTTTATGATCAGTTATAATCTCGATTTTTTGGGATTAAGGAAGGTATTGAAAACCATTACTTCCTGCCCGAACTTCTTCTCAATTCTTTCGGAAATATTCAAAAGTTCGCTTTGAATAAAATCTTCCCTTACTTCATTATTATCAAAAATTAAAAGGAGATTATAATTTTTACCTTCTTCAATAAAGTCACTGTGCACTTCAGAAAGAATATATTTGTTGACATCCAGCAGGTTTTCAGTCATTAAAACCAGTGTTTCATCAATATAATTTTCCCATTCTTCCAGGTTATCTTTCGTGCAGTGGAAAGTTATACTTAATACGCTCATATTTTTATGAATTTTTAAGATTTTTTTGGATAAATTCTACAGCAAAAATCGGCATTTTTTTCGTAAATTAGCCCGTTAATAAAAATTGGAAATAAATAATTTTCAGACTTACAGCTAAGGGTCTGAATATCATTACAATAAAATTTGTTTATGCAAAAAGAAGGAGAAAGACTGATTCCTATCAACATTGTTGATGAAATGAAGTCGTCTTATATCGATTATTCGATGTCCGTTATCGTTTCAAGAGCGTTGCCGGATGTAAGAGATGGCTTGAAACCCGTTCATAGAAGAGTACTTTATGGTATGTATGGATTAGGGGTATTTTCTAACAGAAAGTATTTAAAATCTGCGAGAATTGTTGGGGATGTATTAGGTAAATATCACCCGCATGGAGATTCCTCTGTATATGATGCTATGGTAAGAATGGCACAGGATTGGAGCTTACGTTATCCTCAGGTAGACGGACAAGGTAACTTCGGTTCTATGGATGGTGATCCGCCTGCAGCAATGCGTTATACCGAGGCAAGATTGAAAAAAATCTCTGATGAGGTTCTTTCAGACCTAGACAAAGAAACAGTTGATTTTCAGAATAACTTCGATGATAGTTTACAGGAACCAACCGTAATGCCAACTAAAGTTCCGAACCTTTTGGTTAATGGTACTTCCGGTATTGCAGTAGGTATGGCAACCAATATGGCGCCCCATAACCTGTCAGAATCTGTAGATGCAATCTGTGCTTATATCGATAATAAAGAAATTACGATTGACGAACTGATGCAGCACATTATTGCGCCGGATTTCCCTACAGGTGGTATCATCTATGGATATGACGGAGTAAGAGATGCTTTCCATACAGGAAGAGGTAGAGTGGTTTTAAGAGCGAAAGTTAACTTTGATGAGATCGGAAACAGAAACGCTATTATCGTTACTGAAATCCCTTATCAGGTGAACAAAGCTGAAATGATCGCCAGAACAGCAGAGCTTGTTAAAGACGAAAAAATCCCTGGAATCCACGAAATCAGAGACGAATCGGATAGAAAAGGACTTCGCGTGGTTTACGAATTGAAAAATGACGCAATCCCGAATGTAGTTCTTAACCTATTATATAAATATACAGCACTTCAGACTTCTTTCAGTGTTAATAATATTGCATTGGTACACGGAAGACCGGAGCAGCTGAACCTTAAAGATATCATTCACCACTTTGTAGAACACAGACATGAGGTAATCGTAAGAAGAACTCAGTTTGAACTTAAAAAAGCAAAGGAAAGAGCACATATTCTTGAAGGATTCATGAAAGTGATCGGAACTCAGGATTCCCTGGATAGAGCCATCTCTATTATCCGTCACAGTGCCAACCCTCAGGCTGCAAAAGAAGGCTTGATCGAGGCATTTGAACTTTCAGATATTCAGGCTCAGGCAATTCTGGATCTTAGATTAGCTCGTCTTACAGGAATGGAGCTTGATAAGATCCGCGATGAGTACGATGCAATCATGAAAGAAATTGCAAATCTTGAAGACATCTTAGCCAATGAGCCAAGAAGATTCCAGATTATCAAAGATGAATTGATCGAAATCAAAGAAAAATACGGAGACGAAAGAAGAACTGAAATTGATTATTCAGGAGGAGAAATGTCTATCGAAGATATTATCCCGAATGAATCTGTAGTTCTTACAATCTCTCACGCAGGATACATCAAGAGAACTTCGCTTTCAGAATATAAAATTCAAAGTAGAGGAGGTGTAGGAAACAAAGCAGCAACAACAAGGGATTCCGACTTCCTTGAGTATATTGTTTCTGCAACCAACCACCAGTACATGTTATTCTTTACAGAAAAAGGAAGATGTTATTGGCTAAGAGTATTTGAAATTCCTGAAGGCTCCAAAACAGCAAAAGGAAGAGCAGTACAAAACCTTATCAACATTGAACCGGATGATAAGATTAAAGCTTATATCAGAACAAACAACCTTAAGGATTCCGAATATGTAAATCAAATGAGCGTTGTGATGGTAACCAAAAACGGTACTATCAAGAAAACATCATTGGAAGCGTATTCAAGACCAAGAGTAAATGGAGTAAATGCTATCGAGATCAGAGATAATGACCAGTTATTAGGAGCTTATCTTACCAATGGAACATCTCAGATCATGATTGCTACTAAAAATGGTAAATGTATCCGTTTCCCTGAAGAGAAAGTAAGAGAAGTAGGTAGAGGATCTATCGGGGTAAGAGGTATCTTGCTTGAAGATGGTGACGAAGCTATTGGTATGATTGTTGTGAACGATGTAGAGAACGAAACAGTACTTGTAGTATCTGAGAAAGGATACGGAAAGAGAACTGCAGTAGAAGACTACAGAATTACCAACAGAGGAGGAAAAGGAGTTATTACCCTGAACATTACTGAAAAAACAGGAAACCTTATCGCTATTCAAAATGTAACAGACGAAGACGGATTAATGATTATCAACAAATCCGGTGTTGCCATCAGAATGGGAATGGATGAAATGAGAGTAATGGGTAGAAATACTCAGGGAGTAAAACTGATCAACCTTAAGAAAAATGACGAAATTGCAGCCATTGCAAAAGTAGAAATGGATAAGGATGTAGAAGAAGATTCTGAAGAACTTGAAGAAACAGAAGAAACAGAAGAAGGAGTTGTAGGATCGCTATTTGATAACCAGGAAAATGACAATGTAACACCTCAGGCTGGAAATGAAAACCCGGCAGAGGAGAATGAGAATTCTGATTCTGAAGAATAAATTGTACAATTAAATATAGAATAGTTATTATGAAGAAACTAATTTTAGGAATGGCTATCGTGGCGTCTGCTTTTGTTTTCGCGCAAAAAGATGCAAATGCTCTGAATGCAAAGCTTCAGGAAGCCAACAAAGCAGCTATGGCTGCCTATGATGCAAAAAATTATGCAGCAGCAGCACCTAAGTTTATTGAAGTTTATGACTTATTAAAATCCAGCGGTCAGGACAATAAAATATATATGTATTATGCAGGACTTAGCCACGCGTTAGCTAATAACAGTGACCAGTCTATCAAAATATATACAGATCTTGTGAATTCAGGATTTACAGGTGTAGAAACCACTTATACAGCAAAAGAAAAGAAAAGTGGTCAGGTTGTGAATTTTGATAAAGCAACCTGGGAGGTGATGAAGAAAAATTCAGACTATACTGATTTCAAAACTGAACAATCTAAAAGTATAGAGACTGATTTGTATGAAACATTGGTTTCATTACTTCTGAATGCTAAAAAAGCTAATGAAGCACTTGTGATTATTGATAAGGGATTAGCTAAATTCCCGAACAATGCCAAGCTTAAAGAAGCTCAGACTACAGCATATCTTCAGTCAGGAAACACAGAAAAATTTGTTGCAGGATTGAAGGAACAATTGGCGAAAAATCCAAATGATGCAGTAAGCTGGTTTAATTTAGGGGTAATGCAGAGTAAAAAACCTGAAACGGTTGCAGATGCTTTAGAAGCATTCAAGAAAGCAATCGAATTAAAACCTGATTTTGCTGACGCTTACCAAAATTTGGTGTATACTACGATTGGTGATGACTCTAAAGTAGTGGCAGATATTAATGCATTGAGAAAAGATAAGCCAGACGAGGCATCTAAATTAATCGATGCAAGAAGAGAAAGATTTGCTAAAGCATTACCATTTGCAGAAGGATGGTATAAAGTAGCACCAAAAAATATTGAAGCTGTTACTGCGTTAAAAGAAATTTATGTAGTAACTAAAAACGTAGATAAAGTTAAAGAAATGAAAGCTAAAGAAGCTGAACTTACAGCTGCTGGAGCAAAATAATCATTTTTAACAACAACAGATACGAAAACCGGAACAGCAATGTTCCGGTTTTTTGTTTTAAACAGAAGGCGTTGACATAGAGTCTTATCCGGATTTTATGTCTCATAAAGGAACTTTTGATCTGTTATGGTTTTTGAGCTAGATTCTGTAAACCTAACAGGTTTTTAAAACCTGTTAGGTTTAATCGGTTAACAGCTCTGTTATACAGTTTCTGTTGAAAATTCTTCATGTCGAATTCATCTGTTCAAAATTTCTGTTTTTTATCGTGATGAACCTTAAATTTCAACCTGAGAAATTCTCTGCAATTCCGTATCTTTGAGAAAAATTTTTATAAGATGATCGAGTGGAAAACCGCCAAGGAATACGAAGATATTACCTATAAAAAATCTAACGGAGTAGCAAGAATTGCTTTCAACAGACCTGAGGTGCGCAATGCTTTCAGACCTAAAACAACTTCAGAATTATACGATGCTTTTTATGATGCCTATGAAGATCCTTCAATAGGGGTTGTATTGCTTTCTGGAGAAGGACCTAGCCCTAAAGATGGAGGCTGGGCATTTTGTAGCGGAGGAGATCAGAAAGCCAGAGGACACCAGGGATATGTAGGAGAAGACGGAAGACATCGTTTGAACATCCTTGAAGTTCAGCGTCTCATCCGTTTCATGCCGAAAGTAGTGATCGCAGTGGTTCCTGGATGGGCAGTTGGTGGAGGACACTCACTTCACGTAGTATGTGACCTTACTTTAGCAAGTGAAGAACATGCTATTTTCAAGCAGACAGATGCTGATGTTACCAGTTTTGATGGTGGTTACGGTTCTGCTTACCTTGCTAAGATGGTAGGCCAGAAAAAAGCCCGTGAGATTTTCTTTTTAGGAAGAAATTATTCCGCTCAGGAAGCTTTCGAAATGGGAATGGTCAATAAAGTAGTTCCTCATGCAGAATTAGAAGATACTGCTTATGAATGGGCACAAGAAATTTTAGGAAAATCTCCAATGTCTATCAGAATGCTGAAATTCGCCATGAACCTTACAGACGATGGTATGGTAGGACAGCAGGTTTTCGCGGGAGAAGCAACCCGTCTTGCCTATATGACAGAAGAAGCTCAGGAAGGAAGAAATGCATTTCTTGAAAAAAGAAAACCTAACTTCGGAGAAGATCAATGGATATCATAACATTAGTAATGGGTAATAAGTAATGAATAATATCTTTTATTACTTATTACCCATTGCTCATTACTTATAAATATATGACTGATTGGATAAAAGCCGCAAGGCTAAGAACTTTACCGCTTTCCTTAAGCGGAATTATTATGGGTGCTTTCATTGCAAAATGGAGGCTCTACGGAGAAGGGGGAACGTGGGACTGGAAAATCCTTGCACTCGCTCTTTTGGTTACGCTTTTATACCAGATTTTATCAAATTATGCCAATGATTATGGTGATGGAGTAAAAGGAACTGATGCCAAAAGAATCAATGAAGCAGAAGCAAGAGCTGTAGCATCAGGGAAAATTACAGCAAAACAGATGAAAACAGCAGTAATTCTTTTTGCCGCTTTATCTTTCATTGCTACCATCGCTTTGTTGTACGTTGCTTTCATTCCCAACTATATGAATGAATTCTATATCTTCATAGGATTGGGAGTAGCAAGTATCCTTGCAGCTATTGGATATACGGTAGGTAAAAAACCTTACGGTTATATGGGCTTAGGAGATATCTTTGTGTTTATCTTCTTTGGATTGGTTTCTGTATGTGGAAGCTATTTCTTATTTACAAAAACATTCAGCTGGGATATATTATTGCCTGGTACAGCTGTCGGAATGATGAGTATGGCCGTTCTTAATCTGAACAATATGAGAGATATCGAAAGTGACAGACTATCAGGGAAAAACAGCTTTGCATTAAGAATCGGATTCAAAAATGCAATGATCTATGAAATGGTTCTGCTGCAGCTTCCGTTATTGCTTATCCTTGTATTTTTAGGAATGAATGGATTTATGCAACAGCAAAACTATTACGTTTTCATCGTAATGATTCTGTTATTTCCACTATCCAAGCTGAGAAGAAAGATTCTATCTGTAAAAGAACCGAAAGAATTAGATCAGTATTTGAAGCAGGTAGGAATCATGACTTTTGTAATGGCTGTTCTTACGGCAGTGGGGCTTAACTTATTTAAATAATTTTTAAAATAAAACACTTATGAATTCCAATGTCTATGTTGAAGCTCAAATGCTTATCAGAAAACCCGTTGAAGATGTTTTTGAAGCATTTATCAATCCTGAAATAACAACGAATTTCTGGTTTACCAAATCTACCGGAAAATTAGAAGAAGGTAAGACAGTTACCTGGGAATGGGAAATGTACGGCGTAAAAAATGAAGTGAAAGTTCATAGAATTATTCCGAACCAGCTGATCAGTACAGAATGGGGAGAGCCTTCAACCAACGTAGACTACGAATTCAAAACCATGGAAAAAGGAACTCTTGTTATCATTAAAAGCTATGGATTCAGCCAGACCGGCGAAGACCTGTTAAAAGTAATTAATGACAATACAGGAGGCTTTACAACGGTTTTAGACGGTTGTAAAGCGTATCTGGAACATGGGATTAATCTCAGGCTGATTGAAGATAAATTCCCACAGAAATAATAAATTAAAAAAACACAGATGGCACGAATGCTTTCACGAATATCACTCTTTATTGTGCTGTTTGTGAAATGATTTGAGTCATTTGTGTTTAATAATAATTGAAATTAAATTTAAAATGAAAATACAATTCTTAGGGCAAAATTGTTTCCTGTTCACCTACAAGGACAAAACAATTCTGAGCGACCCTTTTTACAACTACAAAAAAGCAGAATCAGGTTTTGATATTGCTGCTCAAAAAATCGACTATATCCTGTTGACCCATGCTCATGGTGATCATATTGCAGATGTAGCAGAGGTGCTGCAGCATTATCCGGAAGCTACCATTATTGGAGTTCCTGAAGTATGCGGTTATTTCCAGCAGGCTAAAAACAGAGACGATGTGAACTTAGGAGGATCGGCAAAAATCGACGATCTTAAAATTTCCATGGTTCCGGCTCACCATACAAGTTCTTTTCCGGATGGAAGCTACGGAGGCGTTCCTGTAGGGTATATCTTCAGACTCCCTGAAGGTAAAAACATCTATCTGGCAGGTGATACAGGAGTAATGGCTGATATGGAGCTGTTCCCAAGACTTTACGGAAACATTGATCTATCCATCCTTCCCATCGGAAGCCACTACACCATGTGTCCTAGAAAAGCTTCTTTTGCAGCAGCAGAGCTATTGAAAACTCCAAAAGTAATCGGATGTCATTTTGATACTTTCCCTGCCATTGAAATTAATCATGAAAGTGCATTACAGCATTTTGCAGATAAAAATGTAGAACTTGTTTTACCAAAACTGGGGGAGACCTTCGAATTTTAATCAATAACTGAACCGGAGGTAATCTGAAAATTAGAAAAATGGAAATGATGCGTAAGGTATTAAAAACAAAAAAAGATAATTATCAAATTACCTCTCTTCTTACTTTAAAACAAAAAAAAATGGCAAGCTACCTAAATCACACCGCTACGACCGATTACCTTTGCTGCGTTCCCACCCTGGAGGATTCTCAGGAGCTGGTTGTTTAGGACTTGCCGTTGCAAAGGTAGGAATATTTTATAAACTTCAAAACTTTATTAAAGAAAATTAGTCGAAAAAATGCAGTGGTAAAGCTAAATGCCTGACATTTAGAGGGAAAATTTTTCAACTTTTTTCTAAAAATTTAAATATGACGAAAAGTCCATCAACACTAGGAATTATACTTTTTATTGCTACAATGATCGTTTTCTTTGTAGTATATACTTTTTTTTCAGGAATCAATTATTTTGATATCTCCCTGAAAGCCAATGCTTTTGTTTTACCTCTTTTATATGCCGGAGTTGCTTTCTGGTCTGTAAAATCGTTTTGGAACAACCACAGAGTAGTAAAATTCAAAGAAGCTTTCAAAAGAGCATTTGTTCCGATGTTCATCGGAGGAATTCTTTCCATTTTCAGTATTTATGCGTTTTTAACCTTTGTAGATCCTGCAGCTAAAAGCCTGCTGAACTATCAATATGTACAGAGACAAAAATCAGAACTGGATACAGAATATACCTCTGCAAGAAAAATTCTCAAGCATCAGAAAGATATTGATGAGCTGGATCAGAAATACAAGGAAAGACTGCAAAGCTTCACTCCTGAGGCAGTTAAAGGAAAAGATATGCTTACCGCAAGTCATTTTTCAGGATATTTTGCAGCAATTCTTATATTTTACGTAGTTTTGTCGGTGTTTTTCGGAGCATTTTTCAGAACAAGAACAATACATCAGCCCGAAGAAACCAATCAAGCCTAATTTTTATTAAAATTAAATGAATTTATCTATAGTTATTCCGTTACTGAACGAAGAAGACTCTTTGGAAGAACTTTTTTCAAGAATTGATAAAGTGTGTACAACCAGTAATTTATCTTATGAAATCTGGTTTGTAGACGACGGAAGTACAGATTTGTCGTGGAGCATTATTGAGAATATGAAAGTTCAGTATCCTCAGATCCACGCTATTAAATTTTCCAGAAATTATGGAAAATCCCAGGCACTTCATGCTGCCTTTGAAAGAACAAACGGTGATGTAGTGATTACAATGGATGCTGATTTACAGGATTTCCCGGAAGAAATTCCGGAACTCTATAATATGGTAATTCATGATAATTATGATATCGTTTCCGGTTGGAAAAAGAAGCGTTTTGATAATGTAATGACGAAAAATATTCCGTCAAAATTATTCAATGCAGCAGCAAGAAAAGTTTCAGGAGTTTATCTTCACGATTTCAACTGTGGTCTGAAAGCCTATAAAAGACAGGTGGTAAAATCGGTTGATGTGTACGGAGATATGCACCGTTATATCCCGGTATTGGCTGCCAATGCGGGTTTCAGAAGAATTACCGAAAAAGAAGTGCAGCATCAGGCAAGACCTTACGGAACTTCAAAATTCGGAACAGAAAGATTTGTAAGAGGTTTTCTGGATTTGATAACGCTTTGGTTTGTAAGTCGTTTTGGAGGAAGGCCAATGCATTTCTTCGGAGCAGTAGGAACTTTAATGTTTATCGTCGGTTTCCTTTCAGCACTTTGGCTGGGAATCTCTAAACTGATTGATGTGGCAAGAGGAATCTACGGACATTTAATCACCAATAATCCATGGTTCTTTATCGCATTAACCATGATGATTATGGGAACACTTCTCTTTATCGCTGGATTCTTGGGAGAAATGATCATCAGAACCAATCGTGAGCACAAGAACTATAATATCGACGAAGTGATATAAATTCAGAGGGGTATTCAGTTAAACATACTGAAAATAATCTGTTAATGTAAATCTTTAGTCGATGTATGACCATTCCCATCCTCTGGAGGGGTGGCGAAAATTCAAAGAATTTTTGACGGGGTGGTTACGCTAAATAATCACTCCAATTTCAATACATAAAAAGCACTCTGCAAGCAGGGTGCTTTTTTGTAATTTTATAAAAACTTTTAACTTAATGTTTAAAACCCAACCCATACTTTTTTATTTTCTTTTATTATTAATGGCTTCATGTTCATCCAATAAACTTTCCGGTTCATGGGAGTTTATTGATATTTATGATGGTGAAATTCGTAATACGGATACGTTGAAAAATAAAACAAACAATTCCAGATACGGAACAGGAGTTCTGACATTTTATCGGGATAAAACATTCAGCTCAATGGGGAACAGCGGAATTTACCATGTAGATAGTAACCTGTTGAAAATGAAGTATAATGATGACGAAAATGTAACCCCAATGAAAATTTCCAGCGTAAGTAAAAATTATTTGCTTTTATTTTCAATGGCAGGAAGTCCTAAAACCTGGTTTTATAAAAAAGTAAAAGAAAAGACGAATAAGAAATAGCTTTAGGAAAAGCAAAAAATTGAAAATTATCAGGTATTTTATTGTCAAAAGACAAAGATTTTTAGAAATTTTAATCCTATTTTTGTTCAAAGTAATATTGAAAGTGCTGTAAGAAGCATGAAAAGGGCTTTAAGAGATTTTCAGTAAAAATCATTACGATTATAATATAGAATATTTGAAATTACATATGAAAAAAATTGTATACACATTGATGCTGGTGGCAGTAGTTTCCTGTGGAAAAGTTTCTCCAAAAGGAAATATTGAAAAGAAAGATGTGGATGTTTCGGAGTTCGTAAACCTTGATCTGGAAGGAAAATTCCGAGTATTTTATGCTAAAGGTCCAAAGAATTTTGTAGAAATAGAAACCTATCCGAATGTAGCAAGTAATCTGGATGTGGATGTAAAAGACAAAACACTTTTCATCAAAGAAAAAAGAGGTACAAAAGGTGTAGATTTTTATAATGTAACGATTTATTCAAAATATAACCTTGAAAAAGTAGCCGTTTCAGATTCTGTTGAAGTGAACATTTCAAGTGAAATCAAAACAGACAATTTCAGACTCAGTATGAAAAATAATGCAAGTTTCATGGGATCTGTCAACACAAGAAGAGCAGAAGTGGAAATGCAGAACAGAAGCCGTGCTAATTTTCTTGGATTGTCAAAAGAAGCTGTTATAAAAATCTCAGATACAGCAAGTTTAATTGCTCCTTACTGGAAAATAACCAACCTGAATATTGATTCTAAAAACGGAAATTATGCAGAAGTAAATGTAAAAGATTCCTTAAAAGGACATATTCAGAACACCGCAAAATTTGTCTATTATAACGATCCGATCAGGGCGTTTAAAATTGATAAAACGACGAAAGTTGAAAACAAAAAACTGGATTAAAAAGAGTGTTATTTAAATTAGAAACTAAGAACTTTACAAATTATAAAAGAACAACATATAAATATGAATACACTAGAAAAAGCGAAACTTTGGTTAAGTGATACCTTCGATAAAGAAACGAGAGATGCTGTACAGACGTTGATCGATAGCAATTCCCCAGATCTGGAAGATTCTTTCTACAGAGAACTGGAATTCGGGACAGGAGGAATGCGTGGGATAATGGGAGTAGGAACCAACCGCTTGAATAAATATACATTAGGACAGGCTACCCAGGGCTTGGCAAACTACATGTTACAGCAATTCAAAGGAGAAGAAATTAAAGTGGCCATCGCTTATGATGTTCGTAATAACTCAAAAGAATTCGGGAAACTGGTAGCAGATGTTTTGACGGCAAACGGAATTAAAGTATTGCTTTTCAAAGATCACAGACCGACTCCTGAATTGTCTTTCACAGTACGTGACAAAAAATGTAATGGAGGAATCGTGTTAACAGCTTCTCACAATCCGCCGGAATATAATGGTTATAAAGTATATTGGAATGATGGAGCACAGATTGTTCCACCCAATGATGAAGCCATTATCAATGAAGTATATTCTGTAAAATTTGAAGAAATTAAATTCAACGGAAATGATGATCTGATCGAATGGATTGGAGAGGAGCAGGATGATGTATATATCGATGCATGTATTGAAAATTCAACCTATCAGAACGTTGGAAAAGAAAATTTAAATATTGTTTTCACGTCCATCCACGGAACAACGTATACAACTGTTCCCAAAGCCCTTGAAAAAGCAGGATTCAAAAAAGTGGATCTTGTGAGAGAACAGATGATCCCAAGCGGAAATTTCCCAACAGTAGACTCTCCAAACCCGGAGGAGCCTGCAGCACTGGAAATGGCAATGGATCTGGCAAGAATTACCAATGCAGATATCGTGATCGGAACAGATCCGGACGGAGACAGATTAGGTATTGCAGTAAGAAATCTTGACGGTGAAATGCAATTACTGAACGGTAACCAAACCAATACAATCCTTACTTACTACATCCTGAATGAATGGAGAAAACAGGAAAGAATTACCGGAAAAGAATTCATTGGTTCTACGATCGTAACTTCAGATATCTTCTTTGATATTGCACAGAAATTCGGGGTAGAATGCAAAGTAGGTCTTACCGGATTCAAATGGATTGGAAAAATGATTCGTGAAGCAGAAGGAACTCAGAAATTTGTATGTGGTGGTGAGGAAAGTTTCGGATTTATGACCGGAGATTTCGTTCGTGATAAAGACTCTTGTGGAAGTATTCTTTTAGCCTGCGAAATTGCAGCCTGGTGCAAAGCCAACGGAAAAACAATGTACCAGTACATGATTGAGATCTATGAGGATCTTGGAATGTATTACGAAGGATTAATCAATATCGTAAGAAAAGGAAAAGAAGGCGCTGAAGAAATTCAGAATATGATGAAAAACTTCCGTGAAAACCCTCCAAAAGAGCTGGCGGGATCATTAGTGGAAGAAGTAAAGGATTTCAAAGAACAGACAAGCCTTACCGTTTCTACCAACGAGAAAAAAGTAATGAATGATATTCCCAAATCTAACGTATTGATCTATTACACCCAGGATGGAACAAAAGTATGCGTAAGACCATCGGGAACAGAGCCAAAAATCAAGTTCTATGTTTCAGTGAAGGATTCCATTACTTCAGAAGCAGATTTCAGAGACAAATTAAAATCATTGGAAGCTAAAATAGGGGCCGTTAAAACAGATTTGAAGCTGGATTAATACTCTGAAAACAGCAGATGATAAAAAAAATTATAGCAATATGCATACTCTCTGCAGCTGTAGTTTCCTGTAAAAAGGAAACTGCAGTTTCAGAAGTAAAACAGGTAAACGATTCGATTGTTCAGACTGAATCCAGAGAAGATCAGTATAAACCAATAGACACAACCTGTTCATCTACCAGCAAAACGGAAGATTACATCACATCTCTTCAGTGGTACCGCACCAAAATTGTAAAAGAGATGGCTGGAAACAGTCCGGAGCAGAATGACAAAGTATACGAAGATTATTTAAAAATAAGAGGAAAGTATACAGAGTGTCTTATGAACCTTCATACTGATGTTCTGGATAAATATGTGAATTATTATAATTACGATAAGGATCAGTACAACTTGCCGGACAATGTTAAAAAAATAGCTTCGGAATTGAAGAAAGCAGGTCTTGAGTTCAGGGAAGTAGGAGAAGGAATGACTGAAATATGGACCATTCCGGGATATTATTCATCCTTGTTTAAGAATAAAGTAACTCCTGATTATGAAGTCTATATTTCACAGACTGATAAAGAAAGTGAATCCAATTATGCAGCTGATGCTGGATTAATAATTACCTGGGAACAGCTGGGAGACAAGCTTATGTTCTGGGAAAACTTTATGAACAAATACCCTGAGAGCAATCTTATAAAGGCTGTCAAAGAGGACTATAAAATATATTTGTCTGATTATCTTTTGGGAATGGATAACACGCCAACCTATGAAAGAGACATGGACAAAGGAACCGGAAAACTAAACGATGAAAACAGAGCGGAATTCAACAGGATGATCAAAAAATATCCGAATTCCTATACAGCCAAAAAAGCAAAAGAGATCATGACTCTTTTTGATGCACAAACACCGGTAGATCAAATAGATGAGAAGATTCATGGAGAACGATAATATAAATTTAAAATAAGAAAAAGTGAAAGTTTCAAAATTAGCAGCGAACCTGATCGGTTCTGAAATTGTAAAAATTGGTAACGAAGTAAATGATCTAAAAGCAAAAGGAGCGGAAATTGCCAATCTTACTATTGGTGATCTGAATTCTAATATCTATCCTATTCCAGCATTACTGAAGGAAGAGATTCAGAAAGCATATCAGAATAATCTGACAAACTATCCGCCTGCCAACGGACTTTTATCTTTAAGAAAAGAAGTTTCCAAAGACCTGAAAAAAAGATGGAATCTTGATTATTCTCCAGAAGATATTTTGATTACTGCAGGATCAAGACCATTGATCTATGCTGTATACAAAACAATTGTAGACGAAGGAGATAAAGTTGTGTATCCTACACCATCATGGAACAATAATCACTATGCTTATCTTACTTCTGCCAACGCTGTAGAAGTGAAAACAAAACCAGAAACCAACTTTCTTCCAACTGCAGATGATTTAAGACCGCATTTGGATGGAGCAGTATTGTTAGCTTTATGTTCTCCATTGAACCCTACAGGAACCATGTTTACAAAAGAACAGCTTTCTGAGATCTGCGAACTGGTGATCGCTGAAAACAAAAAAAGAGGAGCAGATGAAAAACCGTTATACCTAATGTATGACCAGATCTATTCTTGCCTTACTTTTGGGGCTGAGCATGTAGATCCGGTTTCTCTTTTCCCTGAAATGAAAGATTATACAATCTATATCGACGGTATTTCAAAATGCCTTGCAGCAACAGGAGTACGTGTAGGATGGGGATTCGGGCCTTCACATATTCTGGACAAAATGAAAGCGCTTCTTACCCACGTTGGAGCATGGGCACCAAAACCAGAGCAGGAAGCAACCGCTAAATTCTATGAAAATTCAGAAAATGTAGATACTTTCGTTGAGGATTTTAAAGGTAAACTTGAAGAAAGCTTAAAAGTTCTTCACAACGGAGTTCAGGATCTAAAAGGAAAAGGACTTTCAGTGGACAGCATTGAACCAATGGGAGCTCTTTACCTTACTATTAAATTAGACTATATTGGAAAAACAAAACCAGATGGAACAGTCATTGAAAACTCTTCAGACCTGGTATTTTACCTGATTAATGACGCAGGAGTGGCTTTAGTACCATTCTCAGCTTTCGGAGAAGAAAAATCAGAACCTTGGTTCCGTGCTTCTGTAGGAGGATTGGCTGTAGATGAGATCAAAGTAATGCTTCCAAAACTGGAAAGTGCTTTGAACAATTTAAAGTAGTCTTCACATAAAAACATATGCTTCGACTCTGTCCGGCATGACATCATTAAACCCAGAATAAGTATTAATGTGTCACGCTGAGCAGAGTCGAAGCGTTTTTTATACCCCCTATAAAACCATGAAACTTCCACAGAAATTCTTTCTTGAAACAAAATATGTGTTTTTTTCAACGCTGGCAATCATTGTAATAGTAATTTTCAGTGTTTGGCTTTCAGGAGAAGCATCTCACCGTTCACTATTTCAGAATTCAATGCTATCAACCTCAGTTTTGGCTGGTGCATTTTTCCTGTTTATTACTTTGGGATTATATTTTGGATTGAAGCTAAAGGACAATATCGGAAATATTTTAAGTAAAGAAAGAATATAGAGATATGCTGATAAAACACCAAAATTCGATGGTTTTGACTTTGATCCACCAGCTGTTGGTGATGGAATAGGAGGTGTTATTTTCTCTATTCTTTTATGGATTATAATTTCCATTCTACTCATTTTTGTTTCTTATTTTTTCGGTCTTTTCTTTTGGTCTGCTGTATTATTACTGGGAGCTATTCTGTATTGGATTTTTTTCAGAGCTTTGAGATTGGTTTTCAAAAACTCAGGAAAATGTAAGGGGAATTTGTTAAAAAGTTTGGGATTCGGAATTTTCTATTCTTTTCTTTATATCTCCTGGATGTATGGAATTATTTTTCTGATCAGATATTTGCATTGAAGTTGTGTTTGTTGATCAAAAAATTAAATAAATATTAAAAGTTAAATAATCATTTTGTAAGATACTTAACAAGGAATTATCTTTGAGGCTTTTACACACCTGAATATAATAAAGTCGAAAATTACACGATGAAAAAACTGAGATTTCTACTCTTACCAGTTTCAATACTGGTATGCTCACAAGAGGTTGATACATTGAAGGTACAGGAACTTCCCAAAGAAGCTGAGCTGCCAAAAGTACAAACTTACACCTTGAAGGACGGATCTGTCCGAACTTATCCCAAGCCTAAACTATTGGATTTTGTAACCAAATTACCCAGAAACTTTATCAATACCAATAAAGATTTTGTAGCAAAAGACCATGCGTATTATCTGGGCGGTGCTGTTGCAGCGACGTTGATTCTCCTGCCATTTGATCAGAAACTGATTGACAATTCAAGAGAGCTGGCAGAAAAATGGGGAATGGATAAGGATAACAACTATCACAAAGTAGGAGGTGTTTTTAAAATTCCTAAAGATGTCGGATCTACACTGTACCTGATCGGTAACGGATCTACATTAGTATTATTAGGGATTGGTTTCGGAACCTATGGATTGATAAAAAATGATTACAGAGCCCAGGCAACTGCCAGTGGTTTAATGGAAAGTTTAATTCTTTCCGGAGTTTTTACCCAAACCCTTAAAAGAATTACAGGAAGAGAAAGCCCGTTTATTGCAGAAGAATATGGTCATAAAGGCGGGGCGTGGAATCCGTTTCCAAGCTTTTCTGCATTCAGTAAAAATACCTCGAATTATGATGCAATGCCTTCAGGCCATTTAACCACCTTTATGGCTGGGATCACGGTAATAGCAGATAACTATCCGGATGCAAAATGGATCAAACCTGTAGGATATACGCTGGCAGGAGCATTATGCTTTCAAATGATGCAGAGTAAAGTTCACTGGGCTTCAGACTATCCTTTAGCCTTATTAATGGGATATTTTATAGGGAAAACAATATCAAAAAGCAGATATACTTCATCAGAAGGAACTATTGGAAAAACAAAATATAATCTCAATTTTGTAGCATCCCGCCAATGGGAATACAATATGGTAGGTGTAAAACTCTCTTTTTAAACTGCTGAAATCTCTGTTTTGTAGAGTAAATAAGATACTTTTCACTACATTTGGTCTCAGGATAAAGGATTTATTCGGACTTTTACAGATGTCGGAATGAAACCTCCTGATTTAAAAAGAATTACTTAATATTGTATTGAATGAAAATAATAGCTGTTATCCCTGCACGTTATGAGGCAAGCCGTTTTCCAGGGAAATTAATGCAGATTTTAGGAGAAAAAACCGTTATTACCACAACCTATGAGAATGTAGTGGAAACCGGGCTGTTTGATGAAGTATTTGTTGCTACAGACTCTGAAATTATTTTTGATGAAATCGTAAAAAATGGTGGTAAAGCCGTAATGACAGGGCAGCACGAGACCGGAAGCGACCGTATTGCTGAAGCAGTGCAAAACATAGACTGCGATATTGTGATCAATGTTCAGGGAGACGAACCCTTCCTTAAGCTGGAGCCATTACAGCAATTGATTGAAGTTTTCAGAAATGATGACCAACAGGAAATATCTTTAGCTTCTTTAAAAATACAACTGCATGAAAAAGAAGAAATTGAAAACCCTAATAATGTAAAAGTGATAACTGATAACAATGGTTTTGCTTTATATTTTAGCCGTTCTGTAATCCCTTTTCACAGAGAAATTTCTTATGATGTAAGTTATTTTAAACATATTGGAGTATATGCTTTCAGGAAAGAAGCCTTACTGCAATTTTCAAAGCTGGCTATGAAACCTTTGGAAATATCCGAAAAGATTGAATGCATCCGGTACCTTGAATATGGAATGAAAATCAAAATGATAGAAACCAATTTCGTAGGAGTAGGCATTGATACTCCTGAAGATCTTGAAAAAGCCCGAAAACTGATCTGAAATTAGCAAATTGATCTTTGTATTTTGCCTTTTTGCAATTTTACATAAATCCCCCTATATTTGAATCTATAAATAAAATTAATGAAGAAGTTATTATTAGTATTTGGACTGATATTTTCGCATGTGATATTCGGACAGACCGCAAAGGAAATTATTGACAAGAACATTGAATTATCCGGAGGTTTAACCAATTGGAAATTATTAAACTCAGTATTGCTTCAGGGAAAAGTAATATTGGGAATTAAAGATGAATATCCGATAAGAATTTTTCAGCAACGTCCAAATCTTACTAAAACATTGATTACTACAGGCGGAAAAGAAACCGCAATAGAAGGTTTTGATGGCACCAAAGGCTATGCAATGAATTATGCAGCCAACAAGCTTCAGGAATATCCTGAATATGTGCCGGAAAGTTTTGATAATGATTTCATTGATTGGGAAAATAAAGGTTTTGATGCCAAATACCTTGGAAAAGAAAAAGTAGGAGAAATCTACTGCCACAAGGTAGAACTTACCAAGAATGTAAATAAGAATATGTATTATTTCGATACAAAAACTTATATGTTGATCAAAGAAGTGAAAAAAGATGAAACGCTGATCTATTCTGATTTTAAAAAAGTTGGAAATATTATTATGCCTTTCAGAATTGAATCTTCAAGTGCTAAAAAAGACGGAGATTACGTGATGTTATTAAACAAAGTAGACATCAATAAAGTTTTTCCGGCTAATATTTTTAAGTTTTAATTCAACTGCAGTTCTCTGCATACAATTATAAGACATGAAAAAGATTTTTTTACTGCTGCTTTCTTTCATAGCATTTCTGCAAAGCTGCACTAACCAGAAAAGTGAAATTTCTAAAGCTAAAACTACAGAACTTATGGGAAAAACAATATATGACTTCAAAGTAGAAGGTCTTGATGGCAAAGAAATCAATTTTGCAGATTTTAAAGGAAAGAAAATCCTGATTGTTAATACTGCTTCAGAATGTGGGTTTACACCACAGTATACAGATCTTGAAAAGGTATATGAACAATATAAAGATAAATTGGTAGTGATAGGATTTCCTGCAAATAATTTTGGAGGACAGGAACCTGGAACCAATACCGAAATCGGAGCTTTTTGCCAGAAAAATTATGGAGTAACATTCCCAATGGTCGCTAAAGTTTCTGTAAAAGGAGATGATACGGCACCCATCTTTAAATATCTGACTGAACAGGAATTGAACGGAGTAAAAAATACAAGCATCCTTTGGAACTTTACCAAATTCCTGGTGGATGAAAACGGAAAACTGATTGATTCTTTTGTAAGTACTACAAAGCCTACTGATCAAGCTATTACAAAATATCTGAAATAAAGATAAAAAACTATATTTTTACAAGTGGGTGGTTTACATCCACTTTTTTTATTTAAATCCTAATAGTATACTCTATGAAAAAAGTAATTTTTACCCTTTGTATCCTGGCTTCTTTTATGTTAGGATTTGCCTTTAAGGCCGTTACAGAGAACAAGTCTTATGATATGAAAAGAGTTACCGGCATTGGCGGAATCTTTTTTAAGTGCGAAGATCCTAAGAAAATGCGGGAATGGTATGAAAATCATCTTGGACTTAGCACCAATCAGTATGGAGCTGTATTTGAATGGTTTCAGGGTGCTGATAACTCTAAAAAAGGATTCAGCCAGTGGAGTCCCTTCAGTGAAAAGACAAAATATTTTCAACCTTCTGAAAAAGATTTCATGATCAATTATAGGGTGGAAAATCTTGAAAAACTGGTAGAACAGCTAAAAAAAGAGAATGTAAACATCGTTGATACAATTGAAACTTATGAATATGGTAAATTTGTCCATATCATGGATATTGAAGGTAATAAAATAGAGCTATGGGAACCTAATGATATTGAATATGAAAAATTAGGACAAAAAATGGGCAGCAAAACAACAAAATAGGTAATAGATGATGGGTAGGTTTTCGGGAAATTACTAAAAAGGCTTTCATTTTTAACATGAACCACATTACCTCGTATCTTGCATCCCGAATTATGCATTACTCTTTTCCGCAAAACAGAAAATATTTCCCAGTTTGATACTGGAATACCCATTGCTCTTTATTTTTGAAGAATTGATCATGGCCTTTGCCAGAATATCGGTCGGCAGAGGTTTTTGACTTTCTAATAACCCCAGTTTATTAGCGAATTTGATAATGCGGCTCCCCAAAACCTCTCCGGTTCTTTCAGAGTCTTTTCGTTCAAGCATTCCCGGCTTAAAAATAGTGATCTTATTGAAGTGCAGTTGTTTGACAGCTTCTTCCAGTTCGCCCTTCATTTTGGAATAGAAAATCTTAGACTGGGGATTTGCTCCGTAAGCTGAGACCAGAATATAATCTTCCACTTCATTGTCTTTCGCAGCTTTTGCAAACTCATATTGGTAGTCAAAGTCTACTTTTTTCTGGGCTTCTTTGCTTCCGGCATCCTTTAAAGTTGTTCCCAGACACGAAAACGCCACATCTCCTTTCACCATATCTTTCCATTCCTCCGGTTTTTCAAAATTCACTACATGAACCTTTAGCTTATCATTTTGAATATCAACAGGCTTTCTTACAAAGATATCCACTTCATCAAACTCTTTGTCATTCAATAACTGACGGACAAGATCTTTTCCTGTGGCACCTGTAGCACCTATTACCAGAGCTTTCATAATAATTGTGGTTTTGTGAGATTATTTCTTTCTTAAATTTACTAAATTTGAATCAAAGATTCAAGAATTAATTTGATCATTACCCATTACTTATCACTCATTACTCATATTGATATGGATGCCAACGAAATTTTAGATTACTGTCTTGCCAAAAAAGGAGTTACGGAAAGTTTTCCGTTTGATAATGAAACTCTTGTAATGAAAGTAGACACCAAAATGTTTTTACTGATGGGACTTGAGAGACAGCCGTTGGCCATTAATGTAAAAACAGATCCTGAATGGAGCGCAGAGCTTCGTGAGCAATATCCTCAGATTACAGGCGCTTATCACATGAATAAGACCCACTGGAATTCTGTAACTGTTGATGGATTGAAAAGAGATCTGATCTTTAAACTTATTGATCAGTCCTATGATCTTGTTTTTAAATCCCTGACTAAAAAAGCTCAGAATGAAGTCAATTCATTATAGTACATAAAATAAATTGAGGAACGGAATTTGTTATCTATTACCGGTGAAATAATATATTTAACATTAATAAAATAAATAACAAATGAGAAATCACCTTTTATTATTCTTAGCAGTAGGCGCATTCATGTTGTCAGGCTGTACCAAGCCGGTAAATAAGAACACTACGGAAAAAAGTACAGTTGCTATATCGTCCTCTGAAAAATCTCCCGAAACTCTTACAATAGAATTTTCAGGGACAGACCCATTTACCATTAAAAATGCACGGCTCAAAGTCAGCTTATATGGAATGGATGAAAAGCTGGCCGATGCTCCTGCTTCTTTAATTACAGAACAGGAATATGAACAGAAATCAATACCTTTTACCATCAACCTGCCAATACCGAAAGATGCAGAAAATAAGATTAATCCAAAACCTTCCGGCCCTGCAAAATACTATATAACCATAAGCTGGGATTCTGATGGAAACGGAAAAGCAGATGAAAAGGGAGATATCTTTATTGATTATGATAAACAGTTCCCGAATGTAAAACTGAATAATGAAACCCAGAAAATCTACTTAAAAGTATTAAAATAAACCAAAAGGCTATTCCGTGAGAATAGCCCTTTTCGTTAGTAAATCTTTATATTCTAATGCTTTCTTTTCAATAAGATGCCAGGAAGCATATCCGAACAGGATAGATAGCGGTAATGAAAATATAAATAACATAGCTGTATCCAGTTTAAAGAAATACATCAATGTCTGCTGTATAGGGAAAGAATAAATATAAATCCCATAGGAAGTATCCCCAATAGTCTCTCCAACTTTATTAAGATATGGGGTAGAGCTCTTTCCAAGAAGAATTACCAGCAGGGGCAGAGTAATATAGGAGGTATACTGATTTATATTTAAATAAACACTGGCAATAAGAACAGCGAAAGAAACTATAATGAGGATGTTTTCTGTTCTTTTACTGGTATTCAGATAAGCCATGATCATTCCTCCGGTAAAAAAGCACATCAGATTATAAAAGTGATTAGTTCCCAATGCCAACTTGAGCAATAATCCGTAAAGAAAATAAGGATAGAAGATGCTTAAAACATAACTTGATATAAATAACAGAATGACAACGGTTTTCACAAATGTTTTTTCCCGGATAAAGAACAGCAGTGAAACCATGACGTACATGCTGAATTCATAGCATATAGTCCACAAACTTCCATTAATGCTGTGCTTGTAGGGATTGTTTTCAAAAACGCCGTCGATACCTTTCTGACGAAAAAATAAAGTAATATTTTGTGGGATATAAGTGTATACAGAAGCGTTCTGTAAATAAGGTACAGAACTTTCATACACAAAAGGAGCCAGTAAAACGGTAAGAAAAAGTACAACTAACAATGCCGGAAAAAGTCTTAGAAGCCTTTTCCAGTAAAAATCAGGAAGACCTTTGCAGCGCAGCAGACTTTTAAAAATTAAGTATCCTGAGATAATAAAAAAACCGTGAACTCCCAGATAAGAAAATTCCATCTGGCCGTTGGTAAGTTGTGACAGAGGATCACCGTGAGACGACCCTGAAAGAGCATAGGAATGGGAAATGACAACAAAACTTGCAAAAAGAAGCCTTAGAAAGTCAAAATTATTACTCCTTGAAATCATATATCTGTGTTAATCTTTTATCCTCATCCAGTCTTTCAATCAACTTGTCAAGACCTTCAAATTTGATTTCATCATGAAGAAAATCCCTGAAACTTACCGTAATCTTTTCATCATAGATATCATCATCAAAATTAAGGATATAAACCTCCACAGTTAGTTTTTCTCCATTTACCGTCGGATTGGTTCCGATGCTCAGCATACCTTTGTACTGGTTGCCCTTTACGAATACTTCAACAATATAAGCTCCCTTTTTAGGCAGTAGCTTGATGGATTCAGTATCAATATTTGCTGTCGGATATCCAATGGTTCTCCCAATCTTTTTCCCATGAACCACAGTTCCGGAAACAGAGTAGGGGTATCCCAACATTTCGTTGGCCTCTTTAACATTTCCTGCTAAAAGTGCATTACGTACTTTCGTGGAACTGATATTATTTTCATGAATATTGATAGCTTCCATTTGCTCTACTTCAAAATCAAGTTCTTTTGATAATTTCTGAAGAAGCTCAAAATTTCCGCTTTTATTTTTTCCGAAAGAATGATCGTATCCTATAATAAGGTACTTTACATTCAGTTGATCAACTAAAATCTCACGTACAAATTCCTCTCCCGTAAGGTTTCTGAATTCTTCATCAAATTCTTTCAGGAACAAATTATCAATGCCATATTTTTCTACCAGCTGTTTCTTTTCTTCCAGTGTATTCAGAAGCTTTAAATCTTCATTCGGATTGAAAACAAATCTTGGATGAGGCCAGAAAGTAAGGATTGCAGTTTCCAGGTTGTTTTCTGTGCCTATTTTAGCCAGTTCATCGATAATACTCTTGTGCCCTAGATGTACCCCGTCAAACATTCCTAAAGATAATGCTAAAGGCTTCTGTGAGGAGTAATCTGTAAAATTCTTGAAAACTTTCAAAACGGAAAAATTTTGATTGCAAATATAAAACCTTTATTTTTAATGTAACGGAGGGAATCTGAAAATTTGAAAATGAAAATTTTGAAAAATATCCTACATTATATTATACTATAATAATAACAAATGTCCGAATTGCAATTTTGCTGTTAAATATAATGATAAATATTGAATTCTACGCATTAAATGATAAACTCATTCATATCCTGAAAAGCATGATAAAAATCTTTTTTTTACCAATTGCGGGTTTATGAAGAATCACTATATTTGCACCAAGAAAAAATTTAGCAATGGCAAACCAAATTAAAGGTAAAATTTCTCAAATTATTGGTCCGGTAATCGACGTTGTCTTCACAGATGTGGAAGCTGTTCCAGCAATCTATGACGCGTTAGAAATTACAAAAGAAAACGGTGAAAAAGTAGTTTTAGAGGTAGAACAACATATTGGCGAAGATACAGTAAGATGTATCGCAATGGACGCTACTGACGGTCTTAAAAGAGGGCAAGACGTAATTGGATATGGAAATCCTATTATGATGCCAATCGGAGAGGCTGTAAACGGAAGACTATTCAACGTTGTTGGTGATGCTATCGATGGACTTCAAGATATTTCTAAGGATGGTGGTCTTCCAATTCACAGACCAGCTCCAAAATTTGATCAATTATCAACTTCAGCAGAAGTTTTATTTACAGGTATTAAAGTAATCGACCTAGTTGAGCCTTATGCAAAAGGAGGTAAAATTGGATTGTTCGGTGGTGCCGGTGTAGGTAAAACAGTATTGATTCAGGAGTTGATTAACAATATTGCAAAAGGACACGGAGGTCTTTCTGTATTCGCCGGAGTAGGTGAAAGAACGAGAGAAGGAAATGACCTTTTGAGAGAGATGTTGGAATCAGGTATTATCAAATATGGTGATGATTTCATGCACTCTATGGAAAACGGAGGTTGGGATCTTTCTAAAGTAGACTTAGAAGCTATGAAAGATTCAAAAGCTGCATTCGTTTTCGGACAGATGAACGAGCCGCCAGGTGCAAGAGCTAGAGTAGCACTTTCTGGTCTTACATTAGCTGAGTACTACAGAGATGGTGGAGAAAGCGGACAAGGTAGAGACGTACTTTTCTTCGTAGACAACATCTTCCGTTTTACACAGGCTGGTTCTGAGGTATCTGCACTTCTTGGTCGTATGCCATCAGCGGTAGGTTACCAACCAACGCTAGCTTCTGAAATGGGTGCGATGCAGGAAAGAATTACTTCAACTAAAAATGGTTCAATTACTTCAGTACAGGCGGTATACGTACCTGCGGATGACTTAACTGACCCGGCTCCTGCAACTACGTTTGCTCACTTGGATGCAACTACAGTACTTGACAGAAAGATTGCTTCATTAGGTATCTATCCAGCGGTAGATCCACTTTCTTCTACTTCCAGAATCCTAAACCCTGAAATTTTAGGTAATGATCACTACAACTGTGCTCAAAGAGTAAAAGAAATCCTTCAAAGATATAAAGCTCTTCAGGATATCATCGCAATCCTTGGTATGGAAGAACTTTCTGAAGAAGATAAAGCTGTTGTATACCGTGCAAGAAAAGTTCAGAGATTCTTATCTCAGCCTTTCCACGTAGCAGAACAGTTTACAGGTATTCCAGGATCATTGGTAGATATCAAAGATACAATCAAAGGATTCAACATGATTATGGACGGTGAATTAGATCACTTACCAGAAGCAGCTTTCAACTTGAAAGGAACCATCGAAGAAGCTATCGAAGCAGGACAAAAAATGTTAGCTGAAAACGCTTAATAATTAGACATAAAGATAACAGATACAAGACATGAGACTTTAAGGTTGTCTGAAATCTGAAATCTGAAATCTTCAAATCTAAATTAAAATGAATATAAAAATTTTAACACCAGAATACGTAGTTTTTGAAGGAGAGGTAGATTCAGTATTATTGCCTGGAAAAAATGGTGAATTTCACATCATGAAAAACCACGCAGGAATCGTTTCTTCTTTAATCGGAGGTGATGTAAAGCTTTTTGCTAATTCTATTGATGAGGCTTATGCTAAAAACTTCACTAAAGAATCCGGAAAAGACTCTGTTTTTGCTTATGCTATCAAAAGCGGTGTTGTAGAATTTAATCATAATAAAGGAATTATCCTTTGTGAATAATTAAATGAAAAGCTAAATATATTTTCAAGAAAGTGTAACTTTGTGTTACACTTTTTTTATTTAGGTAAAAGTCTGATGTATGAAGAAAGGCATAATCATATTCTTTACAGTTCTGGGTGTTTTCCTCCATGCTCAGAATATCAAAACCAAGAGAGGGATTATTAATCTTGACGGCATTCCGGTAGCTAAGCTCTCCAACAAATCCAGCGAATATACGTTTATGGATCTGAAGGAGACCCCGATGTATACTATAAAATTCATTGATAAAAGCATCGTTGACTCTGTTCGCGACAGCTATATCAGCATCAATAGAGTCTATAACCGGGAGAAAACAATTGAGATTGATTACTCATCACCTTCTGCATTTTCCGGAGAAGAAAAATCTGCAGTCTTTACATCAGTTAAGGATCTTAAAATAATTGATAACAAAGGGATCAATGTTAAAAATCTTGATGAGCTTTTCTCCAATGTACCTAAAAGAAAGCTGGATGCTAAAACGAAAGATGCGTATGCCATCCGAAAGAAAATTGATAAGATGAATATTGAGGTCAATAAAGTAGGAGAGATCCTTAGTAATGGCGTTCCGGTAGGATATTTTACCAATTTACCCGTAAGCTTCGGTTCGGAAGATACCATCATGGATAAGACCTCTATAGATATTGAGATCTATGACGCTAAAAGTAAGCTTATCGGAAGATATATTACGACCACAAAACAGTTAAAGACAGCGGGTGGAAAATCTTTTACCATATACAAGGAAATGTCCGGGAGAGCTTCTATTTTAAAATTCCCAACCTATAAAGCATTAGCTGAACGTATGGCCATTATGGACCCCAATTTTATTAAAGTACAGGAGAAAGTAAATGTGGGTACTGTTTCAAAAGAAACTCCTAATTAATTTATCAAAAGAATTTTCTATCAATAGGAACGGGCTTTAGCCCGTTTTTTTATTATAGATCAAATTCATCCGGCTTTAGCCGAAACTTATAAGGATCTCGTTAGTCTTTATCAACCACCCCGTCAAAAAATTCTTTGAATTTTCGCCACCCCTCCGGTAAAGGGGAATATTTTGCCGTTTTATATATGGTAGTTAAAAATTCGGATTTGATCTTTCTGTATGAAAAATTTACTCTCTTAAATCAAAATAAAAATCTGTGTAAATCCGTGTAATCTGTGGTAGATTATAATTCAATCAAATCTTATTCATCCAGAAAAATAAGAATTCACAGAAAATTCAGCAATTTTTAAAATTCCTGAGGAAAAACGAAAATTTTTATAAACTTAAAATAACTCCATTTTCCTTCAATTGCTGCATCGGTTTTGAAAACCAGAATAATTCAAAATCCTCGAAATTTTCTTCAAATTGATTCTTAAGTTGCTGAATGGTAGGTTTTTTAGAATTTTCAATTGAATTCTCTTCCAGTACACTCATCAGCCATTCTGCCTTTTCCTCTTCCAGCTCAACCTTCACAATATTGGTTTTTAAGTGGAATGTAAGAAGCGTATACGTACCGGAATATTTCTTTTTATTTTTTACGCGATTCTCAGCGATTACATTTTTCGTCAGAAAGATAACTTTGGAATTTCCTTTCAGACTAAATTGTCCATCTTCCAAAAGACAGTCGTGAATATAATCCGGATGAATTGTTGTTCTTGGAATTTTAAAATCAAACCACTCCTGAAGCGGCAGTTCAAAATTTACTCCATGCATATAATTGAACAAAGATTTTTTTAACCCGAAGCTGAACTTATTATGATCAATTCCGGTTTTATCTTTAAAATCAATATCATTATTGGCAAACAAAATTTCCTGTTTTACCGGAATGACTCCAAAATCTTCCGGACTTATTCCTACAGGGGAATGAGCTGTCATGGCAAACTGATGCCAGAACCCACTTTGAAGAATTCCCATCTCAAACATCTGTCTGATCATTTCCAGAGAATCAACAGTTTCCTGGACGGTTTGGGTAGGGTAGCCATACATGAGATAGGCATGCACCATAATTCCTGCTTCTGTAAAATTTCTGGTTACATTGGCAACCTGTTCCACAGAAACTCCTTTATCAATTAATTTCAGCAATCGGTCGCTGGCCACTTCAAGACCACCGGAAACAGCCACACATCCCGAAAGTTTCAGAAGGTAACATAAATCGCGGGTAAAGCTTTTTTCAAAACGGATATTGGTCCACCAGGTCACTACAAGATTTCTTCTGAGAATTTCCAGGGCAACCTCTCTCATAAGGGCAGGTGGAGCAGCTTCATCTACAAAATGAAACCCTGTTTCGCCCGTTGTTTTGATCAGTTCTTCAATTCGGTCTACGAGAATTTTAGCAGAAATAGGCTCGTAGATTTTAATATAATCTAAAGAAATATCGCAGAATGTACATTTTCCCCAATAGCATCCGTGCGCCATTGTAAGTTTGTTCCAGCGTCCGTCGCTCCATAAGCTGTGCATTGGATTGGCAATTTCAATAACGGAAATATACTGATCCAGTTTTAGATCTGTATAATCGGGAGTTCCTATTTCAGACTGTTTGAAGTCATGTCTTTTAGAATTATTCTTGTAGACGACTTCATTCTTTTCGAGAAGAAAGGTTCTTTTAAACTCACCTTCGTCTGTAGCAATTTCTAAATTTTGGTGAAGAAGTTCCAGCGGAAGTTCACCATCATCTAAAGTAATAAAGTCAAAAAATTCGAAGACCCTCTGATCTTTGACTTCTCTTAATTCTGTGTTGGGAAATCCTCCTCCCATAGCAATTTTAATGTGAGGATAATGCTTTTTGATCCATTGGGCACATTTGAATCCTGAATACAGGTTACCAGGAAACGGAATGGAAAAACAAACAAGCTTTGGCTGAACAGTTTCAATTTTTTCCTGAAGAATTTTTAACGTAAATTCATCAATAAATGTGGGTTCACCAGATAGTTTTGAATAGAGTTCATCAAAAGAATTGGCACTTTTTCCAAGGCGTTCTGCATATCTGCTGAAACCAAAATCAGCATCTATATTTTCTACAATATAATCGGAAATATCTTCCAGATACAAAGTTGCCAGATGCTTGGCTTTATCCTGCAGACCCATATTTCCAAAAGCAAACTCCATATCATCCAGCTGATTGAAACGGGAGGCTTCGGGAAGAAAGTTCATACTGCAGATCTGTCTGGCCAGTGTAGGTGTTTTTCCCTGTAAAAAAGGAATAACCTGATCTATTGTTTTTAAATATTCCTCTCTTAAGGCATAAATTCTCTGGGAATTTTCAGAGGTGTCCTGAAGATCAATTTCTTTATTGAAAACCTTCCGGATTCCATCCTTTGAAAACAACTCCAAAATAACATCGATTCCCAAATCTACCTGGTAACTGGAAATATTTTTGGTATTTAAAAATCCTTTAATATAAGCCGTTGCAGGATAAGGAGTATTAAGCTGGGTAAAAGGCGGAGTAATAAGAAGCAGGTCTTTCAACAGAAATTTTTTGCAAAGTTATTCTAAAGTTTTTTTAGAAAAAAATTTTTTCCCCTGATTATAAACAGTGAGAAAAAGTCGCAGAGATATTGCGTTTTATTAAAATCTGAATCTATCTCAATTCTTTTCATTTCCAGTCTATAGAAATAACTAATTATTTAGAATAAATTAGCGGGTCTGCTAAACAAAGCATCGGTAGCATTATTCTCAATAAAACTTAGGAAGGTATTCTCATCAAAATATCCATCATGATCAAGAATTGCCGGATTTAGTAATTCTATTTCACTGGGCTTCTCAAGGCTGATATTCTCAATAAACTTTCCGGTTTTTCCTGTTATTTCATTATGAAAACTGATCAGGTATCGGGAATAAATATTTCCTTCAGCAACAGTATAATGCCCGTTTTCTGCAATGAGGGATGTCATAATGCTTCCTCCGATATAGGTTTCATTATCATTCCCCGAAGCACCAAATAATACTTTTGAGGCAACATTTCCAGAGCAGTACAATGAGCCATTGATGATGATATTTTCTGCCTGTATATTACCGGTAACAATAAGAACAATATAATCTTCAACAAACAGTTTTTTAGATAAATGAAGATCGCCTTCTATGAGAATGATTTTATATCCTTCCCCTTCTTCGGTAATCAGTTCAAGGGAATTGTCATTTTCATTTTGTATAAGTACAATCTCAGGACCATCATCTTCATTATTGATGTGGAGAGAGGCTTCTTTTATTTTTTCTGCTGTTTCATCATCCAGCATTTCGAGAAATTCAGCAAGACTTTCCTCGTCTACATAGCTTTCATTGAAAAAATTGTTTTCCAGGGCTTCATGAGCAATGCTATATAGATTTTCTGATTTTTCTTTGAGCTGCTTGTATAATTGATCTTTGGTCAGTTTTTGCAATTCTTTCATCGGTTTTTAAAAGTATATACATGGGTCTGTTCAGTGGGGGAAACACCTGTTAATAGACAGATGCAATATAATCAGAAATTTTGTTATGCCAGAAAGTGATCTATTTATTTTTTCAAATATTTTTTTATGGATGATTTTTTAAGTTCAAAATATGGTATTCTTTCCCAAATAATCTGTTCTAGGCATGACCTATTTTCCTTTGATCTGCGATTACATTCAGGGTAACTCCAAAAAGAATTAAAGTAATCCCAATAAGCAGATTTGGAGTGAATTTTTCATGAAACATCAAAACACTGATCAGTACAGCAACTACAGGTTCCAATGCTCCTAAAATAGCAACAGGGGTAGATCCGATATATTTGATGGCAAACACAAGGCATAAACTGGAAATAACGGTAGTGAGGAATGCAAAAATCAGGAAGTTAATGAAGATCTCTGTGGAAGGAATCACAAATGATTCATTCGCCATCAAAGCTTTGGTCATAAAGAACATTGAGGTGAAAAACATGGAAAAAAACGTAAGCTTGAATCCGGAAACCCTGATATTTGATTTGTTGACAATAACCATATATAAAGCGTAGAAAAGTGAACTAAGCATGACAATTCCCAAGCCTGCAAAATTGATTTCCAGTCCGTTACCTTTTAAACATAAAACAATGACTCCCGCAAATGCAAGCAGTAAAGAAGCTCCGGATAATTTGGTAAGCTTTTCCTTGTAAAAGAAAAGCATGATTAATGCTACAATAATCGGGTAAATAAATAAAACGGTAGAAGCAATTCCTGGGGTAAGGAAATCATACCCTAAAAACAAAAATTCTGAAGAAAGGGCATAGCAGATTCCAAGGATGGCCAGAATTAAGGTTTCCTTTTTATTGATTTTAAAACTTTCCCGTGAATACAGCAGATATCCTCCCACCATTAAAGCCGAAAAGAAAAATCTGTAAAACAGGGTGATATCCATTGAAAAGTGTGCCTGCTTCACTGGCAGAATAAAAATAGGAATCAGACCATATGAAACGGCTGATAAAATTCCCAGTGTGTAACCTCTAAGTTTCATGTGCTTTATAGTTATTAAACAAGAAAGCCACTGAATCAATCAGTGGCTTTCTTTTATTTTTAGGATATTAAATCGCTTTAAAACTTAATCCTTGTTCCTGCAGTAATTTTTGTTCCTGCTCTTTGTAGTAGCCACCTACTAATTTATCATGAATTGCTTCAAATGCTGCCAGAGTTTCATTGATCTCTGCATCTGTATGAGAAGCGGTAGGAATAAGCCTTAAAAGAATCATTCCCTTCGGAATGACCGGATATACCACCACAGAGGTAAAGATACCGTAATTCTCTCTTAAATCTTTTACCAATAGAGTAGCTTCTACAGGAGTTCCCTGCATCATTACCGGAGTTACACAAGTATTGGTGTCTCCAATGTTGAATCCTCTTTCTTTAAGTCCGTTCTGTAGTTTGTAAACATTCTCCCAAAGTTTAGCTTTGATTTCCGGTCTTGATCTCAATAGCTCCAGTCTTTTTAATCCTCCTATTACCATTGGCATCGTAAGAGATTTTGCAAAGATTTGTGATCTCAGGTTGAATTTCAGATATCTGATGATTTCTTTGTCTCCCGCAAGGAATGCTCCGAAACCTGCCATAGATTTAGCAAAAGTAGAGAAGTATACATCAATCTGATCATTACAGTCCTGCTCTTCACCTACACCGGCTCCTGTTTTACCAAGCGTTCCGAAACCATGAGCATCATCCACTAAAAGTCTGAACTGATATTTAGATTTAAGATCGCAGATCTCTTTGATTTTTCCCTGCTGTCCTCTCATCCCGAAAACCCCTTCAGTAATCACAAGGATACCTCCTCCTGTTTCTTCAGCTACCTTGGTTGCTCTCTGAAGGTTTTTCTCCAGACTTGCCATATCATTATGCTTGTAGGTAAATCTTTTACCGGAATGAAGTCTTACTCCATCCACGATGCAGGCATGAGAATCCATATCATAAACAATTACATCATTTCTGTTCACCAAAGCATCAATGGTAGAAACCATTCCCTGGTAACCGAAATTCAATAGATATGCTGATTCTTTTTTTACGAAGTCTGCCAATTCTCTTTCCAACTGAAGGTGCTGATCTGTTTCTCCAGACATCGCTCTTGCTCCCATTGGGTAGAACATTCCATATTCTGCAGCCGCTTTTGCATCCGCTTCTATTACCTCAGGATGATTACACAATCCTAAATAGTCATTAGCACTCCAGAAAATTACTTCTCTCCCCTGAAACTGCATTCTAGGGCCGATAGGTCCCTCTAATCTCGGGAAAATAAAATAGCCTTCACCATAATCTGCAAATTGTCCAAGTGGTCCTGGATTTTCTTTTATTCTTTCAAAAATATCCAACATTGTATCGTAATTTTTAAGTAACAAAGCCTTTTTTGTCTGAACACGCAAAAGGCTTTATTTATTTGTATCGTGATTTTATTCGTTCTTATTTAATAAACTCCGTTTTGAAAACTTCGTCATAGTTGTGAACACAGTTGTTGACAAATCCCTGTTCAGCCATCCATTTATCACTATATACTTTAGTGATGTATCTGGAGCCATGGTCAGGATAAATTAAAACAACTACGTCATTTTCTGTAAGCTCATGAGACTGGGCATACTGCATCAATCCCTGTGTTACAGCTCCGGTAGTATAACCTCCCATGATAGCTTCTTTCAAAGCAATTTCGCGGGTTCTGTACGCGGACATTTCATCATTTACCCTTACAAACTCATCCACCTTGTCGAAAAGCAGGGCGGAAGGGATCAGGTTTTTACCCATTCCTTCGATCTGATAAGGATGTACATCTTCTTTATGTATTTCTCCTGTCTCGTGATAGCTTTTAAGGATAGAACCATCTGCATCTACACCAATAATCTTGATATCCGGATTCTTTTCCTTCAAATACTTGGCAGAACCTGATAACGTACCACCAGTTCCGGTGCAGGCAAAAAGGTGAGTGATCTTACCTTGTGTCTGTTCCCAAATCTCAGGACCTGTTGTCTGATAGTGCGCATCAATATTCAGTTCATTAAAATATTGATTGATGTAAATAGAATTTGGAGTTTCCTGAGCGATTCTTTTAGCTACTTCATAATATGATCTGGGATCATCTGCCGGTACATTGGCCGGGCATATATACACCGTGGCTCCCAATGCTTTCAGATAAGCAATTTTTTCAGGTTTTGTTTTATCACTTACTGCAAGAATACATTTATATCCCTTAATGATACATACCATCGCAATAGAAAACCCGGTATTACCGGAAGTAGTTTCTACAACTACAGAATCTTCCTTTAAAAGGCCTTTTTTCTCTGCGTTCTCTATAATATGAAGTGCGATTCGGTCTTTGGTGGAATGTCCAGGATTATATGATTCTAACTTGGCATAAACGGTTGCTGGAATATCTTTTGTCACAGTATTTAGCTTCACCATCGGAGTGTGTCCTATCAGGCCAAGAATATTATCGTAAACATTACTCATTATTTGTTATTTTCAATAAAAATCTGACTGCAAAAATACAAAAAAATAAATAATTACTAAACTTTTGTTTGATTTCTAGGGCATAGTTTTGTAAAAAGTTATTTTCGTATTTACAGTTTTGACACGAGTGTAATCGCAAATACTACGCCAAAATTTTTAAATTTTGTTAAAACCCGCATAAAATAAGATAAAAGCCTTATTTTCGCATAATTGATTTAATACTATGAAAAATTGGACTTTTAGGCAATGGAACACCGTTTCAGGATGGGTGATTTTCGTTATTGCTTTCTTCACGTACTTGTCCACCATAGAACCCAATTTCAGTTTTTGGGATTGTGGCGAGTACATTTCTTCTGCAGTAAAACTTGAAGTAACGCACGCTCCCGGAGCTGCTTTATTCCAGATTGTGGGTGCCGTGGCAGCCATTTTTGCATTAGGGAAAGGCGAAAATTATTCTATCGTGATCAACGCGATGTCTGCATTGTTCAGTGCGCTGACTATTTTATTTTTGTTCTGGACGATCACACACTTTGTGAGAAGACTTTTGAACAAAGATTTTGAAGAAATTACAAAACATCAGGAAATCTCTATTTTATTTGCCGGAGCAGTTGGAGCACTTTGCTTTACTTTCTCAGACACATTCTGGTTCTCAGCAGTAGAGGGAGAGGTTTATTCTATGGCTTCTATGTTTATTGCGCTCTTGGTCTGGTTAATCACCAAATGGGAGAATGAGTATCAGGCGGGAGACAGTGAAAGATGGATTATTCTTATTTTCTTTATTTTAGGACTTTCTGTAGGAGTGCATATGATGTGTATGCTGGCAATTCCTGCAGTATGTCTGGTATATTATGCAAGAAATTACAAGTTTACCTGGAAAAACTTTATCTGGGCAAACCTTATCACACTGGGAATTTTGATTATCGTTTTCAAAATTATCTTCCCTTTAATTATGACCATGTTCGGAAGACTTGAGATTTTCTTCGTGAACGGTCTTGGACTTCCTTTCCACTCAGGAACAATTGCAGCATTTGTTTTAATGGTAGCGATTTGCTATTTCTTAATCAAATATGCAAGAAAAGCAAAAAGAAAAATCTACCAGACAGCTGCATTATCTGTAGTTTTCATGATGATCGGGTTCTCTTGCTGGATGGTTATTCCTATCAGAGCCAATGCTAATCCACCGATGAACCTTAATGATCCGGATACGGCAATTGGTATGCTGGATTATTATAACAGAGAGCAGTATGGGGACTGGCCTACGATCTACGGGCAAAATTATACGGCATTTCTGGATGCTAACGGAATCGAGAAAAACGAAGACGGAAGCTTTAAAACACAAAAAACCGGGGAAATCTACGAAAAAGACGAAAAAACCGGAACGTACAGAAAAACCGGAGACCGTTTCAATTATGTATTCAACAAGTCTCAGGTGAGCTTAATGCCAAGAATGTTTAATGAAGATAAGGATGTAATGGCCAACTATATTTCTATGTATGGTGCTCCTGATTTTACATTCAACTACGGTAACGAAGATGTGGCAGATAATCCTCAGGCTAAGCAGATCTTTGATGAACTGAGAGCAAAATATGAAGACAAATCAATTACCGCTTCAGATTATCTGAAAGTGAAACCTTATAACCTGATCAATGTTCAGAAGCCTTCATTCCTTCAGAATATGGATTACTTTATCACTTTCCAGAACGGATATTACTTCGTAAGATACCTGATGTGGAACTTCGTGGGAAGACAGAATGATCTTGAAGGAAATATGGAGAGCACAAAAGGAAACTGGATTTCCGGAATTCCTTTCGTTGATAATGCCGTGGTAGGAAATCAGGATAAAATGCCTGCTAAATTTAAGAATGAAAGTACAGTAAAATTCTTCTTCCTTCCATTAATTTTAGGTTTGATCGGATTCTTTTTCCAATTGAACAGAGACTTTGGAAGATTCTATGCATTGTTATCTTTATTCATTTTAACAAGTGTAGGTATTGTTTTCTATACAGGGGTAAAACCTTTTGAGCCGAGAGAAAGGGATTATGCAATGGTAGGCTCATTCTACGCGTTTGCGATCTGGATCGGATTGGGTGCAGGAGCCATCCTATGGTTCTTACAATCTAAAATAAAATCAAACGGAGCGAACATTGCATTGGGCGTGGTTTTATTAGGAGTTCCTTTCATGATGGGCTTCCAGAACTATAATGTTCATGACAGAAGCAACAGATATACTGCATATGATTATGCGTATTCAGTTTTAAAATCATTACCGAAAAACGATATCCTTTTCGTTTACGGGGATAACGATACATACCCGGTTTGGGCTATTCAGGAGACAGAACAGTTCAGAGATGATGTAAAGGTGGTGAACTTTACCCTTGCTTCAACTCCATGGAATCTTGACCAGGTAAAAAGAAGAACTTACAACGCAATGGGAATCCCAAGCCAGTTGACACACGAAGATTATAGAGATGGTGTAAATGATCAGATTTATATGATGAAGAAGGAAGATTGGGAAGGTGTTTTCTCTATGTTGAAAGAACAGGGAGCTCCGGAAACAGAATTCCAGTCGTTCAGAAAATATCTTACTCAGGATTCTTTAACATTGAAACAGGCGATTGAATTCATTAAATTCAAATCTCCTGAAAAAGATGAATTATTGAAAATGTACTTCGGAGAAGAGAAATTTGAAAAATACAATATCCTTCCGGTAAACAAATTCATCCTTCCTGTCAACAAAGAAAATGCTTTAAAAGCAGGAATTATCAACAAAGAAGATCTTCCGAATGTAGCCGATCAGATCATGATTACATACAAAGGAAATACATTGTATAAGAATAACCTGATTTTAATGGATCTTTTAGCGAACTTCGACTGGAAGCGTCCGATCAACTTCTCATCAGGAGGTATTTATGACAGTGAGAACATTTTCTATCTGAATGATTACCTTCAGTTTGACGGATTCAGCTACAGATTAATCCCTATCCAAACGCCTCCAACAGCTGATGGAGATATGGGAAGAGTAGATGCTACTTCTCTTTATAATGTAGTGAAAAACTTCAGATGGGGGAACTTTAAGAATTTAAATGCTCACTTTGATGAAACGGCTACTTCCAATATCATCAGCTACAGAATGTCAGCAAGCAGAGCGGCGGCAGCCCTTGCACTAAGCGGACAGAAAGCGAAAGCATTGGAAATTCTGGATCTTGCAGCGAAAGAAATTCCTGCGGAGAAATATAACGATCCCCGTTCTTTAAGTTCAATTGTTTCAGGATACATCATTGCAGGACAGGAGCAGAAAGGTCTTCAGATTGCTGAAGTTCTTAAAAAAGGAATTTTTGAAGAATATGATTATTATTTAAGTCTTTCCAAAGCGGATCAAAGTTATCTGAGAAGACAAATGAGAACAAAACCTATGGAATATTCTCTTGTGGTTTCTGCAGTAACAGATGCTTATACAAAGATAGGACAGAAAGAAAAAGCATATGCATATCTGGTAAAATCCATCGAGCCAATAGACAAGAAGTTCAATGTATTTATCAAAGATCTTCAGGAGATGGGTAGAGATAAAGCGATGAAAGAGTCTGAAAATGTACAGCAGATTACGCCATTCTATCAGTATTTATTTGATGTCATGGAACCTTATGATTCCACGTATTCAAAAGAAAAAGAAAATCAGATTACAACTGCGATTATCAAAGCAACAAAATAAAATACTTTAAAACGGAACTTCGGTTCCGTTTTTTTTATTATTGGGAATCCTGAATTTTAAGGTTATATTTGTGAAAGTAAAAATACATAATGTCCGAAACACAAAATAGCAAATTCCCAATCTATGCCGTCATTGCTACGGTTCTTTTTAAGCTTCTGTTTTTATTAACGCACTACATTCAGGAAGATGCATTTATTACCTGGAGAGTTGCCCAGAACCTATTGGATTATGGAGTAATCGGCTTCAACGGTGATACTAAGATTTCTGCATCTACAACACATCTGTATGTTTTTGTCTCCTATATTTTCAATCTGGTTTTTGGAAAAGAAAACTTTATTGAACCTCTTTTGATTTTTAACTCCCTACTGTTTACCATAGGAACTCTATGGCTGTCTCATCTGGTTCTTAAAAACCCATGGCATAAAGCGGTTTTTATATTTCTGATCGGTATTTTGCCTCCATCCATTAAAATTTCAATCCTTGGGATGGAATACGGAATCCTGTTTTTTCTGGAGATGGCATTGCTGTACTATGGATTTAACAAAGGAAAAAAATGGGTTCTGACATTTCTTCCCGTTTTAATCATGTTTACCAGAATTGATACCGTCATATTCCTCGGAATTGTATTCCTTGTGGATCTATTCTGGAACAGAAAAATAAGATGGAATTATATCTTCGGAGGAGCTTTTGGAGTTTTATCTACAGTAGCTTTCAACTGGTTTTACTTTGGGGAACTGGTAAACAATACCATTACCGCAAAAAAATTGCTTTACAGTGAAAACTTTACGATCCAGCAGCATATCGGATATTTTTTTAAAAGCTTTGGAAACTTTTGGGGAATGCTGAAAGTTCCGGGAGATTTCAATCCTCTGACTATTGTAATATTGATTTTTGAATTGCTTTGCTTTATTTATCTGATCAGGCAACGTGAGAAAAGAAACTACTTTTTATGGATGATTTTTCTTTTCGGATGGGCAAAACAAATCATATTCATTTCTCAGAAAAGCTTGTTCGACTGGTACTACTGGGTGCCGCAGCTTTTGCTTTTTGTTCCTGTTCTTATTTTTGTGCTGGAACAGAAAGAAAAGAGAAACCTATGGCTTTCATTACTGGTTGTATTCTATATTTTCCCGATGCTTGTCTTCCAGACTGTTCACTGTATTGCAACAGGAAACGGAGAATGGAATTACCGCAGAACAATTGGTACATTTTTAAATCAATATGAAAAAGATAAAAATCAGTGGATTCTACTTGAACCAGCGGGTTATGTACCTTATTTTTCAGGATTAAAAACAATTGATGAGGTTGGATTGGTTGATAAACAGATTCAGGAGGAAATTAAAAAAGATAAGGTTAATTACTGGATCAATACCGTAAAAACAAGAAAACCGAAATATCTTCTTTCTTATCAGAATTTGTACGAAGGAGACAATGCGAATTCTTTATATTATAAAACCCACTATAAGCTTTTAAAGGAATTCAGAGTGAAAGATCATCTGAATAGCGACAATAAAGTTTTAGAAAAAATTTACCATCTGAAACCTTCCGGAACAGACTATAATTTGTACATTAGGGTTGATTAAGAGATTGAAATAGTTAAAATTGAAAGAATTCAGAAAAAAGTTTTATAATAACTCTTTCACTCTAATACTCTCAAACCCTCCGACCAACAATCACTGCAACCTATTATCTAAAACCTAATCCCTAAATAAAATGAAATACTGTGCTTTTCTCCGTGGCGTCAACGTAAAAGGAACCAATATGAAAATGGCTGATGTATGCCAGGTTTTTAAAGATGCTGGTATGAAAGACGTGAGTTCAATATTGGCTTCCGGAAATATCGTGTTTTCTTCAGATAAAAGCGTGGAAGAGCTAAAAACCATTCTTGAAAAAGCAATGTCAGAACATTTCTCATATGAAGCTTTTTTGTTTGTGAAATCTAAGGAAGAAACAGAAGTTTTCTGGAACAGTATTCCTTTCGAAAAGAATGAAAATTTTCATATTTATGGCTTTGTAGGAATTCCCGGAGTGGAAAAGGTTTTGATGGAGGAGTTTCAGAAAGCTGCACAGGCTGAAAACGAAAAGGCAGAAATTATCAATGATATCTTTTACTGGCAGGTCCCGAAAGGAAATACCTTAGATTCTACCTTTGGGAAGATTTTGGGAAAGAAAAGTCTTAAAGATCAGTTGACCAGCAGAAATGTGAATACATTTGAGAAAATTCTGAAGAAATTCTAAATAAATTATTGCGGATGCTTTGACAGGCTCAGCATGATATCGCAAAAATTGACCTTGGTCGTAAATACTTTATTACTAGGCAAAGTTACCATAAAGATTGATTTCGTGAATGAAGCAGTTAGTATTAGGGCTGTCATGCTGAGCCCGTCGAAGCATCTGTCAATTCATAACCCGAAATTCAAGATTCTTTTGATTACCATATTGTCTATTGTAAGGTACACGTTAATAAAAACAGCTAGTATTAGGGCTGTCATGCTGAGCCTGTCGAAGCATCTGTCAATTCATAACCCGAAATTCAAAATTCTTTTGATTACCATATTGTCTCTTGTAAGATACACTTTAATAAAAACAGCTAGTATTAGAGTTGTCATGCTGAGCCTGTCGAAGCATCTGTCAATTCATAACCCGAAATTCAAAATTCTTTTGATTACCATATTGTCTCTTGTAAGGTACACTTTAATAAAAACAGCTAGTATTAGAGTTGTCATGCTGAGCCTGTCGAAGCATCTATCAATTAATAATTAGAAACCAATATTCTTTTGATTATCATACTGTCTGTCTATTGTAAGGTACACGTTAATAAAAACAGCTAGTATTAGGGCTGTCATGCTGAGCCTGTCGAAGCATCTATCAATTTATAATCAAAAATCCAAAAGGGTTAAAAACTATTGCAGCCATAGCCTGTTAAAGCAATCAAATAATTTCCATTTGTGAAACTTTCTCAGTATTTTTACTGAACTTTTTAATTATATCAAAATGATTCAGTATTTAGATAATATTTCGCACAAAGATTCAAAGAACTTTTTCCTTATTGCCGGTCCTTGTATTATTGAAGGAGAAGATATGGCATTAAGAATTGCTGAAAAGGTAATCAGTATCACAGACAAATACAATATTCCCTATATTTTCAAAGGAAGCTTCAAAAAGGCTAACAGAAGCCGTGTAGATTCTTTCACTACCATTGGTGAAGAGAAATCTCTTGAAATCCTTAAAAAAGTTGGAGAGACCTTCAATATTCCTACAACAACGGACATTCATGAGAATGAGCATGCAGCGTTGGCAGCACAATATGTAGATGTTTTACAGATTCCTGCTTTCCTTGTTCGTCAGACTGATTTATTAATCGCTGCCGCAAAAACCGGAAAATGTGTTACCCTGAAAAAAGGACAGTTCCTTTCACCGGAAGCAATGAAATTTGCGGTTCAGAAAGTAACAGATTCTGACAACCAGAAAGTAGCGATTATTGAAAGAGGAAATTCTTTCGGATATACAGACCTTATCGTGGATTACAGAGGAATTCCTACAATGAGAGAATATGCTCCTGTGATTTTGGATGTTACCCACTCTTTACAGCAGCCTAACCAGAATTCAGGGGTTACAGGTGGAAGACCGGACCTTATTGAAACTGTTGCCAAAGCGGGAATTGCAGTAGGAGCAGATGGAATTTTCATCGAAACACATCCTACACCGGAAACCGCATTATCTGATGGTGCCAACATGTTAAGATTAGATTTATTAGAAGATTTGTTACAAAAATTGACAAGAATTAGAGAATCGATTTTGTAATTGTTAAAAAAACATTAATTTTAGAAATTCTAAAACATTTCTTTTGAAAAAACTAGTTTTACCGCTAAGCCTTATGGTCCCTGTACTGTTTTTCTCCCAACAAAGGAAAAAAGATACAGCGACCACTAAAGTGACCGATATAGAGGAAGTTGTCTTCCAGAAAAAAGCAACAGGAAGAACCAATGACCTTACCAACGTAAGAATTTCAGCAAAAGAGGCAAAATCAGTAGCTTCTATTAATGGAGGAATTGAAGGCTTGCTTAAAACACTACCTTCCGTAAACTCCAATACCGAGCTGTCTTCACAATATATGGTTCGTGGTGGAAACTATGATGAAAACCTTATCTACATTAACGATATTGAAATCTACAGACCTTTCCTGATCAGAAACTCTCAGCAGGAAGGGATGAGTATCATTAACCCGGATATGGTTTCTGCAGTGAATTTCTCTGCGGGAGGATTTGAAGCCAAGTATGGTGATAAAATGTCTTCTGCCTTAAATATCTATTACCGTGAACCTGAAAAATTTGAAGTTTCAGGAGAGGCCAGTTTAATTGGAGGAAGGCTCACTACCGGGCTGGCTTCCAAAAATAAAAAATTTACAGCCTTATTTTCCGGCAGGTACAGAAATACCAACCTTGTCCTTAATACCTTAAAAGAAGATACGGATTTTAATCCAACCTATTGGGATTTCCAGTCTTATCTGAACTATCATGTCAGTGATAAATTCAGCATGTCATTCATCGGATATTATTCCAAGAACGACTATCAGATGATTCCTAAAGCAAAAAGCGTTACGTTTGGAAGTCTTCAGCAGCCCATTACCGTCAATATTGGATATGGAGGTCAGGAAAATGACCAGTATAAAAATATGATGGGAACATTCTCTATGAATTATAAGCCGGCAGACAAGTGGAAACTTACCCTGGATGCCTTTGCCTATCAGAACAGAGAAAGGGAGTATTATACCATACAGTCGGCCTACGAACTTCAGACTTTTGATCCGGTGACACAACAGCCTGTGACTTCTTTTGATGTGGGAGGGCAAATAGAACATGCAAGAAATGACTTATTTGTAAGAACCTACGGAACCCAGTTCAGAGCCAAATTTTCACCGAATGTAAACACAGACTTTGAGGTAGGTTTCAAATATGAAAAAGAAAATCTGAAAGATCTTACTAATGAGTGGAAATTAGTAGATTCTGCAGGGTACAGCCTTCCAAGACCGGAAATAATTGATCCGAGAACCGGAACAACAGGAGATCTTAAGCTTGCTTATTATATTGCCGGACAAAACAATATTGAGCCTACAAGACTTTCAGCATACGCACAGTATTCACAGAAGTTTTATTGGGGTGCCAGTAAAGTGTTTGTGAATGCCGGAGTACGTGTTGCCAACTGGAGTTTCAATAAAGAAACGATATTCTCTCCAAGAGCTCAGTTTGCAATCAAGCCGGATTGGGACAGCGATATGTTATTTAAAATTTCAGGGGGAATTTACTATCAGGCTCCTTTCTATAAAGAAATCAAGGATTTAGATGGTAATTTTAACTCTAATATAAAATCGCAGCGTTCTATCCAGGTCATTCTTGCCAATGATTACGAGTTCCAGATGTATGACAGACCATTCAAACTGACTACGGAACTTTATTATAAAAAGATGGATAACCTGATTCCTTATTACATGGATAATGTAAGGATTCGTTATTCCGGACAGAATAATTCCAAAGGATATGCTTATGGTATTGATACCAGATTATTCGGGGAATTTGTACCAGGTGTAGATTCTTGGTTATCTGCGAGTTACGCTAGAGTATATGAAAATATTGATGGAAGAGGAGATATTCCGAGACCTACAGATCAGAGGTTGAGGTTTGCCATGTTCTATCAGGATTATATGCCAAGCTTCCCGTCTATGCGTGTGAACCTTACTCTGGTATACGCTATGGGATTACCTACAGGAGCTCCAGTAATGTTTAATAGCAACGGACAACCAGATTTTGGTTCAGCTTATAATTATCAGCAGACACTTCCTTCTTATAAAAGGGTAGATTTGGGATTGACAAAAGTATTCATCGATCCGAAAGAAAAAAATAAGAGATCCGGTTTCTGGGGTAATTTTGAAGAACTGACATTAGGAGTTCAGGTTTTCAATGCATTTAATATTAACAATACTGTTGCGAACCAATGGATCACAGATTATAACAGTAATTATATGTATCCTGTTCCGGTACGTCTTACAGGGCGTTTCTTCAATGTGAAGCTTGAATTCAAACTGTAAAAAATTAAAAGATGAGGTTGATGTTAATCTCTCAAAAAATACATAAAAGCTTTCGGAGAAATTCGGAAGCTTTTTATTTTACCCGAATTTTATAACAACATTACCAAATTTTATAACAACGGTCTCAGAGATATTTTTATCTTTGTCCTATCAATGAAAAAGATTCTTGCCATATTGTTTTCTATTTTCTACTTCGGGTTTTCTTCTGGAGCAGCTTTTAGCATTCATTATTGCATGAAGGAATTTGTTTCTGTAAGCCAGAAAACAGATGGTATCTGTGCTAAATGCGGTGTTAAAGACAAAAAAGGATGCTGCAAAACAGAGATCAAAGTAGTAAAAGTAGATGATTCCCAGAAATCAGATTTGCTTAAAATTGACTTTTTAGGCCAGATTTCAGAAATTCCGGTGAAACATCAGTTTGCTGTTATTGATAAATCTTTTTCAGCCACCAAATTTACTCAGATCCAGATCAATGCACCGCCCGAATACCGGCCGGTACCTATCTACATCAATCATTGTAATTTTAGAATTTAGAATCCGTCTGTCGTTTTCTGTATCATCTTATACAGTTACAGGCGACATGTTCTGACGCATATTCCTGATGCGTTACCCTTAATCTTTATTAAAAATTAATTCTAAAATTTAAAACAATGAAAAAATATATCATTACAGCAGCCTTATCTTTATTTTCAATCATTTCATTATCAGCACAATTTAAAAAGGATGCTCAGGTTTCTAAGCTGTATCAGAACTATATCGCAATCAAATCAGCACTAGCTTCAGATGATGCAGATAAAACTTCAAAAGCCGCAACAGAATTCATTAAAACAGCTTCAACCATTGACTATAAAATGGTTTCGGAAGGGAATCTGAATGTTCTTAGAAAAGATGCTTCTGTTATTTCCGAAGCAAGAAATGTTACTGCCCAGAGAGAAACCTTTCTCAACCTTTCAGATAATATGATCGCTTTAACCAAGGAGTTCAAACTTTCTGAAAAACCAGTCTATGTTCAATATTGCCCAATGGCAGACGGCAGCTGGCTGAGCGATGAAAAACAGATTGCCAACCCATACTACGGGAAATCTATGCTTTCATGCGGAAGTGTAAAGTCAGAGATTAAATAATTAGTCTATTATTCTTTAAAATAATAAGTTGTATAGCTAAAGTTATAATTGACTTTAAGTTGTACAACTTCTAAAAACTTTGAAATATTATGAAAAAACTGATAATGTTTCTGGTGCTGTTATTCTCTGTTTTTACTTTCGCTCAAAATACAAAAACGTATTATACCTGTCCGATGCACGCTGAAGTGGTCTCCTCAAAGCCTGGGGACTGCCCGAAATGTGGAATGACTCTGATTAAAAAGACAGCCGTTGTAAAGCCGGAAGCGAAACCTGCAGCTAAAACAGAAACAAAGGCAAAACCTGCAGAAACAAAAATAAATAAGACAAATAAAATAAAGGAAGCAACTAAGGTTGAGCAAACAAAAGTAATAAAGCCTTCTGTTCAGCCAGAAAAAAAAGTTGTATCATCAGCTAAAGCTCAAACTACTTATACTTGCCCGATGCATCCGGAAATAGTTTCGGAAAAACCGGGAAAATGCCCTAAATGCGGGATGGATCTGGTAGAAAAAGAAGATCATTCCCATACACAGGCCGAAAATCCCAAAGAAGAAAAATCTGTTTTAAAACGTAACTCCGAAAACGGAAGAATTACTTTCGGTGGGAAAACGGTTCGTTATGATCTGTATGTAAAAGACACCATTGTCAATTTCACCGGAAAAAACAGAAGAGCAATTGCGATTAACGGGAAACTTCAGGCTCCGACTTTATATTTTACGGAAGGTGATACAGCCGAAATTTACCTGCACAATATGCTTAAGGAAAATACAGGATTGCACTGGCATGGGGTAATTCTTCCCAATGAACAGGATGGTGTTCCTAATCTGACCACGAAGCCTGTAAAACCGGGAGAAACCCATTTATATAAATTCAGAATCTCTCAGAACGGAACCTATTGGTACCATTCTCATGAAGCACTGCAGGAGCAGATCGGAATGAATGGTATCCTGGTTTTCAAAAAAAGAGAAGGTGAACCGAAAACAGAGTACAATGCTGAAATTCCGGTATTGCTGGGAGATTGGAGTGATGATGATCCGATGCAGATTGCAAGAAGACTTCATATGGCCAACACAGACTGGTATGCGGTAAAGAAAAATGCAGTACAGAGTTACTGGGAAGCCATCAAGTCGGGAAATTTAGGGACAAAAGCCCTGAATGAATGGAAAAGAATGGAGGCGATGGATGTAAGTGATGTTTATTACGATAAATTCCTGATCAATGGAACTCCCAGTTCAGATTATTCCAATCTAAAGCCTGGAGATAAAGTAAGATTAAGAGTGGCCAACGGAGGTTCATCTACCTATTTCTGGCTGAATTACGGAGGCGGAAAGATAAAAGTAGTCGGAAATGATGGAAATGATGTAGTTCCGACAGAAGTTGACCGTTTGATTGTCGGGGTTTCCGAGACTTATGATATTGAAGTCACGATTCCGGAGAATAAAAGCTTTGAATTCAGAGCGACTTCAGAAGACAGGATAGGACACGCTTCCCTTTGGCTGGGGTCCGGTGAGAAGGTAGAAGCTCCCAATCTTCCAAGGCTGATGCTTTTTGAAGGAATGAAAATGATGAACGGCATGATGGAAATGAGCGGAAATATGAAGCCTATGACCATGACGATGGGAAACCAGATGATGGATATGAACGAAGTAATGTACCCGGAATTATCTGAAAATCAAAGGAAAACTACAGCAAAGCATATCAATGAGATGATGGGAGTGAAGACGAAAGAAGATAAAAAAGAGGATCATTCTCAACACTCCGGAATGGATATGGGAGAAGAGAAAACCATTAAAAGATTGTCTTACAATATTTTAAAATCTCCTGAAAAAACTATTCTTCCTACAGACAGCATCCGTGAAATGAAATTTACGCTGGAAGGGAATATGAACCATTATCTGTGGACGCTGGATAACAAAACCGTAACAGAGACGGATAAAATTCTGATCAAAAAAGGAGAGGTGCTTAGAATTAAAATGTATAATAATTCTATGATGCGCCACCCGATGCACCTTCATGGTCATGATTTCAGATTGATTAATTCAAAAGGGGAATATTCTCCATTGAAAAATGTGGTAGATATCATGCCAATGGAAACCGTAACGATAGAATTCGCAGCGAATCAGGATGGTGACTGGTTTTTCCACTGCCATATCTTATACCATATGATGGCGGGAATGGGAAGAATCTTCAGTTATGAAAACTCTAAACCCAATCCACAGCTTCCGAACAGAAAATTAGCATGGAAGAACTTTATACAGGATAATAAAATGACAAGTTCTATGGCAATGCTGGATGTAGCAAGTAATAAGATCCATGCAGAAACGATGACGATGTTCGGACCGAGATGGGCTAACCTTAATGAGTTTCATTCCAACTGGAATTTTGATCATTTTGAAGGAAGTGCAAAAGTAGGACGGTTTTTAGGAAAATTCCAGTGGGCGCTTCCCTATGCAGGAGTAAGAGTTCAAAAAAATCATGAGATCATGGAAAGACAGATGGCAGAAGATATGGGTATGGATTTTCATGGGAAAAAGACCTGGTTCGGACAGCAGAAAGCTTCCAAAAACAAATTGGCATTCATGGTAGGTATGCAGTATGTACTTCCGATGTTGATTACAGCTGATGCAAGTGTAGACCAGAACGGAAAAGTGCTGTTGGAACTGAGCCGTGAGGATATTCCACTTTCAAGAAGGCTGAGAGGAAACTTCAGCGTCAATTCTGATGGCGAGTTCTCAACGGGAATGAGGTATATTCTTCAAAAATGGTTATCCGTTTCCGGAAACTATGATAATGAAATGGGCTGGGGTGCAGGTGTTACTTTAACGTATTAATTTTTTTAACCATATTATTTAAGAAACAATGAAAAATATAATAACCGTACTGTTTGTGGGAGCTACATTATACTCTTGTAATAAACCCGATAGTAAAATATCTGAGAAGAAAGCAGAACCGGAAATTAAAATGACGGGTAAAACCGAACCTGCAGAAATTTCAAATCAAGAGGTAAAAGAAAACCCGGAAGAAAGTAAAAAAGAAACCGGCGAGCTTTCAGCTTTTCCGATTCAGCAAATTATCAAAGGTTACCTTCCTCTAAAAAATGCCCTGGCTCAGGATGATTCTAAAAAAGCTTCCGATGCGGCTAAAAGTCTGTTTTCTATATTAAAGAAAATAGATATCAGTAAAACAGATGCAAAAAACAATTCTGAGTTGCGTGATATTGTAGAAAGTGCAGCAGAAAATGCAGAACATATAGGTGGAAAATCTGATGATATAGCCCATCAGAGAGAACATCTGTTATCTCTGAGTAATGATATAAATGATTTAATAAAAGAGAAGGGAACTGGCGGATTAAAATTATACCAGGACTTCTGTCCGATGTACAATAATGGAAAAGGCGGAACCTGGATCAGTGAATCGGAAGAGATTATTAATCCATATGAAGGACAGAAAATGATTAACTGCGGATCTATAAAAAAAGTATTTTAAAACAGTAAAAAGAGATGAACCGACACATGAAAAACATACTGCTAGGGTTTGTTCTAATTTTTTTACTTATTCAGATTATTCAGCCTGCCCGTAATCAATATTACGGGCAGGTTCCTTCTACAGATATTTCAAAGGTTTACAAAATTCCTGATAATGTGCAGTCTGTTCTTAGAAATTCCTGCTACGACTGTCACAGCAATTCTACTCATTATCCATTTTATTCTTATATACAGCCTTTAAGTTATTATCTTGAAAAGCATATTAAAAAAGGAAAAGAAGAATTGAATTTTAGTGAATGGGGGAGCTACAGCCATCGTAAACAGACTAATAAATTAGAATCTATTGTGAATCAAATAAAGCAGAAAAAAATGCCGCTTACGTCTTATACTTATCTTCATCCGGAAGCGAAACTTTCCGGAAAACAGATAGAAGAAATAGTTCGCTGGATAGAGCTGACGCAGGCTGAAAATGAAAAATAAGAACTTAAAAACAAAAGCCATCTCGTGCAAGTGAGATGGTTTGTTTATTCAGAGTTGCTTTTTAAATTTAAGTACATTAATATTTTAATCTTACAGATTGATTCTTTATTTACTCTAATTCAATAGGGTTATAAGGGAGAGGATTAGATTTTATTGGCATTTGGCTACCATCACCATTATAAACTTTACCATGAAAAAATCCAGGATTATCATAATATGATTGCTGAATCATTCTAAATTTATCTCTGCTTACTTTGAATATGCTTTTATCATTACGTAAGTAAATATCAGTAGGTTTTTGATCAACTGCAATTGCTTCAAAATGGAAATATTTTTTATTATCTTCAATTTCAAGTATTAAACCAGGCAATCCACCAAAAACATAAGGCCCATTACTAATAGGTATTTTATCTGTATACCAAGCCGTATAATCTCTACCTCTATATCGTGTTGTTGCCTTTTTACACTCATAATTAAGGATTTTTTTTCTCTCTTCACTCATAGTCCAAGTAAAAAAAGGTATTTTTTCATTATATTGATACTTATTTTTGGCTTTATCCTGTATAATTAAGCTATCTGTTAATTTATTTTTAAAGATAATATTTGACCATATTTCTCGAACTTTAAGTAGTTGGTTAATTTCTTTTCCTCCAATTCTTTCTTGATGACTAAATTTTTCAGATATTGAATCTTGTTGGACACCCTTATTGTCACTAAATTTAGAATGGCTATTTCCTACTTGTAAGATACAAAGTGCTTCCTTCTTGCTTTCAGGAACATTGATATTATCAGAAAACTTGACCTGATAATAAATATTTAGATTACTTTTTTCATAGATTTTCACTTGGTACTTAGGGGCTTGAAGTGTAAAATTATCAGGAAATTTAGTATCCTGCCCTTTAATAAAGCTAATAAATGTAACTGATAATACAACTATAAATTTCATTCTATTTGTTTTTTGTTAAAATATAAGACGGATACTTCTATCCGCCTTATTTATAATTCGTTATGCTAGAGGATAAGATGTTCCGCACTTTTGCGCATTAAAGTAAATTACATCATCAGTAAAATCACCCACGCTATCATAATCACTAGCTTCTAAATAATAAACAGCTCCACACGGAGATATTACTTGAATCCAGTTATAAAAAATAGCTTTTGTCTTTTGAGAAACTTTACTATGGTTTACAGCTTTTTTCTCAATAGTTTCAGCTTTTTTAATTACTTTTTTAGCAGTAATATTTTTAGCACTCATAAGTCCAGCTGCACCAAAGGCAACAATAAAGATAATTTTTTTCATCGTTAAAATTTTAATTTTTAATAAATAATAAAATGTTTTAGATTGCAATCTGGAAACAATGTTATGGGAATTTTATATTATTAACAATGATTATTTGTTTAAATTTAAATTACTCCAAATTAACAGTATTTTTGTTGTTTATTTTGTAATTAAATTAATTAAAAATCTTGAGAAAGATAATATTATTCTTATAAGTTGTAAGATTATGTGTTGATTAATCTATTTGTTTAAAAACAAAACCACCTCATAAAATGAAGTGGCTTTCTATAATTAATATAAATACTTTTATTTAGTAGTTCCTGCAGTTTTTTCGCTTTTTGGTGTATAGGTTACTTTTGAAATATCCACTGTCATTTCCTTCAGACGTTTTGCCACATTATCAGGCATTTCTTTCTGATATCTTCCTCCGATTACTTCAGCTAGAAATTTCTCTGTTTCAGCGTACATTGCCATGCTGTTTACAGGTTTACGGAATCCGTGCCCTTCATCATCGGCTAAGATATAATTTACTTTTTTTCCTTTATCACGAAGAGCAATAACAATCTGATCTGCTTCAGCCTGTTTTACCCTTGGATCATTCGCTCCCTGAACAATCAGTAATGGCTTATTGATTTTATCTACACTGAATAACGGGCTGGCATCATGCATACGTTTCTTGCCTTCTTCAGTTTTAGGATCACCCACCATTCCGTAAAGGAAAGCACGTGCAGCTTCCCAGTAAGCAGGGACAGAATCCAATAAAGTAAAGAGGTTGCTTGGCCCTACAATATCTACTCCGGCAGCATATACATCAGGAGTGAAGGCTAAACCTGCGAGTGTTGCATATCCACCATAACTTCCTCCCATAATTACTACTTTATTTTTGTCTGCAATTCCCTGATCAATCAGGTATTTTACGCCCCAGGTGATATCATCCTGCATTAGTTTTCCCCACTGAAGATCTCCGCCGTTCTGGAACTTTTTACCGTATCCGCCACTCGCTCTGAAGTTTGGTTGTAGTACCGCATATCCTCTGTTGGCTAAAAATTGTACGGTTGAATTGTATCCCCAATAATCTCTTGGACCTTTCGGACCTCCGTGAACCAGTACCACTACAGGAACATTTTTACCGCTTGATCCTACAGGTAAAGTCAGATATGCCGGAATTTCAAGTCCGTCACTGCTTTTATAGCTGATAGGAGTCATTGCAGCCAGATATTTTTCAACCTTTTTCAATTCTGTTCTGGGTGTATATTGAAAAATTAACTCTTTTGTCTTTGCATCGAAGAAATACGCCTCAGAAGCATATTTATCTCCTCCTACAGAAACCAGAAACTTAGAATAGTCATTGGTTGAGCTTGAAAAAGCCACTTCTCTTCCGGGAAATTTGCTTTGCAGAAATTTGTAGTTAGCTTCCCATGTTTTATCTTTCCAGTAATACTCCGTTTTATCTCCGGTGTACGAGGTGTTAATCATCTTTCTTGTATTTCTGTCCAGAAACAGCCCTCCAAAGTCTACTTTATCTTTAGGATCACTTTCTACTTTTGTGATCTGTTTTGTCTTAGGATCCATCAGGAATAATGCCGATTTATCAAGATCTCCTTTATTGGTTACAAGATAAAATTTGGAATTGTCCTCGTTCCAGTTGGAGATATAAGCACTTTCCGTTACCAGTGTTTCGTAAATAGGAGTCAGTTTATCACCTTCTTTATAAAAATACTGGGTGGTTCCTTTATCATCAGTTTTTGACAGAACCCTTAATTTTTCATCCCAGTCAAAATCATAGCTGGTGATGCGGTCTTTATTTTCAAAAATCTTTTTCAGTTCACCTGTAGAAATTTTCAATGAATATAAGTCGTGCCAAGCTTTATCACGGTTATTCAATCCAATCATCAATAGATCAGGATCTTTTCTGCTCACCATATAAATCTGAGCAGTTACATCCTTAAGCGGCGTTATATTTCGGGATTCCGGAACTCCTTTTGCTACTTTCGCCATAGGATCAACCGCAAAAATATTCATGTTTTCATCTCCGTTATTATCTTTTACATACAGGATATATTTTCCGTCTTCTGACCAGAAGTAGCCATTCAGCGGGCGTTTGCTGTCTGTAAGTGGGCGTGCTTTATCAAAAGGTTCGTCAATTTTTTTTACCCAGATATTCATAATTCCTCCATATTCTTTTGTAAAGGAAATCCATTTTCCATCCGGGCTTAGCTGCCCGCCGGAAATCTCCGGGTTACCAAAAAATAAACCTCTGTCCAGTACCGGGACCTCCTGTGCTCGTGCCGTATGAACTCCTATGAGCAGGAGCAATACATAAAAGATTTTTTTCATGTTGTTAATTTTTAGTTGTTATTAATAAATTGTTTATGATTTTTAAACTGTATCTTTTCTTATCATCATAATCTACATTTCCAGTTCTATTATTTTTTTTGCCATTTTCTGATTGATGCTTTCCGGAATCAAGCCCATCAGAAAATTACGGAATGAATTTCCTTTTTCCCATTGAGAAACCTTTCCAATGGTACGGCTGGTATTGACAATATAATCTACTTTTTTTCTTCTGATACTTTGAAATCCTTCAAAAACTGCATTAAAATCCTGTTTTTTTCCCAGCAGTTTTCCAATAATATAAGCATCCTCAATAGCCTGGCAGGCTCCTTGTCCCATATTGGGAGTTGTGGCGTGAGCAGCATCTCCAATCAGGCATAGATTTTCAGAATACCATTTGGGAATAGGAGCGAGGTCGGCAATGATATTACAAATAATATTTCCGTTTTCAGTGGCTTCAATAAGTTGTAAAACCAGGGAATCAAAATCTTTAAAAATATCTGTAAGCGATGCCTCACTGCTGAAACTTTTTTCATTGATACATGCATACCAATAAACCTTTTTTTTAGAAATTTTTACAAAACCAAAACGTTTTCCTTTGCCCCACATTTCAAAAGCTTCCTGATGGTATTTTTCCGGCAGATCAAAATCTACCAGACCACGCCAGCATTTTTGCCCTGAATTTCGTATGGTACCGGTTTTCAGGATCTGATTACGGATAGGAGATTTTATACCGTCTGCACCAAAAACGATTGTGCTTTCAATCTGGTTTCCATTGTCAAAATCTAAAATATAGTGTTCCTTTTTTCTTATTGTCTGCAGTGAATGATTTAATCGGATACAATCAGAAGGAAGGTTTTCAGCCAAAATCTTTTGAAGTTCGGCCCGGTGAATCGCAACATTGCAGGAATTGTAATGCGTTTCCAGTTCAAGGATTTCGGTTTTGGAGATTGTTTGTAAAGATTCATTAGCGATAACAATCCTGTGAATTTTATTACCTGCTTTTTCAATCCTTTCTTTTAAACCCAGGTGGTCAAAAACCTGCATCGCATTCACGGCCATCATAATTCCGGCTCCTACAGGTTTTATTTCGGGAGCGGACTCATAAATTGTGAAATCATACTGATGCTGTTTCAGTACATTTCCGAGGGTCAATCCTCCGATTCCGGCTCCAATGATTGAAATAGAGTTCATAAGATTTGTTTTTTGAAAACGCAAAGACAAAAACTACTTTGTACCGTATTTAATTTATAAACTTAAAATATAACTTTCCGATACCTTTTTAAAACCATACTTGCTGAAAAAATTATGAGCACCATGATTGTTGACTCCGCTTTCCAGTAAAATAAAGCTGATATTCCAGTTTTTAGATTCATGGATGGTTTTCTCCAGAAGTTTACTTCCCAGTGACTGACCTCTTACAGACTGATCAAGAAGCATATCTTCCAGAATGGCATATTTTTTAAAAGGACTGTTGATCACATTAAAAACCATCATGCCGACAATTTCCCCGTTTTCATTTTCTGCAATCAGAATATTCAGTTTGGAACTGCCATCAGAATTAAAATCAGTAATCAGCTGTTCGGTAAGAATCAGTTCAAGATCCGGATTCCAGTGGTGTGAATCTATCGCTCTGCCGGACATCATTTCGCCATGGGAAATATAAGAATCTGTTTTGTGGGTAATAAAAAAGTCTACGAGTTCTTTCACGCGGCTTTTATCGGTAAGCCATTGAGTAGTATATTTCATGAGGTGATGGTTTTTATTTTAGATTTTTCAGTTCTTCCAACAGTTTATTCTGTTTATTGATGAATTGATTGAGGCTATCTGTTTTCAGAGGATGTGCATTCTGGTATTTTTCAATTTCGGGAAGCGTTTTTCTGATTTTGAATACAAGGTATTGATCATGAACTTTTGTTCTGTTTGCTTTTATTTTAGCGATGAGGTCCCGGATAGTTTGTGTTTTTATGTCATATTTTTCAGAACTGGTTTTTATCTCTTTTTCAATCTGTTTCTTTGTGACAGAATCGGTTACCGAATTTGATAGTGCCGTTGCATCATTATAGTATGTTTCTGATTTTTGAATAACATCATCATATTCGGTCATTGCATCCTCTGTTTCCTGATTAATAATTGTTATTCTTTTGTCAAGATCCTGTAAAGCCTTGTCATTTTTTATCAGCTCCTGATAGATTTCATGAACGAGGTTTCCTTCACGTGAGGAGTATCTGGTATTGTTTTTAATAGCTCCAGAAACTGAAGATTCAGCATTATCAACTGCATTTTCTACGGTAGGAGCTTGCCGCGATTTATTTTCACTGCAGGAAAGTAAAGAAAGAACTACAGCAGAAGCGAAAAGTATTTTTTTCATAGTATGTTTTGTTTGGGTTGAAAATCAGCATCATATCCAAAGCAATTAAAATTAATCATTTCAATTCTAATACAAGTGATTAAAGGATATGATTTTAATTAGTTGAACAAACTTTGAAAAATGTTACATCCATAAAAAAACGGAGCCTGAAACCAGACTCCGCCTATAAAATTTTTTACGCTAAAATTATTTACCCAGGTAAGATTTAAGGATCTTGCTTCTGGTATTGTGTTTTAGTCTCTTAATTGCTTTTTCTTTGATCTGACGAACTCTCTCTCTTGTAAGATCGAAAGTTTCACCAATTTCCTCTAAAGTCATTGGGTGTTTTCCGTTCAGTCCGAAGTACAATCTTACTAAGTCAGCCTCTCTTGGCGTCAAAGTATTCAATGCTCTTTCAATCTCGATTTGCAGAGATTCAAGCATCAGATCTTTATCAGGACTTGGAGATTCTCCTGAACGTAATACATCATAAAGATTAGAATCTTCACCTTCTACTAAAGGTGCATCCATAGACAGATGTCTTCCGGAGTTTTTCATTGATTCTTTAATATCTTCCTCGCTCATGTCAAGAACTTCAGCCAATTCTTCCGGAGAAGGTGGTCTTTCATTTTCCTGCTCAAGGTGAGCGTATGCTTTATTGATTTTGTTGATAGATCCAATCTTGTTCAATGGTAGTCTTACAATTCTTGACTGCTCAGCCAATGCCTGTAAGATTGATTGACGAATCCACCATACTGCATAAGAGATAAATTTGAAACCTCTAGTTTCATCGTACCTTTTTGCCGCTTTCATTAATCCTAAGTTACCTTCATTGATCAAATCGGGTAAAGAAAGACCTTGATTTTGGTATTGCTTAGATACAGATACTACGAAACGAAGGTTGGCTTTGATTAGTTTCTCAAGTGCGGCTCTGTCGCCTGCACGTATTCTTTGTGCCAATTCTACTTCCTCGTCCGCAGTAATCAGTTCCACTTTACCAATTTCCTGCAAATACTTGTCTAATGAAGCAGTTTCCCTGTTGGTAACCTGCTTAGTGATTTTTAATTGTCTCATTTATTTTTTCCTCAAAAAAGAGTTACTATAATATATACGTATGAAAAGGTAAAAAGGTTACACTGGATTCAATATTTTTTATACAAAATATACTATAAAATGTATTAGTGATTTTTTAATAATAGATTAAATAATTGATAACTAGATTGTTGTGTGTTTTGGTTTATAATTTAAAAAATAATTATAAATTCTAAAATAATAAATTCATTTACAAAACTTTATAATTTTACTAAACCTTAAACCTTAAACTTTAAACAAAAAAAACGAAACCGAAGTCCCGTTTTTATATCTAAAAGTACTATTTCAGGTTATATTGAGTACCCGCAAACCTGAAAACCGTAACCCGCAACTAGAAAAGCTCGTTTAATACTTTCGCCAGTCTCAATCCTCCGTATAGAAGCTGTCTTTCCATCGTTTCATTGAACTTATACTGATAGTCGTAAGACAATTTAGAATCGTTTGGAGTCTGTGCATAGATCTTGTTGGCGATTTTATGAGAATCGTACAACCAGTCTTCCAGTGTTCCGGACTGGATCTGTGCTACTTCCTCTTTAGATTTGATATCTAGAAGTTTAGAATATTCAGTGTAACTGTATTTTTGAGAATCTACTAATTTTCCATCCCAAACAGAGTGTAAATTAGTTTTTTCCCCGAAATAGGTAACATTGATTTTATTTCCTCCCAAATCTTCAGCTCTTCCTACGTGTAGCGGCTGTGCAAGGTCTCCCATAATATGGATAAGGAAAATTAAAGCAATTTTTCTGTCTTTTTCAGAAGTGTTTTTGTCTTTGATCTGGCTGGACAATGTGTTTACCTGAGTATAGAGGCTTGGTCCTGCCTGTGCTTTTAAATTTTGTTCAAAAGCTTTAAAGTCGGTCATCGGATCAATGTTTACATAATGCCATGATGAAGCCTGCTTCCAGGTACCTGTGGTATCAGATTTGATAAAATCCGGCCAGTTCGCCCAGTAAGCCAGACGCTCTTTTCCCATGATCTTTTTAATTTCTCTTCTTGCTTTGCGGGAAAGGTGGTTTTGTGCAATGTCTGCAATCACTCTGTGTCCCGTCAATCCCCACGCATAAGAATAAAGTGAAGAGGCCATGAATGCTAAAATCAGAATTTTAGAATAAATACTTTTCATTTTAAATAACAATTTTCAGTCTGCAAAGATACTGCCCACTTTCGGAATGAGCATGCATTATCCTGAATTTATTCCGTATGATGATGTTAATAAAATTTAATTTACATAAAAGAAGCAGTTATAGTAGGTTGGGCAGTTTGAATTTTTTTGGTAATGAAGGTAGGATAGAACGGAAAGAAGTACAATTTAAAATCCAAATCAGAACCTTAAACTTTAAATTTTAAACCTTAATTAAAAAACCATTAATCAATTGATTCTGAATAGGTAATTTTAAATTCAGAAAAGCAAATAAATAGGCTATTTACCGTATTTTCACGGAATTTGTAGAAAATTATTCCTATTAATGTCAATAAATTATTATTTTTAGGATAAAATTATTGTAAAAATATTTTTTCAAACTTATGAGATATATTATCTTTACAAGTCATAATCAGAGGAAACACTATGTATGAGAATAATATTGTAGATATGCATTACAATAAGCTGCAGACAGACTTTAAGGCTGAAGCTGTAGCTGTAAACCTCTTGAAATACCATCGTGCGGTAAGCAATATCTTCATTGAGCGTGTAGGTGTGAACGACCGTGCTTACCTGAAAGATATTAAAAGTATTTCAAGCAGTTATTTAGGATTTGACGAGGAAGTTTTTACTATAGAGACTTACAGGGAAGGTATTTACGACTATCTTCCGGAAGGTTTATTTCATCCGCCGTCTCTTGGAGCTTCCAGAAAGAATGTAGATACTGTGGTAAGGGAAATCCGGAAACAGAAAAGGGTAGAGGATGATGCCCGTAAGTTTTTCCGTCCTTTTGAGCTGGAAGTTTTTTTTACGGAAATCAGTGCTTTACTTAAAGAATCAGAATTTGATATCACCAGCAGTACAGACTCTTTACTGGAAACAGTAAGTGAACTTTGGCCTATGATAAAAATGCTGGACAAGCAGAGTGCCTATATTTTTATGCATATTTTGCCGTTTTTTCATCAGATCAGAGGAGACAAGAGATGGTTTGAAAGATGTATGACTGCTTTTCTGCAGGTACCGGTAAAAGTAAGTTTTTCACCTAATATTATTGACGGGATTGAGAAAAATGATAACTCCATGTTACTTGGAAATTCAAGACTGGGAGTCACCTATATTCCAAGCGGGCCTCATATGGACGGGCAGCGAAACTGGGTGGTGAACATTGGTCCCATTCCTTATGGAGATATGAAGAAGTATATTCCGGGAAGTCCGTTCAGAAATGTGCTTCAGGCTCTTTATGATTATTTTCTTCCCGTAACAGTGGATGTGGAGGAGAATTTTGTCACAGAAAAGGAGGAATATTCATTCAGCCTTGAGGACGATGAAAGAAATGCCAGCCGCCTTGGATACTCTACATTCCTCTAAATTATTTTATTATATTTACAACTACCAACAAAGTATAAATTCGAAAAGAAACAAATGGAAATTTCTTCAGTAAAAGGTATTTTTTTAAGGTATATCTTAATGCCTTTAATCGCAATTATTATGATGGTTATACTCGGTGTAATCAGGAGAAATAAACCTGCGATCAAAATTAAAGTAATTATTATATACGTACTCCTTTGCAGCTTATGTCTGGCTATCCCGGGTGTTTTCGGGTTTGCGGGAAATCTTTTTAATCCGTACTGGTATCTTATTGCACAGGTGATTTACCTTATTTTTGGGATTATTCATGTGAATCTGCTGCATAAATATTTCAAAAAGCATATCGATTCTCTGGCAATGAGCATTCTGTTTGAATCTATCCTTTCACTGACATGTATCGCTTTGGGTGGATATCTTTTCACACTGATCTTCAACTGGATGAGCAAAGGCACAGGATATGCTGTAATGGCAGCAACAAGTATGGTGATCTTTGTGGTTCCCATGGTTTTTTATTATTGCTATATTCAGTTTATCAGTATTCCTTTTGATATTTATAAAACATGGAGATATTCTCCTGATCAGAAACTTCCAGATTTTGAGGGAGCAGATTTTGACAGATTAATGGTCCTGAATGTTGAACTGAGCAAAAAATTAGAAGATACCAACCGATTCAGAATTAAAGCGAAAACACTTCCTACAGGAGTTACATTCGGAGATTGGTTCTACAGAGTAGTAGATGATTACAACCATAAAAATCCGGGATCTATTATTCATCTTTCAGACGAAGGAAATGAGCCGTATTACTGGATTTTCTACACAAAAAAATCGTTTTTCAGTTTTAGAAAATATATAGATTTCGACCACGACATTACGACAAACAACATTTCTGAAAATGAAGTGGTGATTTGTAAGAGAGTTATTCAGCATGAAGAGGAGGGAGTCACAAGAAAATCATAAACACAAAAATTAAAAAGTATTAAACATGATACAGCCTATTAAACATTTTGCCATCAATTGGGTGGATGGGATGAAAGTTTCCCAGAGACACCTTAATGATCAGGATAATTTCTTAATTGATACCATCAGAGATTCCAATTCCCTTGGAATTACTACATATAACTACGGACTTCTGCCTATTTCCAATGAATTTACAGACCGTACTATTTTTGACGTTCACAATACCGCAACCAATGATGTACAGCTGGTCATCAAGCGTTGCAGCGCGGTTACAATGGCAGGATACCGTATTGAACTGACAGACAGAAGGATCAGCGTAAAATCATTGGCGAAATCTATGAATGAAGAGCAGGCCGATGGAGAATATTATATTTTGATCTCTGTAAATCCTTTTGATAAAGTACCTTTCGGAGATATTGATCCTGAGGAAATTCCGCCACGACACCCAAGTGCACAGCCGAATCATCATATTGAACTGCTTCCTGTAACATCTTTGAACAGCAGCTATTCAGGAGGAAATTATCTTATTATCGGTAAAGTAGATTTAAAAGGAAATATTGCTCAGGTAGATTCCAACTTTATTCCGCCTTGTACTTCTGTACAGAGTCATCCGGCTTTGGTAGATTATTACAGCAGCTATGCGAAGTCTATTGGAAATCTTCAGCAGTATGCTTTTAAAATTATTCAGAAAGCATCTCACAAAAATCAGAATACAGCTTTAGCACAAAATGTTAAGTTCTTGTGTACTACCATGGTGAATACTTTTGGAGATATGTATTTCCAGTTCAGAAATATTACGCCTTGGCAGCCACCTGTATTTTTAATTGAATCTTTTGCAAGACTGGCGCTTCATTTATACAATTCAACCCAGCTTCTTGTTCCTGCAGAACTGGAAGAAATGCTGAACTACAGCTTGGAGTGGAGCGAAATTGCACCTCATACTTTACTGAACCAGCTTTCTATTGTAGCAGAAACGAATTATGACCACCATAATTGTGGTGAACCTTTGCTTTATATTCAACAGATGTTGAGAAGCCTTGAAATTATCTTCTCTAAACTGAGTGAGCTTGATTATATCGGCCAGAGAAAAGAAAATATCATCGTTAATGAGCAGGAAGTATCCACGAACACAAACCCAAAAAGAGGTTGGAGTGTTTTAGATTAAAATCACTGATTAAAAATAGAGTCCCGGATGAAAATTCGGGATTTTTTATGGGGGTATTTAGGAAAAATTAAAAGTAAATTTGTTGTAAGGATAGATAAAAATGAATTCAGAGGTTATAAGAAAAGATACTCCGGGATGTTCGGATAAAATATTTTTAAACAGTGCAGGCGCATCATTGATGCCAAAAACAGTTGTGGATGCTACCATTAAGTTTTTGTATGAAGAACAGGAATTTGGAGGCTATGCGGCAGCAGTACAAAACGCAGGTCTCATCAATCAGTTTTATGAAGAGACGGCAAAACTGATTAATACAAAGCCTTCCAATATTGCATTTGCAGGCAGTTCTACAGATGGCTATGCAAAAGCTCTGTCCAGCATTTCTTTTAAAGAAGGCGACTGTATCATTACCACTAATGATGATTATATATCCAATCAGATTGCTTTTATTTCTTTGCAGAAAAGATATCATATTGAAATCATCAGGGTTGCGAATCTTCCTGACCATGAATTGGATCTTGAAGATTTTGAAAGATTAATTAAGAAACATAATCCTAAATTAATTGCTGTTACTCATATTCCTACCAATTCCGGTTTAATTCAGAATGTGGAAGGAGTAGGAAAGTTATGTAAACAGTATGATGTTCTGTATCTTGTGGATGCCTGTCAGTCTGTGGGACAGATCGTGGTGGATGTAGAAAACATCCATTGTGATTTTCTCACGGCAACCGGAAGGAAATTTATGCGCGGACCTAGGGGAACAGGATTTTTATATGTTTCAGATAAAGCCTTAAACCGGAAAATGTATCCTTTATATTTGGATAGTCTGGGAGCTAAATGGACCGCATTTGATGATTATCAGGTTCATGACACAGCCAAAATATTTGAGCTTTTTGAAAGACCTTATGCTGCTTTGGTGGGATTTGCAGAATCTTTGAGCTATGCCAATGCCATTGGAATGGATCAGATTGAGAGTTACAACCGGAAGTTGGCAGATACTTTAAGAATTAATCTGCAGAATAATGATTTCAGAGTGCTGGATAAAGGAAATAGATTAAGCAGTATTATCACTTTCTGCCAGCCAGATGGAAATGTAGAAAAAATTCATAAGGCTTTGAGTGATCATAAGGTGTTTTTTAAGGAAAACCGCAGAGAGGATGCTCTTATTGATTTTACCTCTAAAAATGTAGACCACGCGATCCGGTTATCTCCCCATTATTTCAATACGACGGAAGAAATTGAAAAAGTATCACAACTTTTAGAAAATATCCGCCATTAAAATGGTGGTTTTAAATATGAAGCGCCCTGGCATTCGCCAGGGCGCTTCATATTTATTTTTTGTTCAAAAGATCAAGAGTATGTTCTACATGTCCGCCTCCTTTCCATTCATCGTGTCCGGGGATAATCAAAGTTGCCTGTGAATATTTGTTTTTCAGTTTTGTCATGGTTTTCGGCCATTCTGCAACATTAGCCTCTCCGGTGTAGCCAAGATCAACTGCAGCATTACTTTTTACAAGACAGCCCCCATCAAGAATTTTATATTTCGGGAACCATACCACAACATTGTCGGCTGTGTGGCCTTCACCAAGAAAGTCAACTACAAATTCTTCCCCACCAATATGGTAAGGTTTTTCTGTTTTGATAAGTTCGGTAGAAGTAGCTTTTCCTTCTTTCTTTAACAGTTCATTGGTTTTTGCCGTAGCGTAAGTTTTAATTCCTTTTTTATTATAAAAGCTTAAATCTCCGGCTCTGTCTTCATGCGAATGGGTAGCAAACACTGCAATCACAGGAACGTTATGGCGTTTCTGAATGGTATCCATCAAACTTTGATATTGTGTTTTCTGCCATGGAACATCAAATAAAACAACTCCCTTTTTAGTTACCAGATACACTGCATTGGTAGAATATTCTTTTCCTCCGAATACTCCAAAAGTCTTGTAAATATAAAAATTAGGTTGAATCTGTGGCTCAATTACAAAATCTCTTACCTGAGTGGTTTGAGCATTTCCCAATGGGCTTAGCAACATCGAAATAATAAAAAACGGAATGCTTTTTTTCATAATTTTTTGAGTAATAATTAATGTATGTATTTGTCAGAAAAGACAAAGTCTGTAGATTGTTTTGCAAACCTAACTAAAAATAAATTTTCGGGTATTGAGAGAAGAAGAGTTTAACCGTTTTTTAACAGTATCGAAAAAATCTTTAATAGCTTAAAAACTAAAATCAATATTTTTAAAACCATTAAGATTATTAAGTTGTTAAGTGCTTCTTAATGTTTAATTTTTTAAGTGTCAAACCTAACAGGTTTTCAAAACCTGTTAGGTTTATGATGGGATTCGTTAAGACTATTTCTTAACCAGTATTTTTTCAGTAGCTTTTTTGCTTAAAATTTCTGTTTTGCCTTCAATTTCTATCGTCATTGATTTGTCAAAACTTTCTATTTTTATAATTTTTACCTTTGTATTGAGCAGTAATTTCCTGTCATTCAAGTAGGTAAGGAAAGCATCATCGGAAAGGGTAACAGAGGCAAAAGTTACATTTTCTCCCGGTTCGCAATTGCTTAATTTTTGCAGATCCTGAGCAATAATATTACCATCTTTATCAGGAATAGGTTCTCCGTGAGGATCAAATTTAGGATGATCCAAGATTTCGTCCATTTTCTCAAAAAAGATTTGAGAATGCACATGCTCAAGCTGTTCTGCAATCTCATGAACGTTTTCCCAGCCGAAATTCATCTTTTTTACCAGGAACATTTCGGTAAGTCGGTGTTTACGAACAACCAGGGCTGCTTCACGTCTCCCGCTTTCTGTAACGATCAGGGGTTTGTAGGTTTCATAAATGACCCACTTTTTCTCTGCAAATTTCTTCATCATATTATTGACACTCGGCATTTTGACATTTAAAAATTTGCTGAGTTCATTAATCGTAACCTTTCCTTCATTGTCAACTAAATGAAACAAAGCTTTCAGGTAATTCTCTTCTGTTAGGGTTGTTTTCAAAATGTTAGATGATTTTCAGTACAAATCTAACAAAATAAAACGAAAAGTTGACTCTTGTTATTTTAACTTTTTTTACTTTTACTCTATGAAATTTTCATTCAAAAACGATTATTCTGAAGGCTGCCATCCCAATATCTTACAGGCACTTTCACAGTATAATCTTGTACAGCAGGCTGGCTATGGAGAAGATGAGTATTCATTAAAAGCGAAAGCATTAATTAAAGAAAAAATCAACAATCCGGATTCGGAAGTTTTTTTAGTTTCAGGGGGAACGCAGGCTAACTTAATTGTTATTTCAGCGATCTTAAAACCTTATCAATGTGTTATTTCCGCAGCACCCGGACATATTCTGAATAATGAAACAGGAGCTATTGAGGCCACAGGTCATAAAGTATTAAGCATTGAAACGGCAGATGGTAAATTAAAACCGTCAGATATTATCCCGATTTTAGAAGGACATCGTAATGTACCGCATCAGGTAATGCCCAAATTGGTTTATATTTCAAATTCTACAGAGCTGGGAACAATCTACCAGGCAAAAGAACTGGAAGAACTCTCTGCATTTTGTAAGGAAAATAAATTATATCTGTTTATGGATGGGGCAAGACTTGGGCATGGACTGACAGCTGAAATCAGCGATCTTACCTTGGAAAAAGTAGCTGCTCTTACTGATGTTTTTTATCTTGGAGGAACTAAAAACGGAGCTTTAATTGGAGAAGCGATTGTGATTAATAATCCTGTATTACAGGAAGATTTTGCTTTTAATATCAAACAGAAAGGAGCATTATTGGCGAAAGGAAGACTGTTGGGAATTCAGTTTTTAGAGCTGATGAAGGATAATCTGTATTTTGAGCTGGCACAACATGCCAATCAGCAGGCAATGAAAATTAAAAAAGCTTTGCAGCAAAAAGGAGCTGCATTTCTTTCAGATACTTATACCAACCAGATTTTTCCTATTCTCAATAACCAGCTTATAGAGATACTGTCTGAGAATTTTGAGTTTTATGTCTGGAAAAAAGTAGATGAAAATTTTTCAGCCATTCGTCTTATTACTTCATGGAGTACAGATGATGAAGCTGTGAACCGTTTTATTGAAATGATCGAACAGAATTAGCATAAAAAAAACAGCCTTGGGAAAAAGGCTGTTTTTGTTTTATAATGGATTATTTTTTCAAAGCTTCGCTGACTATTTTACAGTCTGCAGGCGTTAGCTTCTGTCCGTCTTTATAGCTGATTTTTTTCTCGTCAGCATATTTGGTTTGTCCATCCTCTTCTTTGTGATCACCAATACCTTCCGTTAAAGTATTATCTTTCTGCAGGAAGTAGATATCTCTTTTGCTTTTTTTACCTTCAGAGCTGAATTCATAAGTTAGTTTCAGGGTATCTCCGGATTTGAAACCTGTTACATCTCCTTTTGAACTGTCTTTTTCGCTGTTTTTATAAGATAATTTTCCGGTGATTGTTCCTAAATTGTCATCAATAGAAGCAAAAACACTGTCTTTTCCTGTAGTGCCAATATAACAGAACGATTTTGGTCCAAGAGTATCTATTACAGGCTCTTCCACAGCAATGGTATCTGCTTCCACTTTGGGAGCCGGTGCTTCAGTTTTCTTATTACAGTTGATTAAAAAAGCTGATACAGCGCCCAATAAGATTAAATTTTTCATATCCTTAATTGTTAAAATCAAATTTCTATTCTGCTAAAATAATAATAGTATTTGTATATTAAAAGTAATGAACTCTAAGAAAAACGTAAAAAAAGGTGAAGACCTGCATGAATAAAGGATTTTAGGAGAATGATAAAATTGAAATGGTGCAGTGAAAAGCTACTTAAAGAAGTCCAACTGAAAAATCAGGTTACCAAATCATTACCTATGTTCTTTTAGGGCTAAATATGTAATTGGTTGTAATTCTGAATTTTGCATTGTATTTCATATTGCCTCGTAACTCAATTGAATTTAATTTTAAATATCAAAACATTGAGTTATGGAAACTACAAAAAGGTCAACTTTTAAGTTACTATTTTACCTAAAAAAAAACGCACCTAAGAAAAATGGTGCGGTAGCTATTATGGCGAGATTAACCATTAATGGCAATATCTCTCAGTTTAGCACTAAGTTGGAAATTAATCCACAACAGTGGGATTTAAAATATGGAAGGGTAAATGGTAAAAGTAGGGATGCAGTGGAAACAAATCAAAGACTGGATAAAATAAGAGTCCGTATAGAGCAGTGTTATTCTAGGATTTTGGATAAGGATCATACTGTATCTACTGAAAAACTGAAAAATACTTTTCTTGGTTTGGATAGTAACGAATTTACACTGTTGCAATTTATGGATAATTTTATCGTGGACTTTAAAAAGAAAGTAGCTAGTGGTACCCGATCAAAAGCTACTTGTTCTACATATTCCATACTTCGTAATAATTTAGCCGGTTTTATTATGTTCAATTATGCCAAAAATGATATCCCCTTAAAGGAAATCAACTGTGCTTTTGTGCAGGATTTCGATTATTATATGCGTAATGAAAAAAATAACTGTCACAACACAATATGGGCATATATGGTTTCATTAAGAACGATCGTAAAGCTGGCCATCAGCCGAAAGTTACTTTATGATAATCCTTTTGTTGAGTATAGCAATATTCGTAAGGATAAGGACAGAGGTTATCTTATGAAAAAAGAACTGGAAGCGCTTATCGAATATCAACCTATGAAAAAAAATATTGAGTACATAAAAGATATGTTCTTATTTAGTTGCTTTACCGGACTGTCTTACAGCGATATTAAAAGATTGGATAAGACACATATACGTGAATTTTTTGATGGCAATATATGGATCATTCTACGGCGTAAAAAAACAACAATATCCTCAAATATTTTATTGCTCGATATTCCTAAAAAGATTATTGCAAAGTATGAAGGTACTGCAAAGAACAGTCTTCTTTTTACTCTGGTAGGCAACTATCAATGTAATCTTAGTCTTAAAAAGCTTGCAAGGGAAGTAGAATGCCTTAAAGGAAAAAAAATATCCTTTCATATAGCACGGCATACCTTTGCTACTTTATTTTTAAGCGAAGGTGTGCCACTGGAAAGTCTTAGTAAGATGATGGGGCATAAAAACATAGCTACTACCCAGATCTATGCTAAAATCCTTAATGAGAAGGTGGGTCGGGATATGGAAGAAGTATCTCATAAATTTAAGGAGCTAGAAGCTGCTTTTAATTCATAAGATTTTTTGGTATATCATTTTGCTTTGTAATTATTTTCCAACAGGTTCAAAATATCTAATTCCTTGTACAATATTTTTCCCTGAATTTGTACAAAAGGTAATATGCGATCGTCCCGGTATTGTTGAAGTGTGCGCCTGCTGATATGAAGCAAGCGACATACTTCATCGCCGGTTAAATATTTTTCTTCCTGATGGGACGGTCGTAAATATCGGCTTATCTGCTTAATATGTTTTTTAATAGCATTCAAATCTTTAAGCCAGGATAAAATTTCTTCGGTAGCGTTTTTTATAGATTGCATCCTTTAATTTTTTGATTGAACTAATGCGATTACATCATTATATTTAAAATAATTTTTCCGACTGATGCAGGTGCAGGGCAATAGGCCTTTTTGCTTATAATTTTGTAGGCTTCTTTTACTAATATTCAAAAGCTGGCATACCTCCTGATTATCCAGCCACCTGTTTTTACTATAGGTGGATTGATATGGTGCAGCTATTTCTGAAAGTAATTTGTTAAGCCCCTCAATTTCTTTATTCAAGGCTTCGTAGGCATTCTTTTCTATGAGTATAAATTCCATAATTCAATTTTGAATTATGAAGCTATGGGACTGCTGAACATAAGTCTTCAAACTGTCTTTCAATTGCAGTAATAGGTAGTGAATGGCTCATTTAAGTATTCTATAAGCCGTTACAAATAAGCAGATTTCTCAAAAAATAGTTAGGAAAATATTTACAATAAAATCTTAGTAAATCTTTTGTGGCAGTTTGAATGATCTACTGGTCATTTTTTATAACCAATATCACATTTTTTGAAACCGTTGATTCGGAAGTGTAATACAGTCTGAATTCTTTTTCATGCAATGGATATAGATCATTTGGCTGCATAGTCGGATTATTAAAGAACCGCAAATTGCTTTTTTGGAGCACCAACGGATGATTTCTCGAATTTTTTTAAAGAAGATTTATTGCGGATAGAAAGTATATATTAATATTTTGATTTGGGGATAAGCTGTTTTAATACCAAAATTTATATAAATATTACCTTTTATAAAATATTACTCGGAGAACTGCAAAATATGATGACTGTCCTTATCCTTTCTGATAATTAGAACAGATCATTTCCTTTAAACTTGCTCCAAAGTCGGGAAACGTTTGAAAGCAGGGATTATAGAATGAAAAAACGGACATAAGAGAGTGAAATCTTCAAATGTCGGTCTTGTGACCAAGACGAGCGTATCTTCAAACACTTTTATAGATGATTTGATTCGATTAAGTCAAATTAAAAATCAATTACTAATCCCAATTTTATCAAACAAGTTATTTTAGCTTTTTTCTAATGCAATTTAATTTTTTAAACTATTAGAAATCAGCAATGGAATAATAAGCCTTAATTTGGCTGTGTTGGTCTTGTACCCATACCCGAAGAGGTATCGAAACATTTGGTTGAGGATTTGGAAAGAATTGTAGAATTAAATAATCCTGTGATGTGACCTCAAAGAGCGTATCTTCAAACACTTTTATAGATGATTTGATTCGGTTGAGCCAAATAAAAAAAGACTTACAAAGCTCATTTTTAACAGGTAATTTTCATACACTTTAAACTACTTGCAATATAATTTTAAGCATTTAAAAAAATGGTGATTGACGTTATTGGTCTTTAGTTAGCTTCGATTGTCTTTTATTCCTTTGCTGAAGTTTACGAAACATTAGGCTATAGTAAATTACATTTTTAATACTTATATGTGTAGTTTGATTTTCTTAACTTTGAAAAATGAGAAAAAGATAAAAAGAGCTGTTTCGGAGTTTAATACTGAGTTAAAATTAAAAGGTTTCCGTGCGTTTCAAATTGAGCAGGACGGAAACGAAACCCGTGTGTACAGCAGAAAAGAATTCTATAAAATCTGCCTTACGACCGGGAAAAGTAAAATTCATTATTCCGATAAAAGTTTTGAGCAGGAGGGAACGGTGCTTTTTTTCGGAAACCCACATATTCCATATTCCTGGGAAACAATTTCTACGACTTATAAAGGATATACCATTCTTTTTTCCGAGGAATTTTTTAAGAATTCTGAACGCTCTGAAAGTTTACAGCAGTCATCTTTCTTTAAAATCGGTGGAACTCCTGTTCTGAAAATTACCGAAGAGCAAAGACAATTTCTTAATACCATTTTTCAAAAGATAATTGCAGAACAGGAAAGCGATTATGTTTATAAGGATGAGCTGATACGCAACTACATAAGTCTTATCATTCACGAATCTTTAAAGCTGGAACCTGCAGAAGATTTCGACCAGAATAAGAATGCGGCATCAAGATTATCATCAGTTTTTCTAGAACTGTTAGAAAGACAATTTCCTATTGAAACTACACACCAATCTCTGCAACTGAAATCAGCTCAGGATTTTGCAAAGAATCTAAATGTTCACGTCAATTATCTCAATCGTACCATAAAGGAAGTTACCGGAAAATCTACGACAGCGCATATCACAGAACGTATTCTTACAGAAGCAAAAGCATTGTTGCAGCACACCGATTGGAATATTTCAGAAATGGCTTTCGCTCTCGGATTCGATTATCCGACGTATTTTAATAATTTCTTTAAAAAACAAACAGGTGCCAATCCAAAAGCATTTCGTTTGACCGAGGTTTGAATTTCTTAATTTTTGGTTTGATTATCATTAACTGGTAGCACTCCGCTGTTTATAATTTTGTATCAGTAATTTTTAAACAAAATTCAGATATGAAAATAGCAACAACAGTGTTGGCTTTGTCCTTTCTTTTCATCGGACAGGTATTCGCACAGAATAAAAAATTATATCAAAGAAAAATGAATGCAGCAGAACAAAATGAACATTATACTTTTCAACTCAGCGATAAAGTAATCCGAAAATCGGTTACTTTCAAAAATCGTTACGGAATCACTCTTTCAGGAGATTTATACCTTCCCAAAAACTCTGGGAACGAAAAATTGGCAGCGTTGGCAATCAGTGGACCGTTTGGTGCGGTGAAAGAACAATCTTCAGGTTTATATGCCAATCAAATGGTGGAAAGGAGGGGTGCCGTTATTGCTTTTGATCCTTCTTATACCGGCGAAAGTGGAGGTGAGCCAAGAGATATTGCATTTGTTTACAAATTCTGATAATTTTAATTAATTATTCTGATTGCTATTTCTCCTAAGTTCCCGTTCTATCTCATCAATTTCCAACAAAGGAAGCTGATAACTTTCACTTATGTATTTTAGAATATTTTTATTTGTTTTATTATTTACTTTTCTGATAAAAAGATAATTGGAAGATTTTAGAGTTTCGATGAAATTATCAGCATATTGGTCTTTATTAAAAAAACTTTTTTCAATAACTGCTCTTTTATCGTCATTTACGATAATATCATTAAATACGGTATTGAGAAGAACCGTCTGAAAAAATGATTCGGCTGGTAAAAGAGTATGGAGATAGTAGTCTTCAAAATCCATTACCCTCTTATTATTGGTCAAGAAAACACAGGTTTCTCTTGTAAAAATAAACCATTTTCCACCAATATAAGGGATAACACCCTTCATAAAATCTCTTTTATATATTAATGAAGAGATTTTGTGGGTTAGCTCTGTAAAGTGATTTTGTATTCTTTGAAGAGTATCTGGCCTGTAAAACTTCTGATCATAATAAAAAATATAATTTCTTCCATTATTGACTGTAAGAAATTTACGTATAGTATTTTGTGACTTAAGGGGGGAATCTTCACCGCTTAGATTGATAAAATAATTCCAGTCATTACTAACATTCAAAAGGTATTCCATTGCATTAAGTTCAGCCTTAATCATGCTAAACCCTCCAGCTACAATATTTATACTTTCCAAAATATATACATTGGGAAAGTGTATTAAATATAATTGTATTTCTTCTGTAAATTCTGCTTTTGCCTTCCGATCAATATGAATAAGATAAAATTGATCCCTTGTATAAATCTTCTGAAACATTTCTTTAAATACATCAGGTTTATGATGGATCATAATAAAATAAGCAATCCTCACCTGCGAAGCAGAATGTAGGTCGGAAGTTTGGGAATGGGGAAGAGTTATGGGAAGTGACGTTTGCATAGGAGTGAAATTTAAAATCATCCGCACAGGCAAACAATTCAGTTTATGCGTGTAATTTACGAATATATTTTTGATAATCAGTTAATTAAATTGACTGTAGTTTAATTGTTTTATTGTACATTTGCAAAGCATTTATAAAACAGGTTTCTGCCTTTGCTATTCTGTAATAGTTTAAACTCACAATTTTTTCTTTCAGTCTTTGCTTTTTCAGCCACCCAATTATCAATCGGGTTTCTAATGTGAAATGCTATATAAATTTTTTCATCTTAGAATGATGCGTTATTGCAGGCTTATCAATGATAATTATTTGATTTATATTAAGCTAAGCAAGTGAAAGTGATGAGAAAAGAAGTTCTTAACTCATCCTGTCGTACACCAATTCAAATTCTGAAAAGTGAATTTGCTTACAAAATATCGGGAAATCTGTAAATTATGATGAGTTTTAAAAGTTTAAATTTAATTAATCCAATAATCCGTGCTGTAACAGAGTCAGGATATTCCAAGCCAACTGAAATACAGTATTCCGCTATACCGCATATTCTTGCCGGAAAAGATATTATAGGATGTGCCCAGACAGGAACGGGGAAAACGGCAGCTTTTGCAATGCCTATCCTGCAGCTGTTAAAAAAATATACTCCTGAACATAAAGAAATAAGGACATTAATACTTACACCGACTCGTGAGCTGGCAATACAGATTGAAGAGAATTTTGCTGTTTACAGCAAATATTTACCTTTATCACAGTTTTCTATTTATGGAGGAGTTGCAGCAGGAAATCAGCTTGCCGCCCTTAGAAAAAGAGTAGATATTCTGGTGGCTACACCAAGCAGATTACTGGATTTGGCCAATCAAAGACATATTGATCTTTCTAAAATAGAAATATTAGTTTTGGATGAAGCAGACAGAATGTTGGATATGGGATTTGTCAATGATGTCAAAAAAATTTTGAGGCTAATTCCTCAGAAGAGACAGACCTTGTTTTTTTCAGCTACAATGCCCGCATGGATAAAAAAAATTGCAGAAACAATTCTGAATAATCCTGTAGAGGTTACTGTAAATCCAGTATCTTCAACGGCACAAACGGTGAAACAATCCGTCTATTTTGTGGAAAAAAAAGATAAAAACAGGTTTACTAATTGATTTATTGCAAAATGAACATATAATGCGTTCACTGGTTTTTACCCGTACTAAACATGTTGCCAATAAGCTTGTACAGCAATTGGAAGGGTAGGGATTTTTGCTGCAGCAATTCATGGAAACAAATCTCAGATGGCAAGACAGAATGCTCTTGATGATTTCAAAAACAGTAAGATTAAAGTGTTGATAGCTACAGATATAACAGCTAGAGGAATTGATATTGATGATCTTCCTCATGTAGTGAACTACGAGCTTCCCAATATCCCGGAAACTTATGTCCACCGGATCGGTAGAACCGGAAGGGCAGGAATGGAAGGTACTGCTATTTCATTTTGCGATACCGATGAGCGATTAGATCTTAAAAATATTCAAAAACTGCTCGGATTTACAGTACCGGTCAGATCATTTTATAAATAAAGTCTGTAGCGTTTACAGAACATACTATTCAATTTTTAATAATAATTACAATGCAACAAGGCACCGTAAAATTTTTCAATGAAGCAAAAGGCTTCGGATTTATTACTCCAGCAGATGGAAGTAAGGACATATTTGTACATTCTTCAGGATTGAGCGTAAGTGCAATTCGTGAAAATGATAAAGTCGTTTTTGATGTACAAAAGAGCGACAAGGGCTTAAATGCTGTCAACGTAAAATTGGCGTAATTAATCTTTAATATCATCTGTTTGAAATAGACATTATTTTCAATTTCAGTATTATATTTTTTATTTTTTTACAATTCAAAGTCCAGTAACCTTCGGAGTTTGAGTATATTGTTTGAAAGAACATTGGTGTAAGTTTAATTACTTTTTATTTTCATAATGTTCATTTGCCTCTCACAGCACGTGAGAGGTTTTTCAAGAAATAATTTTCATCATCTTAAATAGTAAGACATTCAAACATGATTATTATTAACAATTTTATTGAATATAAAGTTTTGGAAGGGCAAATGGTTGGTTTTTCTGACTGGTACACTATAGACCAGCAGCAAATCAATAGTTTTGCAGAAGCAACTTTAGATGATCAGTGGATCCATATTAATGAGGCAAGGGCAAAAAATGAATATCCCTTTAAATCCACTATTGCTCATGGCTATTTGCTATTAGCGCTAATCCCTTATCTATGGAAGCAAATTGCTGAGGTGAGGAACGTGAAAATGGAAATTAATTATGGGATTGAGAATTTTAAGTTTGGTCAAGCTGTATTGGTAGGTAGTGATGTAAGGCTCCAGGCAACTGTTAAATCAGTTACCGATTGAGAGGGACTATAAAAGTAGCGGTAGAAGCAAAACTTCTAATAAGAAATCAAAGTAAGCCTGCTTATACGGGAAACGTTATCTTTCTCTATCATTTTTTTGAAAAAAATAATAGTAATGACGGTATATTGGATTAATTCCATTTAATTCCTTATCTGAATAAGGTTTGATTAGTAATTGTCAAATAACATCATAACCATTCACTCCCAAAATAAAGTAATGTTCAATTATTCTTTGAGCTTTCTTGCACATCGATAAAAGATCATTTACTGATGTGTTGTCGAAACTAAAGTCATCATGGGTTTTCACAATATATTCAGTTACTATTTCAATATTCATTAAATCAATTTCTGTTACATCGGTTTTCAGCCTATTTTCTTCTTTGAAGAAAGGAATTTTACGGAAAATAGAATCGTTAAACCGAAAGAGATGTATTGTTTTCATTATAAACTATTTAATAGGATGGAAAATTTAGGTTGAGGCTTTGTCAAGAAAGCTTATCTTTTATTTTTCTGTAGATCCTTTTTTTAGTTAAGGTACGTTCTGATGGTAATGGGTACAAGCCTCCTGAAAGGATATACAATAAGCTGCCCCAAAAATTATTTTTCCTACATAATTCATGACTGTAGTTAGTTAATATTTTTATGTATTCGTGTTCATATTCCTTTGCTTCCTGTAATGTGTAATTTTCTGGAATATCTTTAATAATATCCATAACATTTTGGTTAAAGGTTTTAGGTGAATATTTTTCTATAAAGTCTAATTCAAGCCTGCACATCCCGATAAGTGGAGTAAGTAAAGAAAAAATTTCATCATAAAAATTATAAATATTTACCTTCCAAGATAAGCTTTCTTCTTCCGGTAAAACCTGAATAGTCAACAGAATAAGTTTTTTATGGATTACTTCCATTTCATCTGTGTAGAGTTTGTTTTGCTGCCAGAATATGAGTGAATTGATTTTATTTTTTTTAATAATATTTCCCAGTATATATTCAAACTGGATTCTAATATTCTTTATGTTCTCACTCAGGTCTTCTAAAACAGACTGCCACAGGTTATGCTGGCTTAAGCTGCAGTATGTACTGAATACCAATCTTGATTTGTTAATAAGCTGCTGTAATTCTTTTAATATTCTAAGAATTTCCTTAGCGTCTCTTTCTAAGGTGATGTTGGTATTTCGCAGATAGAAAAGAGAGGTAAACTGGGAATAATAGGCTCTTCTTGAAATATTTTTTTTATTTCTGAGTCCCGATTTGCTCTTTGGATGCTTGATTAACTTTTTCATTAGAATTTTATTGTAGATCATTTTTCTTCATAGTTCCTTTTTCAAAGGATTTTTGTTGTATGATAAGGGAAACAAGATATTGTCTTAAATCTTTTATCGTAATATTTTTTTCTTTCTCAGAAAAAAATAATGGAGTTTCATCTAGAAGTTCATACAGTTCAGGAAATTCTTTTTGGATTTCCACTGTTTTTTTAAATATCTTTTTCGTTAAAACAGATATAGTGTTTAGATTATTCATAGCCGCTTTTTATTATTGTTAATATCATCTTAAAGCGTTTATTTCCTTTTATTGAATGACGTTTATGGGCAGGAACGATAATGCATTCACCTTCTTCCATAAAGTAAGAAGCTCCGTCTATAATGATTTCAGCTTTACCTTCAATGATCTGTGCAACAGTATCGAAAGGAGATATCTTTTCAGATAACCCTTCTTTGTCATCAAAAGATAAAACACTGATATTACCGGTCAGTTTTTCAAGTATATTTTTACTGACTACAGAATTTGGAATGTAATCTACAATCTGGCTTGTAATATATACTTTCGATTTTTCAAGTTCTCTATGATTCATCACTGTGGGTTTAAACATAAAAAAAGCACATGGTATTGTAAATAAAAGGGACAGAACTGTCTAATATTCCATCCCTTTTTCCAGTGAAAGCGTTTGATAAATATATCTTTTCATTGGCTTTAACTGTCCTTGAAAACAATTTATGAAAGATTGATTTCTTTGATAATATTGAGAACTTCTTCACGGTTTTTTCTTAATCTGTTTCCGATTCTTTCCAGCATTTCCTTTTCTTTACCTTCTTCAAGCTTCAGGTCGTGGTCCGTTAATGTTGAAAATTTTTCTTTCAATTGTTTTGATTGCACATCCCAGTCTCCTGGAATTTTGAAAGATTGGTTGCCTTTGTTGTGGTTTGTGTCCATAAGGTAGGTTTTAGTGTAACTTCATTGCTACAATACAAAGTTGGGTATTTATTAATCTATTGTATTACAGATTGTTTCTTTTATGTTGCACATATCACACTTTTACAAAATTCCAGCTTATTTTGAACATCTGAAATGTGGTTGATCATAAAAGCAGTGTTTGATGACTCCTTATAAAGTAATGGAGGTGGTTAAGTCTAGGAAATGATTACAAACTTAAAATACTGCTCGATAATTCCAAATAAGTGATTGATTATTTGTATCTTGCTGAATAATTGCATTGAGCTGACAATCTGGACTCAAAGAACCAGTGTATTCACTTCTTTTTCTTTCATTATTTAATACTTCCGGCATACCTCTTTGTTCCACTTCAAATCATTTATAAAACTGTTTTTGAAAAGGAGAATATAAATCTGCTGATTCTCTCCAAAAGAGAATTCAATGGTAAAAAAATTATTAATGTTTTTATGTATATAAAAAAATATTTAAGGATGTGGACATTTTTGATTCCTATCCTGGCATGGTTCTCTTATGTTGGAAATTCTGTTTTTTCTTCAGGGTATTACTCTGTGATTCTTACTTTATTTTTAATAGGAAGTGTTTTAGCTGCGGTGTACCATTCCGAAGTTATTGCGCATCGTTTGGGGGAACCATTTGGAACTTTGCTTTTGGCATTTGCTATTACGGTCATAGAAGTAGGGCTTATTATTTCCATTATGATGGGAGCAAAAGGGTTGGAAACCATTACTCTTGCCAGAGATACGGTTTTTGCTGCAGTGATGATAATCCTTACGGGAATCATTGGAAGCTGTATTGTGATAGGATCCTTACGATATAGAGAACAGAGCTTTACCTTACAGGGGGTAAGTACGGCACTGATTACACTGACCTCTGTTATTATTTTTGTGCTTATTCTGCCCAATTATACGGTAAGTCACCTCGGAGGCGAATACACGTCCCTCCAACTGCTTTTTATCGCCTTGATTTCTTTAGGGCTTTATCTTGGATTTACCATGATCCAAACTTTTAGACATCGAAGCTTTTTCATTTCTCCACAAAACAAATTATCCGAGAATCTGCCTGTAGAAAGCAATAATAAAATAATTTCCACAAAACAATTGTATATCAATTGTATATTGTTAATTTTATCCCTGGGAATAGTCGTTTTGCTGGCAAAACTTCTTTCAAAGGATGTTGAACATATAGTTGTTTCTGTGGGTGCCCCCAAATCTCTTGTAGGTATCATTATTGCTGGTATTGTTCTGCTTCCGGAAGGTCTGGCTGCATTCAGAGCTGCAAAAAGTGATCAGATTCAAACTTCATTAAATCTGGCTTTTGGTTCAGCTTTAGCGAGTATCGGACTAAGTATTCCTGCGATTGCCATTATATCTGTAATAACCGGTATAAGAATGACATTGGGGATAGATATCAAATCAACAATACTTTTAGGGCTGTCTCTTTTTATTATTACTGTTTCACTGGCAACAGGCAGAACTAATATCATGCAGGGAATTGTATTGATCGCTATTTTTTTAATTTATCTTTTTATTACAATTGTACCATAAACCTATTTAAGTTATGCATTATATAGCTTGATATATAGTGAAACGGCCATCTTTAGTTTATATGATATGATGGTTGATATAGAATATATTTCATCATGAATCCAAAAAAACGTTTGAAGGCTCATGAAAAGAACTTTTTTCCTTACCAAACCGACCTTTCTTATAATTTCTCACTATCGGAAATCATTAAAACGGAGAGAAAGCTAAAATTTCGATTATAACAGAATAAATGGAAAATATAAATCAAAGATGAGATACTTATACCTATAAAATCATGGAAATCCATAAACATGATCTTGGAAATTAAAAGTTATTACTTATTAGGAATTATTGCAGTAAACCATATTTTGTTTTATGACTGTGCAACAAGTAATGAGTACAAATCATATGATTATAAAGATGTTGCCCAAATATTGAAATTTCAAATAAAAACTAATGAGATAACACAGAAATTGGTTCACAACTTGGGTTAAGTCAATACTTTAAAAGTTTGAAAAGTACTCTGAACAGAAAAAAGATTTTACAAATAAAAATTATTTATCGATATGACTAGTAAAAAATATTACTTCCACGATAAAAGTCAGAATATTATATCAGAAGATCAATTAATTGGAGAAAATATAGATGCTATAGAATGTTTTTTAACTGATTATCAGCTAGAAAAGCTACATACAATAGAGCGTGTTTATATTTTGGAAAAAACATTTTTAGGAATTTTTAAGACAAGATTGTATTTATATCTTAGTGAAGATACAATATATAATTACGCTATTCAGAAAACATAACATTACTATACTTTATTATTCCTCCGATCATAGCTTAATGTTAGAATTCAAATTTGTTTGGAATATTGATGCTTTGTCTTATTTCGTTTTGATGGTTTCTGAAAGCTATATAGTATTTGTTACTCTTACTAAAACGATAACATCTTTAAAGGAGTGGTCAACGGCACTATGATGATGAAAATTAGCATTTTCACTTTCGGCTTCGCATAGCAATTACAATTTCCCATACAAAAGTCATTACATTTTGCAAAATCGAAAACTGTGTAAATAAAAAATCCCCGCTATTATGAGTAGATTTCTGTAGAGGTATAATCATACTCATATCCTGGAAACACTATATAGTAAATTTTACAGTCCGATTTAATATCCTACAGATATTAACCTTTCTAATGCTTAGGAGGAGAGTATATAACAAAACCCTCCCTTTTAGGGGAGAGTCAATTGTACTAATGAGAATGTACAACTATTATGAACAGTAAATGTATATCTAAATAAATTACATTAATATGCTGCAAGTCATGTGATTCTATTTATTATTGTCGTATATGGAGTAGAAATAATGCATTTATTTTTAACGCTCTTAGGGTATTTTTTAAGTATAACTTTTTAATGCGTCAATTCTGTGATAATATTTAATTTTCTTTGCAAGAAAGTTATAAATTTATTTTGACTGTAAATTCCAGTTTTCAGGAATTTGAAAGGTTTGTCACCTTTATGATGATTTGTGTTCATGACGTGGAATTTAATATAACTTAATTGCTGCAGTACAAGGTGGTGTTTTTATAACCTATGTATTACAGCTTGTTTTTTATATTGCAGTTATCACACATTGTTAGTATCCGGAGTCTTTTTCTTACTGAGAGAGTGATGTTTTATAAAAGGGAAAAAATCTGTGATTATGCCCATAATTGTATAAATTTGGAGCTGGAAAAAGAAGAAATCTTAAAGATCATAAACCTAAGGTCTTATTACAGAGTTGCAGATAAATGACTGATATCAGAGTTTTGATCATAGGGTTGGCTGCTGGTTGAAAAACAAGTAAACTAATTATTTAGTAAAACAGAGCCTTGCCATGAGAAAGCTGACTGTTGATTCCGCTCCCTGATTGAGATTGACATTTTTCTCTTCAAGCCCATCATAACATCCACCTGTTGCAGGGTTATAAATAATCTGATGTAAATAATTTTTTCCTAAAAACCAACTAAAAGCACTCCTCATCATCTGCAAATATTTTTCATCCTTAAAAACCTTGTAGAATGTAGATAATGCAAGTATGGTGTAAGCAACATCTATGGGCTGTTCCCCGCCAATTGATTCAGGACTTTTAACCGTTTCTTTCTGTAGCCATCCTTTATTGGAGATTACTTTGATGCCGCCCTTACTAAATATTTTAGAAAGCAAAAACTTGAATGATTCATCGGCAACCTGTTTATACATTTCATCCTTGGTGGTAATCCACGCACACAATAAAGCTTCAGGGAGTACACCGTTTCCGTAAGTAAGATAGTTTTCAAACCAATGCCAGTCTTTATGTTTTTCATGCTGATACATTTTCACGAGACGATTGGCGAGTTTTTTCAATAATGGAATATTGTTTTCAGAGTTTTGATAATGCAATCCCTTGATGATAAAAGCCATTGCCCGGGTAGAATGGATATTCTCAATAGATGAAATACTTTTTTCAATGATTGATTCTGCTTCATCAGAAAACTGCTGCGGTAAGATTGCTTTTATTGAAAGAAGATATCCCAGTGCCCAGATAGCTCTTCCATTGGAATCTTCAAGGTTGGTTTCATAATTCTGCTGAGCAAATTCCTTGTACTGATTTATATAATTGAGAAAACTTCCATCCGGTTGTTGACAAAACTTAATAAGTTTCAGATAAGTTGAGATTAAATCAAGATCAGATTCATCTCTGCTCAGCTCATAATGTCTGCAGGCTACAATCATAGCCCGGGCATTATCGTCCAAAGTATACCCGGAATTGATATCAGGTTTGTTGATTTTAGAAAACTGGATCATCCCAAAATCCGTTGTCATATTTTTGACATGGCTTAGATTAATGTTGGGGAATGTATAATGTAATGTCATTTTATCTTTGCTGTATTGTTGAAATAATAGGGCGTGCGAAATAGAAGAATTTTCCCAGGCTGTGGGAGCCATTTTTTCCAGACTATTTGATCGTAATTTTTCCTGTACAGTTTCATTTTTTAGTAATGTATTTACGGCAACAGCAAGCTGCTTCGGAGCTTCAAAATCAATAATAATTCCCAGGTCTTCATTCAGTACTTCCAAAGCATGGGGAATAGGCGTGGAAATAATGGGACATCCGCAGCTGATGGCATACGAAAAAGTACCACTTACTGCCTGATTTCTGTCTTTTGAAGTGAAAAGATAGACATTGGTAAGCTGAAGATAATCCAACAACTTATCTAGAGGCAGGTACTGATTGATAAAATAAGTATGATTTTCCAGATGGAGCCTCTTAACAGTATCCTTCAAAAAATCACGATATTTCTCACCTTCATACTTAATGATGCCGGGATGCGTTTTTCCAATAATCAGAAACATTACATCCGGGTTTTTGGAAATGATTTCAGGCAGAGCTTCTAAGGTTGTTTCAATATTTTTCCCCGAACCCAGTAAACCAAAGGTTGAAAGAACTTTTTTATCTTTAAATCCGTATTTCGCTTTCAGTGAAATTTTATCGATAAATGGCAGTAAATGGGTGCCGTGGGGTATCACTTTAATTTTATCAGGTGGTATATCATAATCATTGTTCAGTATATCCGCAGAAATACTGGTCATTACAATAATAGATTTTACAAAACTGCTGATTTCTTTTACCTTTTCTTTTAATTCCCGATCCGGTTTTGGTAGAACGGTGTGAAAAGTAATGATGATATCTTTTTCTGTATTTTGAAGAAAAAGCAGTAATCCGTTGGGGGTTTCGTTGAAAAATCCAAATTCATGCTGGAGCATAACCAGTTGAATATTGTTATTCTTATTGATTTTATCAGCCAGCTCCAGATAAGATACGGCATCGGATGTATTTAAGCGATATTCTGGATCATCTTCATATTGATAATGCTCATCCTCATCCTCAGTTTCCATTGGGCAGATGCTGATGCTAAATGATTCTCTGAATTTTAATTTAAGGGATTGTACCAAGTCCTGACAGTATGTTGCAATACCGCATACCTTGGGAGGAAAAGTACTTATAAAGATAATTTCAGGTTTATAGTTAATTGTGTTTTTATTACTTTGTAAAGATTGTCTTTTTGTCTTTTCCTCCACGTCTGATTTTATATTTTTATTCATATTGATATTTATTTTAAACCTGACATTCTGTATAGAATAGTCAATTATGATGTGTACTGTAGTAATTCCTTCAGTAATTCAGGGATGCTTAAAGAAGCAATAGCTATTCTTTTGTCAGCAGCGCCATAGTAAATATGGAGTGTATGTCCTTCTACGATGGCTCCGGTAGGGAAGCAGACATTGTTCACTTCTCCCTTCTGTTCCCATTCTTCATCGGGCTTGAAAAGAGGATAAGGAAGTCTTGAAATTTCTTTTTCAGGAGTATCAAGATCCAGTAAAGCAGCACATGCGCTGTAAACATATCCTTCAATGGTATCATGTACACCATGGTAGATTAAAAGCCATCCATGCTCAGTTTCTATAGGGGGGCATCCACCGCCAATATAGCTTACTTCATGCTCATATTTGGGAGATAATACAATATGTTCTTTAAAATGAAGGAAGTAGTCTTTCCAGAAATCAGGATTCAGATCTTCAATCTTTTCTATCCTTACAATTTGGATATCAGGCCTTATGCGATGTAGAAAATAAAGCTTACCATTAATTCTTCTTGGAAAAAATATCACATTTTTATCCCAAAGGAAGACCTCTTTATCCTTTATATGAGTATGCGGGAGTTTGTTGAAACGTCTGTACTTTTCTCCTATTTCACCTTGAGATTCTGCTAAAAGCTTAAACTTTTTGTATGGAATTTTTGGCACAATGATTCCTAGCTTTTGCCATGATATTAGATCCTTAGATACGGCAAGTGCACCCAATGCATTAACCCCGTCATAACTGGTATAAGTAAGGTAAAATAAGTGATCGATTTTGACAATTCTTGGATCTTCAACACCGTGTTTTTCGTATTCAAATTCAGGGATAATAACCGGATTGCTGAGCCGTATTTCAGGAGTCTTATAATCCGATAATATACAGTATCCGATACTCGAGAAGTTATTCCTGGCAAGAGCCCTGTATAATAAATGTATTTTTCCGTTATCCTGAATGACTGCAGGATTTAGAACTCCTTCACTCTCAAAGTCTAATGTTGTTTTTCTGAGTATAATTCCATCTTTTTTCAAGGATACCATTTAGTTGCCGGTATTTCGGGCTTCTTGTTCCCTTTCTCTTCGTTTACTCGTTTTATCCTCCCGTTTCTCTTTTGCAGATTTTGCGGGTGGGGTTTTATCTGATTTCTTTTTTCCGTCTTTTTCTTTTGACATTGTGAAATATTTTTTTGTTACCTGTAAATTTCAATCATTAAAAAAGGAAAGCTTTGCAATTGTCTTTTAATTTGTTGTATAAATCATAGATATTTCCGATTTAATAGACTAACTTTGGATAAATGACTGTTAATGAAATAATTGACGGATGTAAACAGTAGGGGAGATGAAGTTGTATGTAAAATATATGGTAAGTTTGCGCTGCAAAATGGTTGTCCATCAGGAACTGGAAAGATTGGGCATTAAAAATGCTGTCGTTGATTTAGGGACAGTAGAATTATTGGATGATATTAGCTCAGAACAAAGACAGATACTTAAAGAAAATTTGCTTAAAACAGGACTTGAAGTATTAGATGATAAAAAAAGTATCCTGATAGAGAAAATAAAGAATGTAGTGATAGAAATGATTCATTATTCAGATGAACTCCCAAAAGAAAATTTCTCAGACTATGTAAGTGAAAAATTAGGCTATGATTATACCTATCTGGCTAATACCTTTTCAGAAGTGAAAGGAATGACACTCCAGCATTTTATTATTATTAATAAAGTAGAAAAGGTAAAAGAACTGCTGTTATATGATGAACTTAATCTTACAGAAATCTCTTATAAACTCAATTACAGCAGCGTGGCCCACCTCTCCAATCAGTTTAAAAAAATTACAGGACTTTCCCCTTCATTTTATAAACAGCTGAAACAAAGACGTCTTGGAAATCTGGAAGACTTATAAATGTGTGATATATGTAAAATTATACCGGATATATATAGCTTAGTATAACACTTAAACGGCCATCTTTGTAGTATAATAATCAGGAATTCACAAAATCCATAAAGCTTATATCACTATAAATAGTGCAATTTTAGATAGGAAATATAGTGAACAGTTGAAAATATTTATCAAACAACAGGCCGTTCTCCCGTATTTGAAAACATTGTAGTAATAAAGAAAGATGTGAAAAAGCGAATATACGACATATAAAATTAGTAGGCTTAAGGATTCTCAATTTTGACAATGAGCATATTAAATCCCGATAAAATAGTAGATCTGTTTTCGAAAGGATTTAATTAATCAAGGATGGAGCCCCATGGTTTCTGTCCTTTTCATCCATATTATAGGAATTGATAGATATATAAAAATTTTCATCAACTGAGTCCATAAAACTGTTTGAACATTCATGAGTAAACAACATGTTTAAATACAAAACAGACTTTCTTATTACCACTTTAACGTCAAAAGTCATGAAAACAATACACCTTTTTCAGTTTAAGAATTCCATTACCCGGAAACTTCCTTTTTTTAAGGAAGAATGTAGATTAGATAATTTAAATGATTTAATGGCCTATGATCTGATGAACACCGAAAAAGTGACTGAGTTCATTATTGAAGTTCATGATGATTTTATTTTTGAAGATATGACCAGAGAAGATCTTTTGTCAATGTGCAGAAATGCCAGAGAAATGATTGAGCATTATTTTGTGACAACCATGAATGATTATGACGTTATCTGAATATTGATTTCAGCAGCATAAAAGTTTTTTTGATCAACATAAATAATAGACCCATGAAATTTCAGCAAAGTTTACTTGATTATATCAGTACTTCACTCATTACAATGAATGAAACGGTTTCTATAGCAGAAAGCGTAACCTCGGGATTAATACAGCTGGCTTTTTCCCAAATGGCTAATGCAAAACTGTTTTACAAAGGAGGAATAACGACTTTTACATTACCTGAAAAAATTCAATTTTTAGATATAAATCAAATCGAAGTTAAGGAAAATAGTTTTGAAACCCAAAAAATGGCTGATACAATCGCTGTAAAGGTCGCTGAATCATTTGGAACAGATTGGGGAATTGCTTCTACTGGATATGCTGCATCTGTAAGAAATTCGGGATTTAAAGTGTATTCATTCTGTTCATTCAGTTACAAAGGAGAGATTGTACTTTCAAAACGCATAGAGCTTCATGATAAGACCCAGGCACTGGATGCACAGTTGTATTATACCGAATTTATTTTAGGGTGTTATAAAAGTGCATTGAATCAAATATTAATTTAACTTACCATTTACCATCAGTTTAAAAGTATAGATTTTTAATTTTTCGCTTTTATTTATGTAAATCTCTACGAGTTTCCAACTCTGTAAAATTCTTTGTCAACCCTTTATTTGATTTTATGCTTAAAAATTATTAGATTCTAAATTTTTTGAATAATTTATATCCAACATTTACAAATTTATTCATTCTTATGCAAAATAAAAATGGCGCTAACTGTCTTTAGTTGGCGCCATTTGGCTGTTTGTGATCAAGGCGGGCGTATCTTCAAACACTTTTATCGATGATTTGCTTCGTTTGAGGCAAATCAAAAAGGAATTGGTAACTCCGATTTTAATATTTAATCACTTGTAGTTGTAAAGTTTTTGCAAATTACTTTTTTTAGTAAATGTAATAATCCAATATAAATAGATAAGATGTTATTGATATGATTTGTTTTATTTAAATATCGTACGGTACTTATAATCAATTTATTGTGTTCGGACTGCTTGGAAATTCTTTGTAAGTATACACATTGTAAGGATAGATTTTCTTTGCCAGAATTTTAGAAATAATACTACTGATGAACAAAGGAAACAGCAATAGATAGCCAGACGGTACTATACTAGAAATAATAAACATGGCTGTAAGAGGGGCGTGAATAGCTGCGGAAAGCATGGCAGCGGCTCCAAATAACGCAAAGTTAATAACCACAAGATGAGTACCTAAATAATGGTTGCAGAATTGGGCAAAAAATACCCCTAAAAATGCACCTGTAACAATACTCGGGGCAAATACACCGCCGTCACCGCCTGCGCCGAGAGTGAGGGAAGCTGCCAATGGCTTTATAAAGATGAGCAAAACCAGAGGAATTAAATATGCGAGATTAACAATATCGGACGAACTTGATTCAAGGATTTTACCAAGCCCTTGATAACTATCACCATATAATGCCGGAAGAAAAAAGATAAATACCCCAACAGTTATGGCACCTAAATTTACACGTATGAAATTGTTGTTAATCCCACCAAAAAATGTTTTTGCGTAGATGACAATTTTTGTAAAATAAAGGGCAAATATACCTCCGATTAAACTTAGTATCACAGCAAAAGGTATGGATTGCCACCGCCAGTCCTGTACCTTAAATGTAAATAATGGGTTTGAGTCATAAAAATGCACAAATAGATGAGCTATAATCATCGAACTTATTCCACTGATCAGTAAGGTTTTATTGTATTTACGTGTAATAACTTCAAATGCAAATAGAAAACCGCCCAGCGCACTTCCAAAGAGTACGGTTACACCCGCTATAATACCTGCACATATCAGTTCCGTCTTGTAGGCCCAAGCACTATGCAAATGTTTGTATGCCTGATTACCAACTGTTGCGGTGGCAACTACTGTTGATACTTCGACTCCTGTAGATCCTCCGAAAATGACCGTTAAAAAGCCATTAATGCAGTGAGAAGGTATTTTAAAAAAAGGAAGATGATCCTTTCTTGTTTCAAGGGTTGTATATATTTCCTTAATTCCTTTATTTTTTCTATTCTGAAAGAAATATTTACGTAGGAAATAGATTGCTGTAATGCCTACACTTGGTAGAAAGATTAGCAATTTGTTTTCCGTGGCTATAATTTCTTCAAAGAGGTATTCCTGTACCTGTCCTGTCAAATGTTTTAAAGTATAAGATATAAGACAACACATAATACTAACGATAATAGATATCCCGATTAATTTGACATAGCTGGATCTTATTATTTTCTTTCGGTACGCTTTATTGCCTTTCATAACTATTTTAGTTTTAATGAAGATGTAAAGGTAACAGTTATTTTTTGAAATAGTAAAAGTTGCTTGTTACTACATACTACCTGTTTTTATTTAAACAATTCAAATGAAATTTAAATAATTCATTGATTCATAAACTGAAGGTCCAACCGATCAAGAAAAGGATATACTTAATTTCTTTTTTATTTATCAATACTGTTGTTTGCAACGTTGGAATTTTAGATAACTGTTAAAAATGGATGTTTTTGAAAAAATTGCACATTTAGTTAGCTTCTTTACTTTTAGTCTTGAATAATACACACTATTAAATAAAGAAAAACTAAATTAGTTGTGCAAAGAAATTGTTATGCCTAAAAACGATTCAATTACAGTAAATAGAATGGATTACAGCAGTGGGATTGCTGTTGGTATTTGGAACGTATCTACACCAGGTATTATAAAAGCACTTTCACCTCATAGGCACGACCATTATACTTGCATGCTAATTGAGGCTGATCAGCTTGAAGTTGTATTTGATTTTAAGCATTTAACAATGCCGGTGGGGACACTTTTTATCTCTCCTCCTGGACAAGTTCATCAGATTCTAGAGACTCTTAGTGCAACAGGTTATTATTTGTCTTTTGAAAGCCGTCATATCGGTAGAATGGCACAAACCAGTTTGGATAATTTATTAGAGGAAACCTTGATTATCGCTCTCTCTAATAATGAGCGGCATTGGTTTAGAACAATCTTTGAGTCAATCATGAAATTACAAGATCTGAACGATACCCCTTATAGGCAAGTTGAAAAACCATTGCTTTCAGCTTTTATTGAACAGGCAGTTTTATGCTACAAACGCCAATCATTCATTAATTCCGAAAGTGTTAGCCTACGTTCTATAAATCTCACGAAGGAATTCAGGAATCTTGTAAAATCACATTTCCGGAGTATAAAGCGTCCATCTGAATTTGCAGCAATGCTTAATATAACTGTTGGACATCTAAGCGATACAGTAAAAAAAGTTACTGGTTTATCTGCTTCCGAACATATACAGAAGGAAGTGATGAGTGAAGCGCAAAGATTGCTCTACTATACCGAAATAAGCATCAAGGAAATTTCCTATCAGCTGGGATATCAAGACACCAAATATTTCATCAGGCTGTTTAGTAAAAATGCAGGTTTTTCACCAAGTGAATATCGGAAGCAATACGCTAAATGTTCAGACCAAACCTTAGATCATTAAGATTGTTCCTTCTTTTGTCCACCTTTTACCTTAATTTGTGAGTGGCGTTGCATATGCCAATTGCTCAATTTTGTAAGACAAAAAAATTACTTCTAAAGAAAATTTAGATTTTATGATTGGACAGAATTTTGTTGAAAGCTCAGTACTCTCATTGTCGAGAACTCCCGAGGGAATAGTCGACTCTTTTCTTGCTCATATGAATTCTTTCCATACGGAGACTATGCTTCGTTTCTATGAGGAAGATGCAATCTTTATTCGTGATAGTGGTCAGCCTCGTAGAGGAAGATTGGAGATTGCGCGAGAATTGGACTGCTTCTTTAAATTCGGTTTGCCAATCAAAATTACAACAAGGAATGTTTATGTATATGGTAATCTAGCATCACTAATCTTGGACTGGAGTATAGCACGTATTGCGAATAATGGTGAAAAAATATGTATTCGAGGAACATCTAATGATTATGCTAAAAGAGGAACCGATGGATATTGGAGATATTGGTTTGAAAATCCCTTTGGTGTTCAAGTGCGCAGCTTATTTTAAAAAACTTTACAATATTAAATAAATCAGATATGAAAATTTTAGTAGTAGGAGGTACAGGTCTAACAGGGAGGCTTGTAACTAAAAAATTGGAAAAACTTGGTCATAAAGTAGTAATCGGTTCGCCATCACAAGGTGTCGATGTCATTACTGGTGAAGGGCTTCAGGAAGCATTGACCGGAACTGAAATAGTAATCGATCTATCAAATTCATCTTCTCCCGAAGGAGAAAATGCACTTCGATTTTTTGTGACTGCGGGAAAGAATCTTGTCAAAGCAGAATTGAATGCTAGTATTAAGCATCATATCGTTCTATCAATTGTAGGAACAGATGATGCATTGGAAATCGGTTATCTCAGAGCAAAAAAACTTCAAGAGGATACTATTAAAAACTCGGGTATACCTTACACTATAATTAGGTCAACACAATTTCACGAACATGTGGAAGCCATCATCCAAGTTCAGGGAGAAGGGGATAAAGTTTTTGTTTCGAACTTAGACTATCAACCAATTGCACTTGATGATGTTGCCGAATTTATAGTACAATTCTCTTTGGAAGAACCTAAAAATAACACCATTGAAATTGCAGGACCAAGACGTGGCAAAATGGGGACTTTTGTCTCTGAGTATATTCAAATTACAGGTCAGGACAAAAAAGTGATTACAGAAAATGAAAGTAAGTATATGCATTTTGTTGTTACTAATTCACTTCTAGTTCCCGCTGGTCATTACTCCGCTGGTCAGAAACTTTTTGAGGATTGGGCACTGGAAACATTTAAAAGCTAAACTTTCAATTATAAATTTTTCTTTTGATAATTTTAAAATTTTAGTGCAGATCTTTTTGTTCTGCATTTTTAATTATAATGGTACGTCTGACTTTTAATAAATACATTTTCTAGGAAAATTTGATTAAGATAGAAGAATTGCTTTAAGCTTTTAAGTTAAAACTAAAGTCTCGTTTTTAAATTTAACAGAAGTTTAATGCAATTTAATTTACAAAGCTTTTAGAATTTATTATTGGACTTTTAAGTCTTTAATTGGCTATTTTGGTTTTATGCCATAACCGAAGAAATATAGAAACATTTGACGGACGATTTAAAAGCGTTATAAAAAAAATTAAATATCGCTGTGATATGATCTCAAACCTTAAAAAGACGTTCCATTCACTTCGAAATTAGTTGCTCAATTGACCGTCTTTTCAACTTTCATCTGTTCCCATAAATATATTTTGTTACAAGAGATTGGATTATATTCACTATTTGATTAGGATGAAATTTTAACATTGATTATTTCAAAATAAAACTTATCAATAAAAAAATTGTAAATCAACGGTTTCAGACAATTATTATTAGAAGACAAGTACACTGGCGAACAAACCAATACTGTTCTCATTATGTTTAATAGGGCCATACCATTCAAAATTACTACCTAGACCAAAGCTAAACTCTTTGTAGCTGAGTCCTGCACGCAGATAAATGTAGCTTCTGTTATGATCACCTGAGCTTGGAACAAATCCATACAAACCTTGTACACGACCGTACCATGACCAGTTATCATTAATTTTTGGACGATATTCTATGAGTAGCATGTTTTCTGATGCCCAATCACTTGCTAGATCGATTTTTGGGTTTGCTACGATAGTAAATTCAGGTGTAGAATATGAATATATCAGACTTGCTACCGGTCTGAATCCATAAACAGGAGTATATTGCAAACCTGTTGTGACTTCTAAACCCCTTAACAATGTATAAGTAATATGCGATTGTGTCATGATGTCAGGTGTCATCTCTTTTTCCCAAGGAGCATTTCCATTGGTAATACTGAAAAAGCCAAGTTTTGGTATACTTTTAAACTTTTTATTAACCATAACCTGATAATAGATACCCCTGCTACCCAGCATCATCTCCATGTTGATAGGTGTGCTTTTGAGATCGGGTTGTTTTTCTGCAATTGTCTGAGCCTGGAAGGCTGTTGTTAGACTGATAAAAAATAAAGCTACGCCAATTCTTACTGATTTTTGCTCTTTCATAATCTTATACATTTATTTCCCAAGGTTTAGTGTTAATATGTCAGTTTTAACATGAGAAAATTATAGCGCAAAATTAGAACAGACAACAGTTGTAGAATCCTTCAAAATTGACCATCTCAATCCTGCGAAAGTGATCAGTTGATTCCTGAGCAAATTGACCAGGGTATTCCTGCCCAAACTGACCACCAAAAAAAGTCAAAAAACGTGTCTTGAATAACTTAGCCAAAAAATATCAATGGCTAACAAAAGAATAGACATGTTGAACATCAAACAATTATTACGATTATACACCCAGGGAGTAAGTAAATTGCAGATAAGCAAACAGCTGGGTATCTCACGCAATACTGCCAAAAAGTATATCAGCCTGTTCAATGAACACCAGCTTACGTATGAGGAGCTGATAGAGCTGAGTGATGAAGATTTAGATGATTTATTTGAGACTCCGCCAACCGCTATAAGGGATGAACGTAAAATCTTTTGCCCAGCAGATGATTCCCGGACAAACCGGTGTTGAACTTTCTTATTCAGTATTTCCCAAATCTCCCGAAAAGCAAAATTATCTGATAAGTACGGGGTTTGTTTCTTACGTAAAGAATGGAAATTACTTTTTTGGTCTGGCAGAATATAGCAGGAAAAATTATAAATATACCAATTATGCTATTCCGATAGATACATTTCTGCTGGGCGGTGGCTACAGTTTTTATGTATGGGGAGATTTCATACGAAATGTCAATCTTAATCTAGGAATTGGCGTGCTGGTTGGTTATGAGCAGGTTAATAGGGGTAATGAATTAATTTACGATGGCTCAATACTTGGCTCTGCAGATCAATTTATTTATGGTGCGGGTGGTAAGTTGTCGCTTGAAAGCTATCTGACGGAACATTGTGTATTTCTAGTCAGCGGGCAGTTGCGCTTTTTGAAAAATAGTCAAATGGATCAGTTTTACCCTCTGTTGGGTTTTGGAATAAGATATAATTTTTAAAAATAATATAAAATGAAAAATTTAATTAATATTAAAATTAAAACGCTATTCAAGTTTTCCTTAATACTCTATATGATCGGATTACTTGTACAATCATGCCAGAAGGATGATTTAGAAATTCGGCAGAATTTTCCTTTTGAGGTGTCGGTTATGCCGGTTCCTAAGGACATAGCTAAAGATGAGTATGTGGAGATACGTATTACAATACTTCCTGAAGGTAATTTTTCTGACACAAAGTATTATCTTAGGTATTTTCAGTTTGAAGGAACAGGAAAGCTTCAGTATTATAATACACAGCCCTATTTTCCTAATGATAGCTATCCTCTTTATGAGAAAGAGTTCAGATTGTATTATACTTCAACCTCGGAAGTTTCACAATCATTTACGGTATGGATCTATGATAGTTTTGGAAATGAGAAGAAAATTGAATTTCAGTTTAACAACAGAAAAATAGAAGAACAAATCAAGCGTCTTTAGCTGATAAATTTTTGATAAAAGGGGAGAATTAAAATTATGCTTTAATACTTGCGAAAAGATGGTTGACCATTGAAGGGCAATCACCTTTTCGCGGCGCCACAAGAATCCAGGCCGATTATCGGTCTGAATTCTTATTTTTAAGAACATAAAGAGTCTATAATATCCCTTCATCTGCGAAAGAGAAGGAGTCCATTGAGGTTATTATACAATGATCCAGTAAATTAATATTTAATAGTTGGGCGGCTTCTTTTATTTTCTGTGTAATGTTTATGTCCTCACGAGAAGGTGTCAGATTACCGGAAGGGTGGTTATGAGCTATAATAAATGACACGGCATTACATAATAAAGCACCCTGCATAATAATTCTTATATCAACCAGAGAAGAGGTAATCCCGGATTCTGATATTTTTTGTATTCCTAAGACCTTATTGGCCTGATTCATATACATTGAATAAAATGACTCTCTATAATCAATCTGATCTGCATCAAAATGTTCCCGGAAAATATTTGTAGCATCCTGTGAGTTCAGTACTTCTTTTTCAGTATTTCCTTTTCTTGTATAGATCAATTTGATCTCATTCACTATATTAAATTTCATTGTTATTGCTCTGAGCACGGCAGAGCCTTGTATTTCCCGTACTTAAGTTAAACAGCATTTATTTAATAAAACACGATTGAACTGCTGCGTACCTGTTTTATTAGGTCAAAAGCTCTTCGATCTTCCCTCCTTCCTTTTCTCTCCAAACCTTTGTTGGGCTTTAATCAATATTTTTTCAAAAGAAAACCGGAAAAAAGAAAGCAGATATGAAGTGTTGACAATGAAAAAAGTCAAAAGGAAACGGAATAATTGGAGGGTACCTTTAGGGAGGAAACCGTTTATGCCGTAGTCTTTTGACGGCACAGACGATGGCTGGCAACAATACCTTAGCTGCCTTTTTACCGATTTTTTATGAAAAAAAATATAAATTATGCTATCCATCCCTGTAAATGTGAAATATCTGGATAATGTTCTGATGCAGCGTACTATCGAGGTGCAAAAGTTGGAGCCTTCTCTTGAAGAATATCTTGATTGCAGGGCTTATGATGTTGCAATGCCCGTAATATTTTCGTTATTGTGGTATCTTCATGATGATCTGCCTGCGTCATCATATTATAGTGGTTCATTTGAAAAAGCTTTTAAAATATCAGGTTATACAATAGGCTTGCTTCTCGATTTGTATTCGTATAAGGCTAAAAAGAAGGAAATTAAAGCTTACGCTCATGTTGTAAAAATTATTCAAAATTGAAATTTGTGATGAGCAGATAGCGATCGATAGAGTTGTCTCTTTATTCTATCAATACTCAGCTGATCTGGAAGAGGAGTTCGACCGATTGGAAATACAGTATCCTGTTGAAGTTTGTTATTTCAGGTATATTCAAAAAGGTTCCATCAGATATTGTAACGAAAATAGGAAGATCCGATATTTGAAAGAATCAGAGGCAGATGAAAATTTATCTAAAGAGCGTTCAAGACTTTAATTATACACTGAAAAGTTAATATGAATTTCAAGTTTTTTAATTGAGAATATATAAATTTTTGATTTGAGATATGTCAAGCAGGATCTGTTTTTTTTGACCTGATAAAAATACTTAAAATAATAGCTTTTCAGAGGTTATTATATTATCTGATGTTCATTTTTTCAAAATTAATAATTTCCTGAAATGATAGAAACGAGAAGGTGACAATTGTAAGACCTCAATAATAATGTGAAAGTAAAAGCTTACTACACTTCGCGTTACTCTCAACAAATAATATGGAAATTCTAGACAAAGAAACGATGTTCAGTATTTTTGAAAAAATAAATTAATATCAGAATATTATACGTGATTTGGTTTATCTTTATTTACAGGATTACGATGGATGAAATGAAGATAATTATTGTTTCCAACCAATAAGTTATAATAGAGTATGTGAAACTCTAAGTTTATGGTCTCCATATTGAAAATATTTTCTATTTTTGGTAAAACTGTAGACCTCTATCTATGAATAAAATAAGTTTTAAATTAATTTGCGCAATCGATTGCATTTTTTCATGTTTTTTATATGCTCAAAGATCTGTAAAAGTTGTTAATTCTTTGGATTTTTCCAGAAATGAAGTAGTGTCAATTCCCAGAACTATGCTGCGGTCATTTTTACATAAAAACAGTGAGGAAGAGCTTAGAATAAAAGATGCAAAAGGAAAATGGCTGCCTATTCAATGGATAGATTATGATGCTGATGGGAAAAATGAAGAATTACTTCTTCTGGTAAATATTGACGGAGGAAAGACCAATGTATACACTATTGTTGCGGATGGGAGCGCTCAAATCCCGGAAAGCGGGATTTCTACCTATTCGAGATTAGTCCCGGAAAGGGTAGATGATTATGCCTGGGAAAATGATAAAATTGCTTTCAGGGTCTATGGTCCGAAAGGCCAGCAGGAAGCTTTAAAGGGAGTTAAAAGTAGTACGCTTTCAAGTGGTGTTGACATCTGGTTGAAAAGAACAGATAAGCCTGTTATCAATACATGGTACAAAGGGTATCTTACAGATCCTATGTATTATCATAAAGATACAAGAGGGGAAGGTTATGATCCTTACCATGTAGGAAACAGCAGAGGAACAGGCGGGATTGGAATCTGGAAAAATGAAAAACTTCAGGTTTCCCAAAACTTTGTTGCCTCCAGAACAATTGCTGAAGGTCCTTTAAGAACAGTTTTAGAATTGACTTATCAGCCATGGAGTGAATTTGGAGTAAAAGAAACCAAAAGAATTTCACTGGATCTGGCTTCCAACTTTTCAAAGTTTGAATCTGTTTTTGAATCAGAAAAACCTGTTCCGAACTATACTATTGGAATTACGTTGCATAAAAATGAAGGAAAAACCCAACTGAATAATCAAAACGGATATTATCTTCATTGGGAAAAAATAGACGATGCTTTTGTGGGAGAAGGAATTGTTGTGAATCCGCAAATCGTTGAAAAATCAATCGCTTTTACCTCAGATATTCCTGATGAAAGTCATCTATATGTTATTACAAAGCCTTATAAAACCTTAACATATTATGCAGGGTTTGCCTGGCAGAAAAGCGGACAGGTGCAAACACAGAGAGACTGGGAGAATATGCTTCAGAAGCAGGCTCAGATCATTGCAAAACCATTGGTGGTGAAAATAGGAAAGTAATGAAGTTGTAATTTTTAAATAATAAAAAAATGAATCTGAAAATATACACATTTACATTAGGATTACTGGCGGTAAATTATTCTGCTCAGTTGAAAGATACACTGGCAGAGAAAATGCTTTTCTATCAGCTTCCCAATGGCGGCTGGGGAAAACAGCTGGAAGATAAGTCAGTGGTAAACTATAATCTGCCTGTTGATAAAAATCTTTTGAGAAAGATAAAGTCTACGGGGGATGATCATGCAACTATTGATAATAATGCAACTTCCAGAGAAATCAATGGATTGATTAAAGCGTATTCAACTACAAAAAATCCTGAATATTTAAAAGCTGCAGAAAAGGGAATCAGCTATCTTCTTCTTATGCAGTATGATAACGGAGGTTTTCCACAATATTATCCCAATACAGGACTCTACAGAAAGCAGGTGACTTATAATGATAATGCGATGATCAATGCCTTGACAGTTCTGTATAATGCAGCGGAAGGAAAGAATGGTTTTGATGTGGTTTCTTCTTCTCTAAAAGAAAAATCAAAAATTGCAGTTCAGAAGGGCATCGGATGTATTTTAAAAACTCAGGTTCTTCAAAAGGGAAATTCTTCTATTTGGGCTGATCAGTATAATGAAATTACTTTGCAGCCGGATAAAGCAAGAGCTTTTGAGCCTGTTTCATTAGCTACGGGAGAATCGGTAGGAATTATCAGGTTTTTGATGCAGCAGCCAGTGACTCCTGAAATAGAAAAGTCTATAAAAGCAGCAGTAGAGTGGTTTAAGCAGAATAAAATTGAAGGGTACAGTTATAATGTAGCAAAACAGAACGGGAAAGCGGTGAGAATACTGGCAGAAGATAAAAATTCTGTGATCTGGGCGAGATTCTATGATATTCATACCAACAAACCTCTGTTTGGAGACCGGGATGGCAGTGTAAAGTATAATTATAATGAAGTTTCGGAAGAAAGGAGAAATGGATATAGCTGGTTTGGAGACTTTGCCGAAAAACTGCTTGCTAAGGAATATCCGAAATGGCTTGAAAAAAATAAAATAATAGAATAACAACAGATATTAATAAGAGCGGGCTTTAGTCCGTTTTTTATATCAAAACCTTAGGCTTTATCTAATCTTTATAGAATACTGAAAGGCCGGAATACAAAAGAGAGCACCTCATTGCTGAGGCACCCTCCTTGTATTACTGTTATTTATGATTTAAAATGCGTCACAAACATTTCCTCCTAAAGTAGCACCTGCATTAGCGGTAACATCTGCTTTCACATCCGCAACATTTAGTTTTCCAATATTGTATGGCGGTGTGAATGCTGTTCCGCTTCCGTTAATATTCCCTGTAACATTAATGAAACTACTTCCCGTTTGCGTTACTGCTGTAAAGCCGCTCATTAAATTAATAGGCTCTTTTACGTTTTCAAAGACATTTCTTTCCACGAGAATATTGGCCTGTACTCCTGCTGCAATACATTTATTGCTTACAGAACTGTTGAAATAACTGTTCAGGATATGGATTTTGCCAAATCTTACTCTAGGCATACGCTCTCTGCATCCCGGAGCCCACCAGCAACGAACAAAGGTTACATTCAGCTTCCCGGCGTCAGCAGTAGCACCATCACTGGATCCGATGAGGTTAGAAAATCTGTGGTCATCCGTTCCGCCTGAACCACCCGGTTTTGGAGCTTTCAGATAATGGAATTTGGTGTAGGAAACTGTAATAAAGTCTGATTTGTTTTTGATATCAAAATTTCCATCCACACCATCTCTGAATTCGCAGTGGTCTATCCATACATTTCGGCAGTCATCAAGAATGGCATTATCCCAGCCGTCAGTATCGTAAGCTCCCGGACCTTCAAAAATAAGGTTTCTGATAATGATGTTGTTACATCTTTTAACATTGATAATTCCTGAGCCGTCTTTCGTCTGGTTTGTAGATACTAATTTAGCCCCGGTTGTTCCGTAAATTGTTTTTCCGGTCTGATCCTGGAGAGATAAACGTGTAGTGATGGTAATGGTTCCGGTTACTTTAATCACTTTTACAGCAGTATTTTCAATAGCAGCCTTTAATTGGGCATACGAGGAAACAGTAGTCTCTGCAGCCGTTCCTCCTCCGGTAGTACCTCCGTTTTCAGAAGCCCATCCGGGAGCCACACAATTGGCAAGAGGAACAATCTTTTGTGTAAGACTGTTTTTAATACTGATTTCGCTTTCTGCCAGGTCATTATTGATTTCTTCGTGACCACATCCGGTAAGGGCAAAAGTTGAACTTAGAGCTGCTGTAAAGAAGACAGCTTTGAACTTTGTTTTCATAGTTTATATTTTGTGATTTGTTCTGAAGTAAAATTATGAAGTTAATATTTAATTATTTTATATTTTGATATATTAATATTTATATAATTATAATGTTAAATATTTTATTTGGTTAATCGGTTGCATTTTATTATTTATTTAAATTCACAAATTGAAATTGATTAAATGTTAAAATAAAGCGGCAATAATTGGAGTATAGAGTTCAAATCTAATGAAGAATAGATCTGCTTTTTCCGGCTTCCTAAATAAGAAAATCCTCTCTAAAAGGTGTAAAAGCATCAATCAGCTTTCCTTCCTCAAGGCATTTTACCCCATGGAAAACATTGGGCTGTGCAAAAAAGCCATCACCTTCCTGCAGAATTTTTGTTTCATTGTCAACAGTCACCTCAAACTTCCCGGAGGCAACATAAGTGATCTGAGAATGAAAATGCTGGTGTAATGCTCCGGTTGCTCCTTTCGTAAATTTGACAATCACCATCATTACCTGAGCATTGTAGCCCACAAACTGTCTTGAAACACCGTTTCCCAGATCTTCCCATTCAGAGTCTCCTTTAAAGAAAGGTTCTTTTTTTAAATCCATTTTTATCTTTTTTAAATTGAAATTTTGTAAGATCTGCAGAGAACTGTTTGCGTTCCCTCTGTCATTTTCTAGAAATCTAAATTTTTTATTTATTACCCAATAAAAAAATCTTTGCTGTACGAATTCCTTCGGAATTACAAAATTTATGGATAGTCTAAACGAGTAGTTTGTATCACTGTATTAATTGCGGAACAAATTAATATTTATATATACTTACATATACATACCTATGCATCTTATCATTCCTAAGAATCTAAATTCTTGTTTTTATCATCATGTATTACTTGATAAAAAAATATTGCTGTCTGATTAGTGCATAATGACAAACCGCACAGATCGTAAATTTTTTTATTTAATATATTTCTCTAATCCGGTGTTTAGACTTTTCAATGAAGCCGCTGCCAGTTTTGCAACGGATTCAGCTCCCAGCTTTGACAAATGAGTATCATCATCTTTTCCTTCCGGATAATAATTTTCATCCCCTTTTTTATAATGCAGATGCAACTTTTTTGAATTTTCCGGACCATAAGAAATTTCCAGTTGCTCTGATAATAATTGTAAATCCACAAAAGGAACTTTAAGATCATTGGCAACCATTTTTACTACCAAAGGATATTCTTTATGTGTATCCATCAAAACACCATTCTTATTAAAGTTTCTTCTGGCAATAGACGTCATCAGAATGGGAATAGCACCTTTAGATCTCGCTTCGTTCACATATCTTTCAAGGTTGGCTCTGTATTGAGTATATGGATTGGTAAACCGTGTCGAGTCATTAATTTTCTGATCGTTGTGTCCAAACTGAATAATGACAAAATCTCCCTTCTTAAGCTGATTTATTACTTTATTCCATCTTCCTTCCGTTCTGAAGCTTTTTGAACTTCTCCCGTTGGTGGCGTGATTCTGAACGGATATTCCGGAGGTCAACAGAGAGGGAAACATCTGTCCCCAGCCATGTTCCGGGTTTTTATCAGGATTTTCTTTATTGGCCATCGTTGAATCACCAATCAGAAACAGGGTAGGTTGTTGTGCCCACGTCATGATTGAGAGGAAGAAAAGAAGTAGGGTAAGCTTTTTATACATAGTTGTTTTTTATAATTTTTTTTGTCTTGTTATAATTTCTACATCATCAGACAAGTAAGCTGGAAAAACACAAAGGAGCTAATGAAGTTAAAAGACAGTGTTTTAGGGCGCAATGATTTTATCTTCGATAAAATTTTCAATCATAAAAACTGGTGGAAGTTTCTGATTTTCTTGGATTAATCTTCCCCTATGCGTCTGTTCAACAATTCAATATTTTGGGTTCCAGCCATCAAATATTTTTTCCAAGGTGTAATTTTTCAGATCTTTTTTGGTGAGTTGATGAGACCAGTTGATGCGTTTTGAAGTGTTTCCACCTTCCCCTTTACTTCCGGATTCTGCATAGTAGGCGGTTTTTTCTTTATCAGGAAACATTTTGTCGCCTTTCCATGGGTTCCAGCCCTCGGGAAGAATATGTTTTCCCATTTCTGTATTGATAAACACTGTTTTTGCGTATGGTCTCCAAGGTCTTCCCAGAAAAACTTTGGAAATGCCATCTTTTGCAATCAGTTGACAGTCAAAAAATATAAAACCATATTTCCTGTCAATTTCGGTGGCGGCTGCAGTGATATAAGAATCAGCGAGACTTTTAATCGTACAGTTTTTAAATACGGCAGTAGCCTGTCCGAAAATAAAATCTGTAGTTCCTTCTATATAACAGTTTTTAAAATATTGCCTGCTGTGATTGGTCGCAGAATATAAAGTATCCTGACATCCCAAAATAGCAGCGTTTACCATGATAAAACGATCACCTTCTACATGAAGAGCAACAGCCTGCCCTTCGTTGCATGAGCTGTTTTGAATGGTGAGATTAGTAATTTTAACATCATCCGACATTACCAATACCGTATATGAATTGAACGTCGTCATCTTTTCATTGAACACATCTGGCTTTCCGGAGAAGTCGTTATAGGTAATGATCGTATTTTCTTTGTTTTCACCTTCCAGAGTGATTTTATGTTTCGAAGAGGGAATCTCTATCTTTTCATGATAGGTCCCCGGTTTTATTTTGATTAATGCCTCGGCAGGCCCCAGATCCCTTATAGAATTGATGGCTTTTTGAATGGAGGTAAAATCTCCGTTTCCTTTCTGATCAACTGTAATCGTAATGTATGGTTCGCCTGCCCATAGCAGTTGAGCTGCTGTTATGAATAGAATTAAAAGTAATTTTTTCATACCATTTATTTGATCCGTTTGAGATTAAAAGCTATTTTAAAACCTTATTTAAAAAATCTACAGTATACTTCAGAGTTTCTGTAAACCATGGTTCTGCCGACCAGAATGAATGCGGAGAATCTTTGATTTCATAAAATTCAGTAGGGATGTCATAAGACTGCAATTTCTTCATCATATCATCTCTTCCTGCATGGAATCTGGACTGCGAACTGTTGATGAAAAGAGTAGGTGGTGTATGTTGATTTACATATTCCAACGGTGAGGCTTCCGTCCAGTTTTTGAGATTGATATCCCTGTCACCAGCCAGCCAGTAAGAGGCATACGTACTTTCTTCAGCTTCAGGATGTATAAACGAAACAATTCCGTCAATATTGATGATCGCCTTTATTTTGTTTTTGGCTTTTACGCCTACCAGGGTCGCCATCTGTGCACCGGCAGACTCACCTAAAACTGCCATTTTATTTTGATCTAAAGCATATCGTCTGTGATTTTTTCTGCCCCATTGAATAGCCGCTTCAATATCTTCAATACCTGCAGGATATTTGGCTATATCAGCAAGGCGATAACCAACAGCAATGACCACAAAACCTTTTGATGCCAGCTCCATTGCCATGTATTTTTCATTTTCCTTACTTCCGGAAATCCAGCCTCCACCATGTACCATAGCAATTCCTGCATGTTTTTTTGACGAATCAGCAGGGTAGTAAACATCTGCTTTTAAAGAAATTCCATGAGCAGTGCCATATTCAACATCTTTATCAATTCTGATATTTTGGGGTATCGGACGGTCAATAGGAGTAATAAAGCTGTATTTCTTTTTAAGCTTTTCAAAAGTACCTTCATTGGTGTAAGGAGAAGCATTCGGTCTCATCTGCCCGAATGCCATCGTCCCTACGAATAAAATAGAAATAGAAATATAAGTATGTCTTTTGTTAAAAATCATGAGCCGGATTCTTACAAATTATATTATTTTACTGCATTCTTAGGTACTTCTGTTCCTATAGAAAGCAAATTTTTGTCGGATCGCATTTCTTTTGGCAAAATAACAGCTTCCGTTTTGTTTCCTAAAATTTTGATATAAGGTTTGATTGGGGATTCAAATTTTACATCAGCAAGGTTAATATTTTTACTGTTGTAAACTGTTGCTCCCGTACCTTCAGAGTATTTCAACGTTACATTTTTTAATTGAATTCCGTCTGCATCAACAATAGTCAGTGCTTTTTTGGTATCAAATTTTGAATCTTCAATCACAATATTTTTAAGGTTCATTTCTGCCAGACCCAATAGAGTGATGGCTTCATAAGAATTAACGGCATTGATGTTTTTAAAGAAGATATTTCTGAAAACCGGAGTTTCATCTGTTACAGGATACACTTTTTCGGGGGTCTTGTTTCCTTCCTGCTTCTGTCCGTCTTCTAAAACCGGAGAAGAACCTTCATAAAACATATTGAAACCAATTGTTTGGGTAGGAATATTAATCATATCAATATTTTTAATATAAATATTTTCTACAATTCCACCTCTTCCACGCGTTGTTTTAAAACGAAGCCCGATGTCTGTTCCGATGAAAGTACAATCAGATACATGAATGTTTCTTGCTCCGCCGGACATTTCACTTCCCACGACAAATCCTCCATGGCCATGATACACTACATTGTTTTTGATGATTACATTTTCTGTAGGCATTCCTCTTTTTCTGCCATCCTCATTTTTTCCGGATTTGATACAGATAGCATCATCACCCACATCAAATGTATTGTCATAGATCAGAACATTTTTGCATGATTCCAGATCTACACCATCGCCATTTTGTGAAAACCATGGATTTCTTACGGTAAGATTTCTTAGGATCAGGTTGGAGCACATCAGCGGATGAAGGTTCCACGCCGGGGAATTCTGGAAAGTAGAACCATCTAACAATACTTTGTCGCAACCCACCAGACTTACCATCACCGGACGTAGAAAATCTTTTACGGTAGTTAGTTCGTTTTTGGATATTTTATCAGGAACATTAAAGCTTGAGCTGCTTTCAAATCCTTTTTTATAGCTTTCTGAAGGGTACCATGTTTTGCCATCGGAAGATAGAATTCCACCCGATTTTATGATTTCTTTCCATTCAGATTCTGCAACTTTACTTTTTTTGATAGCCCTCCATGCGTCACCGCTTCCATCAATGACTCCTTTTCCTGTAATGGCAATATTCGTAACATTTTTTGCGGAGATAGGAGACTGGCAACGGATGGTATTTAATCCTTCAAAACTTACATCTACCAAAGGATAATCATTTTTATCTTTACTGAAAATAATAAATGCGCCTTCTTCTACATGAAGATTGACATTGCTTTTCAATTCAATAGGACCTGTTAACCACATTCCTCTTGGTACCACCAGTTTTCCACCTCCTTTTTTACTAAGGTCTTCAATGGCTTTTTTGAAAGCTGCCGTATTTTTTACATTTCCACCTGAGATTCCGCCAAATTGTGCGATGGAAACTGTATTGGAAGGAAAAGTGGTTTCTGCAACCTGAGGCATTGTAAACTCAATGTTTTTGTAAATCTCCAGATTCTGAGCAAAAACTTGCCCCGAAAACATTATTGCTGTGGCTAAACCGATCATTGTAAGTGACTTCTTCATGTTATTTTTTTTGAGTTTTAATTATTTTTTTTAATTCCTGATACACTAAAGAGGCGACTGTTTTTGCTCCCTCAGGCTGAAAATGAGTATTGTCTTTCTGTCCTTTTGGATAGGCTTCATACAAGTTCTCAGGAAGGTTCATAAAATAATGAATGGTTGTAAAATCCTGTCCTTTTTTTGTAAAGTATTCCATCGATAATCTATTAAGATCGATATAGGGAACATTCATTTCCTTGGCAATATCAATCGGGGCCTGCCAGTAATCTCCATGTACATTTTCCAGTTTTCCGTCTTTCCATGGATAATTTCTGGCAACTGGAGTTACAATAACGGGATTTCCTCCTTTCTGTCTCGTCTGAGAAACGAATAAACGTAAAAATTCTTTATATCCCTGAATGTTCACATAGCGTTCAGGATGCTTTTCTGAGCTGTCATTATGCCCGAACTGCATGATCACATAATCACCAGCCTGAAGATGTTCATAGACATACCGCCATCTTCCTTCCTGAAAAAAAGTTCGTGTGCTTCTTCCACCATGAGCCCTGTCAATAACCGCTACGGAATCTGTTGTGATCCCAGGTTTCAGAGATTGTATACTGTCTTTTACAAAAAAAAGCTGAAAAACCTGTCCCCAGCCTGTGATGGGATACCGGACTTTCATATAGTCTTTTCCGGGATCATAATCTCCGGTATAATCAGCCATTGTGGAATCTCCGATGAGGTAAATATGGGTTACTTTTCTATCTGTTTTTACTGCTGTTTTTTGTGCTTTATCCTGTGACTGGCATGCTGACAGAAATAAGATACTTAATAAAAACAAAATGGGTTTATATATTCTTTTATTCATGACTTTTTTGTTGGGTAATCGCAAAGGCGCGAGGTTTTTATTCTCTGATTTAAAGCGCATAAATATCTTAAAACAGTGCTTTTTGCTATCGTTAGCCTCTTAACATTTACCAATATTATTTTACTTTTTAGTAATTCTGAACCAATCAAAATCAGCATATCCTCCTCTGGGTGCTTTTGGCGTACTGATGCTATAAAGCCCTACTTTTGCTCCAATCCATTTTCCCGGTTTTGCCTGGAAAACGTCACCTGCTTTGATGAAATTTTTACCGTTTTCGCTGTAACTGAACTGGCACAATCCATTGGGTTCGGTTACATTCACTTTTAAATAAGCCTCATTGCTTTTTAACTGAGTTTCCCAGAGTATTTTCTCCTCACCGCCTTTGTCTGCTTTTTCAGCTTTCCTTAGTTGTAGGTAATAGCCGTCAGGTTTGTTGGTGATAACCAGTGATGCATGATCTAGTCCCATAATCAGTAATCCTGCAGTTTTTCCATCCTTAGCTTCTTCGGGAACTAATTTTACCTTTGTTGTGGCAGTAAAATTAGGAGCCGGGAATTTTTGGGTTAACAGATTCGGAACATTCCACAGGTTTTTTTCACCTTCAAGAACTTTTATTGAGAATAACCTTAAAAATTGCTGTCCGGGAAGTTTGGAAGACCATACAATATTTTCATTCGCGCTCCATTGCCATTGTAAACCTAATTTCTTCCCATCAAATTCATCGGTCTCAGAAGGGGTGACAACAGGATATAATTGTCCAACATCTGGTTTTTTATAACTTACAACAGGCTCTCCGATTCCGTTTTTATTATAGTCTGTTCCCACTACGGGCCAGTCTTTTTCCCATTTCATTGGCTGCAAGTGAACAATTCTTCCGCCCGCATCCACATCCTGAAAGTGATAGAACCAGTTTTCTCCGGAAGGGGTATCTACCCATGCTCCCTGATGAGGTCCGTTGATGGTTGTTGAGCCCTGCTCCAGAACAATTTTTTCTTCGTAAGGGCCATATATATTTTTTGATCTCAGCGCAAGCTGCCAGCCTGTTGCAACACCACCTGCGGGGGCAAAAATATAATAATAGCCGTTTCTTTTATACATTTTAGGCCCTTCAATGGTAGGATGAGCATCATGACCATCAAAAACGTGAATTCCTTTATCGAGTACTTTTGTTCCTTCCGGATTCATTTTATTGAGGGTTAGCATACTTTTGACTCCGGCACGGCTTCCGGCCCAGCCATGAATAAGATAGGCATTTCCGTCTTCATCCCAGAAAGGACAGGAATCAATCAAACCTTTTCCTTCCATCACCAAAACCGGTTTCTCCCAGATTCCCAGAGGGTCTTTAGTTTTTACCATATAAATTCCGAAATCCGGATCTCCCCAGTAAATATAAAATTCTCCTTTATGAAATCTGAGGCTGGGTGCCCAAACGCCATCACCTCTTTTGGGTGTTGAAAAGTGTTCGGGTGGCAAGATATCCTGGATTGCATAATTAACCAGTTTCCAGTTGATCATATCTTTGGAGTGAAGAACAGGCAATCCGGGAGCTTCGTTGAAACTGGAGGCCGTCATATAATAATCATTCTCTACCCGGATAATGTCCGGATCTGAATAATCTGCATATAAAATAGGATTTCTGTAGTTTTTCCCCTGATCAGCAGTCCATACTTCGGAAACATATTTTTTTTCCTGTGCCTGAAGATAGGTAGAAGCTGCCGAAAAGGCTGTAAGGGTAATGATATTTAAAACACTTTTTGTCTTCATACAATCGATTATACATTATCTGGCTAAGAGTTTCTCAATCCTTTTTTATTTTTCAAATTCTAAACTGGCAAGAATAAACGGACCTGTTCCTTTTGGGTCATTGGAACGGACTTCTTCATTTACATAATATTCATAAGAACCGCTTCTGTAAGGTGTTCCGCCCAAACCTGCCACAGCACAGCATTTATTTAAGCTGACAACACCGTTTTCATCTACTGTAATCAGGTTTTTGATAATGCCATCGTATCCTTTTTTGGCGTATGCTTTATATGATTTGGATAAATATCCTTTGTTGACAGATTTTATCATGGTGTACACAAACATAGATGAACCTGTTGCTTCCAAGTAGTTTCCTTTTTCTCCTCCTTTATCCAATACCTGATACCAAAGTCCTGTCCTGGAATCCTGAACTTTGATAACAGCATCACAGTAAGATTTCAGGTAGGCAAGTAATTTTGCTCTTCCCGGATGGTTTCGAGGCAGATAATCCAGTACATCTACGATAGCCATTCCGTACCAGCCCATTGCTCTTGACCAGAAATTTGGTGAAAGTCCGGTTTCTTTATTTGCCCATTGCTGTTCTCTGCTTTCGTCCCAGGCATGATAGAGAAGTCCTGTTTTTTTATCTAAAAGGTGCTTCTGAATCAGTTCAAACTGATTGATGATATCGTTGTAAGCTTTTTCAGCTTCTTCGCCTTTTGAAAAATCATGGGTATAATGGGCATAAAATGGCTCACCCATGTATAACCCGTCCAGCCACATCTGGTTAGGATAAATTTTCTTGTGCCAGAAACCGCCTTCTGAAGTTCTTGGCTGGCCATCAATTTGAGAGCGCAGGGTTTGCAGAGCTTTTAAGTATTTGTCTTTTTTCTCCTGCTGATAGAGGTAAAGAAGTACATTTCCACAATTCAGCATATCAATATTGTATTTGGAAAGATCATAAGAAACAACACTTCCGTCTTCTTTCACCATGGTATCACCAAAGGTTGTGATGTATCTGTAATATTCTTTGTTTCCCGTTTTTTCAAACAACCTTTCAGCACCTTCCAGAACGATGGCTGTGGGATAGCTCCATTTGGGCGCTTTGTTATAATCCAGCATCCATGCCTGAGGAAAGCGTTGTATTTCAGAAAGAAGCATTCTTTCCGACCATGGAAGTTTGGCTGAAATTTTTCCGTTTACTTTTGATTGTATTTCGGATGAAGAATTTTGCAGTGGCTGTTGTGCACAGGAAAAAAAGAGTCCTGAACATACTGCTGCCAATGCATAGATTGTAATAGAATTATTAATAAAGTTCATGATTTTAAACTTTAAAGTTGTTGAGTTTTATCCAGAATATCCAGTTTTTTATTCAGGTCCTGGTAGAAAGAGTCTTCGGTAGTTAAGCCGTTGGGTTCCTGTGACCAGGCTCCTAAAAAGTAATAAGATACATTTTTGGTCTTTTTGAAAATGATCGTATGGGTAGATTTTGTCTTTACATATTGATCTAGACTTTCAATAGGATAGAAGACTGCCATTCCCAGATTGTCTTCTTTTTTGGCTAAAGTTTGCGGTCCATAAGTCGCAATATAGCCCCATTTTTTATTTTTACTGATTCCCTGTTTCAAAGGAATGTCTTTAAAAGCAACAATTCCCGTACATAAACCTGAAAGGCTATTGTTTAGGGTAAGGTCCACTTTTACGAAACGATCTTTGGGTAAAATAGTCAGTTTTGACTGCAGATCTACCGGATTACCCCAGGTTTTCCATCCCTTGTAATTGATAATGGCATAAGACTGGTCTTTTTCATTGACCACTTTTGTGGTAGTCTTTTTTACGATTTTAAAAGTTTCAACATAATCATTCTGTTCATCATATCTTCCGTAAGACCCGATTCCGATGGTACGGCCGGACTTCAGGATATCCTGTCCCCACGGAGCATCATGATGATAAGATTCAAAACCATCCTGACCGACTTCCGGTAATACCAGAGTGTTTACTTTTTTACCAAAAATATCTGTAGCATTTCTCCAGTCCAGATAGAGCCTGTAGCCAATCTGATTGTTTTCCAGACCAATTCCTTCATATCTGATATATGAGGAGTGATCCGTATGGGTTTCCGGCAGGGTAAGTTCCTGAACGTTTTTAAAAGTTCCGCCGATGTATTGATTGCCTTCCCATTGGCCGCCTTCTTTTACAGAAAGTTCAGCGTAGGAAAATGGTGCTTTAGGATTTTTCTTACTGTTTTCAATCACAGAAGTCTGTGCTGAAAGAGTTGAACTGATAAAAGTTCCCGCAATACATATTGTAAATAAGCTGAATTTCATACTTTTTCTTATTAGTTTACCGATTTGTAACAAAGAGTTTTCATGGTTATTAACGTTGTTCATCGGTTATTTTACTGACGATATCGTTGAAATAAACCTCAATATTGTCATAATTTTTATCCAGATCTCTGCCATAGGCATTGGCGGATTTCGGGTCTAAATGATGTTTAATTTCCCACTCATCAGGAATTCCATCATTATCTGAATCTGGGAGTGGTTTTTCCTGCCTCAAATTTGGAAATCCACCCACATCCTCCTGAGAGTCGATGATTCCATTTGTGCTTCCTTTTGATCCTCTATAAGTAAAGTTTCCGGTTTTGATATCTTTTATAATATGCAGATCAACAGCGTCACGTACCAGGCTTGCTCCTCCATATTGTAAAGTTTTTTCATAGGCTTTCTGGGCGGTATGGGTGATGGTATTATTTTTAATATCGTGAGGCTGATTAATCCTTATGGAATTTTTATCTTTTTCCGTTAGATTGTACGAGGATTTCATCTGATTAAAAACACCTTCTTTCCAATTGTCTTTGGTAGTTTCAGGATTTCCCTCCATGACATTTCCATGGATATAGTATTTTCCCCAGGTATTGTAGACTTCCGTTTTCGGATTTTCATTTTTATCTATGGCAATAATCCTTTGTCTGGTGATGGTTGCAGGTCCGGGTTTGTAATAATTATTGATGATGTTGACGTTCATTCCTTCACCGCCGTATATGCTGTTGTGTCCCCAGTTATACATCACATTATTTCTGAAATCAGTAAGGTCGGTGAGGGCAAATTTACTTCCTGCATATTCTCCCAATCGTGGATTCCTACTATCGTGATGAGCATATATATTGTGATGAAATGATGCCTGTTTACCTCCGGCAATTCCTCCGTAACCATGGGCTCCTTTCTGATGGAAGCTGTTTCTGAGGCTTTCCGCAATAATACACCACTGCAAGGTTGTATTTTCGTTGGCGTAGATGGAAACAGTTTCGTCTGTGGACCAGCTCATAGAGCAATGATCTACTATCAGATTTTTGATGAATCTTGCACCCAAAGCATCACCTTCAAATTTTTTCTGATCTCCCATTCTGAATCTCAGATAGCGGATAATAACGTTGTCAGCCGCTATAAATGTTTCGTAATTGGCAACGGTAATGCCGTCTCCGGGAGCGGTTTGTCCGGCAATGGTGACGTTACCTTCTTTTATTTTTAAAGGAGATTCAAGATAGATGGTTCCGCTGGTTTTAAAAACAATATATCTCGGCCCTTTCTGGTTCAGGGCATATCTTAATGTTCCTTCAGAATGATCGTCTTTCAGGTTGGTTACGAAATATACTTTTCCGCCACGACCGCCCGTTGTGAATCTTCCAAAACCTTCAGCACCCGGAAAGCTCAATACTTCCTGCGCATTGATCAGCGTGGAAATACTGCATAAAATTCCGGTAGCGAATATTCTGATGAAACTCTTTGTCATGATTGAAAAATTCTCTTTGAAGGGTTGAATTATTTTAAACTCTTTTTTGCATTCCAGCTATCCATGCCTTTCAGGATATTTCCTGCCGTATATTTTTTTCTTTCCTGTTGGGTTAACTGATGTGACCATGAAACTCTCTGCATGGGATTTGCTCCCGTACCTTTTGAGTGGCTTTCTGCATAAAATGTTGTCTTTTCAGCATCAGGTTTACTCCAGTTGTGCCATCCTTCAGGTTTTATTGTGGAATTGAGTTCACAATCAATATAAACAGTTTTAGCAAATGGCCTCCAAGGTCTCCCCAGATACACCGAATGTTCCTTTGCATTGCCGATAATTTTAGAATTGATAAACACAAAACCAAACTTATTTTCCAGTGGAGTAGAAGCTGCTGTAATATAGCTTGCCGTTTCTTTGGAATAAATGATACAGTTTTCAAAAACAGCGGTTCCTGCCCCGAAAATATAATCAGTAGTACCTTCTATATAACAGTTTTTAAAATAATTTCTTGATGGTTTTGTCTTATCCTGAAGATCCTGAACTCCTTTCAGATATAAAGTATCCTGATTTCCTAAAAACCTGCAGTTTTCAAAAGCGATTCTATCACCTGAAGTCAATACTGCAACGGCCTGTCCGACTCTCCCTGAACTGTTTTCAAATGAAATATTTTTAGCACTAAAATCATCGGAGTAAATAAATAGAGTAGACGAGCCTGTAGTTCCTATTTCTTTTCCGTCTGCATTTTTTTTAGAAGCAAAATCATCATAAGTAATGATTGTTTTTTCAGAATTTTCACCTTCCAGAAAAAGAGGACCTTTCGATTCAGGAATAACAATTTTTTCTTTATAAATTCCAGCTTTAATAACAATTTTTGTCCTCAGATAAGAGTTGTTTTCAACTGCATCTATCGCTTGCTGAATGGTTGTAAAGTCACCTTTTCCGTCTTTCGAAACCAGGAGGGTTTTCTCCCTGGTCCGGAAAGAAAGAAGGCTGAATACAGTAATCAAAAAAGCAGAAAACAGCGTACAGTTTTTAAAAAGGATGGAATGTCTCATAAAGCAATTTTGGTTTAAAATACAGGCTGTGTTCCTAAAGAGATCAGCCTGTATTTTTGATATGAATGTAAACTTAAACTGTCTAGTATCCGTAATCCTGGGTAAGATTATAATTTGAATTGATTACATCCAGGGCTATAGGAAGAAGTTCCTTTTTATTAGGCTGGAAATAATAAGCATAGCTTTTCACAGGATCTCCGTTGATGTAAGGCTGTGTCATAGCAAGTCTCCAGTTGATTTTTGTATATCCTGAAGGCGTGGCAACACTTTGGTTAGGATTGTAGAAAACATCGGCTTTGTTGATTCCGTTGACATAAATATCCATGTCCAGTACATTTTGCTGTGCTGTTTTTGTAGGAACATAATTGATAACGGTTGATGCCGGTTTTTTATAAAAAATATATTCAGGAACGTTGGCATAAGCTCCGGTACCGTTCATGAAATCTGTTAATTTTTGTCTGGTTTCATTGATTTTTGTTTCAAGAAGGTTCCAGCGGATCAGATCATATTTTCTTAATCCCTCGCCTCCGAATTCCAGCAGTCTTTCCTGTACAATATACTGGAAAAACTGATTTTTTGAAGTTGGAATTGTTCCCACCTGGCCTGGATTTCCGGCATAAGCTCTTTGTCTGACAGCAATTACGGCATCAATAGCTTCCTGAGAAGGCGCACTGTGAAGTTGGTTATCTGCCTCTGCAAACATTAATAAAATATCTGCGTATCTCAAAAGCGGCCAGTCAATTCCTAAATTCTGGGAAGTTCCTGTAATGCTTGTCCAGGATTTTCTGAATTTTCCATCGTTCCAGTTGATAGAGGTTTGAAGATCTTCCTGTTTACTTGTACTTACTCTAAAAATAGCAATATTAACATCTCTTCTCAAATCATTTTTACCAAATTCATAGAAATAAGTAGGAATAGCACTGATTCCTCCTGCTGATTTCCAGTCTGAGTCATCATGTCTTAACCCATTATAATATCCGATTTTAGAATCTGTTCGTGAATTTCCTCCAAACGCTCCGACAGCGAAAATAATTTCATTCGTTGTATCCGGACTGTTGGTATGCAGCGATCTGAAAAGACCTTCATAGCTGGGATTTAGCTTATGCTGCCCGGAATTGATGATTTCTTTACACTCATCATATGCGATCTGGTAATATTTCTGAGGATTGGAGCCTTGTACCATTAATTGGGGACTTCTTCTCAGAGAATATCCTGCTCTTGCCAGGGCTATTCTCGCTCTTAATCCTTTTACTGCAGCTTTTGAAAGTCTTTGTGCCGTAGTTCCTCCTTCAGATTTCCATGGAACTAAGGTTGAAGCTTTAGCAAGATCTTCCAGTATCTGATCATAAATGATATCACGGTCTGTTTTAGGTAAATATACCGAAGGAAGATCAACTGAAGGTTTGTCCTGAAATGGAACATCTCCCCAGTTTTTAATAAGATCATAGTAGAACATTGCTCTTAATGCCAAAGCTTCACCGAGATAACGGTCCATCAGCTTTTTATCAGCTGCGGATCCGGTTTGATACACCGGAGAAAGCGGAATATTTTTAATAACAAGATTGGCTCTTTCGATACCTGTGTAAGTATCAAGGAAAGGTCTTAATAATTCTGTATTGGTAGGAACTGCTCCAAAACAGCTGACTCCTCTTCTGTCATTGGCATTGTAATCTCCTGACGTTCTGAAGTCGTCTCCTGACTGAGAGAGAATAAGGTTCATTCTTTGTCCATAGGTATTGTCACCCATAGCACTGTTATAAACTCCCACAAGAGCAGCAAAAGTATCCGGCGCTGAGTCAAACTGCTGTTTTTCTGCGGTGTTGGAAAGGTTTTCTACCTCTAAATATTCGCTGCATGAATTCAGGGTCACCACAAAGGCAAGAGATAAAAAAAGGCTTGAAAATTTATTTTTGTTCATAGCGTTCGTTTTAGAAAGTGATATCTACTCCTGATAAGATAAATCTGCTTCTTGGATAAGCTGAATAATCAACTCCCGGAGTTAATGGATTTCTTCTTGTATTGGCTTCCGGATCAAATCCTGAATAGCCGGTAATTGTAAATAAATTATTCACGGTAGCATACAGTCTCAGGTTTTTCACTCCGATGGCTTCCAGAGATCCTTTTGGCAGACTATATCCTATGGTAAGGTTATTCAGTCTTAAGAAAGAACCGTCTTCAATGGCATACGAATGCAGGAAGTAAGCCCCTGCAGGCGGAGTCCACATAGTTGTATTGGCGTTAAGGGCAGCAAGAGCCGTTGGGTCTGTTACCTTATTTCCTGCATTGTCAAACCATCTCCATCGGTCTGCTACTTCTGCCAGCATATTATTATCCTTGTACAGGTATTGGGTTGTATATTCTACTTTGTTGGCATTATACACTTTGTTTCCAATGGAAAAATTGAAAAGAAGGCTCATATCCCAGTTCTTATATCGGAAGGTCTGGGTAAAACCACCGTAGAATTTAGGCTGTGCGCTTCCAAGATCAGTCATGTCTTTGCTGTCAATGACACCGTCGCCATTAAGATCCTGAAGTTTAAGATCTCCCGGCTGTATAGCTTTGGCACCGTTGGCTACTGCAGCAGAATTTGGAATTCCTGTTTTTAACGTATAAATCTGAGTGGCTGAGTCATAATTAAAATCACTCACTTCATATCTACCGGCCGTTACATATCCCCAATAAGTTCCTACCGGTTTGCCTACCTGTACCAGGAAGTCAAACAGGTTATTCTGCCATCCGGAAGGGTAGTAGTAAGAATTGGAACTTGCGGAGGCATTATTTCCTAAGCTTTTGATCGTATTTCTGTTGGATGAGATATTGGCATCAATCTTCCATGAAAAATTTTCTTTACTGATGATGGTACTTCCCATTGATAATTCGATCCCCTTATTTTCACTGCTTCCTGAATTTTGATATTGAAATTCATATCCTGAGGTCTGTGGTATTTTAGCCAGTAATAAAAGGTCCTTCGTATGAGTCTTATAGACATCAAGGGTACCATAAAGTCTTCCCTTGAATAAACCAAAGTCTATCCCCGCATTATAAGAGGTTGCAGTTTCCCATTTCACGTTAGGGTTTGCCATGATATTTCCCGTTGTAGCACCAGGTGTAACACTGGTCCCAAAAGCATATCCATAATCTGAAGAAGAGGTGAAGAAGGTATCATATAAAAAGGCTCCGATTCTGTTATTTCCCGATTTTCCGTATCCTAAACGAAGCTTCAGTTCATTGACAAAATTGCTCTGTTTTAAGAAATTTTCTTCTTTGATCTTCCATGCTAAAGATGCCGCTGGGAAATATCCCCACTGGTTAGGGCCTGGTTTGAAAACACTTGAGCCGTCAGCTCTCATGGATACCGTTGCGATATATTTATTATTATAGATGTAATTTACTCTTCCAAAGAAAGAAGCCAGGCGGTCTACTTCTCTTGCGGTTTTAGGAGCATCCTGAATCATTCCTGACGGAGGAGAAGCCAGCTGCGAATTGGCAAATGCTTCCTGTGCTGAAGAGGATTTCGGGAACCATTTGATATTAATAGATGTTGATTCTCCGTCTGTTCTTACCGTTTCCTGACCTGCTAGCAAATCCAGCTTATGATTTCCAAAGGTTCTTCTATAATTCAGGGTATTGGTATTGGTAATTCTTCTGGTTTGAGCGTTGCTTAAAAATACTACAGGCTGATCATTATTCTGTCTTGCAAGGTTGGTTACCGGACCGGAGAACTGGTTGACAATCTGATCTCTCTGTACATATCCGATTACACTTCGGAAAGTGAAGTCTTTACTGATTTTATAATCAAGCGTTGCATTAAGCAATAAATCATTTCTTCCGCTTTCTTTTACTTCATCATTGGCCAATAGAATTGGATTGACAAGATTGGTCTGATCTGCGAATAACGGATCAAATTCATCAACATCTACCGTAGAACCTCCTTCAAAAGGCTGATATCTTATAGCATTTCTCAATCTGTTGGTCGTTTGCGAACCGGAAGCAGAAGTTCCAGCACCATAAATCATTTGGCGGCTGTAACGGGCATTAAGACCAATGGTCAGTTTTTTTGAAATATCATAATCATATCTGAAGTTGGCCATATTTCTTTTAAATCCGGAACCAATCATAATCCCGTCCTCTTCTACATTATTCAGAGTTAAAGAGAATGCCGAATTTTCATTTCCTCCGGATAGAGATACATTATGAGTAAAGTTGAAGGCTTCTCTTCCAAAAAGTTTATCCTGCCAGTTTACATTCTTGACAGATTTATATTTATCCAGCTGATCAAATGTTCCGTAGCGGGTATTAAAAGTTTCAATATCTTTTAGGTCTCCATTCTTATAATATTGTTCATACTGATAGAGTACATACTCATAAGGATCCAGAACATTAAGCTTATTCTGAATACTTCTTACTCCTACAAAACCATTATAATTGATTGTTGTTTTCCCCTTTTTACGGCCTCCTTTTGTCGTGATCAGAACGACACCGTTGGCTCCTCTTGAACCGAATATAGAGGTTGATGAAGCATCTTTTAAGACCTCAATTGATTCTATTTCCTTTGGCGATAAGATCGTCAGGGCATTATCCATCTGCACACCATCTACAATATAGAGCGGGGCATTACTTTGAGTGATGGAGTTTCCGCCGCGGATGACAATATCCACATCAGCTCCGGGAGATCCCTCACTCAGGGAAACCTGCACTCCGGCCAGTCTTCCCTGGATAGCTTCAGCAGCATTGGTAGACGGCATATCTTTAAGCGCTTCGCCTTTCACCGAAGAAACAGCGTTGGTAACATCTTTTTTAGAAACCTTTGTATATCCCACTAAAACCACATCATCCAGTTTGGTTTCTTTATCTTTTTTTGTTTCTTTTTCTTGAGCCATTGCAAGGACAGGAAGCAGAAAAACAGTTAAATATAACCACTTTATTGATTGTACTCTTTTATCCATTTTGTATCCTTATAGTTTTAATTCTTGGTTGAAAGTTTTTTCAATCGTTCTTGTTTTGGACTGTTAAGTATTATTCTGCGGACTTTAGTGGTCATGAAGCTTTTTAATATTTTCTTACGCTTTAGTGCAATCGATTGCGTAGTTTTTTATAAAACATTATTCTGGCTCCTAAACTAATATTATTTTTCAATATGCAAAGAAAAAAATGTTATTTTTTTATTAATTTGATGGTTTAAATAAAAATATCCTATCCAACTAGAGAGATTTTTTATTATGTAACATATTGTAAATAAGGTTAATATTGGTTTTCTCTGAATGTTGTGTAATTAGGTGAGAATTTTTCATTTTTTTAATGCTTAATATTTAGAAAACTTAAAAATAACTTAAAATTCATATGTTTTTTGCATCCCAAAATCCCTGAATTATTATCTTGGAATAAAATTTTGTAATATTTTCTGATTTTTATCATCTTTTTTCGCGGGATTTTGTATCAGTATTTTATTGTTTTTAATAATATATCGTAATGTATATAGTATGTTTTGTAAAAGCGTTTAATTTTTATCAATTTCACACCTTGTAAATATCGTTTTATTTTGGCATGATTTTATATTTTTGAAGGTTCTGTGTTCTGTTTTTGGTTAATTTTTATTGAATAAAAAGTTTTTATTTCAATAAAAATAAGTGTAATTTTTAATTTTATATATCTGAAAATCAGATGTTTTTAAATTTAAATTAATTTTTTGTTAACTAATTGAAGAATAATTCTATATTTATCCCACAAGTATTTCTGCCAATTTTAGTGTAATTTTATGCAATCGATTACATTTAATTTAACTGGTTTGAGAAAACCACAAAAAAAGAAAAGTAAAAATAGGAGTATGATACAGTCAGAATTTCGTTACGCCCATCATCCGGAAGATGTTAAAAATTATACCACAGAAGATCTTAGGAGGGAGTTTCTGATCAATGATTTATTCAATGAGGATAAGATAAAATTAGTCTATTCTATGTATGACAGACTTATTGTAGGAGGGATAATGCCTTCTTCCAAAGCTTTGAAGCTGGAATCTACGGATGATCTGAAAGCTGAAAATTTTCTTGACAGAAGAGAGCTGGGAATCATCAACGTAGGTGGTGCCGGAAAAGTAACGGTAGATGGAACGGTATATAACCTTGGTAATAAAGAAGCTTTATACGTAGGAAAAGGAGCTAAAGAAGTCTTTTTTGAAAAAGATGGTGAAGAACAAACCTATTTTTACATCAATTCAGCGCCGGCACATCATTCATATCCCACCAAGAAAATCACGAAAAATGAAGCGGAAATTGTGGAATTGGGTGAAGAAAAGTACGCCAACAAACGTACGATCAATAAACTGATTGTGAATTCTGTAGTTGAAACATGCCAGCTTCAGATGGGAATGACGGAACTACACCCTGGAAGTGTATGGAATACAATGCCTGCCCATACCCATTCCAGAAGAATGGAAGCATATTTTTATTTTGATCTCGAAGAAGGGCAGACGGTAAGTCATTTTATGGGACAGCCTCATGAAACCCGTCATTTGTTTATGATCAACAGACAAGCTGTACTGTCTCCGGAATGGTCTATTCATTCAGGAGTAGGAACAACTCATTATACTTTTATCTGGGGTATGGCAGGAGAAAATATGGACTACGGTGATATGGACGGTATCAAAACAAACGAACTAAAGTAATTTTTCTAATGAATTTATTTGATTTATCCGGCAAAGTAGCTGTTGTAACAGGCGGCACTCACGGATTAGGAATGGCAATGGCAGAAGGCCTTGCTGCTGCTGGTGCTGAACTGGCAATTACCAGCACAACGCCATCAAAATTAGAGGAAGCTTTGAATTATTACCACGAAAAAGGGTATAAAGCAACCGGCTATATTTTTGATGTAACTGATGAACTGGAAGCAGCTCAGAAAGTAGCTTTGATGGAAGCTACCCATGGAAAAATAGACATCCTTGTCAACAATGCGGGAATCATCAAGCGTATCCCGGCTATTGATATGGAAGTGGAAGACTTTAGAAAAGTAATTGATGTGGATCTTACCGGACCTTTTATAATGTCGAAATTAATCGGCAAATATATGATTAAAAGAAAATCCGGAAAAATTATCAATATCTGCTCAATGATGAGTGAGCTGGGACGTGATAATGTAGTGGCATATGCTTCTGCAAAAGGAGGTCTTAAAATGCTTACTAAAAACCTGGCAACAGAATGGGCAAAACATAATATCCAGGTGAACGGAATCGGACCCGGATATTTTGCAACTTCTCAGACAGAACCCATCCGTGTGGATGGAAATCCATTCAATGATTTTATCATCAGCAGAACTCCGGAAGGAAGATGGGGAAATCCGGAAGATCTGGCAGGAACAGCTATTTTCCTGGCTTCTGATGCAAGCAGATTCATCAACGGGCAGATTATTTACGTTGATGGTGGAATTCTCGCCACCATAGGAAAACCTGCTAATGAATAACTACAGATTAGACTAGAATGAAACCTTTTATAACAGATCAATTTTTATTACAAAATAAATACGCTGAAGAACTTTACTTCAGGTTTGCGGAAAAACAACCTATCATTGATTATCATAATCATCTGATCCCTAAAGATATTGCAGAAGACACTGTTTTTGAAAATATCTCTAAAGTATGGATTGCCGGTGATCATTACAAATGGAGAGCCATGCGTACCATGGGTGTGAATGAAAAATTCATCACTGGAGATTCCACAGATAAAGAGAAATTTGAAGCATGGGCAAAAACGGTTCCTTATACATTGAGGAATCCATTATATCACTGGACTCATCTGGAATTAAAGAGATATTTCGGAATTGATGAATTATTAAGTGAAAATAACGCGTCGGAGATCTATGAGAATATCACCGCTCAGCTTCAGACACCGGAAAAATCAACCAGAGGTTTGTTGAAAATGATGAATGTAGAATCTTTATGTACTACAGAAGATCCAACAGATATTTTAAATTACCATCAGGACCTTGCGAAAAGCGATTTTAGCATCAAAGTAAGCACGGCATTTCGTCCAGATAAAGCAATTTTAATTGAAAATCACAATTTTGCAGATTATATGGTAAAGCTGGGAGTATCTGCAGGTATTGAGATTAATTCCTACCAGACTTTATGTGATGCTTTGCTTAAAAGAATTGAATATTTTCATGAAAATGGCTGCAGATTGTGTGACCACGGCTTAAACAATATTTCTTTTGAAGAAGCTTCAGAAGCGGAAGTGAATGCTATTTTTAATGATAAACTGGCAGGAAAAGTGATTGCTGAAAAGCAGGTTAATCAATTTAAAACAGCAATTTTATTATTCCTTGGTGAGGCTTATCATAAATACGGATGGGTACAGCAGTTCCACCTGGGAGCTTTGAGAAATAACAATGAAAGAATGCATAGAATTCTTGGACCGGATACAGGTTGGGATTCCATCGGAGATTTTGTTCAGGCAGAAACGTTATCTAAATTCTTAAATACTTTAGATGGAAAGGATCAGCTGACAAAAACCATTTTATATAATCTGAATCCTGCTGATAATGAGATTTTCGCTACGATGATCGGAAATTTCAATGATGGAAGCATCAAAGGAAAAGTACAGTTCGGTTCCGGATGGTGGTTTCTGGATCAAAAAGATGGGATGATCAAACAGATGAATGCCCTTTCCAATATGGGATTAATCAGCTGCTTCGTAGGAATGCTGACAGATTCCAGGAGTTTTCTTTCTTATCCAAGGCATGAGTATTTCAGAAGGGTATTGTGTAATCTTTTCGGAGAAGAAATGAAGAATGGTGAACTGCCGGATGATATTGAGCTGATTGGGAAAACCATTTCAGATATCTGTTATCATAACGCGAAAAACTATTTTGATTTTTAATTGAATACAATGAGCAAAATAGTCACATTTGGTGAAGTCATTATGAGGCTTTCTCCACCCGGAAACAGAACCATGAAACAAAGTCATGAAATGGAGTTCTTTTTTGGAGGAACAGAGCTGAATGTCGCTGCTTCATTGGCAACAATGGGCTGCGAAGTACAGCATGTCAGCTGTGTATCCGATGATTTTGTCGGAGAATCTGCGGTTTCTTTCATTCAGGGTTTTGGCATTGATACCACCTTTATCGACAAGAATGAACATCCTCTGGGGTTGTATTTTCTTGAAGTAGGATCATCAGTTCGTGCCAGCAGAATTGCTTATAACAGGCTGAACGGTTCTTTTGCGAACATCCGGACGGAAAAAATAGACTGGAAAAAAGTGCTTGAAGGATGCGAATACTTCCACTGGACAGGAATCAGTCCCGGTATTTCGGAATCAGCCTATGAAGCCTTAAAAGAAGGGTTGAAAACCGCTCAGCACATTGGGATTGAAGTTACTGCCGATCCTGCTTACCGTTCAAACCTTTGGAAATATGGTAAAAATGGAAGTGAAGTGCTTAAAGAACTGGTTTCTTATTCCACCATATTTATCGGAGGAGTGAATGAAATTAATGAGATTCTCGGAACCCGGTTTTCTTCAGATAAAGAAGGTTTTATTGAAGCCTGTAAAGAATTAAAACAACAGATTCCTTCCGTTCATAAGATTTTTGATAAAATAAGAATAGGGGTTACCGCAAGTTCCCAGCAGACACAGGGAAGAGCGTGGGTAAACGAAAACTACTTTGAAACAGATCTTCTGGAAATCAATCCTGTCGTTGACAGAATCGGGACGGGAGATGCTTTTGCCGCAGGATTAATCTATGGTTTAAAGAATTTTGATGATGAAAAAGCATTGAATTTTGCAAACGCAGCCTGTGCGATCAAACATACTATTCCGGGAGATATTAGCTATTCAAGTGTAGAAGACATCCTGGAAGTGATGAATGGAAATTCAGGAGGAAGAATAAAAAGATAATTATGGCAAGATTTAATCGTATAGAAGTAGCCTTAAAAGCTAAGCAAACCGGTATTGTTCCTGTATTTTATCATGCAGATGCTGAAGTTTGCAAAAAAATTATAAAAGCTTGTTTTGATGGTGGTGCCCGCGTTTTTGAGTTTACCAACAGGGGAGATTTTGCCCACGAGGTTTTTGCCAATCTGGTAAAATATGCAGCCGTAGAAATTCCTGAAATGATATTGGGAATAGGCTCTGTCATTGATCCCGCAACAGCTTCTTTATACATTCAGAATGGAGCCAACTTTATTGTGGCACCTTCTTTAAACCCGGAAGTCGCTAAAATTTGCAATCGAAGAAAAATTGCATGGATGCCTGGCTGTGGTTCAGTTTCTGAAATTTCTTATGCCGAAGAATTAGGCGCTGAAATTGTGAAAATATTCCCGGCAACACAGGTAGGAGGCCCTGAATTTATCAAGACGGTAAAAGGCCCGATGCCATGGTCAAACATCATGCCTACAGGCGGAGTAATGCCTGCAAAAGAAAATATTACCGAATGGATTTCTGCAGGAGCCTATTGTGTAGGATTGGGTTCCCAGCTGTTTCTAAAAAATGAGGAAGGAGAATATGATTATGAAAAGATTACAGAAGCAGTAGCCTATTCGATTCAGGTTATTAATGAATTAAGATAACGATCCTTACATTTTGTTTTAAGCCGGTAAAAAAATTAAAAATTGAGTAAAGACTTTGATGAGGTAATCATTGAAACTCAACTTAATTGTTTTCAATTCTTTAATTAAATAACAATGGTTTAAAAAATTAATAGATTCTGTGCTGAAATAGCATGGAAAGGATAGTTTTTGTCTTGTTCTGTTGTTAAAATCAATAAAAATCAATACTATTAACGATTGATATGAAAAAAGAAATATCTCCGAAACCAAGTAACTTCAGATGGACGATCTGCGTGCTACTTTTTATTGCAACGACCATCAATTATATGGATCGGCAGGTGCTGTCTCTCACCTGGAAAGATTTCATCGCTCCGGAATTTCACTGGAACAATAATGATTACGGAAATATCACTGCATTATTTTCTATTTTCTACGCAATAAGTATGCTTTTTGCCGGAAAGTTTGTAGACTGGATGGATACCAAAAAAGGATTTCTCTGGGCGATCGGAATATGGTCAATAGGAGCTGTACTCCATGCTTTCTGCGGAATTGCTACTTCAGGAGCTCTGACCGGAAGCTGGTGGGTAGGTTTTGAAGAATCCAAAGAGATTATCGGAAGAGTAGATAATGTTGGAGCTATCATCAGTACCAGTGTCACACTGTTTATTTTTGCCCGTTTCGTTCTGGCTGTTGGGGAAGCAGGGAATTTTCCTGCTGCGATAAAAACTACTGCAGAGTATTTCCCAAAGAAAGACAGAGCGTTAGCAACCAGTATCTTTAATGCTGGAGCAACGGTTGGAGCATTAGCTGCACCGGTTACCATTCCTTTTATCGCAAAATCGATGGGCTGGGAATGGGCATTTATCATTATTGGAGCATTAGGTTTTGTCTGGATGGGCCTCTGGGTATTCTATTACAAAAAGCCACACGAACATCACAAGGTTAATGAGCATGAGCTTATCTATATTCAGCAGGATCAGGATGATTTTCCAGCAGAAGATGCGTCGCTGCCGGAAAAGAAATTTTCTTTCAGGGAATGTTTCAGTCACAGACAAACCTGGGCTTTTGCCTTTGGAAAGTTTATGACAGATGGAATCTGGTGGTTTTTCCTGTTCTGGACGCCGGCTTATTTAAGCTCCGTTTACAAAATGGATTCTACACAGAGTGCATTTCCTTTATTTGTTCTTTATATGATCACTTTATTGTCGATTATCGGAGGATGGCTTCCTAAATATTTTGTGGAGAAAAAAGGAATAGATGCTTATACAGGAAGGATGAAGGCGATGCTGATCTTCGCATTTTTCCCATTGCTGGCTCTGCTAGCCCAGCCTTTGGGTTCTGTTTCATATTGGATTCCGGTACTGATTATCGGAATTGCAGGAGCAGCACACCAGGCATGGTCTGCCAATATATTCTCTACGGTAGGTGATATGTTTCCTAAAAAAGCAATCGCAACCATTACGGGAATCGGAGGAATGGCAGGAGGAATCGGATCATTTTTAATCAATAAATCTTCAGGAGTCCTGTTTGATCATGCTCATAAAGCATGGACTACTGTGGACGGAATACCTTTACTGGAAAAATATCCCCAATATATCCATGAGCGTCTGCCTGAAAATTTTGTTCATGATCTGGAAAAATCCGGAGCTATTATTTCAGATGGAATCGATAAAGGCTATATGATCATTTTCTCAGTATGTGCAGTGGCTTACCTGATTGCCTGGAGCGTAATGAAGACTTTGGTTCCGAAATATAAAGTGATTAAATAAAAACAAAAGCTATCAGATTCTAAGATAGTTTCATTCAAATTAGAAAAAATGGAAAATCAGATAAAACAAAAATTAAATCGTGAATTCAATGGTTCTCACGAAAAGCTTCCGATTAAAATCGTACAGTTTGGAGGAGGAAATTTCATGAGAGGATTCACTGATTATGTGATTGATCAATTGAATAAAAAAGCAGGTTTCAATGCCGGAATTGTCAATGTTCAGCCAACGCAGGGTGGTTCTGTTCATAAGCTTGAAGAGCAGGACAATCTATATACTCTCTTTACAAGAGGAATTAAAAAAGGTGAAATTATTGATGAAAAGATGGTCATTTCTGCGATTCAGAAATCAATTAATCCCTATACAAACTATGATAAATTCCTTGCATTGGCAAAAGAAGAAGAACTGGAATTTATTTTCTCCAATACTACAGAAACGGGAATAGCGTATGATGAAACTGAAGATCAATATTCCGGCCCGCACAAAAACTTTCCGGCAAAAGTGACGGTTTTATTATATGAAAGATTTAAACATTTCAAAGGATCATCAGATAAAGGATTGAGAATGATCCCTTGTGTGTTGATTGAAGATAATGCTTTTGTTTTAAAGGAGATTATTATTCAATATGCCAGATTATGGAATTTAAAAGAGGATTTTGTGCAATGGATTGAACAGTGTAATTATTTCCACAATACATTGGTTGACAGGATTGTTCCGGGATACCCTAAAGATGATGCAGAATCCTACGAAGAACAGTTGGATTATGAAGACCAGATGATGGTTGTTTCTGAAGTATTTTTACTTTTTGTAATTCAGGATGCTAAAAATCTGAATGAGAGAATCCCTTTTGATCAGATCAATGAGCAGATTTTAGTAGTGGATGATATTCAGCCTTACCGTCTTAGAAAAGTAAGAATTTTGAACGGCGGCCATACTTTAATGCTGGCTCCGGCACTATTATCAGGAAAAGAAACGGTAAAAGAATCTCTTGAGAATTCATTTATCGGACAGTTTTTAAGAGATTCAATTTTTAATGAAGTAAACCCCACTTTAGGCCTGGATGAAAATGAGTTGAAGGAATTTGCAGAAGAAGTATTTGACAGGTTCAGAAATCCTTTTATTAAACATCATCTGGCAAGCATCGCTTTGTATTTTGTTTCTAAATTTAAAGTAAGAATTCTGCCCAGTCTGGTGAGGTATGTAGAAATTAATCAGAAATTACCACTTAATTTAACTTTCTCTTTGGCAAGTTTAATCAGATTCTACCAGGGAAGTTTTGATGAGAGAGCCCTTCCGTTGAACGATGAAGAGGCAATAATCAACCGATTCAAAGAAATCTGGACAGCAAATGATTATCAAAAAGTTGCAGAACTGGCATTATGTGAAACTTCTTTCTGGGATACAGATCTTACCAACGTTGAAGGCTTGAAAGAGGCAGTGGCAAAAGCATTGTGGGAAATTGACCATCATGATGTGGAAACAGCGTATCAAAACTTTGTTCAATCTTACTCTTAAATATCATGCAAAAAAAAGTACTCAAGATAAATCCTGATGATAATGTAGCTGTTGCGCTGGTTGATCTTACACAGGGTGAAAATGTTACGTTGGGTGATTTTACCTATGAGATTGTAAAAGATACAAAAGCCAAACATAAATTTGTCACAGAAAATCTTTCGGTAGGAGATTCCATTATCATGTATGGTGTTTTGGTGGGAAAAGCAAGTCAGCCCATCCAAAAAGGAGAAGTGATTACCACCGGAAATGTAAAACATCAAAGTGCAAAAGTAGAAGGCAAAACAGAAACGATTTCCTGGACAGCTCCGGATGTGGAGTTATGGAAGGATAGAACTTTTATGGGCTATCATAGGGAAGACGGACAGGTGGGAACAGAAAATGTATGGCTGTTTTTTCCTTTAGTCTTTTGTGAAAACAGAAATGTAGAGATTTTAAAAGAAGTTTTCGAAAAAGAACTTCTATTTGAAAAAGCAACAAAACATCAACTATTACTAAGATCTCTGATCAATAACTCTGAGGAAGAAATTATCACTGAAGAAGATCAGGATTCCAGAGTTTTTAAAAATATTGACGTTAAATTCATTACCCATCAGGGAGGCTGTGGCGGTATTCGTCAGGATGCTGAAGCATTGGGCCGTTTATTGGCAGGATATGTTAATAACCCGAATGTTGCAGGAGCAACCGTTTTGAGCCTTGGATGTCAGAATTTACAGGTTGATATTTTTAAAGATGCCCTTGAAAAGATCAGTCCCAACCATAAAAAACCGATTATCATATATGAACAGCAGAAATCGGGAACAGTGGATGAAATGCTGAGCGGGATCATCAAAGATTCTTATGAAGCCATTAAAAAAGCGAATGAAATTCAAAGAGAGCCTGCATCTATTTCAAAGCTGGTAGTAGGATTGGAATGTGGAGGTTCAGATGGTTTTTCAGGAATTTCTGCCAATCCGGTTTTAGGTCGGTTATCAGATGTAATGGCAGGAGTAGGAGGAGCTACTATTCTTTCGGAATTTCCCGAATTATGCGGAGTAGAGCAGGAGCTGGTGAACCGTTGTGTAAATGAAAAAGATGCGGAAAGATTTTTACAGTTAATGAAAGACTTTGAAAAATCAGTCGTTGCTGCAGGATCTGGTTTTGATATGAATCCGTCACCGGGGAATATTAAAGATGGATTGATCACTGATGCCATGAAATCTGCAGGAGCGGCTAAAAAAGGAGGTTCATCTCCCATCAATGATGTCCTTGATTTTACCGAATACATTCAGAAACCCGGGCTGAATTTACTCTGTACACCTGGAAATGATGTAGAATGTACCACTGCTTTGGTGGGCTCAGGTTCCAATGTGGTGTTGTTTACAACGGGGCTTGGAACTCCGACAGGAAATCCCGTAGTTCCAGTGGTAAAAATATCGTCCAACACTTCTCTTTCCGAGAGAATGCCGGATATTATTGATTTTAATACAGGCGATGTCATCACCGGGGAAAAAACGATTGATGAAAAGGCAGAAGAACTGTTGGAGTTTATCATCAAAATAGCCAGTGGAGAAGTAAAAACCAAAGCTGCTGTTTTAAACCAAAATGATTTTATCCCCTGGAGAAGGGGGGTGAGCTTATAAAAATGTTTTTTTATTATAAATACTAATTAGGATTGAAATGCTTTCTGCGTAGTGTAGAAGGCATTTTCTTTTATTTATTGGTAATTCGCTAGAAGAGTAGGGTTGTTAAAAAAGGTAATATAAGAGTTAATATAGTGAAAACAGCATCGCCCATATGTAATTTTCTGTATTCACCTTGCTCCCAGCTTGATTGCATATAGCCTGTCAGTAAAGGTTCATTTCCGAAAATAATAAGAAATAAATTTCTTAGAATCCAGTAATAGACCATATATAATAAAGGCAAAAATGCAAACGTAGCAGCATTGCCATTTGGCATTTTTAGCGTTTCTCTATTGATATTTAAATAACCAAATAATGCGATCAAAATGGTGAAGAACAATACAATCAGGTAAGTTGTTCTGTTTTTCAATATTTTATATGATAACCATAAAATAATTTGACCAAAGCCACCAAGAAAAATATAAAGTGATTGACTATCCAATAGCATCGATATTTTTTAAGTATAGAAAAATTACTTCTTTTTTGAAGACTTCCTGATATGAAGCTGAGGGGTAAGTACCACTTTTTTCTCAATAGAAACGCCAGATCCGTTTTCTTTTACGTTCTCTAAAAATACCTGTCCTGCCATTTTCCCCATCAACACTGGAGTCTGATCCACTGAACTGATCGGAAGCTCCATAAACTGAGTAAACGGCTCATTGGAAAAACCGATAATGGCAACTTCCTGAGGAATTTTTATTTTTCTCTTTTTTAATTCCTGACAGGCACCTAAAGCAGCAAAGTCACTGGAAGAGAATATAGCGTCAGGAACAGATTTTTTACTCCAAAGTTTTTTAATAGCTTCCGTTCCTTCATCAATAGAACTGCCTGTAAGAATGATATTATCTTCTTTTATAGGAAGATTATGATCAATTAGGGCTTGTTTATAGCCATTAAGACGGTTCTGGTAAATTTCAAGATTAAGGTCTCCTGCAAAATGACAGATATTCTTATAACCTTCTTTGATGAGGTGTTCTGTAGCCATATATCCTCCCCGATAATCATCAATCGTTACGGTGCTGATGCCAGCGATATCTTTTTTTCTGTCAAAAAAGATAATCGGAGTATTTGACGTATCCAGAATGTTTCTGATGTGATTAATATCTGTTGTTGTTTTGGATACAGACATGAAAATACCATCTACCTGAGCATTCAGCAAAGTGTTAAGCTGTCTTTTTTCAATATTGACATCTTCGTGACTCTGGCAGATGATGACATGATAACCAAGTGGAGAGAGTTCTTCCTCAATTCCCCGTATTACTGAGGAAAAAAAATTGGTATTGATGTAGGGAACAATAATCCCTACATTTTTGGTTTCACCACTTTTTAAGGCTTTAGCAAGGTTATTTTGCTTATAGTTCATTTCCTTGGCCGTTTTGCGGACCAGCTCTTTAGTTGCTACGCTTATTCTTGGGTGGTCATTCAATGCTCTCGAAACAGTGGCAACACTTACGTTGAGCTTATTGGAAATGTCATATATCGTTGCACTTTTCTTGTTCATAGAAGTTTTCTGGATGTTTTTATAATGCATGAATTCTATGCATTGGTGATGTAAATTTAATCAAATTTTAGCTATTTAAAGGGAATATAGCTGAGTTTTATATCATCTGCGTATATATTAACAGAATAGATTGTTTGGATTCCCTTAAATGATTGTTTTTATATGGATTACATCTTTTTCAACATGGAAAAAATTTTGGTAATAATATACTTAATTGTACCAGAATATATTTTTTGAATATAAATCGAATTTAAAGATTGATTGAGTGAAGGAGTTCCTGTTTACAGCAATTCCAAAAAGTCAAACTTTAGAACAAACAGAATATGGAGCTGTAACCCAAGAACAGAATTCGTGAACTTTTATCCGTTTAATGATATAGAAACTATTTCACCGCGCCCACTATTGTTTATAACAGGGTGACCAAGCACATTCAAAGGAGTTGGTATCAATGCGAAGATTTTATTAACAGAAGACTTCGTCAATCATAGAGCAGTGTTAGTCAATCAAGAAGAGTTAATTTGTAATTTACCCGGAAATTGAAATTCTCGTAAGAAAAATTTTGCCCACGCAGTAACAGTAGATCCAGAGGGAATGGTAAAATCAGGTGTTTTCGCAGATTCAAGTAATCGTAATTTCACTGTGCCATCTGCGGTTATGGTGGTAGTCTCATGAATGCATGCGCGGATACTATTTTTAGGTTTGAAAACCTGCTCAGTTGCGCCTACAGTGTAAAACGCTCAGTTTCTTTCTCCGTTAACATTCGCCAAAAATTCCTCATCTGTAGATTCGCGATAAAAGGGCAGAAACCACATTTGACCGCATTGGAGGAAAAGCAGTAAATTGGATGCCTTCTGATAAGATTTTTCCATGAGCTGCAATTGGTCATTTACTGTCAAAGTTCAGATAAAATGGCTCACAGTTCTATAAATTTCGTATTTTTACACGATAGAGTTATGAAGGCAATTCTTTGAAATCAAGCGAAATGTGCACCATTACCAAATCGTTACCTTGATATTTGCAAAACTGCGCAAACCTATATTCAATACCGTTTCTGTATAGTAGGCCCTACTTTTATATTAAAAATAGGATATGAAGAGATAATGATTTTATGATGAAAATTAATATTTCAGAAAATGAATTTTAAGGAAAATATTAATTGAAAATACATTGAAATTATCAATACTTACAGCATGAATTAACAGGTCGCTCCTCTGGAGCTTTATTATTACGGAGACTTCATTTTTTCTATTAACAGTAGATCCCGATGGGATCAAATTCAGCTCCAGTAGGAGCTAACTGTTAATAGTACGTATTTGCTTTAAAATTATAGCTCCAGAGGAGCGACCTGTTAATTATACTTTAATCTAATTGGACAACAATGTTTAAAAATATTGCTCATAATGAAGTACTATTTTAATGCTCTTAAAAATGTCTAATGTTTTTAGGCACGAAAAATGATCTACTTTTTAAAATTGATTTAATGAAAAAGATGACTAAAGTCCTGGGTCTGGGTTTGTTTATTTTAGGTTTACGTTTTGTGACGGGACAAGCTCCTCAGAATTATATTTATACTTCCTCGGGAGATCTGCATGGAATTGAAAAGATGATTACCCGTAAAGATATTGGCGGAGTACAGATTGTTTACAACTGGAAGGCTTTGGAAACTTCAAAAGATGTGTATGATTTTTCTGTTATTGAGAAAGATCTGAATTATCTGACAAGTCTCAACAAAAAACTATTTATCCAGCTTCAGGACAGATTTTTTGAACCACAGGCAAAATATATTCCTGACTATGTGTTGAAAGATAAAGAATATACAGGAGGATTAGTGCCCCAATATGATAATCCGGGTGAAAATAAACCTGTTGGAAACGGTTGGGCTACCCAGCAATGGAATCCGGCTGTCCGGATGAGATTTCAGAAACTGATAGGAGTGCTGGCAAAGAAATTTGACGGAAAGATTCAGGGGATCAATCTTCCGGAAACATCGATCGATATTGATATGGAAAAGGATAAAACAGGTTTTAGCTGCGACCGTTATTTTCAGGCTGAATTGGAGAATCTAAAGTTTGCGAGAAGTGCTTTTCATCATTCTTACGTTCTGCAATATGTCAATTTCTTTCCTTGTGAATGGGAAAATGATCATCAATATATGTCCAGGCTGTTCGATTTTGCTTATAAAAATAATATTGGGTTAGGGGGACCTGATATTGTTCCGGATAAAAAAGCACAAATGAAAAATTCTTATCCTTTTTTTAATCAATATAAAGGAAAGCTTTCTTTGGTAGCAATGGCCGTTCAGGAGCCGACGCTGACTTATAAAAACCCTAAAACAAAGAAACCTTTTACCAAAGAAGAATTTACAGAATATGCCAAAAACTATCTTGGCGTTAATATTATTTTCTGGAGTGTGGAATCTCCCTGGTTGAGAGATCCCAGCTAAGAACCTCCTTTATACTTTTAAGATTCCTCTAAAGCCTCTTGCGGCATAATAAGAATCTGCACCATTGTGGTAAGTAAATACAGTATTGTACCGTCTGTCACAGAAAATAGCGCCTCCAAGTTCACGGATCTGCGATGGTGTTTTGATCCAGCTTGAAGTCTTTTGATCAAATTTTCCGAATTCCTGAAGATGGCGGTATTCTTCCTCTGTTAAAAGTTCAATGCCCATTTCTTTAGCGGTGTCGATGACGTTACTTTCTGGTTTGTTGGCCTTTCTGGCATCCCATGCAGGATAATCATAGCATAAACTTCGGCGTTTGGGGCTTTCCGGAGAGCAGTCAACGAAAGAATACTCATCTGTTTTTTTATTGTAATCTACCACATCGGGTTCACCTTCAGTGGCTTCCATTTCGTATAATGGCCGTATTTTTTCAGGATGGGCTTCCAGTTTTTGCTGGACTTTTTCCCATTTCAGGTCTTTATGACGGGACATATTTTTTTCGAAACGGGCTTTTAGTGTTTTTAAAAGTTCGTTGATTTGTTCCTGGGTGAGTTTATTTTTCATGTCAAATTTTTCTATAATTTATTGTGTTGTGTTGTGTTGTGTTGTGTTGTGTTGTTGGAAATCGCAAAGGCGCAAATTTCTCAGTGAGAATATTTCTTAAGACGCAAAGATTTTATCTTCGATAAAATTTCTGACTGTTATTCTTTAAAACTATTAATCAATAACAGTGATTTTTCTGTCTGCAGGTCTGAAATACCATGAGATAAGAACCAATACGAATAATAATACCGCCGGAAAAGTTCTTCCTGCTGTGTCACCCACGATCAGGTGGGAAATAACTGCTCCTGACATAACGAAGAAAAATCCGGCATAGGCCCATTCTTTCAACAGCAAACGTTTAGGAATCAAGATGGCAATAACGCCCAGAATTTTCCAGACTCCGATGATGGTCATCAGATAAGAAGGGTAGCCGAGATTGGTAAAATTGGCCAGTTCATCTTTGTTTTTCATCAGTTGGACAATGGCTGTTGAAACCATTCCCAGTGCCATCCAGAGGGTGAATATCCAATAGATGATTTTTGTTCTTTTTTGTGATGGTTGTGGTGTGTTCATGATCTGTTTTTTTATAGTTAGTCGTTTAATCCTATTCCTTCCATGATTTGCGGGATGCATTTTTCAATGCGGGCTTCACGGGTTTTTGATTGTTTTGCAGAAGAGAAGTGGAGTAGGTAAGCCCTTTGCCTTCCGGGTGTTAATGCTTTAAAAGCTTTCTGTAATGCAGGATCTTGATCCAGTTTCTCCTGAAATTCTTCAGCCATTTCAAACTCTTTTGTTTTCTTCATTTCCACTTTAGCGCCTGATTCTTCTATTTCAACGGCTTCAAACATATACGAGCGAATAACTTCCTCCAAATCATTGATTTGCGATAGCTCTGTAAATCGGATCTGTCTTGCTGCCTGTACATTTTTAGACTGCTGAATCAAAATATTATCAGGGTCTTTCATTAAAGCTCCCTTGAAGAAGAGAAGTGCACAATATTCTTTAAAACCGTGGATCAGGAAAATATTTTTCCCATCATAAGTATAACAGGGACAGCCCCATTTTAAATCTTCTACAAGCTCAGTACTAAGGGCAATAGCTCTTAATTTTTCAAATTCTTCCTGCCATTGTCCTGCGTTTTCGAAGAAAAAATTAACTTTTGGATTCATTGTGTGGTATGTTTGAGGGTTTGGGAGTATTAGAGTTGGAGAGTTTGAGGTTTCGGGATGCGAGATTCGGGTTATTTGGGTTTGAGAGTATTAGAGTGGGAGAGTTTTGAGTTATTCAGGGTAGTATATAAACCTCGCACCTCGAAACTCGAAACTCGTATCGTCTCTCATCTCTTTGTCTATTATCAATCATCGCTACCTGCTACCTAATATCTCCTGCAAACGATTATGCGCCATATTGATCCCCTGTGCGAATGGCATTTTCAGGTGCTGATCTCTGAAATCTACAGATTTATAAATGGTTTGAATGGTAATCTTGCTGGTAGTGTCCGTTATCTTTTCAAATGTTAAGAACTCAATCTGAGCCGGAAAAGGGGTATTTTCCATCTGGAAAGTTCTTATAATTTTCTCATTCTGAACAATATCATGAATAGTTCCATTGGCGCTGAAAACTACATCTCCATGAGGATTTGACGTTTCGAACCGGTAGCTACCATGTTGTTTGTTTTCGAATTTTGTTACTTTCGTTCCCATCCATTGTTCAAAAAGTTCTGCTTCTGTATACGCTTTGAAAAGAAGTTCTACAGGAAGATCAAATTCTCTGATGATGAAGATTTCCTGTCGGCCGTCTTCTGCCTGAATTTTTGTTTTAAGTTCCATGATATTGGTGTTTTAGGGTTTCGGGATTCGAGATCCGGGTTATTTTGTTTTAGAGTAGGAGGGTTTGAGGGTTCGGGATGCGGGATCCGGGGTTTTGTGTTTACGAGGTTCGAGGTAAAAAATTCGAGTTATTGTAGATTTTAAATTGCAATTCATTTATCCAATCTATCTTGAAACTTTGCACCCCTAAAACCTAATACCCCGAAACACGTATCCCGCACTTCGCATCACGTATTTTTATTCTGATACGCTTTCATCACATCTTCCAGTTTGTTGAACTTTTCGTCCCACATTTTGCGGAAGGGTTCTATAAAATCGGCTATTTCTTTCATTTTATTGGGATTTAGGTGATAAATAATTTCTCTTCCGTTTTGTTCAGATCTCAGCAGTTCACATTCTGTAAGGATCTGGAGATGTTTTGAAACGGTAGGTCTTGCCGTATCAAAATTGGAGGCAATGGCTCCTGCTGTCATCGACTGTGCCGCCACCAACATCAATATAGACCGTCTTGTAGGATCTGCTATTGCCTGAAATACATCTCTTCTTAAATTCATCGTGTAGTTATTTGACTACAAATATATGTGTAGTTATTTAGCTACGCAAATTTTTTATGCAAAATTTTTGACTGTAATGAAAAAAAGCTCAAAAATGTAAGGAAATACACTATTGAGCTTTGAATTTTTAACTTTCGAATAAAGAAATATCCTTAAGATCTTATTTCCCAATCTTCAACTATATTGATGGCTTCCTTCAGATACAGATCTTTTTGAAGATTTTTAACCCATACCTCAGATTTGTTTTTGAATGCTGCATCGCTTTTCTCTCTTTCAATATCCTTAGGATACATAGTGAATGTAAGACCGCTTTCTAATGTTTTTAAAACTTTAAATTTATCATCCTGAGTTTTTCTCTGCTTCATAAGGTCGCTGTATTTCTCAATGCTCAAAGGCACTGTTTTTTCTTTCCCCAGATTTTCTTTCCATTGAGCGTACTCCAGTAACAGTTTATAATTATCATTTTTAGCAATTCGCTCTGCGCTTACTTTCTGCAAAGCCTGAATATTGAGGAAGTTTTGCCTGTTGAAGCTCGTTCCCGGTATTTTATCCCACGCTAATGCATAGTCATCATATTTTTCACCAATGTCTGCATAAGAAAAGATATCTTTCATCTGGATATCTGAGCTTACGCCTTTTCTCTGGGTAGACTCTCCAGTGATTCTGTAATATTTCTGAATAGTTAGTTTTACCGAACCGAAATCTTCTTCAGTATTTAAAAACCTGTTCAAATCTACAAATACCTGTACGGTTCCTTTTCCATAGGATACAGGCGATCCCATAATAACTGCTCTTCCGTAATCCTGCATTACGCCAGCCAAAATTTCTGCTGCAGAAGCGGATAATTCATTTTGTAAAATCACAAGCGGACCGTTCCAGATGGGCGCTTCATTTTTATTTTTTAACGTGGTAATCTTTCCATTTCCATCCTTCACCTGCACATACGGACCCGCATCCATGAAAAGTCCCATAATATCACCAACTTCCGTTAAAGAACCTCCGGAATTGCCTCTGAGATCCAGAACAATTCCCTGGATATTTTGTTCTTTAAGTTTGATGATTTCTTTTTTAATATCATCAGAAGCATTTCTTCCGTCTTTATCTTCAAAATCAGCATTGAACTTGGGTAAATTGATCAATCCGTATTTTTTACCAGATGCATTTACGATAATACTTTTAGCAAAAGTATCTTCAATCGATATTTCTTCACGGTTCATGGTTACGTCCTGAATCGTTCCGTCTTTTTTCTGTACCGTTAAAGTAATTGGAGTCCCTTTTTCACCTCTGATTAATTTGATGGCTTCGCTGGAAAGCATATCCACAACATTTACAGCATCAGTATCAGGGGTAGATTTTATTTTTAAGATTTTATCACCTTCCGTCAGCTGCTTGGTCTTCCATGCCGGAGCTCCAATGGATAATGTACCGATATAAAGGTTTCCTTTCTTTTCCTGGATGACTGCACCTATCCCGATGATCTTTCCTTTAAAGTCCATATCAAAATCTTTCTTTCCCTGCGGCGAATAATAATTGGTATGGGGATCAAAAATATGAGTATAAGCATTCATATAGACCGTAAACCAATCCATTTTTTCCCTTTTCCTGAATCTGATAAATTTTTCTTCCAGAAGATCTTTCACATTTTCTGTCGCTTTTTTTACCTTTTCATCCTGGCTCAGTACTTCGGGCTTGCTGTTGTTATCTTTATTGGTAGAATCATCCTTCTTTTTTTCTTCGCTTTTCCTGTTCAGGGATTCTATTTCCTGAAGAATATTGTATTTCACATATTTCCTCCATTCATTATATTGCTGCTGCTTGTTGGTAGGGGCATTTTTTAGTTTGGGTTCCAATGTTAATATTTCATCCTCCTGGAGATTGATGGGCTTGCTGAAGATATCTTTAGTCATTTTATCAATTTCATCAATCCTTTGATACAATTTATCGACTGTCAGTTTATAAAAAGTCAAATCTCCAGTGTTCAGATAATCGTCCAGTTTGGTTTCATATTTACGAAACTCATCCATATCAGACTGCAGGAAATAGGTTTTTGTAGGATCTATTGATTCAAAATATTGCTTATACACTTCTTTTGAATATGCATCATTAATAGGTTTGGGGCTGTAATGCAGATAAGACAAAATATTCTTTGTATTGACCATAATGATCTGCATCTTTTCTTCTTCATTGAGAGGAGGACGAAAACCGAACACGAAAAATGTAAGCGGAAGAAGAAGTAATAAACGAACGGTTCTAAAATTTTTCAACATATCTCTGATTGTGCTTTTAATTGAAAACTATCTTTGTTTTCTTATCATTAATTGATATTTTTTCAATTTAATGATTGAAAATAGCAGTAAACAAGAGTTTTCAATGTGCTTTTATAAAATCATGTGAATGTATGAAAAATATTGATAATAAGGAGTTGGGGAGGAGGATTTTAAGATAAGTTTAAGGTTTGAAGGGGTATAAAATCACCAATATTTATATTTTATATCAATCATTTTTATTAAAAGTCTACTGAAAAATTTTATCTCCAGCAGTATAAGAGTCTATAAGCGTACTAAAGGTATCAAGCTGGTTACTTAATCTTCTTAATTCTATCAAATGATCCAGAAATTCTTTAGAACCATGATATGGACTTGTACAGTGAATTTTATACCCATCATTATAAAAATTATTTAACACTTCAAAGTGTGGATGTTTATATTTTGCGTTTTCACCAGCGGAAGCTATTGCGTGTCTTTCATCCCTTTTAATAACATGATCCCAAAATGGTTTATGATAATTTTTTGACGCACCATGATGAGGCATTTGTCCTATATATAAAGATTTTTCAAGCAATTCATTATGTGATTTTTCCTTTAATAATCGTTCAAATGTAAGAACTTCACTGTCGGAAGTGAGCAAAAAGTAATTGTCATTTTTTACAAGACAGAATAATGTTGATAAATAATTTGCGCCACTACTTGCTGCTTTTTTATCTTTTTCAGGTTCTCCATTTACAATTTTCATATATAGTTCTGCTTCATCTTGACTTGGAGATAAACATTTCAAATATAAATTATTACTTAAATCTTCCCTCCAACGTTCTTGAACAAACTCCATTTTTTTTATATGTTCAGATTCTCTAAGCTCGCTAACCTTTTTTATAATGTTACAAAGATCAGCTAATGCGGCTGTATCTATTTCAACCCATTTGAGATAACTATAGAAATCTTTTCCTAAAATAAATAAAGTATGAGCAAACTTTTTAACTGTAATATTTTCACTTTTTATATAATCTAATAGTTCGATCATTCCAGAAAAATGATCAGAATGAGGATGTGATAAAATTATGAATTCTATCTCCTTAAGGTAATCTAAGGCCTTTAAATGTTCAACAACTGGATTTATTTTTCCTTTTTTATTGCAATCTATAATACCCACTTTCCGAACTCCCAAATGTTCCCATTCTAATAATATAGAATCTCCTTGTCCTACGTCTTTAAATGTTACTTTCATGATTTAGTTATTATTCTTCTATAAAGAAAGCTGTATCTTTTAAACCTTCAAAATAATCAATTGCAAGGAACTTTTGAGACAAATCCTTAACTTCTTTAAATACTTCAATCTGTCTTGTTCCTAACTCTGTACTAATTGAAATTCTTATAAAACTTCCAATTTCTAGATCTTTTATTCCATTAAATAATTCATGATCAAACTTTCGTACTTGAAATGTTGATTTTTTTAGATCTAATAAACAGTTAATGAGAATCCCATCCTCTTCTATTTCGAGAATTTGCCCATATATAATATTTGCTATTTTCTTATTATCTGATGTAGAACGAATTAATTGATCAATTTTAGAATTAAAGTCAAAGGTTTCAAAATTGAATTCTGTTTTTTGCCAAGCTTCAATATATGTCGGATATAATTGTGTTTCAGCAAGAACAGCTAATAATTCTTCCTTTTTATCTGTATCTTTTGACCAAATTATAAGAATATATTTTGTATTAGGTGCTATAATTCTTGATACCCATTCTGCAGATATATAAGGGTCAAATTTTATGGCTCCATAATGAAGATCAAGAAATAATAACTTAATGCTTTCAATAGGTTTTGGAGGATAATTTTTAGATTCTGGTGAAGCATTAACAAAAATACTTCCTGTATTAAAATTATTGATAGCTTTTTCTAATGGTATAATTTGATTTTCTTCATCATCAATGAAAGCTACTTGAGGTCCCAATATCATAAGTTTTAGTTTTTATTAAATATTAATTCAACAACAGCTCCATTATACTTATCAGGTAGGTCTACATCATCATTACTAGTATATATATTAAATTTACCATATTTCATCATGATGGTATCAACCAAATACATTCCTATTCCGATGCCTCCCTCTTTTCTGGAAAAAAAAGGAGTTATTATTTCATGTATTTCATCTTTGAAACCAGGGCCGTTATCTGCAATAACTATATGTGTTGTTTCTTGCTTTTTATATGCTTTAATAAGAATGGACTTTTTATCTTTATTAATAGTATCAAGCCAATAAATGCTGTTATCAATAAGATTCATAAGGATTGTAATAGCATATCTTTTATCACAATTAAATAAACCAATATCTTCAGGAACATCTTTTTCTATTTCAATATTCCTTACTTTTAGCTTAAACTGATAATTACTTATTGCAAGATCAATTACTTCTTTGATATCAATTGGTTTGGTTCCAGCTTGTTTTAAAACGGAGAGTATACCAGATACATACTCATCAAGTTCTTCTACTTGATTTCTTATTCTTCTTGGATTGATAGGAGCTACCTCGACTGTTTCTTCCATTCTTGGAACCAGTTTTTCTATTTCATGTAAAGCCACAGAAGCTGTCATGCCAACTCCTGCAGGTATTAACAATGTCTCTTGTGCCTTTTCGTAATCATTTTCTATTAGTGTAGCTTCGTTAAGTAATTTTTGTTTTTCTTCATCATCAATTTCTATATTATTAACCAGATTCATAAAACTTGAGATACGGTCCTTAAATGAATTCTTTTTTTCTTTTTTATTGAATTGAATCCATTGTTGTCTATCTTTTTGACGTTCTATTCTAAATTGAAGTAATATATATTCGATAACAATTTTGAAAAAATCAAAACTTTCATTATTTAAAAAGCCTTCACGATTAGTCTTTTCAATCAAAGCACCTGAATTTGCAGAATCTAAATATACAAATCCAATATTTTGATTATTTGAGAACCATTCTTTATTATTTACACGCTTTAAGTCTAATCCAAGCCAGTCATTATCTGGTTCACCATAATCGTACACTCTTAAATCATCTTTAAAAACCCGTATACCGTGCTGGTCTTTCAGAGTTTTTTTTAATACGTCAGGTGTATAGGTAACATCTTTTAACGATGGTGAATCAAGGTCATAGGAATATAGCTCAATTATCAACCCTCCAAAAGGTAGGGAAGCGTTTGCTTTTTCCTTTAGTAATTCTTCAATTTTGTCATCTTCAAATCCTTTTTCTTTATAATATGATCTTAAAAAAGGTCGTAAATTTCCCATTATATTTACACCTTTATCTGCTTTAATTTCTCGTAAACCAATAGTTGGATTATTAGCTAGTTTAAATGTATAATCGAATTGAAGATTATAATCTTTGTCTAGAATTGCAGTAAGCTTATATGGTGCCTGAAGTAATAATTCATCAATTCCTGGAAACTTATCCAACCAATTATTATAGAAATTTAAATCAATCTGAAATTTTTGGGGATCATTTTTAGGGGAAACCATAGCTAACGTATGGCGTTTAAGCTGTCTGGCCATTCCTCGGTTCCAAGTTTCTTTTAAATCTGATATTTTAATATAAGTCCCTGAATTATTCTGGAAATAAAAACTTTTTTTGTCTGTGTTTTTTTTGTATTCTATACTGATTTCGGATAAATAGCTTGATTGAGTAAATATTTTCCAATCAATTTCTATTTCTACTTCATAATCTAATAATTTATTTTCTACAACATTTCCTTTGTCATCAAAAACTAGTTCTGTAGGTCTACTTATTAATTGTATTTTGTTCCCTAGCTTGTGAACGGCAAATCTTCCAACTCCTTTTTCTCCCATAGGAACTCGGTCAAACAGAGGGCTTCGGATTATAATTCTTTTTCCAAGTTCATCAAAGGGTTTTCTAAAAGCAGTCCCTGGCTCCAGCCATACATCTCTAAGAACTTCCTCTTTCATCCCTGTACCAGAGTCCTTTACAATAATATTAGCCAATTTGGGGTTTAGAATATCATTAAAGTGAACCTCGACGTTTTTAGCATCAGCATCATAACTGTTTTTAATCAGTTCATAAATTGCCATCACTGGGTCTTTAATAAGTTCTTCTCCTAATAATGTTAATATATGTGCTTTTGGTTTGAAGCTTGCTGTCAAAGTTTCTATCTCTTCCGAAGGGAATAGTTCAATCTCATGTTGTGGTTTAGATTCAACTGTTATTTGATTTTGTTCTTCCAATATATTAGGTCCATAAGGAATTAAAGCATTTGTATTTTGTTTTTCAATTCCAAATTCCCTTAAGAAAGTATTTTTTTCTATATCATCTAATATTTTAAATCCGAAATATTCATTCTCGGATTTTTGACAAATAATAACGAGTTCACCTTCTTTAAAGTGAGTACCAAGACGTGTCATACGGTATTCATTACGAGTACCTCCTCCGTAATATTTTAGACAACATTGAGAAGTAACTCCATTTGACCATGTAATTTCTGCAAGCCGTTCTTTATTTTGTCCTCTGACTCCAGGCTCATCAAAAAGAAGCTTATATGATTTTTTAGGTATGTAAAGTCCTCCTTGATGGGCCCCTGTTGTACCTGCATCATTAGCACTGGTAAATTTACAAAATGAAAATTTACTAATTTTGATTGTATTGATTGCTGTGTTAAGAGTGTTCGACATTAACAATGTGTTTTTAGCTAAAAAATTAAAAATAGTAAATTTCGGATAATTATTCGATATTATTTCGATTTAATACATCAACAATTCTTTGTCCAACGGCTTGCATTAGAGGAACCACAATAGAGTTTCCAAATTGTTTATATGCTTGTGTATCTGAAACTGGAATTTTGAAGGTATCCGGATATCCCTGTAATCTTGCACATTCTCGTGGAGTTAAGCGCCTTGGGTTTTTTTGTACTTGTGGAAGTAAAATTTCCGCGCCATCTTTATAATATCTGGCAGAAAGTGTTCTACTTATTCCATTCAAATTAGTTAAACCATAACCAAACCCATTCCCTTTAGCCCTGTGTTTTGCAGCATATTCTTGAAGGTAGTTCCAAAGTTTATCACTTAATGTATATTTATCTAAAATATTTTCTTCTAGAATATTTTTAACAGCATGATTACCTTCAGGCATTTCTGGGAAGAAAAACTGCTCTTCTCCATTAAAAACATTTCTATCAAACCCGACAATTACAATTCTTTCTCTATGTTGAGGAACAAAGTGCTTCCCATCAAGAACTCTACAATGGATATCATAACCAAGTTCATGTAAAGTGCCCTGAATAATCCTGAATGTATTCCCTTTATCATGTGATACCAGATTTTTTACATTTTCTAATAAAAATGCTCTTGGTCTTTTTGCTTCCAGTATTCTGATGATATCAAAAAAAAGAGTTCCTTGCGTTTCATCTTTAAACCCATGATCTCTACCAAGTGCATTTTTTTTGCTTACTCCTGCAAGCGAAAAAGGTTGACAAGGAAATCCACCAACCAAAATATCATGATCAGGTATTGTATGCTCATCGATTTGGGTAATGTCACCAAAAGGAACTTCTCCAAAATTGGAACTATAAGTTTTTTTTGCGTAATTATTCCATTCACTTGAGAAAACACATTTTCCCCCGAGGTTTTGAAATGCAAGCCTAAACCCTCCTATACCAGCAAAAAGATCTATAAAACTAAACTTTGGATCAGAATGTTCAGAGAAAACTAGATTCCCTTTTATAATTCTTTCCCTATTCACTAATTCAGATATTATCTCATCATTAAAAATAATATCAGGATATTCTTTTACTAGAATCTCATTTAAATAATTAATGGCTTCATATTCAAATTCCCCAGTATGAATAAAATGCGTTATTATGGCTTCTTTATCTGTTAAAATTTTATTTTTATCTATTATATCACTTATTGAAAATTTTGTCTTTTCAAATATTGATTTTGGTTCAAGGACACTACTCATTCTAATCATTAAATAATGACAAATTTACAATATTGCATTTAATATAAGAGAATATAAAATGTTAATTACCTTTTATTAAAAAAAGCAAATTGTTTAATACTTTATCTATGTTTTTGGATTTTAAATCACATTCCCAGATTGTTAATACTTTCCAGCCTTCCTTTTGTAATATAATATTTGACTTCTTATCATTTTCAATATTGTGATTAATTTTATTCAACCACCATTCCGTTCTGGTTTTTGGAACTACAAAATACTTGCATCCTTCATGTCCATGCCAGAAACAACCATTTACAAATATTACTGTTTTATATTTTGGCAGAACAATGTCTGGTTTACCCGGTAATTTTTTATCATGAAGACGATAACGAAATCCATTGGCAAAAAGAAATTTACGTACGAGCATTTCAGGCTTGGTATCTTTGCCTTTTATTTTGCTCATATTGTAGCTTCTGGTTTCTTTACTATGGACGTCAGCCATTTTTTTATTTTTTTTCTATTAACTTTTCCAACTTCTCAATCATCTCTTTCTGCTGCTGAAGCATACGCTCATAAAGCTCAACCATTTTATCAAGAGGGTTGAAAGTACAATGGAAATTTGCTTGTCCACCGTCACTAAAAGTATTTGCTACAGCGCTGTCGTGGAAAGTATTTGCTATGATATTAATTGCTGATTCCTCATCAAAATTCTCAATCGCCTCCGCAGGAACTTTCAAGATTTGCGCTACCTGAGCCAGAATATCAGATTCTACGGTTTCTTTTTGCTCTAAAAGGGAGATTTTCTTCTGGTTCCAGTCGTCGCCCAGTTCAAAAGCCAATGCTTCCTGTTTGATTCCCAGCATTTCGCGGAAACGCTTTATATTTCTACCTTGGTGTATTTTTTTATTTTGCATATCTGTGTAACTCATAATAACAAATATAAAGCTTTAGATCAAAAAAATAAAGCGCTGTTTTAAAATAAATACTATTCTAAAATATCCCTCTTTCAGAATAAAATATCCTTTCCTGAGATGGTTTATACTTCTTATTATACCTTCATTTGTAGAAAAATAACACATATGAAAAGAAAAAGAAGAATGAACAGCAGCAAATATAATGAACTGAACAATCGTTACCTTACGGTTTTCCTCAAATCATTTTCAAGAGCGTATGGCAAAATAGTCTACTTCCCCGAAATAAGAATAGCAGGGAAGTGGGTGCAGCAATGTGGTTTTAAGGCAGGAGATAAAATATTGGTTACGGTAAGCAGAAACCAGATTATTTTGGAAAGGGAAGTGGATTATGAAGGGTCAGTATGATTTTTTTGATGGTTTCTCGCAGATTTTGGAGATTGAGCAGATCTTTTTAGAGTTATAATCTGCGATATTTGCTTTATCTGCAAGGGATTTTATTACTATTGAATTTAACGCAAAGTTTTCAAGTGAAGGATTTTATATTTTAAGGTGGCGAAGGATGGGCAAGTGAACTTGCCTGATGAAGCGGATGATAGTTTCTCGAAGATTTTGGAGATTACGCAGATTTTTTTAGAGTTATAATCTGTGATATCTGTTTGATCTGCGGGAGATTTTATTATTATTGAATTTAACGCAAAGTTTTCAATTGAAGAATTTTATATTTTAAGGAAGCAAAGGATGGGCAAGTGAACTTGCCTGATGAAGAGATGTGAGTGGTTTTTCTTTATTGTTTTATAAAAATGCCAATGTATTTTCCATTGTATTCTACCACAGTTGTTTCTATGTTTTTTTTGATACAAAAGTCCTGATAAGCAGAATTGTCACCGATATCGTCACTAATAAACACAGCACCAGGCTTCAATCTTTTATACATTTTTTGATAAGCCCACATTCTTCCGTGGTAACTTTTGTCAGAATCATAGTGGAAAACATCAAAAGAGGAAGCTTTTTTAAAAATCTTTGGTAAGGATTCTCTGTCTGCAAAACGGAATAGCTGCCAATATTTTGTAAGGTTTTCCGGAACAACATATCCTACATACTGATCACCATCCTGAGCAAGATAAGGCATATCTGAACTATAGAGTGTGCCATTTCTCTTTTGAAGCGAAAGCAATATCGCTAAGGAAGACCATCCATAAGCCACACCTGTTTCCAGAACGTGTTGTGCTTTGGTAAATTCGCAGGCGTAATAAATAAGCTCCAGAGCGCCAGGTCCACCCATGGTAATAGGGCATTCATTTTCTTTTAAACTGGCTTTCTCTAGGATATCAGCATAGGTAGATCTGAAATGATCGGTATTCATAGAGAAAAGTCTGGCGACTGCTTCTTTTTGGGAAACAGCTATGGAGGCAGCCCAGGAATTGGTTTTTGCTTTTCCCTTGAATGGGCTTCTTCTGCTTACCGTATTTTTAATGATTTTTCTGCCCAGTTCAGGATAGAGAGCAGGTCTTTTAAGATAAGCTACAAATGTTTTGAGAACTGTTGACATTTCATTGATTGTATTAAAGTTACAAGACAAATGTACTTTTTTTACAACCATATTTCATTGAGGTAATATTAATTTTAACAATAAATCTGTTAACGTTCTGTAATAAATACAGTCCGGAAATTGACCAGTGTGAACTCTTTTTTTTTGATTTAAAAATAAAATTGTTAATCGGAAATGCAGGTTTTCTTCAGGAAATTTTGTATTCTTTGATTTCTATGGTAAAAATATCAGGTTTGTTTTCAGTTTTTTAAAGCAGGGACCGTTTCTTTATTCCTGATGAAGACGTTTTGCTTTTTCCTTTACAAAAATGCCTTTCCAAAAATATATGGAGTACGGTCATCAAAACGGAAATACTTTTCTGCTTTTTCACTGGGGTAGGTATTTTTTATTGTTGTTAACACACTAAAAGGTGTGTTGTTTGCAAATGTATAAAATAATTGTATAAATCAAAAGGAAAATGAAACAAAATTGCTATTATAACTTAATAATTATTATTTAAAATATATTTTGTAGAAATATTAAAACTTATGTGGTAAGGGGAAAAGCTCATGATACCAGAAATTTCTGCCTATAAATAATCTTGGCCACTTTTTTATATCTAAATGTTTTCGGAAAATCATGCTAAAGACTTTCAAATACAAAATCAACAGACTGTTTACTGTTATGATTCTTTATAGAAACATGAAATGGCTTCAAGTCATTGAAACGCAGTCAGGAAGGCAATATTCAGGAAATGCCTACCTTTGCAGATCTGATGTTTTCTATACATTAATCAATATTTTTTGAAGATGAAATTTTTATTAGACCTTTTATTTCGTGTTGTACAGCTTTTTACAGAACCTTACTTTTTAGTATTTCTTGCAATAGTTATCATTGCTTTGCTCAAGAGAAAGAACAAAGGCAAAAATCTGAGAATAGGAGTTGGCATTTTTGCAGTTTTAATGATCATTTTTATAGGCAATGGTTTTCTGGGAAAACTGACTTCCAGATATCTGCAGGAAAATTACGTGAGTACGGTTGTGAGTAAAAAAACCGCTCCTCAAAATCCCGTTATCGTTGTATTGGGCGGTGGTGTTGTAGATTTTGAGCACACAGAAAAGCTGCATACACTGTCTTATTCCAGAATGGTAACGGCTTATCAGTTATATCATGAATACAGGCAAAATAATCTGCCTTGTAAAATAGTAATCTCCGGAAAGGGAAGAGGCCATAAAAGTGAAGCCGAATTATTCAGTGAAAATTTTAAAAGCATGGGAGTAGCAGAGGCTGATATCATTAAAGAAGATAAAAGCATGAATACGTATGAAAACGCAAAATATTCCAGTAAGATGCTGAAGCAGCTGGCTCCTTCTGATGTATATCTGGTTACTTCCGGGTTTCATATGAAAAGGTCTGTTGCTTTGTTTCGGACTTTTGGATTAAACCCTGTTCCACAAGCTTCAGATTTTATAGATACTGAAATCACTGTATTTCCAAACAGCTATAATGCGGCTTTTACTTTTGTGATGCTCAAAGAAGTATTGGGAATATGGCAGGTACAGCTGTATAACAGTTTGGGTTTGAATGGATAATAAACTTAAAACTATTATATAAAACCGGACACTTAAACTAACTTAAGTGTCCGGTTTTGTTTTAAAAAGCTTTGATTATTATTTTGTTTTCCTAACAGAAATTACTGTCTGCAAAACCACAGAAGCAATAATAAACGCCAATCCTATATAAAATGAAAGATTCACTTCTTTGCTTTCTCCGAAAAATAAGAACGCCATAATAATAGCATACACAGGCTCCAGATTGTATGTTAAATTGACGGTAAATGCAGGAATTTTCTTCAAAACCTCTGCAAACATCACATATAAGCCAACAGTACAAAAAAGTGATAAAATGCCCAAATAAGCCGTGTTTTTTAAGTCAGGAACTATGCTATCTGACTGAAAATAGAGGAGATATACGGGCAAAAACGCTCCCCAGCATAAAGTACCGCTATCATCTGATAATAGTTGATGACTTTGGTATCAAAATGACTCACAAGGCGTTTGTTATAAATCGTATACAAAGCCCCGAATGCCGATGAAAAGACACCTAATACAATCCCAAGCTGATAGGAAGTGTCAAAATGAAATATCAAACTGATTCCCACGATGGTCAGCGTACTGAGAAGTAATTCTGAAAGCTTGAATTTTTCCTTGTCAATAACAGGTTTGAATACTGCTGTGAAAAAACTTGTCAGGCAGTAGCATACCACGCCAATGGATATGTTGGCATATTTTATACTGGCATAAAAAAGAAGCCAGTGTAATGTAAGTAACAGCCCTGCTTTTGAGATCTGAATTTTTCCCCGAAAAGGAATATCCGTTGGGATCCTCAAGAGTTTTACAATAAAGAACAGAATAATAGAGGAGAAGAGGAGTCTGTACCAGACCAGCAAACCTTCGTTAAGAGTGATTAGTTTCCCGAATACACCTGTAAACCCAGCCAATATTACGGCCAGATGTAATAATAAATATGATTTTTTCATTAGAGAATGAACTGTAAAATTGGAATTAATATTTTTGTCAGAATGTGAAGCACGACAAACCCGATCGTTAATACGTTAACGACATGAGTACGCTTCAATTAAATTGAAAATATTAAAATGCCGGAGGAGGCAGGCAGTTCGAGCGGTTCATAATGATCTGTTGAATGTCAAATATAGGGAAAAATATTTTGAAAATTTACATAAAAAATACGTTGAACTTGTGTCCATCCGGATCTGCAAATACAAAACCATAGTAGTTTTCTCCAAAACTTTCAGGTTCTGAAACAATGGTTCCACCGGCATTTCTTACTTCTTCAGCCCATTCATTTACCTGGTTTTTACTTTCAGCGGAAAGGGTAAATATCATTTCATTAGAGCTTTGAGGATCTCCGAATTTCATGCTTTTCAGGTTGTTTTCTATGACATTTTTTAAGAAAAAGTGAATAATGAATTCATTTCCAGCCATAAAAAAACTAACCAGTTCATTGGAAGTATGCGGATTATTAGGCTTGAATCCCAGTTCTGTATAGAATTTCTGGGTGCGTTCAAGGTTGGCTACAGCCAGATTGGCCCAGATCATTTTAGGTTTCATATTATTTTATTTTTTGGTTAGGATAAAGGTATTTTGTTTTTATGGAATAAAAACTGCCATGGGGCAAGATTTTGTTTTCGTTGATTAATTTAACATAATATAAAGGGTCAAATGTGATTAAAGATTGGGAGGTCGCAAGAGACCCTTGTCAAGGTTCTGAACCTTGACAAGGGTTAATTTTCACTACAAATTTCTTTCAAACCATTAACTCAGAAAGATTTTCCTTTCTCAAAAGTTAAAATTGCCGTACAGTCAATATTTTTTTGAAAATTGGATTTTCACGCCCTTTAAAGAAAACTCAGACCACGATGAAGAGCTAGATGGACTTGTAGAGGAATATGAAGTAAAAAAAATCGTACAGGGCAAAGAGACGGATTTTATCTGTACAACGAATCCTGATTAAAATAACTCAACAGTGTATAGCGCAAATCATAAAATGTTTTTCAGTAATTTGAGAATGAAAGAAATCTGGAAAGTCTCAGGATTGTTTTATAAGCAAAGAAGTTCTTAGAAATCGTTATAATGTATTTGGCTGGAAAATATTGAATATAGGGGATTCTAAGGAGGTTAATACTCTATTTTGGGGATATATTAAAAATCCTATAATTTATATTATGTTAAATTGTATATTATTTTGATTTCAAAGAATCACAAAACATCTTAGATTTCAATATTTTACCTTCTCGATTATTGCATCAGATTTTCAAACCCTTAAATCCAGAAAATTTGTCAGTCCCACAATTGGTCTCTTACGTTTTAAAGCCTACATAAAAAATGACGGATTAGGATATTTTTAAAGTAAGCCTTAACCCGTCATTTTTACAAACTGCTGTTAGCAATAGTTTTTCTATTTATTTAGTTTTATTTAATTTTTCTAATTCAGGTAATTCTCTTTTATACTTTTCAACGTCCCAAACTAAATTCCAATTTTTAACGTAGTTAGAGATTGGCTCTAAGCCAACTTCAGTTCTCCTTTTATCTACATTATCAGGATCAGTTAAAGGCAAAATATAGTAAGTATTATTACTTTGATTGATTCCTATCTGACTTCCGTATATTTGTTTTCTGCCTTCCCGGATTTCTATTCTGTCAATTAATAAAGCTAAAGAACCTGGACTTGCATTTCCTTTGGTTACTGCTTCTTTCATCATCGGCAAATATTTTTTTTGCGTTTCCAGATCTGAATGTTGAATGACAAGAAATAATGCACTATTGGCTTGTGCGCCTACTTTGTCTTTGCCAACCCAGCCTTTTTCATCCAGTATTTTTTTTACTTTTAATAGATTAATGGAGTCTTTCTGATTGGTGATTTTCCAAAGATCATTCATTTCTTTAGAATTTGGACCGAATTTTTTTTGAGTTTCATTCATTTGAACTCTATATTTTTGGTCTTCCTCAAGAATTGCCAGTAATTCAGCCTGCAATGGTTTGTCATAATTAGCTTCTATGGCCGCTATTTTTTTTTCTAACTTTTCAACTGTTTTCCCCCACTCTTTTTTTGAATGTAAATTATCCAAATCAGTATCAGACTTTAAGTGCTTTAGATTGGTCCAACCTTTTTCTATAGATAAGTTCAGCCATTTAAATGCTTTTGTTGTATTTCCGGCCAAAGAAGATGAGCATGCGCCATTGTATAAGTGACTGGGATTTTCACTTTCAATTTTAAAAGCTTTATCATATACATCAGCAGACATTTTATAGTCTTTTGCTTGATATAATTGATCAGCTTCACTTATTAATTTTGCATATTCCTGAGCATTAACGCCCGTGAATAAAAATAATAATAACAATGTATAAATAATGTTTCTCATATTTTTTGTATTTAATTTCTGAATTTTAAATGGTTATTATGCCGCTAATATAAAATTTATTTCGCTGATTGGATTGTTAAGAGATCATAAAAAAAATTAAAGAAATTATTTTAGCTTGCTCCTCTCCTCTTCCCAGAATCTGTCCATCATTGCTTTAGATTCTCCCGGGCTTTTCAGCATTTTGATGTCTCCATTTTCATCAATTCTATAATGTCCTTTAAAAGCATCCGGCATTGCATCGTATTGTCTGTTTACTTGTTCTAATGTTTCTTTAAAACAAGGATACCCAAATTTTTCAGCTAAATAAGGCAAAGCATTTCCTCCTTTTAAAAGTTCATACTCCTGAAAGTTATAGGGCGTTGTTTGCTGTCTTTTAGCCAATGATTGGTTAAATTTTTTTAAAAGCTGAGTGATTTCCTTTTCCTCAATAAAATTTGAAAGTCCGCGTAAGGCATATATTTTCATATCCAAATAACGTTCTTTCTTGTAGGCATTCATGAAAAAATCCTTCAGTAATGGATAAGTAAAGTCATATAACAATTTCAATACTTTATTTCGAATATCTAATTGTTTTGCTGAGTTATAAATAGTGATCAGATGTTCCACATTGTCATTGCTGATAGTACTTTTGTCTAAATTAAACAGAGCATTTCTAAATTCAGGCTTTTTTCCATCACCTTTTTCATTCGTTAAAATAACCGGGAAGTTGTTGATCATACTTAATTGTTTTATGATATTATTTGTATCAAGGAATGAATTCATTAATGATTCTAAACTGATTTCATGTTGTGTGATTTTCTAAATTATAATGCAAATGAGGTCTTTTCCTGTCATTATTTTAGCTCAATTTTATGATAAGCAATCCATCGTTTTAAATTCCCAACCATTCTTTTTAAATGATCTTCATTCAGGAAAATATTGGTCCAATATTCAAATCTTTCGCACTGAACACTTATATAATAGTTCATAATGGCCAGACATGCGAAAGGCAAAAACTTTTTCTCTTCGGGAGTAATTTCAGTTATGGTCTCGTAACCTTTTATAAAACTGTCTGCTTTTACTTGGTATTCCTCTTCGTTCAGATGGGTTGTAAATAGCTGAAATAAAAAATAAGAAATATCATAGCATAAATAACCGTTTCCACAAAAATCAAAGTCAAAAAAGGTTACTTCTTTTTCATCGCCGATGTGCAGATTGTCAAACCAGACATCAAGATGAACCGCTCCATATCTCATGTGCTGTTGGTCAGCATTTTCCATTTTTAGCGTTAAAAAATCGGAGAGACTTTCCAAAAATTCAATTTCGCTGCTATTTTGATGATAAAACTCTTTGGTTCTTAAAACCGGATTCTTAAGTAGATTTTGAGCATTATAGGACATTCTCATCAGCTCGATATTTTCTGTTGATTGATGAACTTTAGCTAATGCTTGTCCAATCAGAAAGCTTGTTTCGGGTGAGAATTTTGCGGTCTTTATGCCTTTGGCATATGAAAATAAAACACCAAATCTTGTGCCTTCCGGAGCTTCAATTTCCTGTATAAACTGATTGGATTGATCAGCTATAGGAAAAGCAATTTGTCGGTCTGCTCCTTTCAGATGATTGAGAAGTCTTACTTCTTCCTGAATTTCTAATGGAGTTCGCCAATGATGGGTGTACACTCTAAAGACGTATTTGTTTTCACCATCATGAACAATGTATAAATGGTTCATGGCAAGCCGAAATATACTGCATTTCGTGTTGTCGGTTAGTCCATATTTTTCTTGGATAAGTTGACCCAGTTGATCAGGTGATAAAGTGCTGTTTATGGTTGGAAATTTCTCTGTCATTGAATTCTCGCTCATTTCTGGTTATAGAATTTGTGCAATTTCGTTAACATTTTTCGATTTTACACGTATTAAATCCGTTTATTTAACTATTTCATGCAATTCCATTTCCAAATCCCTCTTTTCCTTTTCTTTATAAAATTCAGAATTTGCTAATGAAATATTGAATTCTTTGACGGTTGCAGAGTAATCCTGTTGTAGTAAGATTTTAGCCTTTATAATATTTAAATAAGCCTCTGAAAAATTTGGATAAGAATCTGTGAGGATTTTCCAGGCCTGAATAGCTTTGTCATATTGCTTTTCATTATAAAAAAACCACCCTTTTCCATTTAAAATACCCAAGGAAAAATTTAGCTGAACACCATAATTGGACAGGATTTCTTTATCCAATAATGATTTAATGCTCAAATCTGTTTGCTTATTGGAAATATACTTCGACTGACTGGCAGACCAATCTTCAAATATTTCGTAAAGAGCTGTATTAATAAGTAAACCCGGCGTTGCATTATGATCTGCTTTTTTAAATTCATATCCTTTCATATCCAGAAAAGGATTGTTAATTTTTTTAATTACTGAATCCATCTTCATGAAATCTTCAGGATAATCGTTTCCGATTCCATAACGGTAATATTTTTTTGTATGAAAAGAGCGTTTACCAAATTCACTTATAGAATCTGTTAAATCAACATTTTTCTGAGTAAAAAATGGGCTCATAGAGATAATGGCATTCAAATCTTTTATTCTTGAATTCCATAATGAGGTTGTAAAATACCCATATCTTGAATGGCCAATTAACACCCTAAAAGCAGAGGCTTTGTACTCTCTTTCGGCTAACGGGATGAGTTGTTCAAAAATAAATTTTTCATTCTCCATTGCAAGGCCGTTGGGGTCAGAAATTTTATACTGTGTTTCAAGGTAGCGGTATCTTTGTTCTGATTCAACGCTTATTATGATTGATGAAGGAATTTGTTCATTACTTGTTAAATAATCAATGGTATTGAGAATATAATGATTACTTCTTTTATTTTGCCTGTCAAATACAATAATTAATGGGAATTTGTTCCTGGATTTCTTTTGCCATTCTATGGGAACGATTACGGAAATTTTCTTCTCAAATCCAAGACTTGTTGGGTTTAATGTGGTGTCTTTTAGTGTTTTATATCTTTCGTAGTTCTGGGCAAGCAGTGAAGACGTTGCTAAAGTGAAAACTAAAAGAAAAAGTAAGTACTTTTTTATCATGGATATCAGTTAAGACTCAAATTTACGGATTGTGTTCATATAAAATTTGTAATGATGCTAATGTTTTTTTGATTTTTTACATAAAAAGCTCCAAAATCCTTAGATTTTGGAGCTTAATTTATAAGTGGCTTTTCGGCTGACCTACCAGCATCTCTGGTTCCGGATGTTATTGTTGAATTCGTAATTCGTCCATGTAGCGGGCTTAACAATTTTTACTGAGATTTGATAATTTAATTTACTGTTTATTACCACTAATTCTTGATAATTTGTTTTTTTTACCAAAGCAAATCCGTTCTTAGTTATTATTGTTAATAATGGGAGCCAGTTCTTTTTTTAATTCTTCAAACTTTTCTTTGCTCATCATATCAATTTCCACTAGTTCTTTTGCCTCCTTTAATTTTGCAATCGCTTCATCTCTGGTCATTTTTCTGTTTTTCAAAAGAATTTCGCCAGATTCAATTCCTAATTCCGTATCCATGACGCTTAAATATTTATTGATTCCAAAAGCTCTATCATTTATTTCTCCCAAAACCATCACTACATACAAAGGTTTATTTTTACTTCCTCTGTGATATGTTTTTATTTCTCTGACAATAACTTTAGTATTTTTGAAGCTGTTATCTGCCATATTCTGTGCTTCACCACCCATAGCGGACATAATACTTCCAAATCCAGCAGGTCTTCCCATCTGTATAAATTCATAAGTTTTTTTGGAAGTGCTTCTTGATTGTGAAATACCGCCTCTTGCTTTATTTCCATAACTTCCAGAATAAGTCCTTGTATTGAGTTCTTCTGAGGTGGGAGATCCTAAGATTAAAGTATCGCCTACCTTCACACTATTTTTACTCGTTGTTATATATTCCTTAACTTGGGTGCCATTTTTAACAGTGTTAAAAAAATTAATATCCTGAGTGTTTTCGTAAGTCAATAAATCAATATTCTCTTGAGCCTGAATATATACTATCGATAAAAGAATAGTAAAAAATGTAATAGTTTTTTTCATAATTGTTATTTAATATATTGGAATTCAATTCTTAGTTCAAACTTGGTTATGCTTAGTTTATACAAATATAAGACAGTTATCTCTATATAAAATGAGGTAAACCATAAAGCTCCAAAATCCTTAGATTTTGGAGCAGAGTTTAAATAGCTAACCGTTCGGCTGTTCTACTATTGCTTGGTGACTTTATTGAAAAAAGTATCGCCTTTAAAGATATAGTCTCCTGAAGGATATTCAGTCAGATCGACGGTGTTTTTCCCTTTTCTAAACAATATATTCTTAATGAGGATACCGTTATTATCATATAAATAAATATTTTCATCTACTGAGGATTCCACATTGATCACTCCTGTCGTTGGATTAGGATAAGCGGAAGTTTTTGTTTTTGGGGAAGCTTCTCTTGTTGACAGAAAGCAACCGGAAATATAGGAATCTCCAATAATATTAAACCCTTTGTTGATCAGCTGGGCTCTGGCCAGCATCGCTTGCGGTGAAGAATAAACCAATCCTGTTGCATCTATAGTTCCGGACGTTATTGTTGAGTTCGCCCATGTAGAATTAGTATTCAGAGCGATGAGAAAATTGCTGTAATTCGTACATGATAAACCGACATTTTTAAACCCGAAATACATTGAATTCCAGCTGAAGTTCTGAAGCTTGATATTCCATGGAGAAATATCCTGGTCAAAATGCGAAGCACCTGCAAACATATTAAATCCGGCGAAATAATCAACCTTACTTACATCCCAGTTTCCGATGGGCTGATTGAATGATACTGCATTTTCAAACATATGCTCAAAATCTGTCACTTTACCTGTATTCCAGTTATGAAGTGGCTGATTAAATGCTGCTGCATTATAGAATGTATAGCGGAAATTAGTCGCGTTTTCAGTATTCCATGAATTTAATGGCTGGTTGAAAGCTGTGGCATCTGCAAACATGGAAGAGAAATCAGTTCCGGACATCGTGTTCCAGGCAGAAATATCCTGATTGAAAGAAGAAGCAGAAGAAAACATGCCGCTAAAATTGGTTACTTTGGCTGTATCCCAGTTTCCAATATTCTGATTAAACAGAGTCGCTCCGCTGAACATACCACTCATGTCTGTAATACGGAATGGATTCCAGTAAGAAAACGAAGTGTGGCCTGTCAAAGATGAACAGTTAAGGAACATTTGTGATAAACTGGTTATCTGTGTTAAATCAGGAGTATCTGCAGCCGTTACGTTAAGATTGGGACAGTTGGCGAATGCTCTGTCGAATTGCTGAAGCCATGTCGTATTTCCCCACTGGCTAAGTTCTATGAGTTCCTGATTTCCACCCTGAGGCATGATCTCAGTATTGGCCCTGAATCCGTAAAATAATCCGTTACCGCTGAATGCTTTTAATTGGTAAGTGGCCTGCAGAGGATCTGGATGGAATGATGGCCCAAAATAGATGAGTAGAGGTTCATTGCTGCTAGAGGTTAAATAATCAAACATCCCGTTATGCTCAGGATATCCTACTTCTTCCCATAGAATGGTGTAATCGGTTCCTGTGCCACCAAACCTTATGGAATGATCGATAACGCCGTTTGCATTGGGTTTCCAGATGGTGGTAAATTCATTCTGCGCATAGGAAATGCAAAATAAAAGGAGAAAAATGATTATTAGTTGTTTTTTACACATAATTAAAAAAGTTATTTTAAGGTTAAAATTGGTTTAGTAAGACAATTAATTTCCCGGGATTCTTTATCTTATCTCTAATACAAAGGTACTGGCGCACAGCGACAAAACTCGTCGTATTAAAAATTTACACCTCTTTTTTTTACTTTTTTTTGATTAATTTTTGTATACATAAACAGGGGAAAATCACCAGCAATAATTTCCATTCCAAGACTGATTTTGAATGGATAACCTAAAAAAAAATCTGCAGTTATTCATTACTGATAACTGCAGAAATAAGATGGATTTATATTGTTGTTTTCACACCGGCTGAAATAGTAATGCAGGTGTTGCTTTATTATAATTCATTGAAAAGAATGTCAATAAATCTAAGAACTGAAAATGGATGTATATTGATTTTATTCTTTCACAGGGATATAAAAAAACCGCCCTAAAAAGAGCGGTCTGATTTTTTACTGTTAATTTTCCTGCTGATTAGCAAGTAGAACCGCACTCAAGTAATTTGATGTGGATTACACCATTAACAACACATTGTGTTTGGCATAAAGCGTTAGTTACAACAGTGCTTACACCGCCTACTACTCCACCTACTGTAGATCCTACACCACCAACAACACCACCAACGATAGTTCCTACACCGCCTACTACTCCACCAACTACTCCTCCTAGTCCACCTAGAAGACCGCCGATTGGATCCAGTAATCCGTTACCTGAAATAGCTTTTAATTCGTTTCTGTCTAATTTTTTTAAGTTTTTCATAACTATAATTTTATATGATTATTACATCACGAATATATGAATAATAACTTCACAATTGCAAATTATTTTCAATAAATTAATTATATGTTTTTATTATTTAATATTTCATTAATATAAGTGTATTTTAATAAAAATATGGTTTTCACTTATATGTGATTGATTTTCTAAAAGTTAAAAATGATAACTCAATTTGTGGAATTTGGAGTTATTATTTATGCATTAAATTGTCTTTATTGGTATTTATTTTTCAAAAATAAATAATGCCTTTGTAATTTGTTTTTAAATAGCCTTAGGTAAAGTGAAAATGGTTATTTGAAGTACACAAAAAGAGTGATTTTCCCGAAAAAGATATGAAGGGGATAAAATTTGTGTTCTTCTTGTCGTAAAAACCGTTCAGTTTATTGATAACGGAATCAAATTTTGTATTTTTGCTGACAACCTTATATCAATGTCAGTTTTTTCAAATAATATACGCTTTTTAAGAGCCAAGAGAAAGCTCTCCCAACAAAATGTAGCCGATGAATTATTGATTTCAAGAGTCCGGTATTCAAAATATGAAAACGGAATTTCTGAACCTCCAATCGAGCTGCTGGTAAAAATCTCAAAATATTTCCATGTAAGTATTGATCTTATGCTGTCTGTAGATATTGAGAAGCATCCGATAGACGAAATGCTAAAGCTTCCGGATAACAGAATTGTACTTCCGGTGGCGGTAGATAATCATGGAAATGATACGATAGAAATTATACCTCAGAAGGCTTCAATGGGTTATCTGGAAGGTTATAGCGATATAGACTACATCGAAAGTCTTCAGCGCATTGCTCTTCCCTTTCTTACCAATGGGAAATACAGAGCATTTCCTGCAGATGGGGATTCTATGCCTCCATTCAGAAACGGATCTTATATTGTAGGAAAATACGTAGAGGGAATCAATGAACTGAAACAGGGTAAAACCTATGTTTTTGTCACTTTAAATGACGGGATTACCTACAAGCGTTTTAAAGAAAGAAAAGAAAATGCAATCTGTGTAAGTGCTGACAATTCATTTTACGAACCGTATGATATTCCTTTTGAAGAAGTAGTGGAAATCTGGCAGTACGCTTCAGGGATTTTCCCGGAAGATTTTGAGCCGGGTGATTATGAGAGCTATAATTTTAAAGAGATGTTCCGTGAACTGAGACAGGATATCAGAGATCTTGATAAAAAGGTTTCTGGCCGTCGCCGCAAGCAATCTTAATATTTAAATACTTATTATATAATATACTCCTGATTTTTCGCGGGAGTATATTATACATGGACTCCTATTAATTATGATCCGATAGTTCAATCCATACGGGAGCATGATCACTGCTTTTTTCCCAACCCCGGACATGGCTGTCTACTCCACCGGAAGCCAGTCTGGGCTGGAGATAAGGACTTAATAAAATATGATCAAGCCTCATTCCTGCATTACGATCGTAAGCTTTATACAGATAATCCCAGAAGGTATATATTTTCTCATCAGGATAAAGACTTCGCAGAGAATCAAGCCAGCCTTTTTTCTGAAGATCTTTAAATGCTTTTCTTACTTCTGTTCTGTATAGCGCATCATTTTCCCAACGTTCAGGCTTATAAACATCAATAGGTTCCGGTATAATATTGAAATCACCGATCAGTATAGCGGGAAGTTCCATTTTGATGAGTTGGTTGGTTCGTCTTTTAAAACGTTTGATCCAGGATAATTTATAATCAAATTTAGGTCCGGGATAAGGATTTCCATTGGGAAGATACAAACAGCAGATGACCATTTGATCAATAATAGCTTCTATATAACGGCTCTGAACATCTTCCATATCACCTGGTAAAGATCTTTGCACTTCAGTTATTTCTCTGTTTTTTGCCAGTATGGCTACTCCGTTCCAGCTTTTCTGTCCGTTCCATATGGCCTGGTATCCTGCGTTATTGATTTCCTGGACTGGAAAGCGTTCCTGTGGAGCTTTTAATTCCTGCAGGCAGACAATATCCGGTGAAGCTTCCTTCAGCCATTTCAGTAAAACAGGAAGCCTTCCGTTGATTCCGTTCACATTATAGGTTGCTATTTTCATGATAAAGGTTTTTAAAAAATCAATTCTTTTTAATTACGACAATAATTATTCCATCATAAATATCTATTATTTGATATTTTAAGAAATAATAATCTTAAAAAAATAAGTTTTGATGAATAATCTCTGGGTTGAGAGATAAAAGTTCAATATATTTGTGATACCAGATGTAGCTCATTAATAATAAACTTCGATGAAAAGATATCCGACCTTTTTATTAGCATTACTTTTTCCCATTACCCTATATAGCCAGCAGAATCTGACTGCTGATGAACTGTTCGCTAAAGCCCGTACCACTGCTTTTGAGCAGAAAGATTATATTACATCTATTGCCCTGGCAAAAGAGGCATTGGAAAAAGCTCCCAATTATACTGATATTTCCGTGTTTTTGGGAAGGTTGTATACCTGGAACAAAGATTTGGCAGCAGCAAGAGCTGTGTTTGAAGATCTCGGAAAAAGAGAGGTTCAGGATGAAGATTATTTTCTGGCCTATGCTTCTCTGGAATACTGGAATGATCAGAATACAAAGGCTATTGAAATCATAGATAAAGGACTTTCTTATCATTCAAAATCTGAGGCTTTACTGCTGCTGAAAGCAAAAGTATATTTTGGAATGGATGATTATGAGGAAGCTGACCAAGCAGTAACCACTCTCCTATCTGTTAATCCAAAAAATACCGAAGCTAGGGCTCTTGCAGTAAGGATAAAGGATTTGTCTTCTAAAAATGCTGTGGGCATTATTTACAATTATTCCCATTTTGACAAACAGTTTGATGACGACTGGCATATCGTGGGTGTAAGCTACAAAAGGATTACCCCTATTGGTTCTGTAATTCTTCGTGGTAACTATGCGAACAAGTTTGCCCAGGGCGGTACACAGATTGAGTTGGAAGCATACCCAAGACTTTCCAAAATGTTCTATTTATATGTTGGCGGAGGTTATTCTGATGATGTAGGGCTGTTTCCGAAATACCGTACCGGAGTTTCCCTAAACGCCAATCTTCCTCATAGTTTTGAGGCTGAGTTGGGTTACCGTCAGCTTCATTTCAGCAACAGTATCTGGATGTATACTGCGGCTGTAGGGAAATATTATAAAAATTTCTGGTTCAATCTTCGTACTTATATCACTCCCGACAGTAAAAACATTTCACATTCCTATACAGGAACGGTGCGTTACTATACCAAAGGAGCTCAGGACTATTTTGCTTTTCAGATCGGAACAGGAATAAGCCCGGAAGAATACCGAAATAACCTTCTGGAAAATGAGACTTTTAAGCTTAAAACCTTTAAAGTAGGTGCTGAGTATAATTTTTCTTACCGTTCCGTCAATCTTTTTTCTGTAGGAACGATGTATTATAACCAGGAGTTCCGTCCGGGTGAGAAAGGAAATCAGTTTGACATTACTTTAGGCTATACCCGAAAGTTTTAAAACTTTGACTTTGTTTTTTTCTTAAAGTTGACCATTACCGAATCCGGCATCAGTTTTTTCGTGGAATAAAACTGAGCATTCATACTTTTATACTGATTGAACCTGCCATTGATTTTACTCATGGTTGCTGCATCATTGTAGGCATTTTCTTCCATGTCTTTAAGGGTGAAAAGCTGTCCGTCATGAATATAATACTTCTCAGATACAAAATCAATAAGTTGGTTTTTACTCTGCATCATAGGAATTCCAGCCTTGCTGATTTCAGAATCTGCAGAAAAGCCTCTTCCAACCCATGTTACAGTAGAAGGTGTATTGATTTTATAATTATTTCTGTAGTACGCCAGAATTGAAGGTGCAATATCAAAATGACTTACTGTTTTGTGAAAACGTTTTGATTCTTTTAATAAGGGTGAATAGATTAACAGTGGTACGTGGAACCTGTCAATTTTAGATTCCAATGTGATTTCAGGCATACTGTGATCCCCTGTAATGACAAAAATAGTGTTTTTGAAATCCGGACGTTTGCTGTAATTTTCAAAGAAACCTTTCAAAGCATCATCAGCATTCAATACAGAAATGAGCTGGTCTTTGTGCGCAGCTGCCCATTTTTTCTGCCCTGAAGTTAAAGTCCCGGAATTAAGTCTTTGGTTGTACAACTTTTCATAATATCCCTTATTGTTAATTAAAAAAGGATTGTGCGTTGAAAGCGTAAGTATTATATTGAAGTAAGGACGATTCTGTAATTTTTGCTGCTGTTGCATTTTATCTAAAACAGCCTGGTCTTCATACCCCCAGCTTTCTCCGTTGTTGGCAGGAAGTTTACGGTAAGGGCTGCTGAATGAAGCTTCATCTACGATATGATCTACCCCGCTGTACTCCAGAAACTCGCGGTAGCGGTCAAATGATACATGACCTCCGTAATAAAATCCTGTTTCAAAACCATTCGCTTTCAGGATATTATAAAGATTGAAATTTTCCGGTGTTTTTTCTATTTCCAGGAAACCGTTCTTTCCGAAAGGAAGTGATCCCGTCAATGATGGTAATGCGCCAAACGTTCTTCCTGCTGAGCTTAAACTGTTTTCCCAATATAATCCTTTATTGGATAAAGAATCAAGATACGGCGTAAAGTTACCGATATATCCTTTTGGTGAGGTGTAGGCATGCCCGAAACCTTCCATCACAAGAAAAACAAGATTAGGAATTTTCTCAGATCTGTTAATATAGGATCCTAAGAAATCCTGTGTGTTTTCTTTTCTCCAAAACGGAAAGTTTTTATTGATCATTTCAGCATTGGTAGTAAAATTTTCATTTTCATTCAGTAATTCGGCTAGTTCCGGATGATCGCTGATGAAATTTTCTTCGTTGGATTTGAAGAAATAAGCCCATTTGCTTTTTGCCGCATTTTGATTAAACTCACTCTCAGAGCTCAAAATTTTTGCTCCCATTATATTGGAAGGAATAAAGAATGCTGCTAACCCGAAAACGAAGATAACCAATCCCGGATAGATTGATTTTAAGGCTGTTCTGCCTGCAATCCATATAGGAACAAAAGAAGCTGTGATTAAAATTCCCAGTAATGCAAAGTTTTTGAAGTTAAGCATTCCGCTGGCCTGCAAAATCTGCTTCATCTCCTCTTTGCTGTAATATAAAAGATCTGCGCCCAGTATATTACGGCTTTCAGAAAAATATAGGAATAAGATATACTGTGTAACGGCCACAATAACCAGGGTTAACATTCCCAGGATTCTTGCCCAGCCTTCTTTGATAAAATTAATGATCAGATATATAATTCCAACGCAGAATGTCAGTTGTAATGCAAATAAAATGTTTTCAACGAAAAGACGGCCAATAATGGCTGATGTTTCAAATTTTGGAAAGGTATAGTGATACCATAGAGATTCTGCGGTCACTCCTATTAAGAATAAAGCAAAGAAAGCCAATGCCAGTATTCCCCATTTTTTGAGTCCTGCCTGAAGAATTGCATATATTCTTTCTTTCAGAGGTAAATGCTGTGTACTTTGATTGAAACCTTGTCTCGTCATTTCGCCCCAGCCATGGGATTTTTTGAAATAATCTATAAATCCGTTAACCCCTGCTTTTACCACAATAGGATGAAAATAAAAAGGTTCGGAAAAAGCGGTAACAATCAATCTAAGGAAGTCTTTTCTTTTGGTATATACCTGATGGCTTACGAGATCTACCAATATTGCGTAGATAGAATACAGGAACCCCATTGAAATCACCAGGGCAAAAAGAATGATAAAGAACGGCCAGTTGATGATTCCCAGCAATAAAAATAGGATGAAGATAATATATCCTGAAAATTCGATGAGCGGACCCAGAAATTCAAAGAAGAACCAATACGGAAGGCTGATCATTCCCAGTTTTTTATACTTCGGATTGAACATCATTTTTCTGTGTTTCCACAGGGTTTCCATGGTACCGCGCATCCATCTGTTTCGCTGTTTTCTGAGAATATCTTTGGATTCGGGAACTTCTGTCCAGCACAGAGGATCCGGAATGGTAAGCACTTCGTAAGGTTCATTTCTTTCTTCCATGTACTTTCTCATTCTTACCACCAGCTCCATGTCCTCTCCCACTGTATTTTTATCGTAACCACCGCATGCCAGGACAATTTTTCTGTCAAATACACCAAAAGCACCGGAGATCAGGATCAATCCTGAAGCTCTGGACCATGCCATACGCCCCAGTACAAAAGCTCTGATATACTCCAATGCCTGTGTTCTTCCCAAAAGGGTTTTCGGCATATTGACGCTTACTACTTTTCCATTTTCAATGACACAGTTGTTAGCCAGACGAATTACTCCACCACAGGCGATGAACTTTTTATCAGTCTGCTCCAGCATTGGTTTTGCGAGCTTTAAAATCGAATCCTGCTCGAGGATACAGTCCACATCAATGCAAACCAGATATTCACCGGAAGAAATATTGACGCCAACATTTAAAGCATCAGCTTTTCCTCCGTTTTCTTTATCAACAACAATCAGTTTTTTAAAGGCCAGATTTTTACTTTTATACACTCCTCTTACCGCATTGGTTTCTATTTTTCCCTGAATAAAATAAGCGACAGACTCAAGTTCATAAGCTTCGATAAGCTTTTGAATGGAATCATCCTTACTTCCATCATTAACAATGATAATTTCCAGATTATGATAGTAAAGAGATAAGAGTGAACGCACATTTTCCACAATGGTCATCCCTTCATTGTATGCAGGAGCAATAACGCTGAATACGGGAGCATTGGGATTTGCTGCAATAATGCTGTAGTCCGTAAATGTATTTTCTTTTTTGTATCGCAATACAGCTCCAAGCGCATAAATTCCTATCCAGCCATAGATAAGGGTTACCGCTGTTCCGTAAACCAAAAACAGCCAAATAACGACTTCATAGATGATGTGTGAGAATTCTAACATACTTTTTCCTGTAATGCGTATTTAATAATTTGAACTAATTCTTCGGAAGAGGTTTCATCCTGGGATATTTCTGTCAGGTATTCCTGTTTATCCAAAGCACACAAAGCTTCTGCGGCATAAACTTTTATCCCTGTATCAGCATTGTTCAATAATTGATTTTTCAGAAAATCTGTACTGAATTGGTCTTTTGACTTTTTCATGACTTTGAGAATCTCTTTCTGTACTTCATTCGGCTGATGCGGATACGTTTCCATAAGATGAGCAATGGTAGAAGAATTTTCCAGGGATAATAAAGTTTGTACTGCCTGTATTCTTATATCAACAGAAGAATGGCCCAACAGACCGGTTACTGTAGGGTACAGAGATAATATCTGAAATTTTCTTAAAAGTTTAAGGGTAAAAATGACTACGGAATCATTAGAACTTTCCATCCATTTTTTAATACTATCACCTGAGTTCTCAGGAACATGGGTGATGGAAATAAGCAAACGAAGCTGTTGCCATTCTGATATTTTGGAGGAAATGCTGTTCAGGAAATGAAGACCTTCGAATCCTTTAAAGTTAACCATCGCATATTGGGCCTCCTGATATACCTGAGCTGAATGATGAGTTAAAAATGTAGAAATTTTTGGCAATGCTTCTTCCACTTGCATCGCTGTAAGTTCCTGTATTCCTCCAGCAATGATGTGTTCTTTTTTTTGATTCAGTTTTTTCAACGCTTCTTCCTGAAGTCCATATTCCTGAAATAAGTCTTTGAGTTTATTCTGGGCAGCTCCGGAGAATTTTTTCTCGGATTCTGCCAGTTTCTGAAGGAATAGATTTCTGAATGAAGGACTAGCGGAAGCTGCTGAAAAATCAGTATCTGCAGACCTGTCTTCTTCGCCATAGACAATCACTTCTGAGATTTTTTTATTGATTACTTCAGACCATTTGAAAATCTGAACGGATTCTCTGTACTGATAAAAACTATAGATCAGTACAATTATGATCAG